>Ga0197142_1003767_pt1 | contig 12550 bp, 16 predicted proteins | sample GBS60_MetaG_FD_148614 | JGI IMG/M metagenome (GOLD analysis project Ga0197142, IMG submission 148614) | Sediment microbial communities from Great Boiling Springs, Gerlach, Nevada, United States - GBS 60_MetaG | ecosystem: Environmental > Aquatic > Thermal springs > Hot (42-90C) > Sediment... | reverse complement strand
TCTCTTCATCCTTTGAGCCTTCCTCGATGCCAAGCTCTTTCAATGCCCTCAGGGCTACTCTATAACCAAGGGCAAGGCCAGGACAGCTATGACCATGAAACTGAACAACATCGTCATAAGTCTTCATCCATACCTCCAGAATTGAAGATTCCCTGTAGTAATATCCCTTTAACTGATGTTATTTTAATATCATAACCCTCTGTCCCAATTTGTTCAAGTGGTCTGATCTAAACCGTTACTTCGCCACTAAAGGAGGCTATAATAAGGAAGGAATCTGAGCTCTGTGGTGTGAATAGTGAAAGTATATTCCAGAGAGAGATTTATAACTAATGGCGGACTTAATGCTATTTGAAAAGCCTTCTTTTAATCATATGGCCATTTTAGCACGAGAAAATAAGAAATACAATTCCAGATTTCTCACCAGATTTATTTAAGAAAATCAAGTAGGGAGGTAGAAAGGAGTTTTATAGAGGATATCCTTAGGGCCTCAAGGCCTGTTTGGGCCTTCTGGATCTCTACTGCTACCTCTGGAAGGTCTGCGTCTTCTGAAAGGGAGAGAGTATTCTTAAGGGTATTAAGAAGGTTCCTTGTTCGCTCCTCTGCACCCTTAAGAAATTGCCGCCTTGTTGCAAGTTCTGTTTGTTTTTCCAGAACCTGTGTCCTTGCGTCATCTATAAGGGACTGAAGGGCCTCTATCCTGTGCATTGCCTTTGTTTCCCCTATAAATGAACCATCTATATCCTCATACTGCCATGCATAGCTGAGTCTGTTTGCTATATCCATGATATTTGTGACAGTAAATACATCGTGTTCAGCACTCATTAGGTCGCCTATCTCTATGGTTATTGTATTAACTCCTGTAAGAGGATCTTTGCTTTCCGTATATGTTACAGATGTACCATCAGAAAGGACCGAGGGATTACCACTTCTGAGAACAGGACTGAAAACCTCACTTCCAGGCATGTTTATACTCACTGTTGCATTAGTATTTAATGGAAGACCCATCTCCCCACTATCTCCCTGATATTCGTATGTGTAAGTTAATGGATTATAGACAAAGGCCTCCCTGTCTGTCCTCATGCCTGAAAAGATGAATCTTCCTAAGTGCCTGCTGTTTGAGAGCTCATAAAGATGATCTCTAAGGAGGCGTGCCTGCTGGGAATTGAATAGCCTTGCCCCCTCGTCCTGTGGATTTACTCCTGAGATAGTGAGTTTTCTCAACTCAACAAGGGCATCCGATAGAGATTTCAGGACATTATCAGTGAATTCAAACTGGAGGTCTCCTGTTGCCATATTCCTCAGATACTGCTCCTTCATAGAAATTTCCACCTTATAACCTAATGCCCTTGAGCTCGAGGTAATGTCATCAGAGGGTTTTAAAATCCTCCTTCCTGTGGCAAGCTCTTCGTTTCTTCTTGAAAGCTCCTCGAGAGAGTTCTGGAGACCCTTTTTGATCTGTTCATATATCATCATTGAACTTATCCTCATAGCCACCTCATATATTCAATATGGTCTCAAGTAGTTCATCAGCTACCTTTATTATCCTTGCACCTGCCTCAAAGGCCCTCTGGTATTTGATGAGATTCACAGCCTCCTCATCAAGATTCACTCCTGAAAGGGCATCCCTCTGCCTTGTGAGCTCTGCCATGAGGTTCTCTTCAAATTTCAGGCTATCCTGTGCATTTCTGCTCATGATCCCTGTTGTTGAGACGAGTTCATTATAATACTCAAAGAATGTGGAATAGCCAAGCTCTGGTATAGATGATTCAAAGAGGTTTACAATGCGAAGGGCATTGAGATTATCCAGTGGTATGGTGGATCCAGAGGAAGAAGCTGCAATCTTCAATGGATCGATAATTGCGACTTCTGCTTCTTTAATCAGATTCTTTAAAGGACTTATCACTATCCTTTCATTCTGTAATACAGAGCCTGTTACAGTGACTTCGATACCATCAAAGCTTATGGGATTACCTGAAATATATATTCCTGATGCCACTACATTAGCAGTCTGAATGGAACGGACTGTGTAATTACCAGAGGTAAAGGTTATCTCGTATTCATCAAGGGTTAACTGACTCATGTCTGTAATAGTTGCTGAAGCTACCGCACCCTGGGTGTAGTTATCTAAATAAAGTTTAACAGGGGTAAAGAAATCCTCTCCTGTAGTCCCATCAAGGCCATAACCCTGCCTGTGCTGAAGGTTTATCTCCTTTATTACTGAGCCAATAAGCCTTCTCAGACCAAAGAGCTGGTAGTTTTCTATATCCCTTCTTGATAAGAGAAGTCCTCCAAGTTCTCCCTGTCTAATAGTATCCGTAATATCCTGACCATTTATGAAAACACCTCTCCTGCCATCCCTCTTTACAGGGGCTGAAAGCATTGATACATTCTCACGCTCAACAAGAGCAAAGGTTCCATGGTTTACAGTTACAGAACCATTTTCCTCCTCATAATAGGAGATATCAATGAGTTCTGATAGCCTTCTCAAGGCCTCCTCTCTCTGGTCTCTGAGGTCTTTTGCCTTTTCTGATAGAAGACCTGATTCAACCTGAAGAATCTTTCCATTAAGGTCTCCAATCTGTTTTAGAAGGCTGTTTATTTTTTCTGTTGAATACCTTATCTGCCTTTCTATATCATTGAGCGTATTTTTAATAGCACCCTCCATCTCCTTAGCTATCCTCAAAAAAGAATCCGCCTTTGCCAGCAAAAGGTTCCTGGCAGGAAGTAAGTCGGGGGATGAAGACACCTCCTGCCAGGCAGAGTAGAACTCTTGGAGGGCACCAGAGAGTCCGGCACCTTTAAGGTCATTAAAGGTCTCTTCAATACCTGTCATAATGTTACTCATCGTCCTTGTGAGACCTATTTTCTGGCTCTGGAAAAATATCTGGTTGTAGATGAATCTATCAAAATATCTTCTTATCCCGGCAACCCTTACACCTCTTCCAGTAAATCCGGCTCCTGTTACAACAGGTGTAGTTGTCTCAAGTATAACCTCTTGTCTGTTAAACCCAGGGGTATTGACATTGGCAATATTGTGACCCGTCACATACAGGCCTGTCTGGCTTGCAAAAAGGGCTGACCTTCCTATATCAAATAATCCAGATAAAGACACTCTCAAACCTCCCTGCTCAAAGAAGTAGATCTTGGAGTATTTACACCAAGGGCCTCAAGAAGGGATGAGGCATTCTTTACATAATTAAGGGAGCGGTCAATAAGGAGCCTGTTAAAGCTGTTCAATTCAGAGATTGCCTGAAGGAGGGATATCAGGCGTGACCTTAGATGGAGGAAATCCTCATCTCCTGTTATTTCGTAAATCGACTTAAGATTCAGGACTTTCTCTGTCTTCATCTTCAATCTGAGCCTTTCTGTAATTTTGAGCCTCTCATTATCGAGGAGCCTGAGTCTCATCATGATGAGGTCCTTCTTCTTTGAAAGCTCCTCAATCTCTGAAAATCTGAGGTCAACAAGACATCTCCTCTCCTTCTGAAGAAGGTCCTGAAGGGCAAGATAACCCGTGAGCTCTTCTCTCAGGATATCCTTTATCTGCTCTAATTCACTCATATCTCCATTAATATCTTTTCTGCAAGCTTAGAGTAGTCAATCCTATAGTTGCCTGTCTCTATTGCCTTTTTTAATGTCTGAATCTTTTCCTCCCTTATATCAGGAAGGGTTCTGATCTCCTCCATAAGCCTTGCAGACTCCCTTGCCCTTTCAGAGATTTCTATCCTGTCCTTGCCTGAAGACTGGATACCTTTCTGTGCCTGCTCTTCTGAAACCCTTTTTACTGTTACCTCGCTACCAATACCCTGACCATGTAACTGAGGCCTTACCGGGCCTTCTCCATAAATCTTCATTTATCTGAACCTCCTTTCTATTTTTATATCGGCATCAGGCCTTCAGGTCTTTAATCCTTAAAAATCCTTCAGGATCAATAGGTTTCCCTTGAGAGAGAACCTCAAAATGGAGATGGCTTCCCGTAGAAAGACCAGGATGGAGCCTCATCCCAAAACGAGAACTTAAAGTACCTTCAAGGGGATAAGAAAGGTCAGAGCTCAAAGGTTGGAAATCGGGGGTCGGATGCTGAGGAATGAATTTTTCCTCAAACTCTGACATCTGACCTCCGACTTCTGGCATTTGATATCCGACTTCTGACTTCTGAGCTCTGTTTTCTGCAACCTGTTTCATGAGCTCCCTTGCTATAAGGTCTCCAAGTCCTGTACCCCTTTCAGCAAGAAGCCTTGATAATTCCATGTCAAAAAGAGATGTATAGGTCTCCTTCTGAAAGCCCTTTTCTGATTCCCTTGGTGGCAAAATACCAGTGGTTATCCTCATTACCTTCAGTAATTCATAGAGAAAAAGGGACTCCATCTCTCTGGAGATCTTTTTTATAATTGCTTCTCTGCTGTCACCTTCAAAGTTTACCTTTCCTGTAAGTCCTTCAATCTTCATATCTTTACATTATCTCTATCTCTGCCTTTAAGGCACCTGCCTCTTTCAGTGCCTGAAGTATGGCAATAAGGTCTCTTGGTGTTACACCAAGGGTATTCAATGCCCTTATGATCTCACCAAGGGTTGCCCCTGATACCTCTACAAGGGATGCCTTTTCTTCCTTAGCCTTTACCTCTCTTTCAGGAACAACAACAGTCTCTGCACTTTCTGGTGCAAATGAAGGAGGCTGAGAGACCTTATAGGTTGTCTTTATCTCTATGGTGAGGTTTCCATGGGCAATGGCAACTGGAGAGAGTTTCACATTCTCACCAATAACAACAGTGCCTGTCCTCTCATTTATCACCACCTTTGCTGGTGTATCCATTTTTATCTCAATGCCCTCTATCATTGTTATGAATTCTACAGGTCTGGACCTATAGGGTTCAGGTATCCTTATCCTTATAGATGTAGAATCCTCTGCAATAGCTGTATCTGGTCCAAAGGTATTGTTTATCTTCTTTTGTATCTCTGAGGCTACAGAAAAGTCAGACCTCATAAGAAAAAGCCTCAGGTTTCCATCAGGACTCAACATAAAAGAAGGCTCCTTCTCAATTATCACACCACTAGGAACCTTGCCTGCTGACGGATGATTTTTCTGAATCCTTGTACCACCGCCGCCACCTGTAAATCCTCCAATGGAGACAGGGCCCTGGGCAAGGCCATAGACCCTGCCATCAGGGCCCTTTAAGGGGGTAAGTAGGAGGGTTCCACCCTGGAGACTCTTTGCATCTCCAATGGTGGAGACAAGGGCATCCACCTTCATCCCTGGCTTTGGGAAGGGTGGCAAAGAGGCTGTAACAATAACTGCTGCTGTATTCTTTGCCTTTATGTCTGAAGGTCTTACTGTTATTCCCATCCTCTGGAGCATGTTTGCAATAGCCTGCATGGTGGCTATTCCCTTGTCGCCTGTCCCATCAAGACCAACAACAAGACCATAACCGATAAGCTGGTTCTCCCTAAATCCTTCAAACCTCGAAATGTCTTTTATCCTCTCTGAATCTCCACTTCTTGGTGATAAAAAAAGCATGAATAGTGTTATCATAAAAAATGCAAGGGGTCTTAGGCTAAAGCTTACGGTCTTAAACCTATAAGGGCCTGTAGCCTGAAGCCTATCTTCAGCTTTAAGCCTTTCGTCTAAAAAGGCCATATCTTGTCCAATATCCTTACGAACCATCCAGGCCTCTGTTTATCCTGTAATACTCCCTTGCCAACAAGATATATCTCTGTATCAGTAAGCCTTGTGCTAAGAATGGTATTATCCACTCCAATATCTTCTGGCCTTGCCATGCCTTTAAGGACAAAGATCTGCCTCTCGTTGTTTATAACTATCTCCTTTCTTGCCTCCAGAACAAGGTTTCCATTCGGCATGACCTCAACGACCTTTGCTGTTATTGTGCCTATGAGTCTTCCCTGCCTATTTGTCTCCCCACTTCCCTTAAAGTCATCCTTCATTGCTCCCTTCACAGAGGGAGAAAAGGTATTGCCCTGTCCATAAAGGTTTCTAAGATTCATGTTAAGGGGAGCACCAAATAACTGGTCAACTCCTGCCTCAAGGCTTGAATCCCTCTTTGCTGATGTGTCTGCCTTTCCAGAACCAGATATATTTTCTATAACCTTTATTGTTACAATGTCATTGAGCCTCCTTGCCCTGAGGTCTTCAAAAAGTCCAGAGCTATCCTTCCATAAGGAGTTTCTTGTCTTTTCTTCTGGAGGATCCTCCTTGTGCACATACTTTGGTGGAGGAGGTGGAAGTGTTGGGGTGGCACAGGAACTCATAAGGATTGCAAGATAATATAAAGCCAGTAGAGTTATGATAGTATAAGGCAGAGTAGTGGTAATGCTATCTTTCTTTTTCATTTCAGAACTCCACCATCAGTGTCTCTTTATCCAAGAGTATCCCTGATACAATCTTTTTTGTTTGTAAGTTTATAGCCTTTGCGGGCTCACCCAGCTTTGTGCTTTTAAGAAGCTCTCCAGGTATAGATATCCTGAAGCCAGGGGTCTCTATAACTATCATAACCCTACTACCCTTTTTTATAACCTGATCTTTTGTAACCATTTGAGGAGTAAGAATCGTTCCCTTTGCTATAGCCCTGGTAAGTATTAATCCAACAAGCTCTCCTGTATCTCTAAAGGCATCATGGGGTATCCTGCCCTTTTCTACAAAACAGAACTCTAAATTCTCCTCCTTAAGAAGATGGCCCTTTTTCAGAAAATCCTTAGCAACAATCACCCTTGAAAGGGGAATCACCTTTGCTGTTGTCTTTATGGTTTTACCATTTTTGAGCTTGAAATTAATAAGGGTGAGTCCATCCGGCCGTTTCTCCGTCTCTATCTCTGAGACCTCCTCTGGTAATATATCAGGATATTTGAGTCCCTCTATCCTTATCTCCTCAGAGTTATAATGTATGAGAAGATGTTCTCTTACAAGACCTTCCATATTTTGAGATGCCTCTGTTAGTTCTACTACCAAGAGGGCGGATAACAAAGAAAGACTTATAATAAGAATCCTTATCATCCTTATCTCTTCAGGTTATTTATTGCCTGGAGCATCTCATCAGAGGCCTGTATTGCCTTTGAATTTATTTCGTAGGCCCTCTGGCTGATAATCATGTTAACCATCTCTTCAACGATATTTACATTGCTCAATTCAAGAAATCCTTGAGCAATAGTTCCCATACCCTCTGAGCCAGGGATGCCTGTTATCGCCTCTCCTGATGAGTCTGTTGGTAAAAAGAGGTTCTTCCCAATGGGCATAAGACCTGCTGAGTTTGTAAACTTTGCTATCTCTATCTGGCCTATCTCAACAGGTGTAGAGCTTCCAGCCTGTAGCACTGTGACCTTTCCGTCGGAGCCTATGGTTATGCTCAGAGTATCAGCAGGCACGGTAATGCCAGGCTCAAGGAGGTATCCGTCAGAATTTACAATCCTTCCCTCACTGTCGAGTTTGAAGGCGCCTGCCCTTGTATAGGCAATTGTCCCATCGGGAAGGGATACTTGAAAGAATCCATCTCCCTCTATAACCATATCAAGGCTGTTTCCTGTCTGAACAAAATCTCCCTGTGTGAATATCTTCTGGACTGCAATAGGTCTTACGCCAAGACCAATCATTATCCCTGATGGTATCTGGAGGCCCTCTGCTGAGGTAGCCCCTGGTGTCCTCAGGTTCTGGTACATGAGGTCCTGAAAGTCTGCCCTGCTCTTTTTGAATCCCACGGTATTTGCATTAGCAAGGTTATTAGCTATCACATCAAGATTTAGCCTCTGGGCCTCCATCCCTGATGCTGAGATAAATAATGACCTTAACATCTCTTACCTCCTTTATATCCTTGCCATCTCATTATTGACCTTTCCTGCAGCCTCATCAAAGGTCTGTATTGCCTTCTGAAAGATCTCAAACTCTCTGAGGTTCGAAATCAACCTCACCATCTCCCTCACTATCTCTACATTTGACTCCTCAATATATCCTTGAAAGACCCTCGAATTTGAGGTCTTCCCTTGAGTACTAGACCAATAAACCCCTTCAGCCACTCTCTTTAATGAATCAGGAGTATCAAACTCCGCTATCTTCAGTCTGTCAACAAGGCTTCCATTTACATAAATACTCCCATCCTCTCTTATCTGGACCTCTCCGTCAGGCAATCTGAGAGCTCCCTTATCTCCAAGGACCCTTTTACCCGATGAATGAACAAGATAACCATCGCGTGTCTTCATAAGGTCTCCCCTTCTTGTATAAAGGCCATCCTCAAGGCTTATAAAACCCTTTCCTTCAATGGCAATATCAGTTTCGTTGTCTGTCTTAAAGAGTGGTCCTTGAGTCATATCAAGCCTCATACCTGATATATAAGTCATGGTTCTCCCATCTATTTGCTCATAAGAAGTATTGATAAGATAATCCCTGAATGAAAGGCCCCCTCTTTTAAAACCTGGTGTCTGAGTATTGGCAATATTCTCAGAGACAAGCTCAAGGTCCATCTGCTTCATCAGGGCTCCTGAAAGGGCTATGTATATTCCTTTGTGCATGCAATAATAAAAGCAAATTTAATGCCAGCATCTGGTGGCATATGTAATAGAAAGGTGTGTTCCATCTTGAAAAGATAAAAGTGCAAGGTCTTAGTGGTAAGGAATCCTTTATGTTCAAGGAGTTATGAACTGGTTTTTTTATTTTTAAAAGCTTAAAGCTAATGAAAAGAAGATGGCAATAAAATTACACTATCAGGATTGACGGGATTTTGACAGGAAATCTTTTCCCTGAGGAAAATCTTTATACATCCTGAGGATAAGGTCAACCTCGCCAGAGGGTATGCCAAGGGAGTCAGCTATATCCTCTATTTTAAGACCTCTTCTGTAGAGATTTAATATCTCCTCATGTCTTATTTCCCTTTTTTGAATCTCCTCTACCTTCTCAATAAGGGCCTTAAGAAGGCCTATCTTCTCGTCAATTCTTTTCTCAAAGGCCTTGAGCTCATCTATCCTTTTATCAATCCTTTTGAGGACAATAGCACCAATCTCCTTTATCTCCTTTTCAGATGAATCCTTTTTAAAAAATAGTTCCTTCAGCATAACTCCTCCAGAAATGTTACTTTCATATCTTTATATCAACCTTCCCTTTCTTTTGCTCCTGCCTGACCTGTTTTTTAGGTCTCTTCTTTACCTCTTTTTCCTGCTTCTGGGTTGCATTACCAAGGAGATTTATGGATTCAACCTTCATGTTTCACTCCAGAAAGGATAGTTTTTCACTTACATAAAGCCTCTTGAACTCCTCTTCCATCTCCTTATATTTTTCGGGTTTGATAAAGAGATTTCTGACCTTTTCGTTTTCTCCGAGGTCAAGGTCCTGCATAGGTCCCCTGTAGCCAACACCAAGCCTCACACAGAGAGTATCAGCAAGACTTATGACCCTGCACAGGTCATCCCTGTAAGGGTCTTCACCTGAGTTGAGCTCACAATTGTGGTGATCCCTGATCACATCGCATAAAAGCAAAGGGAATCCCCATTTCTCAGCAAGAATGCAGCCTGCCTCTCCATGGCCAAAACCAAAATATTCCCTCTCAAGAGAGCTGAAGGTAACCCTGTCTGAATAAACCCTTTCCATCAAGAGGGAAAATCTCTCTGGCTGACTGTTATCCATGAGAACCTTTCCGACATCATGAAGAAGTCCTGCAATTGCTGCCTCTTCGGTCTTTACCCTTCCTGTCCTTCTGGCGATAACAGAGGCTGCTATGGATACACCAAGGCTGTGTTCCCAGAGCTTCTGTTCAATTATCCCGAATTTTTTATAAACCTCTCTGGTGGCTGCTGCAAGGACTATGCTCTTTAATGTATTGAAGCCTATAATGGCAACTGCCTCGGATACAGTCTCAACATTATGCCTAAGTCCGTAGAAAGCAGAGTTTGCAATCTTCAGAACCCTTGATGTAAGGGCCTGATCTGCCATTATAGCCTTCTGGAGATCATCAAGTCTCGTGTTCGGGTTGTCAATAAGTCTTATCACCTTCAATGCCACATGAGGAACAGAAGGAATATCGCAGGTGGAAAGTATCAATCTCTTAAGGTCTTCTCCTATCATAGGTTCACCTCTGTTTCTTTTAATTCCTCAAGCAATCTCTTTATATCTTCAAATTTAAAGGGTTTTAAAAAAGTCTTTATACCTTTCTCCTTAATTATCTCCTTAGTCTTTCTGTCAAAGACAGTCCCTGTTAAAAGCACGAATCTTCTGGCAAGCTGGGGGTTTATCTTTAATATCTCATAATACACCTCTATACCATTTATACCAGGCATCTTCAGATCACATAACACTGCCCAGATGTTATGGATTTTAATAAGTTCAAGCCCTTTTATTCCATCTGAAACAGTAATGACAGAGAAACCGAGTTCGGAGAAAAGGAGCTTCAGTATCTCAGATATATAATCTTCATCGTCTATCACGAGTATCTCTTTCAAAGACACCTCTCTTTCTCCATTGTATCACAAAAAAGAGGATTTCTATTACCCATTATGTTCATCATCTCTGGTCCAGATCTCCAAGGCATGCCTTAAGCCTCACTATCGCCTGAGCATGAAGTTGCGAAACCCTTCCTTCTGTAATTCCCAGGACCTGTGCTATCTCCTTCATTGTTAGTTCATCCCAGTAATAAAGGGATATAACAAGCCTCTCCTTTTCTGGCAACTTCTCTATAACAGAGGCAATCCTTTCCCTGAGTTTCTTCTCCTCATAAATGGTATCAGGTGTCTTTGTGCTGGTATCGGGTATGGATTCCTGAAGGGAGAGGTCGCCGTCATATCTACTGTCTGAGAAATCCTCAAACTTCAGGAGTATGGACGATGCAATGTCGCTTAATATCTGATAATACTCCTCAATAGGAATATGGAGGTCCTCTGCTATCTCCTCGGCTTCAGGCAATCTTCCAAGTTTTACCTCAAGCCTTCTCTCAGTCTCCCTTATGTTTGCGAGCTTATCCCTCAATCCTCTCGTAAATGTACTGTTTGCCCTCAGCTCATCAATCATTGCACCCTTTATCCTCATCCTGACAAAGGCCTCTATCTCTCCAAGCTCTTCTCTATATCTCTCAAGGGACTCAAGGAGACCTACTATACCAGCACTGATGATATCATCAACAGTAAGCTGGGAAGGCAGGTTCCAGCTCAATCTCTGAGCTGTATATTTAATATACGGAAGAAGGGATTTTATTATCTCCTCCTTCGTTGACTCATCAAGTCCCTTATCTATGGATACTTCCAATCTCTTCATTGCTTGAAGTCCTTAAAATATTTCTTAAAAAGAACTGGAGTCCTCCTTTGACTCTTCCATCTACCTCAATGAGCCGCTCAGCCATCTCAATAATGCTCCTTGATGCAGGAGAGTTTGGATAAAGATCAACAAAGGAGCGCTGAGCCATTACAGCCTTCCTTACAGCCTCATCATAGGGGATAGAGCCAAGATAACTTAGTGAGATATGAAGGAATCTCTCAGATGCAAGGGATAGTCTCCTGAAGACCTCAAGACCCTCCTCTTGATCCTTTACAGCATTAACGACTATCTTAAAATCCTTCTCCTGATACCTTGTAAAGAGGACCTTTATAAGGGCATAGGCATCAGTAATGGCTGTTGGCTCAGGCGATGTAATCACCACTATCTCTTCTGAAGAGGTGCAGAAAAAGGCTACATTCTCCGAAAGACCTGCTGCAGTATCTATGAGAAGTACATCCATCTCTCCATCGTAAGTTTCAAAGCTCTCTATTATCTTTAATCTCTGAAATTCATCAAGAGAAGTGAGCTCCTGAATACCTGAGCTTGCTGGAAGTATCTTTATACCAAGGGGCCCATCAATTATTATCTCATCCAACCCCTTTTCACCACTGAGGAGGTGCTGGATGTTGTATCTTGGCGCAAGATGTAATAGGACATCAATATTACTAAGACCGAGGTCGGCATCAAAGACAAGAACCTTCCTGCCAAGCCTCCTCATAGCAATAGCAAGACCTGCTACAAGATTAGTCTTTCCCACCCCACCCTTTCCACTCGTTATTGCTATGGTCTTTATGTATCTATCGGGCATTGAAGGCCTCCTGACTGATATTTATCCCTTTACTATGATAGTAGCCCTTTGTTAGGATTAGAGAGGCGAGTTCCACCTCAGATGGAAATCTTATATCATCAGGGACGATCTGGCCCATTGTTATGCAGAAGACAGGTTTCTGGTAAATAAGGTAGAGATTGTACAGATGACCAAATCTGACAGTCTCATCTACTTTTGTAAATATAAGGGATGTTACAGGTAATGTCCTGTAAAAATTCCAGGCCTCTATCATGGAATCCTCGTCTGAATTGGCACTTATTAATAAAGAAGTCTCTATGCTGAAAGGTCCTATTTTCTGGAGGTCTCTCAGAATTCCTGAAAGGCCCTTGAGATAATCTATGTCTGAGGGTCTTCTCCCTGTTGTATCTATCAATACCGTGTCCCTTGAAGGGCTAAAATCCCTGAGGGCCTCTTGAAGTTCTTTTCTATCAGATACCACATGAAGGGGAAGACCCATTATCTTTGCATAGATCCTTATCTGT
>Ga0197142_1003766_pt1 | contig 12551 bp, 12 predicted proteins | sample GBS60_MetaG_FD_148614 | JGI IMG/M metagenome (GOLD analysis project Ga0197142, IMG submission 148614) | Sediment microbial communities from Great Boiling Springs, Gerlach, Nevada, United States - GBS 60_MetaG | ecosystem: Environmental > Aquatic > Thermal springs > Hot (42-90C) > Sediment... | reverse complement strand
CAGCACTGATTGAGAGAGAGGCTATCATGCACTATCTTAGCCTGACCCCTGCTTACCAGCGGTGGTGTATGGATGCCCCGCCCGAGTCGCGCAATATCGCGAGCTATACGGCGTACCTGGCGCGCGTGGATCATCTGCTGTGCTACCTTCCTATCCTCTATCCGACATTTGTGAGCGTCGACGACCTCATTTTGCGTGCCGAAGCGCTGCCGGATGATTGGAACGCATTTATGAGCCAGGCGCGTGCTGCACACTGGTCGCCGCGCCAGATTGAGTACGTCATTAATCACCTGCACGTGTGCGACGTGTTTCTGAATGATCCGGACCACGACGCAATTCCGCTTGAGGTCTATGGCTTTCTCGCCAATGTCATCGCCGATCTCTGGCGCAAACGACTCCAGGACGCATTTCCGCAGCGGCGGTTCGAGGTTGGTGTGACTGACCGGGATGTCAGTCCAGAAGTGTATGCTGTGCAGGCGTGATCTCAGAACGATCCGTAACGTAGAAGCATCCGCAGAGAACGCTCTGACTGGATCGCACCTCCGAGACGCATGCGACGACCGGGAGATAAACAATGAACGTGCATCTACCGTACTGCCTGACGATAGATCCGTTCCACGCCATCCAGCATGCGCTCACGCGAGAAGAGTGTCCGCGCACGATGTACAGCTGCCTGACCATACCTTGCACGCAGCGCCGGGTCATCCCGCAGGCGTCGGATTGCCTCCGCCAGCGCCGTCGCATCGCATGGCGGAACAACCAGCCCTGTCTCGTTGTGGACGTTCACAAAATCGGTGCCGGTTCCGAGCGCGGTGCTGATGCACGGCAACCCGCTCGCCAGCGCCTCGACCAGCACAATGCCGAACGCTTCCGCGCGCAGGTGCGATGGGAGCACAAAGATATCCGCCTGCCGGTAGAGCGCAGGCAGGTCCTCATCTGCCACATCGCCGAGAAAGCGCACCCGATCACCCAACCCGGCATCGGCAACCTGTCGCTCCAGTCGCGTGCGCTCTGGACCGTTCCCGGCAATCCAGAGTTCCGCCCCTTCGACCTGTCGCAGCGCCTCTATCAGGAAATGCAGCCCCTTGTAGTACCGCAGTCGTCCGACGAAGAGCAGGCGCGGCACGGCGTTGGCGCGCCTGTCGTTGGGAGTGAACCGCGTGACATCGACGCCAATCGGAACAACCTCGCATTTTGCGGCATAGGAGCGAAGAAACGGCGATGAGGCGATGTACCCCGGACTGGACGTGATGATCCGCGCTGCGCGTCGCAGCGTCAGCGCCAGCAACGGTCGATAGATGCGCAGCAGATTCTTCTGCCGCACAATATCACTCTGGTAGGAGACAACCAGCGGCGGCGATCCGGGCGCCGCCAACGCCGCCAGATCACCCGGCGGGTAGGGAAACTGCAGGTGAACAATGTCGGCGCGAATGCTGCGGGCCAGCGCAATCATCGCCGGACTGAGCGGCGTCGATGCCAGGTGCAGCATCCGCGCCGCCCGGATCACGGTCAGACCCGACGACGGTTGCTCAATCGAGGTGCAGCGATCCGTACTGGTCACCAGCACCGTCACCCGATGCCCGCGCGCGACCAGTCCTTCCGCCAGGTCGCGCACGTGCCCCTCAATGCCCCCCAGAACCGGCGGGTAGTCTTTGTAGATGTGAAGAATATGCACCGCTATGCTGCAAATGCCTGAATGAACGCTCCCATGCAGCGCATTGCCGTCCAATAGTCGTCCAGGCGGATGTTTTCATTTGGCGCATGCACCTGAGATCCCTGGTATCCTGTGCCGCATCCCGACGCCATGGGTGTGCCCACAGCGGTGCACACCGGGTAGACCGGACCGGTGCCCGCCATGGTGGGGTAAATGACGGGTTCTTTGTGATACGTCGCGCGAATGGCAGTCGTCATTGCCTGAACAACATGCGAATCGGGGTCGGATCGTCCTGGCTTCTCGTGCCCGTACTCGATGATCGCAATATCGTTGAAACCGTGTGCATCGAGATGCCGGCGCAGCGCTGCCACGACATCTGCCGGGTCCATATCGGGCACGAGACGGAAGTCGATCTTGGCGCGCGCTTCGGATGGCAGCACCGTCTTCGATCCTTCACCGGTATATCCGGCGAACAACCCGCAGATCGTGCAGGTAGGATTGAACAGATGCGCTTTCAGGCGTTCAATGCCACGCAAGCCGCCGAGAAACTGCGGAATGCCGAAATCCGCCAGCAACGCATCGTCGTCGAGGGGGATGCGCGCCAGCGCCGCCATGTCCGCTTCCGATGGCGGACGCACGCGGTCGTAAAAGCCCGGTATCAGCACGCGCTCATCGGGCGCCTTGAGCGTCGCCAGCGCCCATACCAGGCGCCACGCCGGGTTGGGAACCATGGTCGCATTGGCGGAGTGCAGGTCATACGCCGCACCGCGCACCACCAGTTCAACATAGCAGATACCCTTTGCGCCGCACGCAATGGTGGGTTGCTCAAGCGCATTCACCCCGCCGGTTTCCCACAGACACCCATCGGCGCGCAACAGTTCAGGATGGCTCCGGCAGAATGACTCGAGATTGACCGACCCGATCTCTTCTTCTCCTTCGACGAGAAAGTTGATGCGGCAGGGGAGGTCGCCCTGCGTGGCGAGCCATGACTCGATTGCCTGAATGCGAAGCATCAGGTTACCTTTGTTGTCTGCAACACCGCGCGCGTACAGTTTCCCGTCGCGCAGCATCGGCTCAAACGGCGGCGAATGCCACAGGTCGAGCGGTTCCGGCGGCTGAACATCGTAGTGGTCGTAGACCAGCAGCGTCCGCGCGCCGTCGCCAATGCTGCCGTACACCACCGGCGCCGCGCCGGGCATGCGGAATATCTCCACCTGCGCACCAAGCCGTTCGAGCCGCTGCGCCACCAGCGTCGCCGTCTCTTCAATGCCAATACCCTGAGCCGCAATCGACGGTTGACGCAGTAGCGTGCAGAGTTCATCGAAATAGCGTCCCTTGTTCTCTTCGATATGCGCATCAAAGCGGTTCATAGCGCGATGCCTTTCAAAAGAACCTCGCAAAAGGTGCAACGATCCTTCTCAGAAGCCACTGATGATCGTTTATACTATTGCCGCACAGTGTACCACGGTTCCCGATTCTTGGTTCTCAGTTCTCGGTTCTCGGCTCTCAGTTCCCCGTTCTCAGTTCTCAGTTTTCGGTTCTTGGTTCTATGTACCACTACCCAGGCGCGCTCCACATGCACACCCGCTTCTCCGATGGCAGCGGCAGCGTCGAAGACCTGGCGCGCGCGGCGTGTGATGCCGGGTTGCGCTGGATCATCATCACCGACCACGATGATCTCCAGGCGAAGCAGTATGAGGGCTGGCTGCACGATGTGCTGGTGATCGTCGGTCATGAGATCACGCCGCCGCGTAATCATTTTCTTGCGCTCGGCGTTGATCGGGTCATCGACAATCGCCTGCCGCCCCAGATGTTCATCGATCAGGTGTACGACGCTGGCGGATTCGGCATCATCGCCCATCCCGACGAGCGGGTGAAGAACAGTTTCAAGGACATCTACCGCTGGGACGATTGGGGCATCGACGGTCCGCGCCACCGCAACGGGCGCACCGTCGGGATCGAACTGTGGAACCTGATGAGCGACTGGGGCGAGCATCTCACACCACGCAACAAGGAACTGATCTATTTTTTTCCGCGACTCGGCATCAGCGGTCCGACCCCGGAAACCCTGGCATGGTGGGACCGGCTCAACATGGCGGGGCGGCGCACCTTTGGCGTCGGTGGGGTTGACGCGCATGCCTTCATCCGTCAAACGTTCTGGGGGAAGGTCGAAGTCTTTCCCTACCGCTGGATGTTTGGCACGTTGACCAACTATGTGATCCTGCCGGAACGTTTGCCGCTCGATCCGGCCGCAGCAATTCACACCATCCTCGACGCTCTGGCGAACGGGCGATCCTATTTCGTCAATCGTCTCGACGGCGATTGCCCGGACCTGACGTTTCACGCAGTACGCGGCGCCGAACGCTGGCATCCGGGTGACACCGCCAGCCTGCACGGCGGACCGCTCACCTTCGTCGCCGATGTAGGATGCGACGCTGAAGTGCATCTGATCCACGATGGACGCATCCTGGCGCGCGGACTGCGCATCCTGCGGCACTCCGTCATCCTGCCCGGCGTCTATCGTCTGGAAGCGTATCGTCGCGGGATGCCGTGGCTGTACACCAATCCGGTATATGTGACAGGTAAGAGGCGAGAGGGGATGAGGTGAGAGGCGAGAGACGCGAGGGGTGAGGCGTGAGGCGCGAGGGGCGCGAGGCGGGAGGCGAGGGGCAAGAGGGGACAGGGCGGCGCGGCGCGAGGGGCGCAGCGCTGCTGCGCCCGGACTGGCAGCGGGGGCAGTCGTATCACGTGTATACCCGGCGCCCCCGCTGCGCCCACCACACCACCGCAGACGCACCAACCGCAGCCAGGGTAATCTGCGGCATACGAGCGCTTATCCACAGAATGCTGCGCAACAGCGCGCGAAAGCGTTCGACCTGCATCGCTTCACGCACCGGTAGATCAACCGGCGCGTCCCAATCGAACGAGCGCAAACGCTCCAGATACCCCGCGCGCACACATCCTTCCAGACTGAAAACGGCAATCGTATCGCACAGACGGTGTGCAAGGCGCAGATCGCGCGCCAGTTCTTCCCACGACAGCGGCGCGATCCGGTCAGCGCCGCCGACGCTCACCCCGCCGCCTGTGCTGCCGACCGCCAGCGCCTGCACGTCGCGCCCGTAGCTCCACAGCACGCCCGCACCAAAGGGACGCAGAAAACTGCTGTAGAGCATGGGCAGTTCGCGGTCAACCGGCACATCCAACAACCCGGTAAGGCGTTGCAATAACGTCGCACCGATGCGCCGCTCATCGAGTGCGAACGGCAGGATGTAGCTTTCAGTCTGGTACCCGTCTGCGCGGATCCGCTCCGCCAGCGCGTGATACGCGGCAACCGCCCGGCGCCGACGCTGGTGATCGAACAGGTTGCGCAGCATCACCCGCGCCAGCTGGCGACGATCCGCGAGAATAGCGCGCAGATCGCGCATGTCGAACTCGATATCCAGCCCAATCGCGCGCCAGATCAGCCCGTGTTCCGCCGTCCATTCCTGGAACGCAGCGTAGCGCGCAACCGCTTCACGATAATTGTTGATATTGAACCAGTACCCCTGATCCTCTGGCAGCAATAGCCAGGCAGTCAGCGGAACGCCCGCTTTGCTCAGACGACGCAGCACTGCTGCCCGTTCCGCGCTCAGGTCCAGCACACCGACGCAGACTCCTGCCTCCAACGCCCGCACATGATCGATAACCGTCGGTTCGGCGAAAAGCCGGGCGAACGCTGCCCTCTCGAGTTCGCAGAAGAATGTCAGGCGCGGCGCGGCAGTCATTGGTTGACCCAGGCATCGGTGCGCTGCGCTACTTCTTCGTACAACCGGCGCACCTGTTCCAAACCCTCGTCGGTGACAACCGGCATATTGCGGTATACCTGCTTATCGAGCATACGCTCCTTGACCCCGCCGGGCCAGATGCGCCACGAGTCGTTGTCGATCACATCGGCGACCAGCAACCGGCCCGACGTGTCGCGCCCGAACTCGATCTTCAGGTCGCACAGCACGACATCCTGCGCCGCCCATGCCTCTTCGATCAGCAGAAAGACGCGCCGCGACTCGGACGCCATCTGCTCGATTTCATCGGCGCTGGCGATCCCCTGCGCGATGATCTCGTCCGGCGTCATCTGCGGATCGTGCCGCGTATCGTCCTTCAGGAAAAACTCGAGCAGCGGCGGATCGAAGCGCGTTCCTTCAGCGACATCGGGATTCCGCCGGATGTACGATCCGGTTGCGATCCGCCGGTTCACCACTTCGAGCGGGATCATGGCGCAACGGTACACAACCATTACCGATGGCTCGGGTGCAGCGACGAAATGGGTGGCGACACCGGCGCGGTTGAGCATGGTGAACACATTGGCGGTGGTGCGCCCGCTCAGCGCCCCTTTGCCGGGAATGGTATGACGACGGGCGCCATCGCCCGCGCTGATCCCGTCTTTGTGAACAATGATCGCCAGCGTCGGATCGGTAGGGTGCGCATAGACGATTTTGGTCTTGCCTTCGGCAAGTTTCTCTCCCAGATTCATCGGTCGCTCCTTTTGCGCAGACGCGCCAGTTCCTCTTCGAGCGCCGCAACCCGCGCGGCGAGCGCCTCGGCGCGCTGTCGCTCCGCCTCTTCCGGCAGCAGCACGAGTGAACCATCGGCGTGAAACAGACGCGGCCAGGTATGCTCCTCTCCCAGATACACACCTCGCCACGGACCGATCCAGAAACCGAGTTGCTCGCTCCACAACCGCCCATGCTCGTTCGGCGCCAGCGGATGGTAGCGCATATCCGGTCCCAACCGCCACCCCAGAAGACGCTCGACCTCCGGCGCAATGCAAAAGTACTCAGGAGTGCGAAACCGCTGTTCGTACAGGTCCTTCTTCGCCCCAAGATCAACGCTCTCTGTACCTGGCGACAATAGTTCGATGATGACATCGGGATACCGCCCGTCCTCATCCCAGATGGCCCAGTAGAGCCGCGGCTTTGTGCCGTCCACCCCTTTCACGACGTAGAGATCGGGGCCACGGTATTCGTCGTTGCGGATCTGCTTCCAGCTGTAGTACACGAACATGTTGACGCCGATGTAGTAGTCGGTCATCACGCCGCCATGCGCCGCAACATAGGCGGCTTTGAGGATCACGGCGCTGTGCGCATGCCAGGACGACTCCATACGTCCTCCATCGTCGTATGGCAGGTCGCCCGGCGGCGGCGAGATCAGCACCCCCCACGGCAATTGAGTCTCGGTGTGGGGCGCCGCCGGATCGGTTGCGGTTGAAGCGCTCATTGGCTGTTGCTCCTGTGCCTGCCACGTCTACACGAAGAAGTGTATCATAGAAGCGGCAGGTTGTCAAACATATGTTCGCATCAGTCAATCAACTGGACATCGCCGCCGGTGACGACTTCACCGACCGGCGATGCTTCGGGAACGGCGCGCCGCGCGGCGTCGGCGGCGTCCGATGGGACGATCACCAGCATGCCGAGTCCCATGTTCAGGGTGCGGAATGCTTCGCGTTCATCGAGACCGGCAGCCTGCACCACGAGGGTGCAGATCGGCGGGATCGTCCAGGTTCGGCGTCGGATGACGGCGCCACATCCCTCTGGAAGCACACGCGGCAGGTTCTCGTAGATGCCGCCGCCGGTGATGTGCGCCATTGCATGCACCGCGACGCCAGCCGCTTCAAGTTGCTCGAAGGCGCGCAGGTAGACGCGGTGCGGTTCGAGCAACGCTTCGCCGATGCTTCTGCCGTTCAGTTCAGCCGGTCGTGCATCGTAGCCCCAGGCGCTGCCGCGACCCAGCACCCGCCGCGCCAGGGAGTACCCGTTTGTGTGCAATCCGCTCGACGGCAGCGCCAGGATCACATCGCCCGCCGCAACGTTGCGCGGGAGCATCTGCGCCCGTCGGACAACACCGACGATCGTTCCTGCCAGTTCGAATGCTCCCTCGCGGTACACATCCGGCATCTGAGCGGTTTCGCCGCCAAGCAGGACGCATCCGACCTCGCGGCACGCCGCCGCAACACTCGCCACCAGCGTTGCCGCACGCTGTGGGTCGAGGCGATCAACTGCCAGATAGTCGAGCAGGAACAACGGACGCGCTCCCTGCACCAGAATATCGTTGACGCAGTGGTTGACCAGATCGTAGCCGAGGGTTTCATAGCGACCGAGCGCCGCCGCCACGAGCGTTTTGGTGCCGACGCTGTCCGTCGATGCTACCAGAACAACATCGTCGGTCTGGTCCCCCACAGCGGCGTGCAGGTCGAAACATCCGCCGAACGCTCCGATACCTGCCAGGACTGCGGCTGAGTAGGTCGAGCGGACGGCTTCCGCCATCAACTGTCTGGCGCGCGCGGCCGCATCGATATCGACGCCTGCTTCACGATACACGGTCATGCCGATACTCCGTCAGGGTGATTGATCGCTTCCTGTATCTTACCACGAACATGTCGCTCCCAACGCCGTATGCTATACTGTCCGCGTCCCGCGAAATGGCGAGGAGGTCAATCATGGCGCAGAAGACGTCGAACCATCGACCTGGGCTGCTCGACCGGTGGCTGCGGATCGAGCGGGCAGAATCGCGCGATCATATCGAATCCGAAGTTGTTGAATTGCAGAATGTGTCGATCGGATCGGTCGATGCGCAGAAGGCGACAGTATCACGTGCGCTGGTACGGTCGCTGACCGCCCAGGATGACGTTGCGATGACGCTGAGCAGCGCGCTGTCGGTGCGTGCCGGCGGCGATGTGAGTATGACCGGAAGTGCGTCTCCGCTGGTGATGGCTGCGCGTGATGTGCGGCTGAACAATTCCTCGGCAGCAGTTATGACTGCCCGTGAGGCGCGTGTTGAGTCGGGCATGGTTGGGGTCTTGCTGGCAGGTTCGGCAACACTCGGCGATCAGACGCGCGTGGTGCTGAGCGGACGTGATGCGCTGCTGTTTGGCGCAGCCATCGGTATCTTCTTCCCACTGGTCGCCTATCTGTTGCGCCGTTTCGCTCCGCCGCCAAAAGAACAGGAACCACGCCCCTGGTATACCCGCGCCGGTCTCTGGGCGCTGCGACAAACCATCGTGCTTGGCGGCGCTGCGCTGCTCGGATGGGTCGCCTACCGCACACTGCGCAACCGTGTGATGCGCCTGCTGCCTGGCATGATGATCCATCGGTGAACGAACAATATGGAATCCTGGCAGCAATCGGTTGTCGCCCGTCGCCGCCTGGTGGTGCGCGGCATTGTGCAGGGGGTCGGTTTTCGTCCCTTCGTCTACGGGCTGGCGCAGCGCTTCGGGTTGGGCGGGTTCGTGTTCAACGACAGCGACGGCGTTACCCTGGAGATCGAGGGTTCCGTCAGCGCGCTCGATGCGTTCGAGCAGACGTTGCGCAGCGCACCGCCGCCATTGGCGCGGATCGACGCAGTGATCGCCACAACGGTCGCGCCGCGTGGTGAAACATCCTTTCATATCGAAACGAGCCGCGCCGCAGCCGCACGCAATGCCCTCATCTCGCCGGATGTCGCTACGTGCGATGATTGCCTGCGTGAGTTGTTCGATCCGAATGACCGGCGCTTCGGTTACCCGTTTATCAACTGCACGAATTGCGGTCCGAGATTCACAATTGTGCTCGATGTGCCGTATGACCGGGCGCAGACGACGATGCGCGTCTTTCCGATGTGCCCGGCATGCCAGGCGGAGTATGATGATCCCCTGAACCGCCGCTTCCACGCGCAACCCAACGCCTGCGCTGTGTGCGGTCCTTCACTGACGTTTCACTGGTGGTCGTCGGCGCCGCTCCCGAACCTTCCCGCCGCTGCGTCTCCGCTCGAACAGGCGGTGTTCGCACTGGCGCATGGCGCAATCCTGGCGATCAAAGGGCTGGGCGGGTATCATCTGGCATGCAATGCGCTCGATCATGATGCGGTCGCGCGCCTGCGCGCCCGGAAACAGCGCGAAGCCAGACCGTTCGCGCTGATGGCGCCCGACCTGGCGACAATCCGGCAGTTATGTTATGTCAAACCAGAAGAGGCGACGCTCCTCGAAACACGCCAGCGTCCAATCGTATTGCTCGACGCGCTGCCCGGTGCGCCGGTTGCACCGTCCGTTGCGCCAGGGTACACAACGCTCGGCATCATGCTGCCGTACACACCGCTGCACCATCTACTGCTGCGCGCATACGCGGCTGCAATGCCGGATCAACCGGCGGTGCTGGTAATGACCAGCGGTAATCTGAGTGATGAACCGATCGCCTACCGCGACGACGATGCCGCAGTGCGACTGAGGTCGATCGCCGATGGCGCGCTGACCCACAATCGCGACATTCATATGCGCTGCGACGACTCGGTGGCGCGCATCGTTGCGGGCGGAGTGCAACTGCTGCGCCGGTCGCGCGGGTATGCTCCCGAACCAGTGACGCTGACGCTCAACGTTCCCAAACCGATCCTGGCGACCGGCGGACACTTGAAGAACACCTTCTGCCTGGCGAAAGGGCGCGATGCGTTTCTCAGCCATCACATTGGCGATCTGGAAAACCTGGAGACGCTGACGTCCTTCCGTGAAGGGGTGCGGCATTTTGCCAGGCTTTTCGATTGCGAACCAGAAGTTGTGGCATACGACCTGCATCCTGAGTATCTGGCGACCAAAGAGGCGCTGGCGTCGGACATTCCACTGAAGATCGGGGTGCAGCATCATCATGCCCACATTGCCAGCGTTCTGGCAGAACATGGCATCGCGGGACCGGTCATCGGCGTGGCGGCGGATGGCACAGGGTACGGTCTCGATGGCGCAATCTGGGGATGCGAGGTGCTGATCGCCGATCTGCGCGACTTCACCCGCTTTGCGCACCTGGCGTATGTGCCGTTGCCCGGCGGTGATGCAGCGGTGCGGCAGGTCTGGCGGATCGGCGCGACGTATCTGCACCGCGCCTTCGGTAATGGGTTCCTTGACCTGGACATCCCGTTCGTGCGGCGGATCGACCGCGAGCAGTGGCGACTGATCGCCCGCATGATCGAGCGCGGCATCAACGCGCCGCCAACCTCGAGCCTGGGACGCCTGTTCGATGCGATTGCCGCGATCGCTGGCATCCGTGATGTTGCGTTGTACGAGGGTCAGGCGGCAATCGAATTGGAGACGACAGCGACCCCCGATCCGCATCCCTATCCGTTTGCGTTGCTTCCGGGAACGCCAATGCGCATCGATGTAACGCCGACCATTCACGCAATTGTGGAGGATATCCGGGCGGGCGCGCCGGTCGCGCGGGTCGGCGGGCGATTTCACTGCACAGTAGCCGACATGCTGGCGCAGGCGTGCGAACAGGCGCGCGCGACCGGCGCGCCCGATGTGGTGGCGCTCAGCGGCGGCGTTTTTCAGAACCGGCATCTGACCGAACTGCTGGTACAGCGCCTGGAACGCGCCGGTTTTCGTGTGCTGCTCAACCGGCGCGTCCCGCCGAACGACGGCGGTCTCTGCCTGGGGCAGGCGGCCGTCGCTGCGGCGCGTTTGCTGGAGCAGGGTTGAAGCAATTCGCATATGCGAGAACACATATGGAACACACGCTCATTTCACCGCTCGACATGCACATCCACTTCCGTGAAGGCGCCATGTTGCAGACGGTTGCGCCCCTGTCGGCGCACGACTTTGCTGGCGGCGTCATCATGCCCAATCTGGTTCCGCCGGTGGACAACCTCGAACGCCTGCTGCACTACCGGGCTGAGATTGACGCGGCGATAAGCGGCACGGGATTTACTCCCTACATGACGCTGTTCTTCCGCGCCTACAGCGAGGCCGAGTTGCGCGCCGCGCGACCGCATGTCATCGGGATCAAACTCTACCCGGCAGGCGTCACGACCAACAGCCAGGCGGGGGTGCAGCGCATCCGCGACGCCGGGCCGACCCTGGCTACGATGGAGGAACTCGGCATTCCGCTCCTGGTTCATGGCGAAACCAGCGGCTTCGTGCTTGATCGCGAGCGCGAATTCTTGCCGATCTATGCGCATCTGGCGCAGCGCTTTCCGCGCCTGACCATCGTGATGGAGCATATCACCACCCGCGAAGCCGTTGCGCTGCTCGATGAGCACCCCAACCTGTACGCCACGATCACCCTGCACCATTTGCAGATCACCCTCGACGACGTGGCAGGCGGGCTGTTGCAACCACACCTGTTCTGCAAACCGATTGCCAAACGCCCTGAGGACCGCGACGCACTGCTGCGTGCCGCACTTGCACCCCACCCGAAAGTCATGTTCGGCAGCGACTCCGCACCCCATCCGGTCAGCGCCAAGGAAGCCGCCGCCTGCGCAGCCGGGATTTTTAGCGCACCGGTTGCGCTGCCGCTGCTGACCGAGATCTTTGCGCAGCACGACGCGCTCGACCGGTTGCAAACGTTCGTGTCGGACAATGCGCAGCGGATCTATGGCATAACACCGCCGCAGAAAACCGTGCTCCTCCGACGTGAGGAATGGAGCGTTCCGCTGCGGTACGGCGATGTGACGCCATACCGCGCCGGGTGCACGGTCGCGTGGCGGGTGGTGATGAGCCGCTACGATCCTGTTGGTCACTCCTGAAACCGTTCACCGATGCGGAGCAGCGGGGAGAGTTCGCCGAAATTTGTAGCAGTTCTCACAAAGATTGGTCTTGTTGGACAGGGTTGCACCCGCCATCGAAAGCAGACGCCGTGTACGCCATCCCTTCGCGTGCTCCGCGTCTCCGCGTGCATCGGACCGGCTCACGCGGAGGCGCGGAGGCGCGGAGAGCGCGCGCAGGTCTTGCAAGGTCTGTCAGACGAGGCTGCACCCGTCGCTGGAAACGAGCGCTTCACGTGCCACCTCGAGGCGGCGCCGTGGGGGGCACGGCATGCCGTGCCCCCACACCCGTCGCTGGAAGTGGGCGCCTCGCGCAACGCGGCAGACCCGGACGAGGGTCAACGTATTTGAGAACTGCTATAAA
>Ga0197142_1003765_pt1 | contig 12553 bp, 9 predicted proteins | sample GBS60_MetaG_FD_148614 | JGI IMG/M metagenome (GOLD analysis project Ga0197142, IMG submission 148614) | Sediment microbial communities from Great Boiling Springs, Gerlach, Nevada, United States - GBS 60_MetaG | ecosystem: Environmental > Aquatic > Thermal springs > Hot (42-90C) > Sediment... | reverse complement strand
AGACCTCGGCGCGGCTGAGCGCGCTGAGCAGGCTATACGAGACGTTCACGTGGTCGGCGCCGTAGAACGCCACGCGGCCCTGAATCCCCAGGTCGCTGAAGATGCGGCGCATCAGCGCGACGTCCGCAGCCAGGCGGTCGCCGCCGTGCTGCTGGATGAGGGCCGGCAGGTTGTAGGCCGCCTTGTTGATGAGTTGTAAGCCGGTCTTGGCCGCCTCGTCGCGCTCCATTGGGTGGTGGACCAAGTAGGCGTCGCCGTTCGCTTTGACGATCACCAGGCCGCTGGTGACGTGGGCATCGCCGACGAAATAGGCAAAGGGCGCGTTGGCCGGCCCGAGGCCATCGCTGCCGAAGACCACCAGCGCGTCCAGGCGACGCTCGCGCATCAGGCGGGGGAGGTCGGACTTCATGGTGGGGGCAGTATCGGGTGATTACGAATCTAAGCCAGGCAGGGCGATGCGTTGCATTTGGCGCATTACCGCTTCGAATATGCGTATGCACGCGGGCAACGCGAGCGGGCATGCGCGGGGTGGTCTTTGAAGTGCTAGGAGAGCCAATGCTTTCGCACATGCGCTGCTGAGGGTTTGTAAGGCGGCCAAATCCTTGATCTCGCTGAGAAAGGCTATCTCAGCTTGCTCAAATAGACGCCATTCGGCTGGGGTTTGTAACCAGAATGAAGCGAAGATCAGGCGATTACGATGCACAATGACATGGTAATCAGGCCGCTCGCGGAATGAACCGGACTCGTGGTGGATAAGGGTGGCGTCTGGTGTGAATCGAGTGCGCCATCCGCGCGCACGCATTCGAAGACACAGGTCTGATTCTTCGTAGTAGCCTGGTGAGAAGGTTGCATCAAATACGCCAACTTCACGAAGTGCTTGTGTTCGAAGGCCAATAGCAGCACCGGTTACATATTCCGGTTCGTAAGCGACCTGGTAATCCGGTCCGTCTACGTCGCTGATCCCTCGATGTCGCCCAAGCAAGCGCGGGCGCTCTAAAAAGGCTCCGGCATGTTGGATGGTCTTTCGATCGGGGTAGAAGATCTTGCAACCGACCACGCCTACATCAGCATGTTCGCAAAACGCCTTCTCAATCGCCTCAAGACATGTAATATCCAGCGCAACATCCTGGTTAAGCAGGACGACAACATCGCAAGAGACTGGTGGTGTAGTTAACACCTGAAAGGCCTGATTGGCAGCTCGTGTAAACCCCTGGTTCTCTGCATTCGTGCAGATCAGATAATGCACACCATAGCTCTCGAAGGCTGGAACATATGCGTGAATGATGTCCAAGCTGTGGTCAGTGCTTTGGTTATCCACTATGTAGAGTACATCTGGCCGGCGTGTCTGGGCAAGCAGACTATCCAGACAGGCGTGCAGGTAAGCACCCCCGTTCCAAACGATAAGCGCTGCTCCAAGCTTCATGAGTTGGTTGAGGACGATAGATCTTGCTCGCTGCGAGCCTGTCCGGCTTGAGCGAGTAGACAACTTCCGGTGAGTTCTGTCAGGCAGGAAATCTGGTGAGCAAATATCCGCTCGGTCATAGCCCGGTGTCCTTGCTGCGCGGCCAGTTCGTTGCTCAGCGCGGACAACTGCGTCTTTAACGCATCTTGTCCCTGCCTCAGCTCGCCTTCGAGCACAGCAAGCCGTTCAAGCGCAGCACGCAGCTCACCGGCGACTCCCTGCCTCAGCTCGCCTTCGAGGACGGCAAGCCGCTCAAGCGCAGCACGCAGCTCACCGGCGACTCCCTGCCTCAGCTCGCCTTCGAGGACGGCAAGCCGCTCAAGCGCAGCACGCAGCTCGCCGGCGACTCCCTGCCTCAGCTCGCCTTCGAGGACGGCAAGCCGCTCAAGCGCAGCACGCAGCTCGCCGGCGACTCCCTGCCTCAGCTCGCCTTCGAGCAGGGTTAATCGCCGGGCGAACTCTGCGTTAATCTCGCTTTGCTGTGCTATAACGAAGCGCAGATACCACAGCACCAGTCGATCGAGCAGAGGCCTAAAGAGGATAGAGAGAAGCGTACGAGGTGAGGGAAGATTAAGCATGTATAGGTTGTGCATACTAAAAAATTACATAATCAATTCTTACAAATGATACTCCGTAAACTAAGATTATACATAATGGATTGAAAAGGTAGATTCACAAGCAGCACCATTTCGTATTCGCGAGAGAACGTCTAGAGAGAGCTTCAGGTGGGCTAATAAAACAGCTCCCTCATGCCGTTCTCGGAGACAACCCAGTTTATGCCAACTCACTTCTGTCGGTCACTCTGGCCAAAGATGTGATGATAGATCAATTCCAACTGGTCAACGTGCTCTTCTAAGGTCGGTGCAACCCGTTTTGGTTTTAGTGAACACAGGATTTCGGGGTGATCAACCAATTCTTGGAGTTTACTTCGCCATGCCTCAACCTTGCCCGAAGGCAGCAAGAAGCCATTGACCCCATCCTGAACTGCTTCAGGCAGCGCACCTAGGGCTGAAGCCAGTACAGGGGTGTTCGCTGTCAGCGCCTCATGAGCGACAAAACAGAAGGTCTCGTGCCAAAGGCTCGGCACAGCGACCACATCAGCGTTGGCCATCGCTTGCCATACTTCTCGTCGCCCAAGTTCTCCCAGAAAGGCGACCCTGTCATCCGCTATGTGGCGCAACTGACTGACGTAATGCGGGTGCGCGGATAGACTGCCGGCGATATATAGTCGAATGGGGCCATTGACTTGACGAACAGCTTCAACCAGAACATGCACGCCCTTATTGGCGGCCAGCCCACCGACGTAGAGCACTCGTAGATGATCTGCGCGAAGTTTGTGAGTCGGATTGAACTGTGACGGCATGATGATGCCTGGCCTAATGGTGTTGAGCAAACTATCTGGCAGCCCTCGTTGATTGAACCAGCGTCGAACGAACTCGGAAGGGGCGACGAGGTGCGTTGCGCCCCTCAGCAGCTTTCCGAGCCGGCGGCTCCGGTCCATGAGCAGGGCGATAAATAGAGGGCTAAGCAGCCACGCGGATCGCTTGCCGATGCGCGCCACTGCGCAGTGGGCACAATTTAAAAAAGCCTTCGGCCCGCTGCAAATGGAATGGGCATAATTCGTGAGCAAGTTGGCGTTGGCACATATCCACCAATAATCCCAAAGTGTGACGATGTAAGGGATGCGAACTCGACGCAGATGCTCGAGCAGGCCGGCTGGCAGGCCCATCAAGTGCTGGACGTGAACGAGATCCGGCCGAAACTCGGCGGTTGCTCTCCGCCAAAAGTCCAAGCTGCCTGCCAGATTCCAGGTCGCCATGAATCGCTGCGCAGGCGAGGATGGGCCTGTGACAAATCTGTAGAGGCCGATTCCGTCTTGCTGATCAGTAGCAGGGATGCTTTCACGGGCATATGAACGGCAGAACACAGCAACCTGCCAGCCGCGCCGTGCGAAGGCTTGTGCAATCGCCTGTGTGTAAACCTCAACGCCGCCAATGAATTCGGGAGGGTACTGGTGGACTAAATAGAGTATTCGCATCCCTTATCCCCGCGCCAACTGAGCGTAGATCTCACCGATTCGGGGATACAAGCGATCCCACGTGTAGCGAGCGATGACTTTACGATAGCCGGCTTCGCCTAGTTGACGCTGAAGCGCAGCGTCCTCGAGGAGTTGCTGAATTGCTTCGCCCAGCGCACGGACATCCCCAAACGGCACCAGCAAACCGTCCTTACCATGTTCAACCACAGTGCGCACGCCCCAGGTTTGCGCTGCGATGACCGGCTTTGCATAGGCCCACGCTTCCAGGTATACGATGCCGAACGCATCGGTGCGCGAGGGCAAGGCCAGGAGATCAATAGCATCCAGTAAGTCGAGTTTAGTTTGGTGGTCAATTTGGCCCAATACCAGCAGCCGATTTCTGTCTTCGGCTGGGAGGCCGGCAAGGTAGCGCTTGAACTGCGTCAGGACAGTCCCGGCGAGCACCAGATGCACATGCACGCCATCCCCCCATAAGCGACGAATCGCCTCGACCACATGAGGCACACCTTTGTCAAATGCCATCGCGGAGAGCACGCCGACGATTGGACCTTGTAGTCCATAGCGCCGGCGAAAGCGCTCGCGGCTGCCGCCTTTTAGCTCAGCAAGGTCTACGCCTGGTTCGACGACAGCGATGCGTTCGCTGGGCATGCCACGCTGCCGATAGAAGGCCGCTTCGTCGCTGTTAATTGCTATCAGGAAGTCGCTATTGAGCACGGTCTCGACCTGATGGCGCATAGTGTAGAAGCGGCTCACAGCATCTGTGCCTGGCTGTGGGCCGGCGCCGAGGTGGGTGAGGGGATAGACCACGAAAGGGCGGCGCCGTCTGCGTGCAAGTCGCCTGGCTGCCTCGATCAACCCTTCAAACGTAATGGTGATACCTGCGACGAGGTCAAACTGTTCTTGTGTGGTGGCGAGCCATCGGAATAGCTCAGGTGTTCTGGGGGTCAAGCGGGCCAGCCTGTTCAGCCAGGCCGAGGGGATAGTAGCCATCCTGCTCAGTGCCCATATTAATCGTCGCAGGGCTGGGAAAGCGAGACAAGAAAGTGGGATGTGCTCCACGGGAAAGCGCATTACTCGTATACCATCTACCCATGTGGCATTGCATGAAATCCGTCTGGCATGTGGAGACCAGAATAGCTCAAAGTCTAGTGCATCGGTAGTGGCTACTGTAACTTGACAACCGTTACTTACAAGGTGTCTAGAAATATTAGCTATGTATAACTCAGCACCACCTAGAGCAGGCCAGTAACGATGAATAACGTGCAAAATTCGCATTCATAAATATATCAGTATTCGCTCTATGAATTCTCTTTTCTAATTTCTTTAGTAAGCTCCTCTAGCTTCAAGGTGAGTATCTGAAGCTGCTTAATATACTCTGAGTTAAGATAAACTAAATCTTGTATCAGCTTTTTATAGGCTTCGTTTAAACTATTCTGATTGCTTACATACCTATCCATGTAAAAGTACACCAGCTGATGAAAAGCAGCCCGGATGCGATTAAGCAAGGTTCCTATGATTGGAATATTTGAACGTTGCATTTGGATACTTAGATTGTATGAAGTATTTATGTTAGCTAAATTAAAGCTTACAGAATCGAGATAGTCTTTTATATAAGAAATACTAGATAAATCCAATTTACCATCTTCATATTGCTCACCTAATATCTTGTTCGCAATAAACTGCTTTAGCCGCGTCAGTTCTAACTGAGTTGCTTCAAATTTGCTGCTTATAGTTTGTATAAGCATGAGCATTGTTTGATTTGCGTTGAAGAGAGCGTGAACCACCTCTTCGATCTTAGGTGCCTTGCCTTTGTTTAGTATTTCAGAATACCAGTAGGTCTGGAATTTGTGAAGCCGCTGGATTGCCTCACTGATATCATCCTGAGGCAGATATTGTTGAGTCAGCTCGAACTCAACAAGCTTGAGAATGTCATCAACGTTGATCTGGCGTGTCATGTCTATACCTAAGATTGCGTATCATTAGCTTTTGTTTGGCTAAGGACTAGACGGTAGATTCGCTCGAATCCACGCGCCATGTGAATGTGAGTGAAGTAGTCGAGCAGCCGTTGGCGGCCGGCCATGCCGTATTCGTAGAGAAGACGCGGCGAGCGCAGGAGTGTCACGATGGCCTCGGCGAGCTGTCTAGGCGAACTGGGGTCCACCAAGCGACCAGTGACCCCATCGTTCACAACCTCCGGCACGCCGCCGGCGCGACAACCGATCACCGGCTTGGCGAAGTTCATCGCCTCCAGATAGATTAGCCCGAACGACTCGTAGAGTGAAGGGGCCACGAATAGGTCGCAGCTCTGATAGAGCGCGTTCAGCTTCTCCTCCGGCACCTCACCGAGGAAGCGCACATGTGATAGACATTCTGGATAGTGCTTTGCGAAGTATGACGGATAATCCATTCCTGTTTCGTTCTTGAACCCATCATTTATGCTGTTATCTGCACCGGCGATGACGAATTGAACATTGGGTATCTGCTTCAGCACAAGCGGGATGGCTGCGAAGAGGTCTTGAATTCCTTTGCGTTTCTCCAGCCGGCCAACATAGAGCACAGTAAATTTCTCAGGGAGGACAGAATAAGAGGGGGGACGAATCTCAGTTTGCTCTACAGGTTCAATTCCATAGTAGACCACATCGATATCAGATTTGCTAAAGTTATAGATATTAGCAATTGCATCTCTTGTCGCCTTACTGTTTGCAACAACAAAATCGGCTATATTTAAGAATCTTTTCTCAATTTCACCGATAAGTAGCTTTTCTTTATCTTTTTGATTAATTATCTCTGATAATTGCACTTGGGAAGTAACTGGCCGCACGACAACTGGCAAAATTTTCGATACCGCAGCTATAAATCCGTCAAATAACCAAAGCGGCGAATCCAAGATTTGTATATCATCATTTGAAATTAGCTTCAGGATATATTCATACAAATAATGACTATAATTTAGTAGATGATATAAAGATGGCATGATAATCAGTTTATTATATCTATTTAACTGATAAGGCACATAATGTACATATGCACCATCATAAAATTTAACAGTTGGCTGTTCGCCGTGGGTAAGCACGTGAACTTGATGACCAAGCTCAAAAAGACCTTTGGCGAGCATGTTGGTGCTGCGCCCGATGCCATCATATTGTTTAGGAGGATAATGATGACTTAGTAAGGCAATTCGCAGAGTTGGTTCACTCAATTGGACAGAAGGTTGATAGCCGCTAATAGGATCGATAATTGATTGTGTTTTAGATTCGTTAGTTATAAATTTTCGAATCTCTCGACTATTTGCATAATCTTTACTAATCTCTTTACTGTTTACATGATCTACATTATAATGGTATAAGGTGCATCCTTTTATCGCTTTATATAAGCTAAGAGCAGTGGATGTAATTTCTTGAAATACGTAATTTAGCAGTTTCGCAGTAGATATCTGTTTTTTTACATACGAATCAAGATAAAACCTAAAGCGAGCTAACAAGTAATCTCTCATACGAATTATAATACGCCTGATCGGTAGTTTAAACAATAAACTATAACGAACACAAAAATACACAAAAGTTCTCGTGTATAACCACCACCGACCTGTGGATGTAAATACCTTTCGATTTCTGCTAGACGCTGGAACATGGTAAACGCACGCGCCATCAACAGGACGTATGAGTAAACCACTGGCACTTAACCTCAAAGCAATCTCTGCGTCTTCATACCCCCATTTAAAAAACTCATCAAATCCACCAATATCAGTTAATACTTTTCGTCGATAAGCCATATTAGTACCCATCATGCGCATGGTCCAGAAACAATCTGGCGTCTCCAGGGGTAATCCATCAAGCAGATTTTTTCGTACATCAAACTGTTTCGCAGATGATGTTATTAATCCTAATTTATGCTGAATTAGACTAAACCAAGGATAAACAGAAAAAACAACCCCTCCAGTAGCGCATACAAATTTATTTTTCGAAAATACCTTTTTTAAGTTTAACAACCAATTATTTGAAGGAATAGCATCATCATCTATATAAGCCACAATATCTCCTTTTGCCGCTTTTAAACCAAGATTTCTCGATAAAGAGATATTATCATTTGGACAATGAACAATAGTAACTCTATCTGCGTATTCCATTAAGATTTCCAATGTATGGTCTTTTGTTGGCCCTACAACTACTATCACTTCAAAGTTAGAATAGGTTTGAAACTCTAAAGATTTCAGTAATATTCTTAAAGAATTCGCTCTATCAAGAGTATTGACAATAACGGAAAATGTCAGCTCTTCACCGTGCATGTCTATCGTCTAATTGATGGCACGAATAAACTGTAATGAAATTCGTAGGCACCAATATCAGGAATACCTAACCTGCTCTTTGCTTCTAAATCAGTTGATTCAGTGCTGCCAAAGGCTTGGTTTACGGCAATTGAACCTGCCGTAATCCTAAAACCATACGTTGGCACTGCATGATTAGCAAACATAGGATCACCAAAAAGCGAGGTATGGTATCCATTCAACACGCTAGTGCTTGAGAAGAGACGTATATCCTGATGATTGCCAAAAAATACATTTCTATCTAGATTGGCTACAGTATTTTGATGTATGAAAACAGCACCCGAAATAGGACTGCAAGAGACACTATGGTTAGCAATAATATTAAAATTGATAAAAGCTGGCTGTGATCCACTTTGAACCCCCTCACTCAAGATGGTTATAGCTGGACCAAAAAATTGTCTAGAATTTAAGATGCAGTTATTTGCTATTGTGTTATGCAAAAGAGTTGCACGTATTCCTTGTAGCCATATCCCACCACCACCTCCACCAATCGTACTACCCTGGCCAGAATCTATTTGGTTGTAGACTATCAAGGAGTTCTTGAGAACAACACTAGGATTTGCGTAGTATATGTTGTGAAAGTGTAGCCCACCACCTCCCACTGGTCCCTGATTTTGGGAGCCGCTACCACCTACAGCCTTGTTATAGTAAATTTTACAGCGATCGATTTCAATAGTAGCATGTATAGTTGAGATTGCGCCACCAGCAGCATATCCACCATGCTGTCCAATGCCTCCTTCTGTCCAGTTATTATTCAATCTGCAATTAGTAATTCTTACTGTAGCACTTTCTAATTGGCCATCATTATCTAAATCCACACCAGGCACACCTTCGACCATTATTGCACCACCAAACGCTCCGCCAGCATTATTTGCATTACCACCCCTTGCACGATTGCCTTGAGCTATTATATTTTGAAAATTTGAATCAGCATAGCCAATTATTGTTAAAGCTCCAAAGGCATCTGCTCGCTCGCCACTGTATATTCCATAACCTGAAGAATTCCCTGCATCGGCCGCATTGTCATAAAACTCGAGATTGTAAGCATCAACGGATGTTCTGGATGTGAACAGGCCTGCTCCCATGGCAGGGCCGCCCCGAACAACCCCATCGCCTCCTCGCGCGTAGTTCTCCTTGAAGAGCAGACGGTCAAGCACAACACGATTAGGCGCCTTTCGAATTGCGAGCGCTGCGCCAGCAGCGGCACCACCGTAATGTGGATTATTTTGTCCGCCACCGTAAGCCGCGTTGTTCTCGAACCGCATATTTCTTAACACCAAATTAGCTTCATCAACCAACATACCACCGCCAAATGCAAACGTCTCTAAGTCGGGACCTTGCGGTCTACCAACAGCAATTCCCCTGCGTATAGTGAAACCCTCCATCACAACACCAGCCTGTGGAGGATTCTGCGGCTCAGAGTCCCACACTCTCACTCCCCGATACTGCCACTCGCCATCTATTATCGTTGGGTTCGACAAAGGATCTGGTGAAATCCAGTTGTTATCTGAATATCCGCCAATTATAACTAAACTTTTGTTGATGATACAAACTACTGTTGGAGATTGCAAAAAGAACTGGCAGGGATCGAAAACGTTATTCTGATATTTATATGTACCTCTCGCAACCTTAATTGTCGTTAGCTGTGTTGCATCGGAATTGTTAATCGCATACTGAATAGATTTGCAAGGACTTGATGGATTGGTGCAATCACCGGTATCCACCCCAAGATTCCAATTAACATACTTAACGTGAGTCGAAGCATAGGATGGTAAATCAAAAGAAGGTATACACATAAACAGCAAAGTCACAAAAGAGATCAGCCTACTCATAGCAATGCACCTCATCTCTCAAGATTTAGCAATAACTTGATTAAGCCTGAGGCCACCCCATCTGATTAACGTATTGTCAACTGTCTGTGAAGTAAACTCTCTTGTGAGAATACCAAGATCGAGTATGCGATCACTATATCGAGTCACGAAATCATCTATAGCTCGACCAACATCATCGTAGAAACTATCATGAAAGATAATGTAGCTACCTACTTCTGCATAAGGCAGAACACCTTCGGCATCACGCATCACACCACCGTAGGAGTGGTCGCCATCAATGAGTATAAAGTCAAAGCCTCCCCCTGCTTCCTCTGCAGCGACTTTTAAAATCTCGGGCGAGCAACCCTGATACAGCTTTGCACGATGCCGAAGTCTATCCCAGTTCTCTGGGGCGATTTTGGGTGTAGGGTCGACAAGATACATCCTAGCATCACTTTCCAAGGCATCTAGCGCACTACAAACTATCAAGGCTGACCCTCCCTGAAATGTTCCAATTTCAAGATAGCGTTTAGGTCGCAAGCTAAAGATAAGTGAAAAGAGTAACAATCTTTCAGAGCGAGTCATCCAGGCCGGTGCGTATTGGACTACTTCAAGCCAGCGAGGGTCAAAGTGCATTACCTGGGAAGTTGCATCATAACAGTTAAGCTCAAAACCCTTTGCTTCCGCAAGCCGATCCATCGAACAGGTGCTTGGCTTAAAATAAATTTTCATCTCTTTACTCCGTGAAGCTGGTTGTTCTGGATTAAGCTTTTGCAAGTTAGCCATCCATTCAAGACTTTGTTTAGCTATAGACTTAATAATAAAATTTGATTTTCTTTGATGTTCAGAATTATTTAAACCATTTGCAATTACAGATAACCAGTGCTCGATGTTCGCTGACAAAGTCCAAGAATGTTTTAAAGTCTCAAGTGCGTGAAAAGCCAACTTAAATCTTAAACTATCATCTTCTATCAACCTACCAATCGCCACCCTCCAATCTTCAACACTATCAACAAGCAAACCGTTATATCTATTAGTTATAACTTTATTATATGGATCTAGATTTGCAGCAACACTAGCTATACCATTTACGCTATACTCTAAAAACTTTAATCCACTTTTACATCTATTAAACAAATTATCCCTAATCGGAGCTATTCCGACGTCAAAAGTAGTATTTTGGAGCCAACTCGCAAATGCCGGATATGAGATGTGAAATAAAGAACTGTAACTAACACTAGGATGCTGGCTGAGCTCAGGTGGTGGCTCGAATCCCCAAACCCTCAACTCCACATTGTTGCGGAAAGTTTCTAAAACTTCTAACAAAGAGGAAGATATGCTTCGCAGATCCTCATAGTGAGTTACAGTACCTACATAGCCTATAATTATTTTATCGTTTCTCTTTAGCGTAGGATATCTAGGTCTCCAGAGTTGATCATCTAAATAGTTTGGTAAAACCACAACATTATCATTTATAGAGCTCAGATACTCTTTAAGTGCATAAGTTGGTACAGTAACTAAATCCGCTTCTTGAATTGCATAGTATATAGGCAAAAGGTAAGGAGTAAAGCTATATTTTAATCTGTCATAATGATCTTCTGGCAATTCAAATAGCAGGTCGTCTAGGTCAAAAATAATGCTTTTTTTGTATGATCTACATTTATCCACTAATACACAAAATGAATCAAAGTGCTTTGGAAAGTCCCTTTGAACAAAGACAACATCACCTTCCCTTATCAAATCTAAGTCTATATTAGCATCTGAGCTTATACCGTCAATAATTTTAACATTTGCTCTTTTTAGCGGCGCAACGATTCTGATATATGCTGATGCTTCCTGAGCACGCAACCCCAATGAATAGCAAACAGCTGACTTGAACATTGTCTACTCTGGTGTTCCTCTTCTCGCCCGCTGCAGCGCATCCCGCAACTGGCGGTTCTCCTCCCGCGTCCGCGCGAGCACGCGCTCGTACGCGCGCACCAAGCGATGGGGCCAAAGCGAGCCGTCGCGCCGGAAGCGCATCGCCCACGGGGTGATGAAAGAAGCGTCGAAGTCGAGGTCGTGGAACAGGCCGTGCAGCGCGAAGCGCTCCGCCCAGTGCTCCACCGGCTGGACGTTGTCATGCGTCGCCTCGGTAAAGTCGTGCGGCGTTGATGAGAAGAGCACGTCATCGGTATGCGCGGCAAAGTTGGCGATCGCCTGCTCGCCCTCCGCCGCCGGCATGTGCTCCAACACCTCGATGCAAATGATCAGGTCGTAGCGCCGCTCAAACGGCTCGGTGATTGACCCTAATCGGCAGTAGGGCTTGACGCTGGGGTGAACCTGGCTGATGGCGTATTCGGAGATGTCCACACCGTATGCTTCTACGCCGCGCTCGCGCAGCGCCTCGACTAGAAACCCCATCGCACAGCCGGCGTCGAGCGCGGTGCGCGGGTTTATCTCGCGCACGATGCGGTCGGCGATGCCGCCGAAGAAGCCCAGCCAGTGCGCGTTGCGTTCGTAGGGCAGCCCGCAGCCGGTTGCGAAGTATGTCGCGTCGAAGCGTGAACCGTCCACTTTTTTAATACCAGGGTGGGATTATAGCCCACCGCCCACCTTGAGCGTCACATACTCCGCCAGCGCCTCTTGCCACGGGCGCATGCGATCGATGCCCAACGCCTTCAGCGCGCGGTTCTCCAGCACGGAATAGGGCGGGCGGCGCGCCGGCGCGCCATACTCCGCGCTGCTCACGGGCTGTACCTCGACCGACAAGCCGGCCAGGCGGAATATCTCGCATGCGAACTCATACCATGTACACGCCCCGTCGTTGGTGGCGTGATAGGTGCCATACGCTTCGGTCTCGATCAGCAGCGCGATCTGCGCAGCCAAATCTTTGGTAAAGGTCGGCGTGCACGTTTGATCGTTCACCACGCGGATCG
>Ga0197142_1003763_pt1 | contig 12557 bp, 7 predicted proteins | sample GBS60_MetaG_FD_148614 | JGI IMG/M metagenome (GOLD analysis project Ga0197142, IMG submission 148614) | Sediment microbial communities from Great Boiling Springs, Gerlach, Nevada, United States - GBS 60_MetaG | ecosystem: Environmental > Aquatic > Thermal springs > Hot (42-90C) > Sediment... | reverse complement strand
GAAACTCACCTTCCTGAACAGGGTTTCCTCACGCGGCGGCGGGCCCTGTCACCTGGCGATCGACAAGACGGGCAAGTTCATCGCCGTGGCCAATTACGGCTCTGGCAGCACGGCGGTGCTCCCGATCGGCGAAGACGGCAAGCTGGGCGAGGCCACGGGTTTCTACCAGCACGCGGGCTCGAGCGTCGACCCGAAGCGCCAGCAGGGACCGCACGCCCACTCGGTGAACTTTTCCCCCGACAACCGCTTTCTGATGGTCGCCGATCTGGGCTTGGATCAGGTGCTGGTGTTCCGGTTCGACGCCGCCACGGGGAGCATCGCGCCTCACGAACCTCCCTTTGCCCGCCTGAGGCCGGGCTCCGGGCCGCGCCATTTCAGCTTCCATCCCAACGGCCGCTACGCCTACGCCATCAACGAGCTGGCGAGCACGGTCACGGCGTTCGCCTATGACGCCAGGCGCGGCGTTCTCAAAGAGCTTGAAACGGTCACGACGCTGCCGGCGGAGTTCACCGGGACCAATTACACGGCCGAGGTGCTCCTTCATCCCTCGGGCAGATACCTTTACGGCTCCAACCGGGGTCACGACAGCATAGCGGTGTTTCAGGTGGCCGCCAACGGCACGTTGAAGCCGGCCGGGCAGGTCCCCACTCAGGGGAAGGTGCCCCGGAACTTCAACCTCGACCCGAAGGGGATGTGGCTGCTGGCGGCCAACCAAAACAGCGACAACGTCGTCGTCTTCCGCATCGATCCCAAGACGGGGCGGCTTGAGCCCAACGGCGAGTCGGCGCGCGTGGTGGCGCCCGTCTGCATCAAGTTTCTCACTCTCGACTGAACCAGGAACTCGCGCCATGAGCTGCGTTGCCCTGACGGCCTTGCTTCTCCTCTCTGCCTGGGCGCTGGCGGCCCAACCGCCGGCGCGAACCGTTAGGATCGACCACCGGGTCTTTCCCGGCCTGCACGAAATGGATGGCGCCTGGGCGGCGCTATTTGCCGCCGGCGACGGCAAGGTTTACGCCGGGCTGGCCCACCATGGCAGTGTGGGCCATGTCGTCTACTACGACCCGAAGACCGACACCATGCACGATCTCGGAGACTTGGGGCGCCTCACCGGCGAGTCGATGCTGCGCCGCGGCCCACAGTCGAAAGTCCACGCCAAGTTCGGCGAAGGCCGCGACGGGCGCATCTACTTCGGCACGCATGCCGGCTGGTGGTTCAACTACGCGCGTTTCGCCACCAAGGAGGGCTACCCGGGCGCTCACTGGATGGCCTACGATCCGAAAGCGAATCGCGTGATCGATTTCGGCCTGGGCGTGCCCAACGAGGGCATCAACACCGGCGCCTACGACCCCGTCTTCAACCGCATCTACGGGCTGACGCACCCCCGCGCCCACTTCGTCTACTACGACGTCGCCACCGGCCGTACCGTCGACAAGGGCCGCATCAACAATTTCGAATCGATCTGCCGCACGCTGGCGATCGACGACGAAGGCAATGTTTACGGCAGCTTCGGCCTGGGAGGCGTTTTCAAATACGACCCGCGCACCGACACGATCCGTGAGCTCAGCGTGCGCATCCCGATCCGCGAGAAGGGCGTTTCGCTCGGCCGCGACTACTACAAATCGGAGACGGCCTGGCGGACGCTGGTCTGGGACGCGAAGACGCGCCGTTTCTACGGCGTCGAAGAAAGCGCCACCATCCTGTTTTCCTTCGACCCGAAGGCCGGAGGCGACGGCGAGATCCGGCGGCTGGGCCAGCTCGCCATTGCCGCCCTGGCCGACAGCCGCGAGGTGCCCTACGCCACGCTGAGCCTGGCGCTCGGCCGCGACCGTAAGCTCTACTACGGCGCTTCGGGCCGCGAGTTCGACTACTCAGGCTCGGCCGGCGTGGCCGTGAGCCACCTCATCACCTACGATCTTGAGACCGGCAAGGTGGAGGATCTTGGCGAGATGCGGCTCGAGGACGGTCGGCGCGTGCTCGGCACCAACGCCGCCGACACCGGCCCGGACGGCGCCATCTACATGCTCGGGGCCATCGAGGTGAGGCCGAAGGAAGGCCGCCCGCTCGAGGCCGCCGGCACAATCGGCGGTGTACCCTACCGGCTGGCGCTGCTCATCTACCGGCCGCGCTGAGGAGCCTGTCGATGTCCAGGCATCAAGTTCCGTGGCTCGTCTTGCTCTCTGCCGCCGCTCTCGGCACCGCGACGGCGCAGCGTCCGATCGACTACGACTACTCGGTCGTTCGCCAGGTGCGCGTCGACCTGCGGGATCTCGGCTACCCGCCGGTGGACGTCATTCCCCCGGAGGAGTCCGAGATTCGCGCCCTGGCCGTCGCGCCCAACGGCGCCCTGTACGGGGCCACCAGCGGCCGCCGCAGCCATCTGTTCGTGCTATTTCCCGTGCACGGCTACGTGCAGCCGCTCGGATATCTCGAGGGCGTCACGACGGTTCATCGCGCGCTCGTCATTTCGAAGTCGGGCGACGTCTACATCGGCGCCAGTGCGGGCGTCGACAACAACGGCGAGGGCTACGAAAACTACGCCGGCGGCCAGCTCTTCCGCTACACGCCGAAAGAGGACGAACGTAAACCGCTGCGCGTCGACGTCGCCTGCCCGACGACCCCGCTCGGCATCCCGGTTCCCAAGGAAGGCATCTACACGCTCGCGATCGACCGCGAGCGCGACATCCTCTACGGACTCACCTATCCCAACGGGCATTTCTTCAGCTACGACATCGCCCAAGCTCGCTTCACCGTCCACGGAACCGTCGCCGACAAACCCATCCCCGGCGAGAAGTTCGAAAAGGACAAAAACATTTCGCGGGCGCTTGCCGTCGATGCGTCGGGCAACGTTTTCGGCTCGGGCGAGGGCGGACGCTTGTTCCGTTTCGACCGTGAAACCGGGCGGCTGCAACGCCTCCCGCTTGCAGCGCCCACCGTACCCGGACGCGAACCGTACAACCGAGTGGATGCCTGGACCGACGACGGCCGCGGCCTCCTCTACGGCGGCACCTCCGACGGCTACCTGTTCCGACTCGATCCCAAGCGGATGGAGCTCCGGAACCTCGGCAAGCCGCTCAACCAGTACCGCATCCGCGGCCTGGTGTACGCGCCGAACGGCAAACTTTACGGCGCCGGCGGCGACGACGACGAGATGGTCCGCCTGTTCAGCTACGATCCGGTGACCGGCGCCTACGAGCTGCTCGGGTTCCTCGACGTCAACCGGCGTCCGTATTACTCCTGGCACGCCTATCGGGTCGACGCCGTGGCGATCGGCGACGACGGGACGATCTATTTCGGCCAGGCGGAGCGAATCTCCAAGCTGTACCTTTATTACCCCTGACCGCCGGAGGCGGACTTTCATATAATTGCGGGTTCCATGAAGCAGGAGTCCCTCTTCGGCAAACTTGTGGCCGAATTTCTCGGCACGATGGTTTTGTTACTGTTCGGCTGCGGCGTGGTGGTGATGGTGACGCTGTTCGGCACGGGCGCACCGGCCGAAGTGGTCAAAGGGGGCTACACGAACGTCACTCTGGGCTGGGGCCTGGGCGTCACCATGGGGTTATATCTGGCGGGCCGCACCAGCGGGGCGCACATCAACCCGGCGGTGACGCTGGCGCTCGCCGTTTTCCGCGGCTTTCCCTGGCGCAAGGTGGCGCCGTACGCGCTGGCGCAGACGGCGGGCGCCTTCGCCGGCGCAGCCCTGGTCTTGTGGGTGCCGATCGCGGGCGCGCTCTTGGGCGCCTGGGTCTACGACACGGGCATCCGGCGCTACCTGCCGCCCCGCTGAGCCGGCCGCGGGCCGTAATGCGGCGCCGGGCGTCCCAACTCGTAACAGCCGAGATCCGGCGCCGAGCCGGCGTAATCGTCATTGATGTTCGGCAGGCGAACTCCGGCATCCACGGCGGCCGACCCGGGCCGCAGCGTAAGATCGTAGTCTTTCGGATCGATCGTTTTGCCCGGCTCGGGCGGCGCAGCGCGCACGAAGATGTCGTAGTCGATGAGCAGGCCGTGGCGCTCGTGGCCGGTGGCGGCGCGGAAGGCTTCGAGCGTCTCGTAGTTGCGCCGCTCGCGCCCGTCGTACCATCGGGCGAACGCCCCGGGGGAGTTCTGCCGGTAGCCGTTATAGTCGAGGGTCGAATATGGCGTGATGCTGCCCGTGTCCACGGCGTAGGTGAGGCGCGAGCCGTCCCCGGCGCCGCCCAGGATCAGATTGTTGCGCAGATGGCCGTTCTGCCACCGGTTAAAGGACTGAAAGCCGGTGAAGGCCGTGGCGCTCGTATTGTGATAGGCCAGGATACCGGCGGCGTAGTTGTGCAGCTTGAAGGCGAGCGCGGTGACGCCGTAGATCTCGTTCCGGACCAGGTACACTGGGCCGCCGTAAAGCGGCTGCACGGAAAGACCCGTGTGGGCGTTCGTGCACCGATTGCGCCAGACGCGGATGTTGTGCGCCCCATAGTCGGTCTCGATCGCATCGTCCTGCGCCCAACCAAGATCGTTGTGATAAAAGTCAATCGCGACCGGGTGCCGCTCGACGTCCTCCGGCGGTACGCCGAAGTTGGCGATCGCTAGAGCATCGCTGAATCGGCGGATGCGGTTGTAGGCGATGACATGTCCTCGCCCGTAAACGTTGATTCCGGTGTGCGACGGCTCCATATAGCGCTCCTGGGGCCGGGGATACCAGGTGGGGTTGAGGCCGATGAGCTCGTTGTCGGCAATGTACCAGCCCGTGGAGTTCTCCGACGTGGAGTTGATGCCGTAGATGACGTCTTCGATCCGGCAGCGCTTCACGACCAGGTGAGAGGCGCCCGGACCGCCCTTGGATCCCGCGTTGACGGCCATGCGGGCATGCCTTAGCGTCAGGTTCTCCAGCCACAGCCGGTCGGCGCGGCGGATGTCAAAGAGATCGGCGCCGTGACCCGGCCCTTCGAGGACCGCGCCGCCGCCCGGCGGGCCGACAATCGCCAGATCGGCCGTTTCGAGCACGAGGGTTTCCCGGATTTGGTAGAGGCCGGGCTCGAGCGCGACTGTAAAGCCGGGCCTCGCCCCGGCGAGCGCCTTTCGCAGGTTCTCCCCTGGCGGCCCGATGCGGACCAACCTCCGTTTGCGGCTGAGTGCCGGCACCGGCCGCGTGGCCACCTGCACGATTTTCGGCGGCGGCGCCCCACCGTCGGGATCCTCCATGACGAAACGGACCTCATATTCAACGCCGGGTTCCAGGAACAAGACGCTGCCGGCGAACAAATTGCCGGTCCGGTACGGCTCATAGTCCTGATTGACCACCTCCCGGTAGACCCGCAGCATAGGCAAGGCCGGGCGCCAACGCCCTCCGGCGCGGCGCCGGTAGGCGACCGAAACCGTGGCGTTGCGGTTATCGTCGCCCTCGATCAGCCAGCGAAAGCCCAAACTTTCCAGCGTTGGCGGATCGATCAGGAAGCGGCCGGGCGAGACCGCGTCGGCGGCGCAAAGCCAGGGAGCGGCGGCGAGCGCCGCGGCGAGGAGTTTCCCCTTTGGCGAGTATAATTCCTTCGTTGGATCGCGAGGCACCATGACACTATACAGCAGGCTCGTCCTGATTGCGGCGCTGGCGACCCCCGTTCTGAACGCCCAGACCATGCGTCCGGTCATTCGCGGCGTCGAGTACGCCGTCTCGGCGCGCACGCCGCAGGCCGCCCAGGCCGCGGAACGAATCTTCCGAGCCGGCGGCAACGCCTTCGACGCCGCCGTCGCCGCCCAGGCGGCGCTGTCGGTCACCGACCCGGCCTCGAACGGCGTCGGCGGCGACGCCTTCATCCTCGTCTATGACGCCAAGGCGCGAAAGGTCTACTCGGTCAACGCGGGAGGACCGGCGCCGCGGCTTGCCACCATCGACTGGTATATGCGCAACCACGGCGGCACGATTCCGGACTCCGACGGCCTGCTTTCGGCCACGGTGCCCGGCACGGTCGACGCCTGGTGCGTCATTTTGGAGCGCTGGGGAACAAAGACGCTCGGTGAAGTGCTCGCGCCCGCTATCGAGCTCGCCGAACGCGGCTTCCCGCTGAGCGAGCGGCTTGCGGCTGCCATCGCCGGCGGCCGCGGCCAGCGCTACCTCGAGGTCCGAGGCGCCTCGGTCGAAGCCGGCGTCGCGCCTCCCGCCGGCAATCGCAAGCTGGCTAAGTACCCGACCTCGGCGCGGCTTTATTTTTCCGGCGGCGTGCCGCCGCGCGCCGGCGAAATCTTCCGGAACACCGATCTGGCCCGTACCCTCAAGAAGCTCGTCGAGGCCGAGGCGCAAGCGGCGGCCAAAGGACGCATCGCGGCGCTCCGAGCGGCCCGCGACCGGTTCTACAAGGGCGATATCGCGCGCGCGATGGCCGCCTTCTCGGAGGCGAACGGAGGTCTATTCCGCTACGAGGACTTTGCCGAATACGCCGTCAGGATCGAGGAGCCGGTCTCGCTCGACTACCGCGGCTATGAGGTCTTCAAGAACCCCTCGGCCAATCAGGGGCCGGCGGAGCTGTTCACTCTCAACATCCTGCGCAACTTCGACCTGAAGGCGATGGGGCACAATTCGGCCGACTACATTCACACCGGTGTGGAGGCCGTCAAGCTCGCCTTCGCCGATCGCGAACTGTATCTGGCGGACATGGATTTTGTAAAGATTCCCTTCGCCGGCCTGCTGGCGCCGGACTACGGCGCTGCGCGTGCCGCATTGATCGACCCGGCTCGCGCTTCGCGCGAGTTTCGACCCGGGCGCCCGGCAGGCGCCGAGGTCGGCCACTGGGGGTTCCGCATTCCGCTTACCGGCGAGGATCACGAGGGCGACACCAGCTATGTCGCCGTGGTCGACCGTGAGCGCAACGCCGTTTCCTGGACGCCGAGCCTGCACTCGGGCTGGGGCACCGGCGTCGTCATGGGCGACCTCGGATTCATCTTCAACTGCCGCGGCGACTACTTCTGGCTCGATCCCGAACACCCGAACGCCCTCGCGCCGGGCAAACGGCCCCGTAGCACTTTGACGCCCACGCTGGTGCTCAAGGACGGCAAGCCGTTCCTGGTGGTGGGCAGTCCCGGCGGCGACGACCAGTGCCTGCGCATTCTGCAAACCTTCCTCAATGTCGTCGAGTTCGGCATGAACATCCAGGCGGCGATCGAGGCGCCCCGCTGGTCGACGACGAGCTTTCCCTCATCCGTCTTCCCTCACCGGATGAACGCGGGCCAGATGGCCGTGGAGAGCCGCGTCTCGGCTGCGGTGGTGGAGGAGCTGCGCAAGCGCGGCCATCGCGTGCGGGTAGAGGGGCCCTGGACGATGAGCGCCACCTCGGCGATCCTGATCGATCCGGTGACCGGCGTCATGAGCGCCGGCGCCGACCCGCGCGGCGACAACTACGCCCTGGCCTGGTAGGGCCCGGCGGCCCGGCTTGACGCCGTTGTAACCGTTTCTTATACTGGGTGATTAGCCCAGTCCGATGCGAGGGTCTGGGCGCTCCGCAAGGAAAAGGGGTTGACCTTGCGGAAGCTAAGCCAAGACGACTTGTCTCTGAAGGTGAGAGGGGTGATTACGAAAGTGCGCAGGATAATCGTCTTATTTCTTTCCTCACTCGCGCTGATGGCGCAGACTACTTCCACGTCAATCGTCGGCACCGTCACGGATCCTTCCGGCGCCGCGGTCGTCGGCGCTAAAGTGACGGCGCGGAACGTCCGCACCGGAGTTCTTACGGAAACGGTGACGACCACGACCGGCGACTACGCGATTCCGCTGCTCGATGTCGGCGAATATTCGGTAACGGTGGAGGCCGACGGCTTCAAGCCGGAGACCCGCGCCGGCATCCGCTTGCAGGTGAACGAAAAGGTGCGCGTCGACTTCGAGCTCCAGGTGGGCGCGATCACGGAGCGGATTACCGTCACCTCGGAGGCGCCCGCGCTGCGCACGGACGAGGCCACAGTGGGCGGTACCGTTGAGCAGCGGCGCCTGGTGGAGCTTCCCCTGAGCGGCCGTAACGTGGGCAATTTCGCCGTGCTGAACCCCGGCGTCATGTTCGGCTCGCGGCACGGCTACGACGGCCTCTCGGGCGCCGGCGGGGGCGTGCCCATCCCCGGACAGACGATCGCCATCGTCGCCAACGGCCAGCGGGAGGTCAATCAGCACGCCACGCTCGACGGCGTCGTCGCCACCGAGTCGCGCGTCAACACCGTGCCCTTCTCCCCCTCGCCGGAAGCCATGGAGGAGGTGAGGGTACTGACGGGCAGCTACTCGGCCGAGTACGGCTATAACTCCGGCGCGCAGCTCATCATGGTCATGCGCGCCGGCACCAACGAGTTTCACGGCTCGGCGTATGAATTCCTGAGAAACGAAAAACTGGACGCCGAGGGTTTCTTCCAGAACTTCTTCACTCCGCCGGGCGCCCCGCGTGTGCCGAAAACGGCGCTGCGCCAGAACCAGTTCGGTTTCGTCGCTGGCGGGCCGATCTACATCCCGCGCCTCTATGACGGGCGAAACCGCTCGTTCTTCATGTTCAACTACGAGGGCCGGCGCCGCCGGGAGCCGGGCACCATCTACACGGCTCTCGTTCCCGACGACAACCTGCGGGCCGGCAACTTCAGCGGCCTGCTGAACCGCCGTAACGCCGCCGGGCAGCCGCTGCCGGCTATCACCATCGTCGATCCGCTTTCCGACCCCAACAACCCCACGCCGTTCCCGGGCAACATCATTCCGTCGGCGCGGATCGTGGCGGCGGCCCGGGCGCTGCTTGAGTTCTGGCCGCGGGCGCAGAACACTCTGCCCGATCCGATCTCCGGCATCAACTACCGCAATCCCGGGCAGAACTCGATCGACGATAACCAGTACTTCCTCCGGCTCGACCATGTCTTTTCGCCGCGAAACCGGGTGTTCGCCCGCTACGCCACCAACCAGCCGCGCTGGTTCAGCGTCACCAACAATCCCAACTTCAGCTATCTGGTGGTCGGCCGCAACGACAACCTGGCCACCCAGTGGCTCCACGTCTTCACCCCCACCATCATCAATGAGGCGCGCTTCGGCTACACGCGCTCCGACGATGACAGCTTCAACCCGCGCGCCAACACCGACTTCAGCCTGGAGCGCATCGGTATCCTGGGCTTCAACGTGCTCACGGACAACAACCGGCCTCTCACCCGTCGAGAGGCAGGCATCCCCACGATGAACGTTGCCGGCTTTCTTGGCCTGGCCGAGCGCGACGGCGGCAACGGCTTTGACCAGAACGATCTGTACCAGATCAACGACAACCTTTCGATCGTGACCGGGGCCCATACGCTGAAGATGGGCGCCGACTTCCGACGCGTCTCCTTGTTCCGCGGCGCGGCCAACGTCCCGCGCGGCGCCTTCAACTTCACCGGCAACCTGGCCGGCAACTCCTTCGCCGCCTTCCTGCTGGGCATTCCCTCTTCCACCGAATCTCCCGAGGGCTTGCCGCTCACCGATGTGCGGCAGAATCGCATTGCCCTCTACTTCCAGGACGACTGGAAGCCGCTGCGCCGGCTGACGGTCAATCTCGGCCTCCGCTGGGAGTACAACACACCCGCGACCGACATTCGGGGTCTCTGGCGGAGCGCGGAGTGGCGCCAGGGCCTGAACAATCCGCCGGAGTTCGTCCCCGCGCAGATTCGTACCGTTTATAAGTTTTACGATCCCAGCAAGAGGCAGTTCATGCCGCGCGTCGGCCTGGCCTGGCGCGTCACCGACGACTGGGTGGTGCGCTCCGGCTTCGGCATCTACTACAACGTCCACCAGCTCAACAACTACACGATTCTGAACCTCAACCCGCCGCTTTCGGGCAGCTCTTCGTTCTCCAACACGGCGCGCAACGGCGTGCTGGTGCCCGGCGCACCCGTCTATAGCTTCGCCAACCCGTTCGGCCCGGTCAACCCGGCCTCGCCCACTGTCGCCGTGGTGCTCAACCGGGACAACTTCCAGCCCTACGTCACTCAGTGGAGCTTCGACATTCAGCGCCGCCTTCCCTTCCGCACCACGCTGAGCGTCGGCTATGTGGGCAACAAGACCACCCACATGGACAACACGGTGGAGAAGAACAACCCGGATCCGTTCATTCCGACCGGCCCGGCCGATACCGTCCAGGCGCGGCGGCCCATCCAGTTCATCAACGACGCCGGCATCTTGCGCCCGCTGACGCGAATGCGCTTCCTCGACAGCGGCGCCAACGCCTGGTACAACGGCCTGCAAGTGAGCCTGCGCAAGGAGTATTCGCACGGGCTGGTCTTTACGCTGGCCTATACCTTCTCTAAGGCGCTCATGGAGGGCTACGGCCGCAACGAGGGTGACGGCATCAACCCGAACACCTACCAGAACCCGCGCAACCGCGCCGCCGAGAAGGGGCGCGTCGGTTGGGGCGCCGCTCACGTCGCGGTTATGAGCTTCATCTACGACCTTCCCACTCCCCAGCCCCTGAGCCGCGGCGTGCCGGGACTGTTCTTCGGCGGCTGGCAGGCCAACGGGATCGTGACGTTGCGCTCCGGCTTCCCCTTCACCGTGACGCAGGGGAACATCATCAATACCGCAGGCAGCCCGGTGCGCCCGGACCGCATCGCCGACGGCAAGCTCAGCGAGCGGACGCTTCAGAAGTGGTTCGACCCGGATGCCTTCCGCATCGTGAGCTGCGTCAACGCCGCCATCCCCGAGGCCTGCAAGTACGGCAACTCCGGGATGGGGATTCTCGAGGGACCCGGCTTCAAGAACATCGACTTCTCGCTGTTCAAGAACTTCAACCTGCGCGAGCGGGCCAAGCTGCAATTCCGCGCCGAGTTCTTCAACCTGTTCAACACGCCGCAGTTCGCTCCCCCGGTCCGCAGCCTCAGAACTGTGGCCGGCTTCCAGCCGGTGCGAGCCGCCGACGGGACCCTGCGCTGGCCCTCTCAGGCGGGAATTACCGGAGGACCCGGCGCCATCACGAGCCTCATCTCGCCGATGCGCAACATCCAGTTCGGTCTCAAGCTGCTCTGGTAGGCGAGAGCGGGCGCTTCATCGCCGCCCGCCTGTGGCATGCTCGTAAGGGCGGTGATGAAGCGCAGGAGTTTTCTCCAAGCGGGCGCGGCCGCCTGGGCCGCGCCCAAACGCATTCGTACCGGAATTCTCGGCATCCAACACTCGCATCTGGCGGGCAAGGTCGAGGCGATTCGCGCTCATCCTGGCTATGAGCTGGTGGCGGTTTGCGAACCCGACGCTGCCGTCAGAAACCGGCGCGGCAATCTCCCGGCGCTGCACGGCCTCGCATGGCTCGGCTTGGAGGAGCTGCTCGGCGACCCGACGATCGACCTGATCGTCTTTGAAGGCGAAGTCCACGACGCGGTGCCCCTGGGCCGACGGGTCATCGAGGCGGGCAAGCATCTGCATCTTGAAAAACCGCCGGGCAATCGTCTGGAGCCGTTCCGCGAACTGCTCGAGGCGGCGCGCCGCCGCGGGCGGCTGGTTCAACTCGGCTACATTTGGCGCTTCCACGAAGGGGTCGACCGCGCGCTTGAGGCCGCGCGGGCGGGCTGGTTGGGCGATGTCTTCCTGGTGCGCGCCACGATCAACTCCGATCGGGATCAAGCGCAGCGCGCCGTCGAGGCGCGTTATCCGGGAGGCACGATGTTCGAACTGGCCGGCCATGCCATCGACCGCGTGATCGCCCTTCTCGGGCGGCCGCAGCGGGTGACGAGCTGGCTCCGGCACCATTCGCGCTTTCCCGATTCGCTCAATGACAACACCCTCGCCGTGTTCGAGTACGAAGGAGCCCTCGCGGTGGTCTCAAGCGCCGCCATGATGGGCGGGGCGCTCCACCATCGCTCCTTCGAGGTGATCGGCACCGACGGCAGCTTCCTCATCCAGCCGATGGAGCCGACTCCGACACTTCGAATCTTCTTCCGGTCGGCGCAGGGAGCTTACCGCGCCGGCTGGCAGGAACTCAGGCTTGCGCCCCAGCCCCGCTACGCCGCCGATTTCCGGGAGCTGGCGGAGGCGATCCTCCTCGGCCGGCCGCTTCGCTACTCCTACGATCACGAGCTGCTGCTTCAGGAGACGCTACTGCGGGCCTCCGGCGAGCTGCCGTCGGCCTGAGAGACGCCGGTGGATCTGCGGCAACTGGAGATGTTCATTGCGGTGGCCGAGAACTTGAGCTTCACCGAAGCCAGCCGCAAGCTGCATGTGGCCCAGTCGGCCATCAGCCGCCAGATCGCGCTGCTCGAGCGCGAACTCGGCGAAAAGCTCTTTCGGCGAGTCAGCCGCCGGGTCTACCTCACACCCGCCGGCGAGACGCTGCTCCGGCACGCGCGGCGCGTCTTCATCGAGCTGCGCGATGCCGAGCTGGAGATCTCCGAGACGGCGCAGTTGAGCCGCGGCCTGCTCCGCATCGGCAGCGGCCTGACGGCCTGCATGTACCTGTTGCCGCCGGTGCTCGAACGCTTCCGCGAATACTATCCCAACGTCGAGCTGCAAGTCGTCACCGGGCCGACCGAGGCGCTGCTGCCGCAGATCCGCGACAACCTGCTCGATCTCGGCGTCTTCACGCTGCCGGTCGACTATCCGGGCGTCCAGGTGACCCCATTGT
>Ga0197142_1003762_pt1 | contig 12557 bp, 9 predicted proteins | sample GBS60_MetaG_FD_148614 | JGI IMG/M metagenome (GOLD analysis project Ga0197142, IMG submission 148614) | Sediment microbial communities from Great Boiling Springs, Gerlach, Nevada, United States - GBS 60_MetaG | ecosystem: Environmental > Aquatic > Thermal springs > Hot (42-90C) > Sediment... | reverse complement strand
CGAGCGCACGGTAGAGGTCATAAACCAAGGGATAGTGCTGCGTGTATGTGTGATCGAAGGCCAGGCCGGCGTTGTTGGAGACCGGCGGGCACCGATTGAAGGAAGCCGGCTCGGGTTGAATCTCCAGACAGCGGCGGCCGAGGTCGGCAAACTCGCGCTCTTTGGCTGCCAGCGCCTCGCGCTCGGTTAGTTTTCCGCGCCGGAAGTCTTCGTAAACCGCGCGGAGACGGCGGTGAGCTTCGTTAATCAGGCGCGCCTTGCGCAAATAAAGCTCGACCTCCTGCGCCAGTCTGCGGTAAGTCTCCGAACCCTGGCCCTCGCGCAGCCGGGCGAACTCCGCGGCCGCGGCAAAACCGGCCAGCGTCGCCGCCGCCTCGGCCAGCGGCTCGGGCAGCCGGCGCACCGGTTCCTGTTGATGGAAGTCCTCGTGCAGCACGACTACGGCGAGTCGTTCCGGGGAGCTTTCCCTCAGCGCCTCTGTAATTGGCGCGTCCTCCGAGGCTACGGCTTCGATCCGGTAGAAGAACACGTCATACTTGTTCTCGTCGAGCTTGCATCCGGCCTCGTCGCCCTCGCGCAGCTTCAGCTCCTCGTAAGAGGAAGGCAGCTCGAGTTTGCCGGTGTAGTAGCAGCGGTAATAAGCGCGCCGGGACGAAGCCCGCGTGAAGCTTGGCGGTGGGTCCCATCCGAGAGCCTTCTGAAACTCTTTCAGCTCTGCGATTCGCTCACCGACCGTCTGCGCCGGACCGCTCGCGGCGAGCAAGCAAGCAGCGATCACGCCCCGCAACCCCATCCTGCCTTCATTGTACGGGACGGCGCGCTATCGCAGCCTCCGCCGAGTACAATGGGTAGGTTCACGGGAGGAATGAATCCATGAAGCGAGTGCTGATAGCTGGCGTGCTTGCAGGTCTGGTTGCGTTGGCGCAGCAGCCGGGCGAATGGAAGCAGATCTTCGACGGCAAGACGCTCAAGGGCTGGAAGGCCAGCGAGCGGCCGGAGAACTGGACGGTGGAAGACGGCGCCATTGTCGGGCGCGGCGAGCGCAGCCATCTGTTCTACATGGAAGAAGAGTGCGAGAACTGCGAGTTCAAGGCCGAGGTCTGGATCAACAAGGGCGGCAACTCGGGCATGTACTTCCGCGCGCAGTTCGGGCCAGGCTGGCCCAAGGGTTACGAAGCCCAGGTCAACAATAGCCACAAGGACTGGCGGCGGACGGGCAGCCTCTACGGCATCGTGGACATCAAAGAGCAACTCGTGCCCGATGAGACCTGGTGGACCCAGCACATCATCGCTGACGGCAACCGCATCATCATCAAAGTCAACGACAAGGTGGTGGTGGATTACGTGGACGAAAAGAACACCTACACCAAGGGCTACCTTGCGCTTCAGCAGCACGACCCGGGCAGTGTGGTCCGGTACCGCAACATTATGATGCGGCATTTGCCGTCGAAAAAGTGAACGTCCTGATCACGGGGCGGCCCGGCTGCGGCAAAACGACGCTCATCGAAAAGATCGCCGCGCGCCTGGGCGAGCGAGCGGGCGGCTTTCTGACGCGGGAGATCCGCGACTGCGGCGTGCGGCAGGGATTCCGGCTCATCACGCTAGACGGACGTTCCGCGACGCTGGCGCACGTCAACATCTCCGGTCGCGTGCGCGTCGGGCGCTATGGGGTTGACATCCAGGCGCTTGAATGCGTCGGGCTGCCTGCCGTCCGGGAGGCGCTGGAGGCCGGGCGCGTGGTGGTGATTGACGAGATCGGGAAAATGGAGCTGGCCTCGCCGGCATTCCGCCATCTCGTCTTGCAGGCGCTCGATTCCCCTTCGCCCGTGCTGGCGACAATCCACGCTCACCCCCACCCGTTCACGGATGCTTTGAAACGGCGTAAGGATGTACGTCTGTTCGAGCTGACGCTCTCGAACCGCGATGCGGCCGAGGGTGTGATCTCCGAATGGCTCGCTTTGTGAAGGGCGGAGCGGCGGGGCAATGAACTTCCCTGCCCCGCCGCGTTGACCGGCGCCTTGACCTAGAAGTAATACTTCATGCCGAGCTGGATTTCTCGCGGGCCAACCTTGGTGCCGCTGATCTGCCCAAAGTTGGTCGCGCCATAGGCGCTGGCGGGATCGCCGAACACCGGTGAGTTGAGGACGTTCTGGGCCTCGATCCGGAATTCGAAGCGCTGCCCCTCTTTGACGCGGAAGCTCTTCAGCAGGGCGGCGTCAAAGGCTTTGATGGCCGGCCCGCGATAGTTCAGGGTGCGCGGCGCGGTGCCCGGGACGTCAATGGGCGGTTTGAAGAAGGCCGCCTCGTTGAACCACCGATTCAGCCGGCTGGTGACCGAGCCCGACGTACCGGGATCGCCGATCAGGTTGGGCCGCTGCGTGCCGTTCCAAATGTTGCCGCCACTCTGGGTCACGTGCAAAGGCATGCCGCTTTGCAGGATCGCCATCCCGCTCAGCTCCCATCCGCCCAGGGCCCAATCGAGCGGCAGGCTCCAGGCGGAACCCCACCTGCGGCCCTTGCCGAAGGGCAATTCCCAGGCACCCGTCAGGACCACGCGGTGCGCTACGTCGTGCGCCGAGAGCGAGCGCTCCAACCGGAGGTTCAGTGGGTACTGAAGGCTGGTGGAACCACCCAGCCAGGCCACGTTGCCGGACCCGTGCGAGGCATTGTCTATCATCTTGGACCAGGTGTAATGGATCAGCGTGGTCAGGCCGCGGGAATACCGCTTTTCCCACTTGACCTGTAGGCCGTGGTAGTGCGAATCGGCCCGCGGCGGCTCCGCCGTCCCCGAACTCGCGCCATCGAAATGGGGCATGGGCCGGAGCAAGCGGAATAGCTGCACGGTGCGGCCGTTGAGGTTGGTGGCCTTTGGATCCGTAATGACCCCGAAGAAGGGGTTGGGCACCGCGCTCGTCAACACGCTGCGGCCCCAGCCCCAGTATTGCGGATCGAGGGGCGTCAAAGAGGTGTACGGCAGGAACAGGTGCGTGCCGCGGCTGCCCGTATAGTTCACTTCGAGTACGGACTGGAAGGGCAGCTCGCGCTGGATGGAAAGGTTCCAGGAGTGATACTCGGGATTGCGATTCCAATCCGGCACGATCGTGCCCACTCCAAGGCCGATGAAGGTCCAATCGCCCAGGGAGCGGCCGGGAGGCAGCAGCATGCCTTCCGGATACGGATTGCTCAAGCGCGCGCGCAGGGTGGCGTTGGAGTCCAGGGTGAAGGTCGGCGTGGCGTTGACGAGGAAGCCGGCGCCGGTGTGCCCGTAGACGGTTGCCCGGCTCAACTGGTAAAGGAGACCGTAACCGCCGCGCACAGCCAGCTTGCGCGTCGCAGCCCAGGCGAAGCCCACGCGCGGGGACCAGTTGTTGTAATCGCCGTCGAACGGCGAGCGCCGGTTCTTGTCCACGAACTTCATCACGCCACGAGTGTCGTAACCGGGGACTTTCACCGGCGACTGGGCGTTGAGGTCCCAGTAGCTCTGGCGGTCGTATTTCTCCCAACGGGGCACGTCGAATTCGTAACGGATGCCCAGGTTCAAGGTCAATTTCGGCGTAATTTTCCAGTCGTCCTGGAAATAGAATCCCCAGTAGGACGAGCGGGTGAAGACCTTGGGGTCAATGTGGAACTGACCGCCGGTGGCCCAGCCGATGAGCATGGCCGCGAGCCCGTTGCCCTCATTGCCCGGACAGGAGAAGCGGTCGCGGCAGGTGACGCCCCGACCGAAGCTGAATTGGCCCGAGGGATAACCGGGCTGGGCGTAATCCAGGAAGAAGCGCCGGGTCTCGGCCCCGACCTTGATGTTATGCCCACCGCTGGTCTTGCTGTAAAAGCCCGAGAAGTGGTGCACGCCTTCCTGGCGATCCATGATGAGCCAGCCCTCGGTTCCGATGTCGGTGTAACCCTCCGGCGCGATGGTGGGAAAGACAAGGAACGTAGCGTTATCCTTCATGTACTTCGGGAAACCGAGGGTCGTCAGGTCGAACTCTTCCATGGGCTTGCGCCAGTAAGTCGAGTAAGTGAGGCCGTAACGGACGCTCCACAAGGCAGTGGGGCTCTGCACTTTGGTGAACTCGGCCACCGTAGAGGTGGAGGTGCTGAGGCTGGGGCCGTAATTGAAGGTGAAAGCCGGCGCAAGCTCCTTGCCAAACAAGTTCGGCGGATTACCGCGGCCGCGGCCGTAGCTGTAACGTCCGGTGAGCCGGCTGTTGGCGCTGAAGTTGTGATCGCCCTTGAGATTGGTCTGGTGACCGATGCTGCGGTTGATGTCTTCCTCGAACCAGTTGTTGGTCTCGGTAAACGGCGCGCCCGGCTGGTTCGGCTTCGGGAAGTAGGCCAGGGCCTTGAGAGCCACCGGATCCATCATGGACTTGGGGATGATGTTGCCCGGGAATGGCCTGCGCTCGAGGCTGCCCTGGGCGTTAATGAAAGTGTCGAACGGATTGTAGATGGTCATGAGCTGGCCGGCGGTATTGCGGGTCTGGGTAAAGTTTCCCTCGCGCTGAAGCAAGGTGGGGAAAGTCGCCGTGATGCCGAGAGGGCTCTTGGCCCGGGTATGTTCATAGGTGGCGAAGAAGAAGGTTTTGTTCCGGATCACGGGGCCGCCCAGGACGCCCCCAAGCTGGTCGCGGCGATAATAAGGCCGCTTCCGGCCCGCACGGTTGGAGAACCAGTTGTTGGCGTTGAGGTCCGAATGGCGAAGGAAGTAATATCCGGCGCCGTGGAACTCGTTGGTTCCGGAACGTGTCACCATGTTGATTACCGCCCCGCCCGTCTGGCCGTATTCAGCCGAGAAAAAGTTGGTCTGGATCTTGAACTCCTGCACGGCATCCACGGAGGGGGCGTACTTGAGGTCGGTGATTCCGGAGTTTTGCTCGACCGTGACCACGCTGACGCCATCCAGCAAAACGTCGGAGGTCGAGTTGCGCGCGCCGTTGGCAACGAAGTTCGTATTGTTGTCGCCACGCCGCCCGCCGGAGCCAACAACGCCTGGCGTCAGGTAAGTCAGAGCCATGGGCGTGCGCGCGATGTTGGGCAGTGAAATGATGTACTTGTTTTCGATCACCTGGCCGAGGTTGGCGATCGTCGTGTTCAGCAGGGGCGCTTCGGCCTGAACTTCGACCGTGGCCGTCACCTCCCCCACTTCCAGTTGCACGTCCACGGTAGCCTGTTGCTGCACGGAGAGGGGGAAGGGACCCCGGACGTACTTGCGGAAGCCGGTCGCTTCCACCGTCAAGGTGTAGTTGCCCGGCGGCAAAGCCGTCACCACGTAACGGCCGGCCTCGTCGGTGATCGTCTTGTGGGCGACGTTGCGGTCGGCCTCCGTCACCGTGACGGCAGCGCGGGGAACGCTTGCGCCAGTGGCGTCTGTCACCGTGCCGCGAAGGGCCGCTGTATACGTTTGAGACCAGAGCAGGCCTGTCACGACAGCCAGACCTGCGGAAAGCGCGGAGAGTCTGCCTCTGTTGCTCATGGAGTTTTCACCTCACCCTTGCGTACGACGGCTGGGAGTCCCCTGAAGGCCCGCGGCCGGCCCAGCCGTTATACCAGCATACATGCTAACACCTGCCCAGCTGATAGGCAAGGGCGAAAATTCGGCGAATCCAGCCTCTGTTGTCTCCGAACGGGCATTGTCGCCGGCCGGCTCGCCCTCCCTGCCGGGGAAGCCCTTCGGGGTTTGCGGCGGCCTCCTCCCGCGCATCAGTGCTACTCTGGGAAATTGAGACGCGATCCGCTGGTCGCCGCCTACGTATCGCTGGCGGCGGTTTGCTTTTTCTGGGGCACGACTTACCTCGGCATCCGCATGGCCCTGGAATCGTTGCCCCCGCTCGTGCTGGTGAGCAGCCGTTTTCTGATTTCCGGGGGCTTGCTGCTGGCGTTCGCCCGCTGGCGCGGCGCCCCGTGGCCCCCAAAGCGTCAACTGCCGGTGAGCGCCATCGCCGGCGTCCTGATTTTGGGAGTCGGCAACTGCTGCCTGACCATCGCCGAACTCTGGGTGCCGAGCGGGCTGGCGGCGCTGATGATCACGGTTTCCCCATTCTGGATGGTGGGCATCGAGGCCCTGATGCCGGGAGGGGAACGGTTGCGGGGAGCGACGGTGGCCGGCATGCTGGTCGGTCTGGCGGGCAGCGCCTTGCTGCTGGCGCCGGAACTGACGGGCGCCGTTCGAGGTCGGGGTTTGATCGAGGGATTCCTGTTGTTGCAACTGGGTTGCGCTTCGTGGTCGTTCGGTTCGATTTACCAGCGGCGCCGAAGCGCGCCGGAGCATCCCCTGATGAGCAGCGCACTGCAACAATTGGCGGCGGGATTGTTTTTTCTGCCGCCCGCCGTGCTCATCCCCCATGGTCCGGTCCGCTGGAGCGCGCCCGGGGTCGCGGCCGTCGCCTACCTGATCGTGTTCGGCTCCATTGTCGGCTACAGCGCGTATCTGTACGCCCTGCGGCGCCTGCCGGTGGCCGTGGTTTCGATCTATTCCTACGTCAATCCGGTGGTGGCCGTGGCGCTGGGGTGGCTGTTTTACCGCGAGCCGTTCGGCTTGCGCGAGGCCGCCGCCATGGCAGTCATTTTCGCGGGGGTTGCGTTGGTGAAGCTGTCCAGCCCGCGCGATCGGGCTTCAATGCTGACGGAACAGGCGCGCGCCCAGCGCCCCGCCCAGCGCAGCGGCGATCGAGAAGGTGAGAAAACCGAACAACAAGGAGAGGCCGAGCTCCAGCGGATTGCCCACGATTTCCAGGACGCGGGCCGCCATCTCCGCTGACAGCCCGGATTGATCCCGCAGGGTGCGTTCGAGCGCATCCCGGCGTCCCGACACCAGGGCCAGTGCGACCGTCATGAGGACCAGACTGATCAGGAAGGCGAACAGGCCGGTCATCCAGCCCAGCTTGAGGCCCGAACGCGCCGAGAGCGATTCGCCGGTGCGGCGGTTGTACAGATAGACGGCCAGAGCGCCGCCGCCCAGCAAGGCCAGCAGAGGCAGCCAAGGTGAAATCGGGACGGAGCTGAGGGCGAGCGCCAGGGCTCCGGCGAGCAAACCGACTCGCACAGCGGCGCCGTTGTGGAAGCCGATCTCGGGCGCGGACGATTCGGGCGAAGGGGTGGGCGGCGCTGCGGTCAAAACCGGCGGGAGCGATTCGGGCTCGGGTTCGCGCACGGGACGCCCGCATTTGTGGCAGAAGCGCGCGTCCGGGACCAGGCGCGCTCCGCAGGTGCAGAATTCATCCATCGAGCCCAGTTTGCCGTAGCCATGGGCGCGGGGCAAGCCGGAGTCGGGCGATGGCGGGTTACAATGGGAGAGGCTTGGGGACGTAGCTCAGTTGGATAGAGCGGCCGCCTCCTAAGCGGCAGGTCGGCAGTTCGAATCTGCCCGTCCCTACCACAGATCCCTTTCCGAGCTCAAGTCGCGGCGCGCAGCGCCTTGTTGGCGTACAGATCCTGGTCGGCCCGGTTGTAAAGTTCTTCGAGCGACTCGCCGGGCTGGTGCTCGGCGGCGCCGGCAGAGACGCGCAGCAAGATCCGGAGCGGACGACCCGCCACAGTGACGCTGTACCAGCCCCCGACGCGCTCGCGGACCTCGGCGCTCTTGCGCCGCGCCTGTTCCAGCGAGCAGTCGAGGATAGCCATGAACTCGTCACCGCCCCAGCGTCCCACGAGGTCGGTCTGGCGGAACTGTTCCCGAAGCCGGTGCGCGAACAGGACCAACACCTGGTCGCCCACATGGTGGCCGTAGCGATCGTTCAATGTCTTGAACTGATCCAAGTCGAGCAGGAGGATGGAGAACGGCCCGCCGGCGCTGATGCGTTCCCTCAGCCGGCGTTCGCACTCGCGGCGGTTCGCCAGGCCGGTGAGGCCATCGGTCGCCGCCAACTGTTCGGCCTGCTCGAGCCGACTCTGGAATGCCTGCAACTCGCGGCGAAGCTGGTTGAGCGACTCTTCATGCTGGCGGGCAGCCTGCTCCATGGTGGTTGTCATTTGCGCGATCTGGATGCTGAGTCGCCGGCGGATCTCAGCCAGGTTGTCCAGGTGCGAGAGGGTTTCCAATTGGCGGGTGAAGAGGCGGAAGTTGTCGGAATAGGTGCTGTTCTGCCGCTCGAGCATGCTCGCTGCCTGGGCCAGGGTGGCCAGGATTTCCTGAACCTCGCGACGCTGTTGGACATAGACAGCCTGGAGCCGGTCCTTGTAGTCGCGCAGATGCTGGTCCAGCTCATGACGGCTCCGCTGGATCGTTTCGACGTTGGGCTGGTCGCCCAGGCGCTTGTGCCATTCGGTGAAACGGGCACGGACGGTTTCGGCTTCTTCGTTGAGCATCGGCGGGACGTTGCGCGCCAGGCCGGCCAGCGTGGCCCGGTACGCTTCCAGCGAGGCCCGGAACAGCCTCTCGTGGTGCTCGATTTCGTCCAGGGTTTTCTTAAGCGAAATCATCGCGGCCGGCTAGTAGGGATATCGGCTGCGTCACGGCCTCTTGTTATCGGGCGAAAATCTTAGGCCGACCGCCCGGCTCGGCCTCGCCATGGGTGGGATTGATTTTCCCCGCGCCATCTTCTATGCTGAATTTCGGGTGGGCGCTGCGGCGCCCTGCCCAAATTCAACTTCGCATCAGGAGGCGGATGAGCAAAGAGGATTGCATCGAGGTTCAAGGCGTCGTGGTCGAGAAGTTCCCGAGCGGACTGTTCAGCGTGCAAATTGACCAGGACCGCAAGGTGCTCGCTCACCTGGCCGGCAAGCTGCGGCGGAACCGTATTCGGGTGCTGGCCGGGGATCGGGTGACCCTGGAGCTATCTCCGTACGACCTGACGAAGGGTCGAATCGTTTACCGACACAAGTAGGCGCCTGGACGCCCCAGCATCCGGCCGCGGCGGACAACCAGGCCGAACGCCACTGCGCAGTGCCCCGCCCGAAACGGCTCCTCCTCATCGTGGGTACGCGGCCCGAAGCCATCAAGTTGTGCCCCGTATTCCTCGAGTTGCAACGCCGGCCGGATTTCCAACCGCAGATGTGCGCCACCGCCCAGCACCGCGAGCTTCTCGATCAGGTGCTGGGGGCTTTCGACATTGCTCCGGACTGGGACCTGGATCTGATGCGGCCGGGCCAGAGCCTGGCCGATACGACTGCGCGAGTGATCGGCGGGCTGGAGGGCGTCATCCGGCACGCTCAGCCAGACATGGTGCTCGTGCAAGGCGACACCACGACAACCCTCTGCGGCGCCCTCACTGCCTTTTACCATCGCGTCCCGGTCGGGCATGTGGAAGCGGGTTTGCGGACCTGGGATCCCGGGCAGCCCTTCCCGGAGGAGATCAACCGCGTATTGACGAGCCGGCTGGCCACACTGCATTTCGCAGCGACCCAGTGGGCGGCGGAGAATCTGCTGCGGGAGGGCGTGGACCGGGCACGGGTCATCGTGACCGGCAATCCGGGCATTGATGCGGTGTTGTGGGTGAGAGATCGGCTCGAACAGGGGATCCTTCAGGGCCGGTCGTGGCCGCAGTTGGACAGCTCCCGCAAGCTGATCGTGGTGACCGCGCACCGGCGGGAAAGTTTCGGCGACGGCTTCCGGCGGATTTGCGCCGCGCTGGCGGAGCTGGCCAAGCGGGATGACGTGCAAATCGTCTACCCCGTCCACCCCAACCCCAACGTGCAGGCCCCGGTCCGGGCTTCTCTGGGCGGCATTGCGAACATCCTCCTGATCGAACCGCTCGAATACGTGCCCTTCGTGGACTTGATGCGGCGGGCCTGGATCATTCTGACGGATTCCGGCGGCATCCAGGAGGAAGGCCCCTCGTTGGGCAAGCCCATTCTGGTGCTTCGCGAAAAGACCGAGCGCCCCGAAGCGGTGGAGGCGGGCACCGTCAAGCTGGTGGGCACCGACACGCGACGCATCGTGGAAGAAGCGGTTCGGTTGCTGGAGGATCGGCAGGAGTACGAGCGCATGGCCCGCGTTCACAACCCGTACGGCGACGGCCGCGCCGGCGTCCGCATTGCGGATGCAATTCACTCATTTTTCTTTGGATAATGGGATTGAGGGGCGCGCGTAAGGCCCGCCTTCCAGCCCGTCTCAGAGGGGAGCCCGAAACCGCCGCCGATATAATGCGAGCGAGGGGAACCGCTGTGGTACTAAAGGGCGCGGGGAGCGCCACGAAAACGAGGAGGCCTGCCGCGGAGTCGGCATCCGAGCTCGCCGCTCAGCTTGGGCGGCGGATCATTGGCCAACCGGACGCGATCCAGCACATCATTCCTTACATTCAGATGTTCCAGGCCGGCCTTGCCCCCGAGGGGCGTCCCGCCGGAGTCTTCCTGTTGCTCGGACCGACCGGCACGGGCAAGACGCGCACGGTGGAGGCCCTGGCCGAGGTGCTGCACGGCTCGGAGAAATGCCTGCTGAAGATTGATTGCGGCGAGTATCAGATGGACCACGAGGTGGCGAAGCTGATCGGGGCGCCGCCCGGTTACCTGGGCCACCGGGAGACCGTCCCGATGCTGACGCAGCAGAAGCTCAACGCGGTCACCAGCGAGCGCTGCGCACTGTCGCTGGTGCTGTTCGATGAAATCGAAAAAGCGGCGCCGTCGCTCACGCGCTTGCTGCTCGGCGTGCTGGACCGCGCGACCCTGCGACTGGGCGACAACACCACGGTCAACTTCGAGAACAGCCTGATCTTTTTGACGAGCAACCTGGGGGCGCGCGAGATGATGAAAGAGCTGCGCCCGGATTTCGGTTTCCGGACGGGCGTGCCGCGACAGGATCTGGCCGGAAAACTGGAGGCCATCGGTTTGAACGCGGTGCGGCGCCGCTTCTCGCCGGAGTTCGTGAACCGCATTGACGTGGTCATCACCTACCGGCCTCTGGACGCGGCCTCGCTCGCCGCAATCCTCGATCAGCAGATCGCCGAACTGCAAAAGCTGGTGAATGCGCGGCTGGCGGAGAACGGGTTCACGCTGGAGGTTTCCCAGCCCGCCCGAGAGTTCCTGCTGCGCTTGGGCGTCAGTGCCGAATACGGGGCCCGCGAGCTGCGTCGCACGGTTCACCGGCATCTGACTCAGCCTCTGGCGGCGCTGGTGGCCGAGGGCAGGGTTCCCCAAGGAGGTTGCGTTCAGGTGCTGCTTCGCGAGGACGGCGCAGGGCTGGCATTCCGCAGCGTGACGCGTGGATCCTCGCCCGAGCCCGAGCCGGTGGTTTTGCTGCTGGACGACAACCGCGAGTTGCTGCGGTACCTGGAGAAGTGTATGGGGCAGGCGGGCTGGCAACTTCTGGCTGCGGAAACTGTCCGCCAGGCTTACGAGGAGATAGGACGGCGGATGCCGAACGCTGCGCTGCTTGACTACCTGCTGCCGGACGGAAACGGGCTCGAGGTCGCCGTCGAGCTGCGACGTCGGGATGGGCACGCGCCGATCGTCATCATGACCGGCGCGGAACTGGCGCCCGAGGAAGAGGCGGTTTGCGAAGAGTACGACTTTGCGATCTTGCGCAAGCCCTTCCGTGCGGCGGATATGGTCAACCTTTTGCGCACGCGCTTGAATCAACCCTGCGGCGCGTGCGCTTGAGGGGGCGCGAGAAGGGTTCCTTTCTCTGATCCAAGGAAAAGGGGCGCTGGTGCGCCCCTTTTCGCCGCGTGGATATAAATTGACCCTGAATTGGTAACGTCCTGGTCCCCTTCTCGTCGGGGAATCTGATCATAGCACTGCCAGCGACCGCGTCGCAAGGGGGTCACGAAAACGCCCGGCACATGTCTGCGCTCCATGCCTGCCGGCGCCCTGGCCGGTGTCATGACGCCCTCTTCGTCAAGGCCCGGCGGGGATCTCGAATGTCAAAGTGGCCCAGAAACTCTCCCAATCGGCCCGCGAGGTGTCCCGGCCACGCTCCATGACGATGGCGTGGAGGCGGTGCGGGCCGGCAGCGCGGATCGGGATGCGGATCCTGCCGTCGCGGCCTGTGCGTCCCACGGTCTCCATCTTCGCCTGATTGTTCTCCAGCCACGCAGATTCGACTGCCACGCCGCCGGCGGGTTCGCCGCGAAACAGCAGACGCACGGGCAGAGCATCGCCGGGTCGCAGCGAGTAAGGGTCTTTTTCCGGGATAAATTCGATGGTCAGCCCGGCCTGAAAGGCCCAATACCCGTCGGCTTTTCCCGAACGAACGAGCGACTTGACATACTTGCTGTAAATCTCCCTGCCCGGCTTTTGCGTCTCTCCGTTCTTCCGCCGCCATTCGACTACGTGATCCAGATTCTCCTCTTCGAGGTAATGCCGGAATTTTTCCGCATCCAGTTGGATAAAGTTCGGGACTGTATAAGAGACCAGAACCATGGTGCCCTCGCCGGGAACGCGGACCCGCGCCACCGTTCGCTTTTCTTCGGCGGTAATCTCACGGAAAGGTACGCTGCCGCCCTTCCATAGCAGCTCGGTCCGGCGCAAGCGAGCCGGACTTACATTGGTGACGCCCCTGGGAAACTCATCCCCGTTTTCGTAAATGATCAGAAGTTCCTGCCCGGGTTCCGCCAGAAAAGGGACGGGCATCAGATACAGATCGTGACCGCAGACCACCACGGCCGTAAGCAAGAGGGCAAAGG
>Ga0197142_1003761_pt1 | contig 12559 bp, 13 predicted proteins | sample GBS60_MetaG_FD_148614 | JGI IMG/M metagenome (GOLD analysis project Ga0197142, IMG submission 148614) | Sediment microbial communities from Great Boiling Springs, Gerlach, Nevada, United States - GBS 60_MetaG | ecosystem: Environmental > Aquatic > Thermal springs > Hot (42-90C) > Sediment... | reverse complement strand
GTGCTTGGAATCAGTTAAGGAAGAACCAGCTTTTTCCTGTGTGGAATTGTATTTCAAATGCTTGCAAGAAAAAGCAATACAACCCAGGAAGCTCTCTAAAGCTAAAGTTTATGTTTATCTGGCTTCTAAAGAAAGACCAGGCCTGCGTCTGGGCGAAGCTGCAGAGGCACAATATTTCCAGTTTAGTCATTCGTCATTCAAGAAAATATCAGATTTTATCAATTCACTGGCAGAATAATAGGCTACGATGCCAAATTAGATGGTCGGTAGATTTACAAACTTACCCAGCAATGTTAATACTGCTGAATCTTGCTCGTCTTGCATAGTTTTTCAATTCCACCATGTCTTCATAAGTGAAGTTTGAACTCCTACATGCAAAAAAGGAATTGTTGTGGTAAAGAGGTTCTCTTACTAGATCGAATGGAGAGATGCGACAAGCTTCTTGCCATAATCTAGTCCCGGGTAGAGGGGAATATTCGGCAATAAAGGGAAGAGCCCCCTGTTCTGCCACAAAATCCACAGCAGCTCGGACATCTTCCGGCTTTTGGCCCGGCACACCACAGAGTAAGTAAACCCCGATCTGTTGTGTGGTAAAGCCTGTATTTTTAAGGATCTTCATGGCTCTTACAAAATCCAGATTTTCGACTTTGTTGCCCCATGCTTTTTGATGAGCCGGTGATGCGGTTTCCAATCCAAGGCGAATATTTGTAAAACCTGATGCAAAAAGCAATTCGCTTTTTCTCTCATCAATTGCCCTTATGTGAATTGCATTGGGAGTATGAAACCTTAAGGAATAGCCTTCTCTGACAAGCCGTTTGAGAAAATGTTCTACACTCCGCCAGCCGTAAATAAGCAAAGCATCGTCGTAAAAGGCGAAATCACGAACATTTCGGTCATAAAGCATCATGACCTCTTCGTATAGACTTTCGGAAGACCGAATAGCTGCTCGTGGTTGTAACAGTGACGATGCGCAGTAAGGACAGGAAAAGGGACAGCCGACGCTGGCAAGAAGCACTCCATAGGAGAGTTTTTCATAAGCTTCCCATAGGGGATGTGGAAAACTAGATAGATCATGCCATTGTTCCCTATTGCTAATGGGTATCCCGGCTTCATTTTCCAGAAGGTCTGGTAGGCGATTTGTTGGTTCATCTACAATTCGGTCTGCTCCGGAGAATTTCATCGCATGTTCTTTACAAAGCCGAGCATAGATCCCACCGAGCCAGACGGGTAGATCGGGAAAGTGTAGCTTCAAACGTTCTATTGTTTGCTGAACGCCGGGATACCAGTAGGTCATGATGGATGTGACCATAGCAAGCCGAGGTTTTTCCGGTAGTTTAACGAGCGCTTCGTCGAAAACGTCTTCCGTGATGCCGTAGCGGTAGTAAGTTCTGGGAAAACCTTTGTATGCTTCTGGAGTGTCGATTGGACGCTTGGGATATTTTCCTGTTCCGTAAAATCTATCTTGTCCAGGAATAACGTTTTTTGCTTGTTGAGCCTTATGACGGTCGAGACAATCCAGAACTACTACATCATGTCCGCTAGATGAAAGAAGGGACGCTAGGAAAAGAAGCCCGATCGGTTTTGCCCAGAAATCATAGGCTGCAAAATCAGTAATCCAAGGATTTACTAGCAAAACCAGGGCCACTTTAGCAATCCTGACAAGAGGACTAAAATATACCCTTCGATAAACTCAGGGTAAGTTAAGAGTTCTCCAAGAACCATTTTACCGTTTTTTCGATTCCCTCAGTGAATCCCGTCCATGAATTGAAGAATCTACTGATAGAACTGTTGTCAAGAACACTGACCTCTAAATCTCCAGGGCGAGGATTTTCAAAATTAATTTCTGGACGACGATCCAGAGCTCTGGCTATGGTTTCCAGCACCTCCATGGTTGTTTTCCCCGTTCCTGTGGAAACATTAAAAATCCCTTCAAGCCTTTTCGAGATAGCGATTCTATGGACGTTTACCACATCATCAACGAACACATAATCTCTGATGCAACCAGAATCGCCCCTTGTTCGTCGGGCAAAGACGGTTACAGGTTTGCCTTGGATAAGCCGTTCTGTAAATATAGCTACAACACCGGCTTCTCCAAACGGATCTTGTCTGGGTCCGTAAACGTTGGCGTAGCGAAGAACCGTGAAACTCAAACCGAACTGAGCTTGATAGACTTTAAGATAAATTTCAAAGGAAGCCTTCGCTGCGGCGTAGGGGCTTTTGGGTTGAGGTATCCATTCTTCTGTAGCTGCTTTTCCTTCGGGCACTTCACCGTAGATTGCTCCTCCTGTGGATGCAAATATAAAATAAGGAAAGTCATTAGCACTGCCTTTTCCCATAGCGATGGATGCATCGAGTAAATTGATTCCGCCGACAACATTTACCAGAGCATCAAAAGCAGGATTTTCCATGGATATTTTCACCGAAGCCTGAGCTGCCTGGTGGGAAACAATAGAGGGTTTCCATGTTTCAAAAACTTCGAAAACTCGATCCCGATCCGTAATGTCTCCTTCAAAGATTTTTATTTTGTCTAGACTTTTTGAGAGATTTTCAAGTCTTCCCGTGCTGAAATTATCCAGCACTGCTACTTCGTAACCGTTTTGAACAAGGTCATCCACTATATGACTTCCGATAAAACCAGCTCCACCCGTTACCAGAACCCGCTTTTCCACCGTTATTCCCCCCCATGTTACTTAATTTTAAAAATAGTTTGACACATGATAACAGCCAGTTTAACTTTTAAGGAACTAACTATGGCAGGAAAGGTGGAGAAAGTGTAGAAGATTTTATGGTCGCTTTTGCCTTACTTTGAAATATTCTGGGGGAGTAATCTGTATGTCACGAAGTAAGAGCAAGCGACCATTAGCTACTGCGGCTCCCTCTGGGAGAGAGCGGTCGGAGGGGGTTTTAGGATTCTGCATGAAAGCGGCAAAATTTATCTGAGGAGGGAACACTGATGGGAACGAAGATGTTTTCAGAATCTGCCATCGAACGGATTGAGCAGGAATACAAAGAATGGCTTCAGGAGTATGAAAAAGCATTACAGAAACTTCCTGAGAGGCTGGAGCGATTTTCGACAGTTTCTGATATGGAAGTGAAAAGTCTGTATACGCCCCTTGACATCAAGCATAAGGATTACATGGAAGACATAGGCTTTCCTGGTTGTTATCCCTTTACCAGGGGCGTTCAGACAACAATGTATCGAGCTCGTCTCTGGACTATGAGAATGTTTGCTGGATTGGGCACGGCAGAGCAAACAAACGAGCGTTTCCATTATTTGATCAACCACGGTGAAACAGGACTCAGCGTGGCTTTTGATTTTCCGACTCTTATGGGTTACGACACAGACTCTCCTCTTGCTCGTGGCGAGTGTGGCCGTTGCGGAGTAGCGATCGACACTATAGAAGACATGCAGAGGCTTTTTGCTGGAATCAACCTTGAGGAAGTGACCACTTCCATGACCATCAACCCACCTGCTTCTGTTATATGGGCTATGTATATTGCCAATGCTGAAAACGAAGGCTTTTCAAGACGGAAACTGGGTGGGACTATCCAGAACGATTGTCTTAAGGAATTCATTGCTCAGAAAACCTTAATGCTTCCTCCCGAACCTAGTCTAAGACTGGTCGTTGATACCGTTGAATTCGGCACACGAGAAGTGCCTCGGTGGAACACTATAAGCATAAGTGGTTATCACATCCGTGAAGCTGGTGCTACGGCTGTGCAGGAGCTAGCTTTTACCATCTACGACGGTATCACCTATGTGGAAGAATGCATCAAGCGAGGCCTTAACGTAGATGACTTTGCCGGAAGGCTTTCATTCTTCTGGAATTCTCATATAGACTTCTTCGAAGAAATAGCCAAAATGCGAGCCGCTCGTCGTATGTGGGCTAGAATAATGAAGAACCGCTTTAAGGCTCAGAATCCTCGATCTATGATGTGTCGATTCCATGTGCAGACTGCAGGATGCTCTTTAACGGCTCAGGAGCCTTATAACAACATTATTCGCACAACCACCGAAGCTCTTGCTGCCATACTTGGAGGTTGTCAGTCACTTCATACCAACTCTCTCGATGAAGTTTACATGATCCCCAGCGAGTTTGCCGTGAAAATTGCTTTGAGAACCCAGCAAATTCTGGCTTACGAGGTGGGTGTGGCAAATGTTATTGATCCGCTGGCTGGGTCTTATTACGTTGAAGCTCTTACCGACCGCATGGAAGAAGAAGCCAATGAATACATTCGTAAACTGGATGAAATGGGGGGCATGGTTGCAGCCATAGAAAAGAATTATCCTCAGATGGAAATTGCCGACAGTGCCTATCGCTTCCAGCAACAGGTTGAACGGGGTGAAAAGGTCATTATTGGAATCAATATGTTCCCCTCCGAAATTCCACCGCTTGAAGTTCTTAAGATCGATCCAGAAATTGAACGGTTGCAAATTGAGAGACTCCATCGTTTCAAAGAACGTCGAAATAAGATTAAGCTTCAGAAAGCTCTAGATGAACTTCGCCGTCGTTGTGAAGGTAAACCCTGTTGGGAAAACAACGTTATGCCGGCACTCATTGAAGCGGTCAAAGCTGGAGCGACCGAACAGGAATGCTGTGATGTCTATCGAGAAGTTTTTGGCACTTATACCGATCCTGCATCGTTTTAACAAGTGGAGGAGGGACATAACATGGGAAATGAAAGAAAGCTTAGAATACTCATTGCAAAACCAGGGTTGGATGGGCATGATAGAGGCGCACGAGTTATAGCTAGAGCTTTGAGGGATGCCGGCTTCGAGGTGATTTATACAGGATGCCACCAGACACCAGAACAAATTGTTCAGACCGCTCTTCAGGAAGACGTGGATATGATCGGTTTGAGCATCCTTTCGGGAGCTCATAATTATTCTTTCCCGCGCATAATGGAGCTTCTTAGAGAAAATAACGCCGAAGACATTGTTGTAGTGGGGGGCGGTATCTTCCCACTTGAGGATATACCTAAGTTGAAGGCTATCGGGATTAAGGAAATATTTACTCCGGGTTCTAAGCTTGAAGACATAGTGAAATGGGTTAGGGAAAATGTCAAACCCAGGAAGGCAGCAGCTTAAATAAAGATCTCGTGGATAATGCGAGGTAGCAATCTGGTAGGGGGTACCACCGTCACAGTCAGGGTGGGACCCCTACTTTAAATGAAGAAGAGGTGCTTTCATGGAAATAGTGGATCAAGTGTTAAAGGGAGATGTTCGAGCGGTCGCTCGACTTCTCAGGGATATCGACGACCAAGTACCATCTACAAGGAGTATTCTTAAGGAACTTTACCCTCATACCGGTAAAGCTTATGTTATAGGGTTTACGGGTCCTCCTGGGGCTGGGAAATCGACCCTTGTTGATCAAATAACCGCTTACTACAGAAAGATGGGAAAAACGGTTGCGATTATTGCTATAGATCCTACTAGCCCTTTCAGCGGTGGTGCTATTCTCGGAGATAGAATCCGTATGCAGAGGCACTTTCTCGATAAGGATGTCTTTATTCGAAGTGTGGCAACAAGAGGCCATTTTGGTGGGCTTACCAAGTCAACTCACGATATGATTACTGTATTCGACGCTATGGGAAAAGATATCATAATTGTTGAAACGGTTGGAGTGGGACAGGGCGAAGTGGAAATTGCTGACTGTGCTCACACAACCATTGTGGTAACTGTTCCCGGTCTGGGTGATGATATACAGGCGATCAAAGCCGGAATTATGGAAATTGGAAATATTTTTGTGGTCAACAAAGCCGATCGTGAAGGTGCAAAGAAAACCGTTCAGGAACTCCGAACTATACTTGAAATGGGACGAAAGTTCAGAATGGACATTGGAGAAGGCGACGATTGGGATCCTCCTATTGTGGAAACTCAGGCTCACAAAGGTATAGGCATCGAAGAACTATGCGAAGCTATTGATCGCCATCGTGCCTATTTGACCGCTCAAAAACCAGAGCAATTCCGAAAAGTTATGCTTAAACGGACGCTACACCAATTTTCCGAAACCTTGAAGGATGAACTCTTTAAAGAGATGGTTAGACGTATCGAAAGGCGTGGGGAAAGTCTGGAAACTATAGCAGAAAGAATTTTCCAGAAGGAACTCGATCCCTACTCAGTTTCCAGACAACTTATCCGGGAGGAGTTTGTCCAGCACGGAGAAAATTAGAATTTTAGGAGGGAGGACGGCATTGATTGCCGTCTCCCTTTACTTTATCCTGTCCTTATCTATCGGACAAAATGATTTATAAGATTCCTGAAGCTCCGCCATGGTTTTCAGAAAAGTTGGCAAAGGATGCTCTGTCAGCGGGGTGTTTTCTTGACGATAAGCAAATTGAACTTTTGAAGATTCATGCCGAATGGGTGTTTTTCTGGAACAAAGTAACAAACCTTACAGCGGCAAAAGACTGGGAAGATCTTATACATAGGCATTATCTAGATGCGATTATACCGGCATGTAAGTGGCTTCCGCAAAACGGACGAATTTTTGATATAGGGTCTGGAGCCGGTTTTCCTGGTATTCCCATTAAAATTCTTTTGCCAGAACTTGATGTGACTCTATGTGAGCTTCGCCGCCGTAAAGTCAGTTTTCTTAAGAGTTTTATAGCTCATGCTAGGCTAGATAATATTAGTGTTACTCAGATGAAATGGCAGGAAGCGGTGAAGCAGGATACTGAAAAATTCGATCTTGTTACTGTTAGAGCTCTCAGGCTGGAATATGAGGAAATTTTAGACCTTCTAAAAAACGGGCTTAAAGAAAGAGGAGCTGTGGCTTTGTGGAGCACTCCTTCTGCCATTGAAAAAAGCAATTTAATTAAATATTTTGCTCGAGAAGGTATTACCACGAACATGTTATCTTACTCACTTCCAGATGGAGTAGAACGAGTACTCATGATGGTAAAGAAATGACATTTGTGCAGAAAAAACCTTTGGTGTTAGTAACTGCAGGGGGAGAAAATGTTCTATAACTAGGCTGTTGGAGGAATGATGGTTATGCATAGTGATCAAATTTCTCTGAATAAAGAACCATCGGCTTCTGAGGTTAAATGTGAGTCCTGCGGTAAGACCTTTCCCCACCAGGATGTTATCTTCATCGACGGCGAATACCTCTGCAAAGAGTGTTTTTCCTTGGTGGAATCCTCGAAAGATACTCATTAGGTTTCTCTAAGGTCAATAAGCCTTACCGCTTTTCCTTCCTGTCTCGGCAAACCGTTAGGTTCAACAAGTTCGACGATAGGCGTAACTAAAAGCTCGCTTCTAAGTTCATGCTGTATCTTGTTTTTCAGCCGATTGAGTTCTCTCATATCTTCCACAAAAACCTTGTCCGTTACCTCAACTTGCACGATCATCTCATCAACGTTTTTTTCGCGTTTTAATACAATTCTGTAATTTGTTCCAACTTCAGGAATTGCCATCAATACCTGTTCAACCTGGATTGGAAAGATGTTAACGCCCTTTATGATGAACATGTCGTCCGATCGTCCTTGAATTCTATCAATCCTTATATGGTTTCGACCGCATGGGCAATTGCCGGGTATAATTCTGGTGAGGTCCTTTGTTCGGTATCTTAAGAGGGGCATGCCTTCTCGATTTATTGTGGTAAGAACTAGTTCTCCCGTTTTGCCTTCAGGGACAGGTTCTCCGGTTTCGGGATCTATGATTTCCACTATGTAGGAATCCTCCCAAAGATGCATTCCATTCTGGAATGGGCATTCGAAGGCAACACCAGGGCCGTTCATTTCCGACAAGCCATAACTGTTGAAAACCTTTACACCGTAAAATTCCTCAACCCTTTTACGCACCTCTTCAGAGTAAGGCTCAGCTCCAAGATAGGCGATTCTTAGATTTAAATCTCGCTTAGGATCTACTCCCTGTTCAACAAGATAATCCATGAACCTTAAAGCATAGCTCGGGATGATGTGAATAATGGTGGTGCCGAAATCTTTCATGAGCTGAAGCTGTCTTTTGCTGTTGCCAGCTCCCGATGGCACAGTCAAAAGCCCTATGAGTTCTGCTCCGTAATGAAAACCTAGCCCTCCCGTGAAAAGCCCATAACCCGTCATGTTTTGGAAAACATCCCCAGGCCGTGCTCCTGTCATGTACATGCATCTTGCCATCAGTTCCGCCCAGTTTGCGATATCAGCTCTGGTATAAAATATCGCCGTGGCCTGACCGGTGGTTCCGGAAGAGACATGCACTCGAATAAGCTGATCTTTTGGAACACACAGGAAACCATAGGGGTAGAACGATCTAAGATCCTGTTTAGTAGTGAAAGGAATTTTTCTCAAATCTGCAAGACTTTTAAAATTATCGGGAGTTAGTCCAGCTTTGCTAAACTTTTCCTTATAAAAAGGAGACTTCCAGGCGAGGCTTATCGTTTTTAAAAATCGCTCTTCCTGAAGCGATTCCAGTTCATCTCTTGAAAGCGTCTCGGCTTTACTATTCCAAAAATTGGAGGAATTTTCTTTTTTTCCAGCCATTCTCTACACCTTCCAATCACGTTCCAGGGCTAAGTTTTCAAACCGTGTGTAAGGTCCTATGAAGCTAAGCTTCAATTCTCCTGTAGGCCCGTTTCGCTGCTTCCTGACAAGCACTTCGACGATACCTTTATCGTTTGTGTCTTTGTTATAAACTTCGTCACGGTAGAGGAAGATAATCACATCTGCATCCTGTTCAATAGCTCCGGATTCCCGTAAGTCGCTCAGTTGAGGTCGTTTGTCATGTCGTTCTTCTACCTTACGGTTGAGCTGAGAAAGGGCGATTACAGGGATGTTTAGCTCCTTTGCGAGAGCCTTTAAAGATCTAGAAATTTCAGAAATTTCCTGTTCGCGGCGCTCTACTCGCTCAGTTATTCTCATTAGCTGGAGATAATCCACGATGAGCAGTCCCAGTCCTCTTTCTGACATAATCCTCCTGGCTTTTGCTCTAAGCTCCAGGGGCGTAATGGCAGGTTGATCATCTACAAATATGGGGGAACGCATAAAAACCTGCCCAGTTGCCATCAGTCTGGCGCATTCTTCCTGGCTTATGAAGCCCGTTCTGAGTTTTTGAGAATCGACTCGAGCTTCCATGCACATAAGCCTCATTCCGATTTGTTCTTTGCTCATTTCCAGCGAAAAGAAAGCTACCGGTATTTCGCTTTCCACAGCCACATTTCGAGCTATATTAAGAGCAAAAGCCGTTTTGCCCATGCCAGGACGTCCGGCGATAATGATAAGATCGCCTTTTTGAAAACCTGCTGTTAGCCTGTCCAGATCCGTGAAGTGCGACGGGACTCCAGTGACAATCTCTTGCCGATTCTTGAGAGCTTCTATACGCAGAAGATTTTCCTTTACAATGCTTTCTATGGGGAAATAGGAACTCTGAATGCGGGCTTCAGACAGAGAAAAAATGGATGCTTCGGCTCTATCAAGCACTTCATCCACGTTTTCGGGATTTTCATAACACCATCCGACGATTTTTCCTGAGATTTCTATAAGTCGGCGAAGCAGGGCTTTATCGGCTATAAGCTTTGCATAGGCGGTAGCATGTTCTGCCGAAACAACTCGCTCGGTAAGCTGAGCGAGATATATCGCTCCGCCCACAGCTTCCAGTTCGCCTTTTGTTTTCAGTCTTTCCGCAACGGTTACAAGATCTATCGGTTGGTTTTCTTCGAATAGTTCTGCTATTGCTCTGAAGATTTTTCTATGAGCGGGGATGAAAAAATCATCCCCTTTAAGAATTTCCAGGACTCCTGGCACCGCATTTTGGTCTTGCAAAAGTCCACCCAGCAAAGACTGCTCTGCCTCTTTGCTATGAGGTGGGACGTGTTGAACTTCGTCAATAAGGGTTGTCATTATCCTTCTGGTTCTACAATTACTTTAATTTGAGCCTTAATTTCGGCATCGACCCGGATCGGGACGGTAAATTCTCCAGTCGTTTTTATGGGTTGTTCCAGTATAATGTTTTTTCGATTAAGTTCTTTAAATCCCATCTCGTGTAATGCTTCCAGAATATCCATAGCACTTACCGAGCCGTAAAGTTTGTTTTCTTCTGCAACCTTGCGTTTCATAGTAAGAGTTACATCATTTAACTTTTCTGCAATGCTCATAAGATGCTGACGGAAGAGTTCTCGCTTTTTCTCCAGCATGCGCTTTTGATGCTCCAGTTGTTTGATGTTTTTTCCAGTTGCTGGGATAGCAAGTCCTTTTGGGATAAGGTAGTTACGAGCATAGCCTGCTCGGACTTTTACCACGTCACCGATTTGGCCAAGAGTAGGAATGTTTTCGACTATAATGACTTCCACCGACTTCATGATCCTATCACTCCTTTATGTTTTGTTTTTTAATTTCAATTCGTCGAACATCAAACCAGACATCAAAAAGTCCAACAAAAGCACCGACGAGGGCAAGATATTGTTGGGTTATGACAATGGCAATAATTATAACTTTTGCCCAAGAAGGCAACCCCCATCGGGAGAGGAAAAACAGCAAGATAGAAAGCCCCTGAAAAAGGTAGATCATTCCGAGAGCAATAAGAACGTTAAGTCCAATTATGCGGGTTGCCGGAATTAGGGCTAAAAATCCTGCTCCAATGAGAATCCATACTAACCATTCAGGGGATCGCCAGTGTGTTGTTTCTTTCCATGAAGGAAGAAAGAACCCCTGTTTTTCAGCGTATCGCCTGGTTGCTAAGGCGTTTATAGCTCCAGTTAACAAAAGCGATGCGAAAGAAATGCCAGGAAGGAGCCTTACCATAAAGTAAACCGTCTGGCGAATTTGCTCCTCCATGTAGGGTGTAATCTTGACGGCTCCCCCACCGTTGTGTTCTTTAGCTACTAATATGATAGCCTGTGAGATCTTATGGGCGATTGCATCCCAAAAGGGCCTTTCTGCCACATTGCGAACTTGCAGCCAGAACAGCGCAGATCCAAGAAAAAAAACTACCGCTGTTGGGAGAAATACAGAATAATCGATGCTTCGATTGAGGCGTCCATTTAAGCCAATAAGGCTTCCCATCAACAAAAACAAGCCGAAATAGGGGAGAGCAGTTATGCCTCCCAGCAGGGCAAAGACTATTCCTCCGCCAAATAGAGCACCTGCCGGAACTATCAGTCCTGATGGGATTCCCCATTGATAAACCGCAAAAGATGAATGAAAGGAAGCCAAAATTCCCCCTATAAAACCACCAGCAGGGAGCCATAAGGCGATAGTGAAGAAGAATATAGAAAAGCAGATCCAGAGGAAAATCTGCGCTTTTCTAACTGGAGCAAGAGGAGAAAGGTTCTCTTTCGTTATCATATCGATTCGTTTTCCTTTATCATTTTTGGCAGGGGGAGTGTAAGGGGTAAGATATTTTGTTTAGAGACTTATTCACCATAACAGGCTCAAAAAAGTATGAGAATAAAAATTTAGAATGTATCTCAGATTTTCTAACTTTTTGAAGAGCTTCCATCTCACCTCTTATCTTTGCCCTCACTCCTAATCCCTGCCTTGGTAAGCTCACTTCCTTACTTGAGCAACTTTCTCCTTATAATTTGCTCAGGGTATATGCCGAACTTCTGCAAATATATTAGCTGTCACGTTTTTTAAGCCGTTAAATGGGCGCAATCGTTGTGTATGGCAGAAGAGCCATCTGACGAGCTCTTTTGATAGCCACTGTAAGCTCTCTCTGATGTTTTGCACAATTTCCCGTAATTCTTCTCGGAACAATCTTCGCCCGTTCTGTCAAGAAATGCTGAAGCAAATTAGCGTCTTTGTAATCTATTTTGAGAGAGCTGTCTGCGCAGAATCGACAAACTTTACGATGCTTAAAAAATCGACGTTTTTTCTTTATTGTTGCTTTAGTAATGACCATATTTAGACCCTCCTTTTATTCCCTGTTTCGTGTTTATTCATTCTCCTGTTCTTGTTCTTCTTTCTGTTCTGGCATTTCTAGTGAGGATCCTTCTTCGGTTGAAGCTTCATCATAAGATGGTGGAGGGACCTGGATAGATTCATCTTTGCCTGGTTCGTAACGATCATCCAGCTTTACTGTTATAAACCTTAACACACGCTCATCGATTTTAAGGTTCCTTTCAAGTTCTTGCGGAAGTTCCGATCCCCCAAGGAACTCCATCAAAAAGTAATGTCCCCTCGTTCTTTTCTTAACTGAATAGGCTAGCTTCTTTTTCCCCCATGAATTGTAAGAGAGAACGCTTCCTCCCTCACGGGCTACAATTTCCTTTAGTCGTGTTTCAAGGGATTTTAGGTCACTGTCCGGCAAATCTGGATCGACAATGAAAAACACTTCATACTTTCGTTGATACATCTAACAATCCTCCTTCCTTGTGGATTTATTAGCCCCCGGTCCTTACTTTGCCGAGAGCAAGGAAGCATGAGGCACGTGGCAATGTCAACATGCCCCCTGACGACTCTACACAATCATAAGAGCACGTTTTGCTACCACATAGAGGTTTCAATCGTCAAGATCTATTGGAGGCTGTTCCAAAATTAACATGTTACTTTTTTACCCTTGTAAATGATTTTTTTCTTTTATACATTGTGATTGGGCTTTAAGTAAAACCAACAGGTATCA
>Ga0197142_1003760_pt1 | contig 12560 bp, 10 predicted proteins | sample GBS60_MetaG_FD_148614 | JGI IMG/M metagenome (GOLD analysis project Ga0197142, IMG submission 148614) | Sediment microbial communities from Great Boiling Springs, Gerlach, Nevada, United States - GBS 60_MetaG | ecosystem: Environmental > Aquatic > Thermal springs > Hot (42-90C) > Sediment... | reverse complement strand
TGGCGTCACCACCTCGCTCACGGCACCCAAAACCTTGAGCGGGTAGGTCCGCTGCAGCTTGCGCACGCTGGTGAACGGATCGAGGACGAGGCCGCGCAGCATCACCGCCCCGATGCCGGCGGCTCCGGCGAGAATCGGCACGGCGGCGAGCATCGACAGCCGCGGCGGGCTCACCGGCAGGAGCGGGGCGGTCGGCGGCTCGACGACCCGGAAGCTCACCCGGTCGGTCCGCGCGTCGACCTCTCGGGCGATCCGCGCCGCCTCACGACGTGCCAAGAGCTCGTCGTAGTTGCGCTTGATCACCTCGTAATCGCGGGTGAGTCTTTTGAGTTCGGCCTCGGTCTCGGGCATCGTCCGTCCCAGCGCTTCGAGGCGCGCGAGCTCGCCCTCGGCCCGGGCGAGGCGGCTCTCGTGGCTCGCGATCTCGGCCTCTTACTGCGCGATCCGCACCCGGATCTGCTCGTAGACCGGGTTCGAGATCGTGGTCGCGACCGTACCGTCTCCGGCGCCGGCGGCGCGCCCCTCGAGTACCGCGATGGCCTCTTGGGTGGCCAGAACGTCCGGAGGCCGGTCGGTGTAGCGCGCCCTGAGCTCGGCGAGTCGCCGCCGCAGCAGGGCGAGCTCGTCGGCGATCCGCCGACCCTCCCCGAGCCCGCTCGCCGCCGCACGGGCGGCACTCACGGTCGCTGGCACGCTCGCGAGCTCGCGCTGCAGGGCGGCCTGCTCGGCCCGCGCCCCGTCGAGGTCGCGGCGGATCTCGGCGATCTGCCTGCGGACATCTTGCAAGCTCGCGAAATAGCCTTGCTCGCCGGGCAGGGCACTGGCGTAGCGCTTCTGGAAATCGGCGAGCTTCCGTTCGGCCTCGTCGAGCGCGCGCCCTTGGACGGCGATCTGCTCGTCGATGAACCGGCGGGCGACCTCGAGCTCCTCGCGGCTGACGCCGAGATTGGTCGCGACGAAGATTTCGAGAAGTGCCGCCACCACGCGCTGCGCGGCGGCCGGGTCGCGGTCGCGATAGGCGACCGTGAACAGGTTCCAACCCTGCGAGGTGACCCGGATCCCCGATCGCAACGCGTCGACGAGGCGCTCGCGCGCGATCGGGTCGGGCGCCCGGCTCGCGAGACCGGCGCGGTCGATAACACGTTCCAGGTTCGGCCGGCTCAAGATCGTCCGCTGCATGACGTCGAGCTGCCGGGTGAGGTCGGTTTCGACCGTGATCCCCTCGAGCAGCGGGCCGAGCATGCCGTCGGTATCGGCGTAGATCCGGGCCGTACTCTCGTAGCGGCTCGGCAAGAGTACGATCACGAGACAGGCGAGGAGCGCCACCGCCCAGGCCACGCCGAGGCAGGTCCACCGGCCGCGTCCGACGAGCCGAAGGAGGTCTCGGAGCTGCTCCAAGGCGCTCCGCACGGCGCCCTCAGAAGATCGCTTCGGGCACGACCAGCACGTCACCCGGCGCCAGTTTCACGTTGGTGGAAATGTCGCCCTCGCGCAGCAGATCCCCCACGCGGACCCGATAGCGCTGCGGGCCCGCGGGGCCGCGACGGACGAGCACCGTCCGGTTGCCGTCGGCGAAGGCCGTGAGCCCTCCGACCGCGATGACGACATCGAGTACCGTCATGCCCGGTCGCCAGGCGAGGCTCTGCGGCTTCACGGCTTCGCCGACCACGCGGATCTGCTGGTCGAGTGGCCCCGCGAAGTCGGTCACGACGACCGTGACGAGCGGTCGCTGGACGAACTCGGCGAGCCGTCGTTCGAGCTCGCGACCGAGTTCGGCCGGGGTCTTCCCCGCCGCCTCGACATCGGCGGGCAGCGGCATCGAAATACGGCCGTCCGGCTGGACCCGAACTCTGAGCGAAAGATCGCGGTCCTGCCAAACGAAGATCTGGAGGTCGTCGCCGGCGGCGATGCGGTACGTGGCCGACCCGGCGGGCGGGTCGATCGCCTCCGGTTCGATCGGTGCGTCGGGCAGGCTCGAACAGGCGACCGCGAGGAGCATCCCCGTCGCCGCGATCGCGGCTCGGCCGGCCGTCCACCGGCCCGTGGTCCTTCCGAACACGCCACTCTCCGAACGACCGCCCTCGGCTGCCGAGAGCCGCACCCCCGCGCTGCGCCCTCGCGCGCAAAAGCGACACCTGCCACAGCGGAACCGTATCCTCGAGTTGCCTGCGGACCTTCCCGACTTACCTACGAACACCATGGTGAACATTCTTCGATGGTTTCTCTTCGAGGTTTGCTACCCGAAAGCTCGGGACGGAGCCGGTGCGGGCGGAGGTGGGCACCGTGAAGTTTTTTTTACTTCGGTTTCTTTTTCAACCAGGAGGTTGATCCCGCCGCAGCCGAACCGCCCGTCGCTCGGGTGCGACCCGCCGGTCGGCGATTACTTTGCCGCAAGCCCATGGGAACGAGCGGTTGAGCGGGCCCGGCAGTGTTCTCGTCACGGGCGGCGCGGGCTACATCGGCTCGCATGTCGTCCCGGCCCTCAAATCCGCCGGCTGGCCGGTCGTCGTGCTCGACGATCGGCGCACGGGCCGGCTCCGGCCGCTGCACCGCGACTGCGCGCTCGTGGTGGGGGACGTCGGCGATCGCGCGCTCGTCACATCGGCCCTGCGTCGCCACGACGTGGTGGCGGTGGTCCATCTCGCCGCCTCGATCGTGGCGCCCACGAGCGTCCGCCACTCGTTTCCCTATTTATGTGAACAACCTGGCCGCCTCGCTCGGCTTGCTCGAGGCTTGCGTGCGTCACGGGGTCGCCGCCTTCGTCCTGTCCTCGACGGCCGCGGTCTACGGCGTGCCGCCCCGCTCGCCGGCGCGCGAAGATGCACCCACCCACCCGATCAACCCATGCGGTGCCTCGAAGCTCATGGTCGAACGGCTGCTCCGCGATGCCGGCGCGGCCCACGACCTGCCCTTTCTGATCTTGCGTTATTTCAACGTCGCCGGCGCCGATCCGTTCGGCCGAACCGGCCACACGGAAACGGGCCCGGCCCATCTCCTGCGTGTCGCGACCGACGTGGCGTTCGGCCTGCGCCCCGAGGTGCCGATCTGCGGCACCGATCACCCGACCGCCGACGGCACCTGCGTGCGCGATTTCGTGCACGTGAGCGATCTCGCAGAGGCGCACCGGGCGGCTCTCGACCATCTCCTGGCCGGCGGTGTCAGCACGGTGCACAATTGCGGCTACGGGCGGGGCTTCTCGGTACGGCAGGTGATCGCCGCGGTCGAACGGGTGAGCGGACGTCCGATCCCGACCCGGCCGGCACCGCGTCGTCCCGGTGATCCATCGGAGGTCGTGGCGGATGCCTCGCGCATTCGGTCGATCTCGGGCTGGCGACCACGCTACGACGATCTCGATCTGATCGTCGCCCACACCCTCGCCTGGCGACGCGGGGCGGCAGGGATGGTCGCCGCCTGATCACCGCGTCACCGGTCGCGGCCGAGCCCGGCCCGAAGCCTCGCGAGTTCGGCATCGATGGCCGCGGTCACCCGGGACAGGTCACCCGCGAGGGGGGCCGGTGCGTCGAGCAAGCCGATCACGCGGCGCACAGCCTCGTCCTCCTCGAGGCCGAACCGTTCGACGAGCTCGCGTGCCGGCCCGGGCTTGCCCTCGGCCGCCAGGGCGAGCGCCACCCGGAGCGCGACGAGCCGTTCTCCCGGCTCCGGCGACCGGCCGCGGGCGAGGAGGCTCGTTCCGGTTTCGACGACCGTGCGCCAATCGCGCGCCCGCCAAGCCGCTTCGAGACGTGCGCGGGCCTCGGGGTCGAGCGCCGCGATCGTGCCCGGCGGCGATCCGGGCGCTCGGGCCACCTGCCGCAACGCCTCGCGACGCGCGCGGACCGCGCGGTCGGATTCGTCCCAACCCTGTTCTCGGTCGAGGAGGGCCAGGGCACCGTCCGGGTCTCCGGCCCGCAGCCGGAGCTCGGCCGCCTCGAGGACGAGCCCGGCACGCGCCGAACCGGCGAGCCGCGGCAGGCCGTGCTCGACCAGGACGGATGAGGCCGCCCCCGGCAGGCCCGCGGTCGCGAGCTTCCTCGCCACTTCGCGGACGAGCGCGATCCCGGGCTCGCCCTCGGGCAAGTGTTCGGCATGCGCCCGGAGCGTCCGCAAGGCCCGCAGAGCCTCGACCGCGCCGTCGCCCGTTTCCTCGAGCGCCGCGCGGAGCCACTCGCTCCGTCGCTCCGCTACCCTTCGTGCTCGAGGCGCCTCGGGATGTCGAGCGAGGAGCTCGGCGGCGAGCGCCAGCGCGTCCCCGTACCGGCCGGCGGTCGCGGTGAGCTCGGCGAGTTCGGCGAGCATCTCGGCCTCCGCCGGGTGATCGCGCCAAAGGAGGCGCTGCCGACCGAGCTCGGCCAAGAGTTCCTCGGGGCTCGCCCCCTCCGCTTCGGCCGCGAGGCGTGCCGAGCGGTAACGCGCTTCGACCGCGCTCACCGGATCGCCACTTCGCGCCGCCACCCGGAAAGCCGAAGCGGCAGCCTCACGCGCGCCCCGGGCGAGGAGGGCGAGGCCCTCGACCAAGGCAAGTCGGCCCACCTCGCGCGGGCCCGGTTCCTGCCGTCGGGCGAGATCGAGAAGGGCGAGGGCGGCCGCGGGCTCGCCCTCCTCGACGAGGGCCCGGGCCAAGAGAGGTGCGAGCCGAACCTGGAGAAGCGGGGGATAGCTCCAGAAGACGCGCTCGCTCGCGTCGAGCGCGCGAGCCGCGCGCGACCAATCGCCCGCACGGGCCGCGGCGACAGCCCGCCAAAGGGCCACCTCGGGATCACCCGACAGCCGCGGATCGTCGAGCAACCGCTCGCCGGCGGCCAGCCTGTCCGAGAGAATCGCGGCCGCGCCGGCGAGGGCGCGGGCGGCGAAGTGGGCGGGTGGGTCGGCCCCGAGATCCGAGGCGGCGGCCGGCTCGCCCAGGAAGGCGAGCGCTTCGGCGGCGTTCCCCCGGGCCAGAGCGGCCCGCGCGAACGCACGATCGAGTGCCGCCCGCGCCGCCGGATCGGCACCGGCCCTCCGTTCGAGGAACCCGGGCACCGAAGCCGGCAGGCCCGGTCCCGTCCGTTGCGCGAGGTGGGCGAGGCCGATCGGCGGCTCGGACGTTTGACCCGCCGTGCCGGTCGGATCACCCCCGGCCGCACCGGGCTGGTGGGACGTCGATCTTTCCGGGGACGGGGTGGTCCCGGGCGACGGTCCGAAGGTCGAGGCGGAAGAGGACGAATTCGCCGAAGCCGGCGCCGAGCTCGAGCTGTCGCCTCCGGGCGCGTCGGGCGCGGCGCCCACTTCGCGAGCCGGCCGACCGCCCGCCTCCTCGGGGCGGTCGGCTGCGGCCGGAACCGAAGGCGCCACCGCGCCGGAGACAGGCTCGGAACCGGACCCGGAGGACGCGATCTCTGCCACCCGCACCTCCCCGGCGGTCGAATCGGGACGGCTCGCCGCACCGCCGGCCGCGTGCGTTCCCGGCACGAGGGGACCCGGGGTGGCGCCTTCCGCTTCCCCGAGCGGTGCCAGGCGCAGACCACCAGGTCGATCGAAGATCCAGCGGCCGTCGCTACGCCGGACCCGGAGATCTTCGCTGATCGCACGCCAAGCGACACCTTGCGTGGCCGGGAGGAATTCGAGGTCGACGAACCGCCGGGGCCCTCCACCTTCGAGCTTTTCCCGGGCCGCGAGAACCGCGACCTCGCCGCCGAAGAGAGTCGCCGGAAGGGTAACGTGACGGGCATCGGCCTCGATCGCGAGCGCCTTCTCGTGCTCGAGCCGCACGATCCGTGCCGGATCGACGGCAGCTTCGGACTCGCCGGGACGCAGACGCAGGATCCAGCCGCGTGGGCTCGGGTCGACCTCGGCTCGAACGGGCTCGCGGGTTTCGACGCGGAGCAGGGTCGCGTTCGGATGCGGTTCCCTTCGCACCCCGCGGACGAGAGCTTCGCCATCGGTGGCGGTGCTGCGGATCTCGACCGCGCCCACGGGACGGTCGAGCACCACCCAGAGGGCACCCGCCCGCCAGAGCACGGCGGCACCCGGCCTCGGCTCCACGTCGAGCACCACTTGGGCGCTCTCGGCCGTCGCGCGGATCGCGACACAGAGTTCGCTCGTGCCGCGTGCGCAGGAAAGATCCGTAGCCGTTGCGGTCGCGCCACGCTCGGCCTCGCCGCCCGCGGTCGCGCCGGCCGGCCTCGGCGCCTCGAGCCGTGCGCGGCCGCTCGGCGTTTCGAGCGCGCGCGCGGCTGCGCTCGGCTTCGGATCGGCCGGCGGGTAAATGTCGAACAGGACCTGGTCGCCGCGGCCGCGCCGGCGGACGAGGTGGGCTCCGGCTGCGAGCTCGGCGCGCAAAAGGCCGGTCTCGCCGTTCTCGAGCGTCACGCGTCGCACGAGCGATCCGAGCCGCTCGAGAGCGGCCTCGACGGCTGCGAGGGGCTCGGCGGGCCCGACGATCTCGATTCGGTCGGCCTCGATCCGGAACGCGAGGGTCGCGAGGGCCGGCCCCTCGAGCACGAGCCGTTCGAAGCCCGGGTGGCTCCCTCGTCGCACGCGCAGCGCGGGTCCGGCCGGACTGCCCGTGGGCGTCGGTGCGCGGCGCGTCGCCGGCGTGCGCGGCGGCTCGGCGGCCGGCTCCGAACCAACCGGGTGTGGCGCGCGCGGTTCGCGTGCGAGAGCGAGGACGATCCGCCCGGGACCGGGTTCGACCAAGCGGGCCGTAACGTCGGGCGCCAGCGCGAGCGCGAGCCTCGCACCCTCCTCGCGCGGCTCGACCGCGAGCAAGAAGGGTCGAGCCGTGTCCGGCACCTCGAGCGTCGACGTCACGACGGGGCGATCGAGCCGAAGTTGGGCGACCCTGCCCACGATCTCGAGTGCCGAGGCGCGTGCCGCCGGTGATTCGAGCACCACCTGCGCGAAGTCCCGATAGGGGACGATGCGCAGCCGCGCCTCCTCGGCGAGGAGCGGCCGGGCCCACGCGAGCCAAGCCAGGCCGAGCAGGAGGAACGCCCGGGAAAGGTGCCGCTCGACCATCCTTCGCGCCCGGCTCACCACCCCGCCGCCCCGTCGGCGCCCCCGACGGCGGTGGCCGCACCCGACGAGGCCTTCCCGGGATCCGATCCCGAGCGGGAGGGTGGGCGGAGCCCACGCGGGGTCGACCGGCACGACGGCAGGCGCCGAGGCGAGCCGCGTTGGAGTCCTCGGCTCCGCCATCCGCCCCCTCCACGAGCCATCATGGGCCGCACCCCGCCTCCTTCGGCGCGAACGAACCCGATCGGTGGGCGCTACGACCGCCCGATCGCCACCGGGTCGAGACTTTAAGGCCCGAAGGTTAATGCGAGGTTGAGAAGGGCCGCGCTGGTTCGGCCTGCGCTCAGAAGCTCGTCGGCGGCTCGATTCCGACCGAGCGGAGCCGCGTGCGGAGCTCGCCCTTGAGCCGCTCGAGCCCTTCCGCGCTCCGCGCCTCGGCCCGCGCCACGAGTACGGCCTGGGTGTTCGACGCACGCAACAGCCACCAGCCGTCGGCCGTCCGGACGCGTACCCCGTCGGTGGTGTCGACCTCGGCACCGTCCCGGGCGAGCTGCCGGGCGAGCTCGGCCACGACCGCGAACTTCCGCTCTTCGGGACAATCGAAACGGACCTCGGGCGTGCTGAACGTGACCGGCATGGAATCGCGGATTTCGGCGAGCGTACGCTCGCCCCGCGCCAAAATGTCGAGCAGACGTACGGCGACGTAGAGCGCGTCGTCGTGGCCGTAGAATCCGTCTTTGTAGAAGATGTGGCCGGACATCTCGCCCGAAAGGGGAGCCCCCGTCTCCACCATCTTGGCTTTGATGAGCGAATGCCCGGTCTTCCACATGAGTGGCCGGCCGCCCAGCCTGGCGATCTCGTCGAACAGGGTCTGACTCGCCTTGACGTCGGCGATGATCGTCGCCCCCGGCTGCCGCGCCAAAAGGTCTCGGGCCAGGATCATCAAGAGCTGGTCGCCCCAGATGATCCGCCCCCGGCCGTCGACCACGCCGATCCGGTCGCCGTCGCCGTCGAAGGCGATCCCCACTTCCGCCCCGCGGGCCACGACGGCCGCGATCAGCGCCTCGAGATTGTGCGGCTCGGTCGGGTCCGGGTGATGGTTGGGGAAGCGCCCGTCGACCTCGGCGAACAGGCAGTGGTGGCGACCGGGCAGGCGGCGGGCGAGCTGGGCCATGGCCGGCCCGGCGGCACCGTTGCCGGCGTCCCACACGACGTCGAGCGGCCGGCAGCCGTGGTAATCGCGCACGAGCCGGTCGACGTAACGGTCCAAGACCTCGACCTCCTCGAGGCGGCCCTCCCCCGAATCCCAGTCGCCGGCTTCGGCCATCCGGCCGAGCTCGCGGATCCGCTCGCCGAAGAACGACGCTTTGCCGAGCATCATCTTGAAGCCGTTGTGGCTCGGCGGATTGTGCGAGCCGGTGACCTGGATGCCACCGTCGGTGTCGAGCTCGTGCACGGCGAAATACATCATGGGCGTAGGGCCGAGGCCGAGGCTCACGACATCGGCGCCTGCGGCCCGCACCCCCTCGATCACCGCCTGGGCGAGGTCCGGCGAGCTCAGCCGGCCGTCACGGCCGACACAGATCCGCCGACCCCCGGTCCGCCGCACGATCGTCGCGAAGGTCCGACCGATCGCCCGCGCATCGGCAGGCGACAGTGTCTCGCCCACGATGCCGCGGATGTCGTATTCGCGCAGGATCGTCGGGTGGAACCGGTGCCCGCTCGTCATGGCAGCCTCCCGCTCGTTCACTCGCCGGCACGTCGTGGCGGCCGGCCGACACCCGTGTAGGAAAAGCCGGCCCGAGTCGCGCGTTCGGGATCGAAGACGTTGCGCAGATCGACGAGAACCGGTTGCCGCACGAGGCTGCGCGCCCGCTCGAGGTCGAGCCCGCGGAACTGGTTCCATTCGGTCAACAGGACGATCGCATCCGCGCCGGTGATCGCCTCGTAGGTGTCGGCGCACCATGTGACCCCGGGTAAAAGCCGCTCGCCCTCGCGTCGGCCTTCGGGATCGTAGACCCGGATCTCCGCGCCCTCGGCTTGGAGTGCGGGTACGATCACGAGGCTCGGGCTCTCGCGCATGTCGTCGGTGTTGGGTTTGAAGGTGACACCCAGGACGGCGATCCGCCGACCCGCCACCTCGCCACCCATGGCGTCCACGATCTTCTTGACCATCCGCCGCTTGCGCGCCTCGTTGACCTGAACGACCGTGTCGACGATCCGCAGCGACACGCCGTGCAGTTCGGCGGTGCGCAGAAGTGCGAGCGTGTCCTTGGGGAAGCAGGAGCCGCCGTAGCCCGGTCCCGCGTGCAGGAATTTGCGACCGATCCGGCCGTCGAGTCCGATCCCGCGGGCCACCTGCTGGACGTCGGCGCCGACCTTCTCGCAGAGATCGGCGATTTCGTTGATGAAGGTGATCTTGGTCGCGAGGAAACTGTTGGTGGCATATTTGATGAGTTCGGCGGTCTCGATCGTGGTGAACAGGATCGGCGTTTCGATCAGGTTCAAAGGTCGATAGAGAGCGGCCAGGGTGTCGCGCGCCGCTTCGGTTTCGACCCCACAGACTACCCGATCGGGGCGCAAGAAATCCTCGATCGCCGAACCCTCCCGCAAAAATTCCGGATTGGAAGCGACGTCGATCGGCAGATCCGGCCGCAGCTCGCGAAAAAGCCGCTTCAGACGCCTTCCGGTGCCGACCGGCACCGTCGACTTGGTCACGACGAGGGCGGGATGGTCGAGATCGCGGGCGATCTCTTCCGCCGCGGCGAACACGTAGGAAAGGTCGGCGTGGCCGTCGCCGCGCCGGGACGGCGTGCCCACCGCGATGAAGATCGCATCGGCACCGTCGAGCGCCGGGGCGAGCTCGGTCGTGAACCGCAGCCGACCGGCCGCTTTGTGGCGGGCCACGAGCTCGTCGAGCCCCGGCTCGTAAATCGGGATCCGGCCCGCCTCGAGCATCGCGATCTTGTCCGCCGCCTTGTCGACGCAGGTGACCTCCACACCGAACTCGGCGAAGCAAGCCCCCGAAACCAGGCCGACATAGCCGGTGCCGATCATCGCGATGCGCATCGAGGCGGCTCCGTGGAGCTGTCAGAGATAGCGGGCGAGCAGGGCTCGGAAGGCCGGGCCGAGATCGGCGCGGCGCGAGGCGAGGGCCACGATCGCTTCGAGATAGCCGAGCTTGTCACCGCAATCGAAGCGGCGGCCCTCGAAGCGGAGGCCGTGGAACGGCTGGCGCCCGATCAGCCGCGCCATCGCGTCGGTGAGCTGGATCTCACCGCCCGCGCCGACCTCGTGGCGGGCGAGCTCGTCCATGACTTCCGGCATCAAGATGTAACGGCCGATCACCGCGAGGCGCGACGGTGCCGTCTCCGGCCTGGGCTTCTCGACGAGCCCTTTGAGCTCGACCACCCGCCCGTCGTCGGCGCCCGGAGCGACGATACCGTAGCGCGCCGTCTGCTCGGCGGGCACTTCCATGACCGCGACGACGTTGCCCTCGGTACGCCGGTGTACCTCGAGCATCTGGGCGAGGCAGGGCACCGGCGCGTCGATGAGATCGTCGACCAACATCACGGCGAAGGGCTCGCGGCCGACCAGGTGACGCGCGCACCAGACCGCATGGCCGAGCCCTTTGGGTTCCTGCTGGCGGGTGTAGACGAGCTCGCCCGGCTGCGGCGTTTCGCCGAGCAAGGCTTCGAGCTCGGCCGTGCGGCCGCGCCGGGCGAGCGTTTCGAAGAGCTCGACGGCCCGGTCGAAATGGTCCTCGATCAACGTCTTGCCGCGGCCGGTGACGAGGATGACCTCTTCGATCCCGGCGGCCCGTGCCTCCTCGATCGCGTACTGCACGATCGGTTTGTCGACGACCGGCAGCATCTCTTTGGGCAGGACCCGCGTCGCCGGAAGCATCCGGGTGCCGAGCCCAGCCACCGGTAACACCGCCTTGCGGACCTTCGCCATCCGTTCTCCTCGAACCATCACGAGGCGACGGCACCGCCCGGCGGTCCGCCGCGTCCCACACATGTCCGCGGCTTCTACCGTCGGCTTCGTTAAAATTTCAACAACGGCCGAGGATCGCTCATCCGCGCCGGCGGAGCAGGACCTCCTTGGCCCGGTTGAGCTGGGCCGCGAGGAAGGTGCTGCCACCGTGATCGGGGTGCAGCTTGGCCATCAGCCGGCGATGTGCCGCACGGATCTCTTCGGCCGTGGCCCCGGGCTCGAGGCCGAGGATGGCGAGCGCGGTCCGCTCGTCCATGGCGGTCGGGTCGACCCCGGCGACGCGATCACCGTCCCGTGCGCGACGCCGCCAATCGGGCTCGCGCCGGTCGAGATAGGCCTCGAGCAGCGGGACCGAAGACGGATCGTCGCGACGCGCCTCGTCGAGGAGCGCCAACAGCTCGTCGAGCGCGAGCCCGCCCAAGGTCCGCCCCGCGAACCGGCCACCGCGCACCCGCCCGTCGAGTCGGCCGGTTGCACGGTCGAGCTCCATCACGAGCAGCGCGGTCTCCACCCGAGCGGGCTCCGAGCCCGCCGTCTCCGCTTCGAGCGGCTCGGCGCCACCGCGGGCCTTGATCAGCGAGCGCAGCGCCATGGCCGCGGCCGCCAAAGCCACGATCGCGAGCCCCCAGCGGCCGAGCAACATGAGCCCGGTCCCGGCGAGGCCGGTGAACACGGCGAGGAAGGTCCGCGCCGCCTGCGCGAGGTCGCTCGGCGAGAGCCGGGAGAGCCAGCGCGCCGAGATCAACAGCAACGCCAGCGCGGCAGCACCTGCGGAGAGATACAGCAGCGTCAATCGCGCACCTGCCGGGCGAGCAAGCGGACCACGTTCGACGGCCGGCTGCGCAGGTCCTCGAGGACCGCCGGACCACCGGCGGCGTAGGCGGCGACCGCGCCCAAGAGATCGCGCAGCTCGCTCGGCGCGTTCCGGTCGAACCGGCACCAGGCTCCGCCCGTGAGCCGGGCGATCTCGCGGAACGCCCGCTCGGCCCGCGGATCCTCACCTTCCTGGAAGAGGAAGGCGCGCACGCCCAGGATGCCGAGCTCGCCCGCGAGCCCGGCGAGCTCGTCGAGCTCCTCCTCCATGGCGTCGCCGATGAAGACGAGCGCCCGCACCGGCTGCCGCCGGGTCTCCTCGATCGCGTGCCGCAGCACCCGGCGGATCTGGGTCTGGCCGGCCTTGCAGCGGACCCGGGTCATGAGCTCGACGAGGGTGCGGCTGTCGCTCACCCAACGGCTCGCCTTGCACTCGTGGAAGCCACGGTAGAAGACGAGCTGGACCTCGAGGCCGCCGAGCCGCCCGGCCTCGAGGAACATCTGGCCCTGGACTTCGCAGGCGCGGTCCCAGGTGGGCTCGCGCGAGGCGGTCGCATCGAGCGCGAAGATCAGCCGGCCACGGCCACCGGCCGCTCGTGCCGGCACCTTCGCCAGCTCCTCGAGGAACGCCGCCACCTTCCGATCGGGGCGCTCGGTCAGATCCTTGCCGCTCATGCTCTCTTATGTCGCGCCGGCCGGCCGGAAGTCCAGATCGGCCGAGCGGCGGGGCGGGCTTGCAACTCCCAAGTGTATACCGC
>Ga0197142_1003758_pt1 | contig 12560 bp, 6 predicted proteins | sample GBS60_MetaG_FD_148614 | JGI IMG/M metagenome (GOLD analysis project Ga0197142, IMG submission 148614) | Sediment microbial communities from Great Boiling Springs, Gerlach, Nevada, United States - GBS 60_MetaG | ecosystem: Environmental > Aquatic > Thermal springs > Hot (42-90C) > Sediment... | reverse complement strand
GGTATCGGCACGCCACCGTCAATCACGGTGCCGGGGAGTATGCCCGGGGCGAGGTGCACTGCAACACGGTGGAGTGCACCTGGTCGTGGTTGCGGCAGGCGATCCGCACCTATCGGGGGTCTCCAAGGCCTCGCCCTGAGGGCTCGGCCCGAAGGGTCTACCTGCCGCTGTATGTGGCGCAGGATGTCATTGCGAGCGCAGCGAAGCAATTTGAGTTTTTCTACAACCGTCGCCACACCAGCCACTGGAGCCAGATGATTGACGTGTTGCAGGTGGCGTTTCAGGCCGACGCCCAGGCACTGCTGGCCCTGGTGGATGGCGCGAAGTTCGCCGAGGTGTGTCCGGTGGCTGGATAAACGTTCTCCTGCCGCAACCGTTATTCCGGCTCTGGCCGGGTCATCGCCATTGCCCCCAGGGATGTGCAACGCGCCACCTGGGCGTATCCGAAGGCCCGTTAAGGTTGTCAAAGTGCTTTGCGGGTTATGCCTATCTCAGGCTGCCAGACATGAGCGTTCCTAAAAATCCACCTCCCTGCCCTCATAGGCGGACTGGAAGAGTTGGCGGAGTTCGTCGTAGGACGGGGCGCGGACGGCGGTGACCATCTGGGTGTCGTTGAAGGCGTCGTCCACCATTTTGTCCAGTTGGGCCTCATGGGCCTCCCGTTCCACGCCCGCCTCGGCGACGGAGAGGGGACTGCCAATCTGCCGGGCCAGGTCGCGGATGCGGCGGGCCAGGGCGCGCGCGCCCTCCTCTCCGCCGGCCTGGGAGCAACCCGTCAGCGCGGCCAGTTCGGCGAACCGCTCCGGCGCCTCCCGGGCGCAGAATTCAATGGTGTACGGGAGGTAGATGCCCACGGCGCGCCCGTGGGGGATGTGGAACGTGGCTCCCAGGGTGTGGCCCATAGCGTGGGCCATAGAGGCCATGGCGTTGCCGAAGCCCAGCCCGGCGATGGCGGCGGCGTTGTGCATCCGCTCCCGGGCCTCCATATCGGAGCCGTCGGCCACCGCGCGCGGCAGGTACTGGAAGATCAGGCGCGCCGCCTGGATGCAGAGGCCGTCGCTGATGTCGTTGTGCCAGGTGCAGGTATAGCCCTCCACCGCGTGGGTCAGCGCGTCCATCCCGGTATCCGCCGTCAGGCGGGGCGGCATGCCGACCGTCAACACGGGGTCCACGATGGCCATATCGGCGACGTTCTCCCGGTTCCCCAGGCCCATTTTTCGCTGTTCCTCCGTGTCGGTCAGGACGATGGCCCAGGTAATCTCCGCGCCGGTGCCGCTGGTGGTGGGGATGGTGATGAGGCGGGCCTTCTGGCGCAGCCCCAGCCGGACGAAGGGGTTGATCTCCGCCGGATGGAGGTCGGGCCGCTCGTAGAGAATCCAGATGGCCTTTGCCGCGTCCATGGGCGACCCGCCGCCCAGGCCGATGATCCAATCTGGCTCAAAGGCACGGGCGACCTCGGCCCCGCGCAGGACGGTCGCCACGCTGGGGTCCGGCTCCACCTCGTCAAAGACCCGGACCTCCAGTCCAGCGTTCTTCAGGTGGACCAGGACCTTCTCCACGATGCCCAGTTGGACCAGCGTGGCATCGGTGACGATGAGGGCGCGGCGGCCCTCCAGTTCATCCAGGGCGTCCAGCGCGCCTTCGCCGAAGACAATCTGGGGGGAGACGAAATACCACATGTTGGCCTCCTGAGAGAGTTTCCAGGTCTGAGTTCTCTGCTTCCCTCTGCGGCAGCCGCCATCGCTCCTGCCAGAAGCGGTGCAGCTGCCGGACATTCACCACCGCCGCCGCCCCAATGACCATACAGGCCACGCGGAAGCGGCCCCGCACCAGGGCTTCCCCTCCGGGAAAGGGATGTTTCACACTGCGCACCGGGGATTCCACGGCCGCCTGCCGGTTCCGCCTTCCTTCCCGATGTGTCCGAGACCGACGCCGTAGTTCCGCTTGTTGCAGCGCCTGGTGGTGAAGCGCGGGACCCATTCTCCCGACCGCTTCCGCTGAACCACCGGGCAACGGGTTCGCCCGGCACAAGTGGTGCAGGTCTCCTCAAAGACCGCCCCAGGCCTTGCCCGAAGGGGAGGAAACGCACTCGGGCCAACTCCTTGCGTCTCGGCGGTGAAATGACTTTTTGCAGTGGCCTCACACTTGAGAAGGGAAGGGAGCCCCCAGGCGGACAACGCGCCGGTCCGGCGGCGCCCCCCGGGTGGCGTTGCAGCAGTCCACGACCCGCCGTGCTTTCTGGACGACCCGGGCGTAATCCACGAATGAGCGGTGCCCGGTCACGATCACGACGCAATCGGCAGATGCCAGTTCCTCGTCGGTCAGGGGGACGGAATCCAGTGTGCAGTTGGGCCGGTAGAAGACGTCCCCGCCGACAGCGAAGCGGGGGATGTAGGGGTCATAGTAGCGGACCTCCGCCCCCCGGGCCAACAGGAGTTCTATCACCCGCTCGGCGGGGGAATTGCGAGGGTCATCCACGTCGGGCTTGAAGGCCACGCCCAGCACCAGCACCCGTGCGCCCTTCAGGGGACGCCCGTCCTGAGAGAGGGCCTCCGCCACCAGGTCCACCACGTGGTACGGCATGGCCTGGTTCACTTCCGCCGCCAGTTCTATGAATTTGGTGTAGAAGTCATACTCCCGAGCTTTCCAGGAGAGGTAATAGGGGTCCACGGGAATGCAGTGCCCGCCAACCCCGGCCCCCGGATAGAACGGCATAAACCCGAAGGGCTTGGTCTTCGCCGCCTCTATGACCTCCCAGAAGTCAATCCCCATCCGCTCCGCCAGCAGGGCCAGTTCGTTGACCAGCGCAATGTTGACGGAACGGAAGATGTTCTCCAGGAGTTTGGTCATCTCGGCAGCGCGGGGGGAGGAGACGGGGTGGACCGGCGCGCCCATTTGAGCCAGCAATTCGCAGGCCAGCCGGGTGGACTCCGGGTCCACGCCGCCCACCACTTTGGGAGTATTATAGGCCGACCACTGCTTATTCCCGGGGTCTATCCGCTCCGGCGAGAACGCCAGGTAGAAATCCGCTCCCGCCCGGAGGCCGGTGACCTCCAGAATGGGCTGAACCACCTCCTCGGTGGTGCCGGGGTAAGTGGTGGACTGCAGGACGATCAGTTGACCGGGGCGGAGGCGGGAGCGGATGCCCTCGGCAGCGGCGCGGATGTAGGAGAGGTCGGGAGCCCGCTGGGCATCGTAGGGGGTGGGGACACAAATGAAGATGGCGTCTGCATCCTGGAGCGCATCGTAGTCCACCGTCGCATAGAGGCGACCCGACGCGACATACGGGCGCAGGTCCTCATCGGAGATGTCGCCAATGTAACTGTGGCCTGCGTTCAGCGCGGCGACCTTCTTCTCATCCACGTCCACGCCGACAACAGGGAACCCGGCCCGGGCGAAAGCCACCGCCAGCGGCAGTCCCACATACCCCAACCCAATGACGGCAACTCGCGCTGTGCGGGCAGAGATTCGGGAGGAAAGGAGACCGGAGTTCATCAACACCATCCATCCGTGAAATGAGGCCAGGGCAGAATGGACATGCTAATCTTATTATACATCCTGTCGTTTGTCAAACCGGTGTCCTGGAATCGGTGCTTCCCCACCTTGACAAAATCCGCCGTCGGTGGTAAACTTCACGCCGTGAAATTTTTGCGTTGCAAAGGAAAAACAAATCCTTCGTGTTCCTTCGTGTCCTTCGTGGTTTTATCAGGGGGCGTTCGTGGATGATGAACTGCAGGACCTGGGGATGCGGCTGTTTCACCTGATGGGGGCGTTGCGGCGCCACTTCGCGCGCGACCTGGCCGCCCACGGCCTGACCTTCCCCCAGTTCATGGCCCTGTGCTCGCTGGAGCACGCCGACGGAAAGGCCTCCCGAATAGGCGACCTGGCTACCGCCACCCACCAGAGCGCCGCCTCCATGACCGGCATCGTGGACCGGCTCCTGGAGCAGGGGCTGGTGGAGCGCAGGCCCGACCCCGCCGACCGCCGCTCCGTCCTGGTCGCGCTGACCGATGAGGGCGCGCATCTGCTGGAGCGCGTCCGGGCCGACCGCATTCGGGTGATGGAGCGACTCCTTCGCTGCCTCTCCCCCCAGGAACAGGCCCTGCTCTACGACATTCTGGGCAAACTCCTGAGCGAACTGAGCGGAGAGACGGCCCCAGAATAACCCCTGCGACCTGCGACTGCAAGTACGGGCGAGGCATGCCTCGCCCCTACTGCAACCTGCGACTCTGCGACATGCGACCTGCGCCCTGTGACCCGGAGAAACCATGCGCCGATTGTTGAAATACCTGAAACCCTACACGCCTTTTGTCCTTTCCATCATCGCCCTGCTCTTCATCCAGGCCAACGCCGACCTGTCCCTGCCGGACTACATGTCCCGCATTGTCAACGTGGGCATCCAGCAGGGCGGGGTGGAGGAAGCGGTGCCCCAGGCTATGCGCGCGGCCACCCTGGACCACCTGCTCCTCTTCCTCACCGACGGGGAGAAGGCCGACGTCCAGGCCCAGTACGTCCGGGTGGACTCCTCTTCGCCGGACTACGAGGCGCTGGTGAAGAAGTACCCTGCGCTGGCCCAGGGGCCCATCTACGTCCTGCGGGCCGCCGACCCGGCGGCGCTGGAGCGCATCCAGGCCCCCCTGGCCCGCGCGCTCATCATCGTCTCCGGTATAGAAATGGTCCGGGCCCACCCCGAACAGGCCCAGGCACTGTCGCCGGGGATGGCCGGCTTTGACCTCTCCCAACTCCCGCCGGGGACCGACCTCTTCGCCCTGCTGGCCCGGATGCCCACGGAACAGCGCATCCGCATCGTCCAGGCGGTGGACCAGCGGTTTGAGGCCATCGGCGGGGAGAAGGCCCTGCTCCAGGCCGCCGCCCGCGCCGTCCGGGCCGAGTACGAGGCCCTGGGCGCCGACGTCCTGGGGATTCAGAACGCCTACATCCTGCGCGTCGGCGGGCAGATGCTCCTCATCGCCCTGGTCGCCGCCGCCGCCACCATCATCGTCGGCTTCCTGGCCGCGCGCGTTGCCGCCGGACTGGCCCGGGACCTGCGCCGCCTCTTCTTTGAGAAGGTGATGGACTTCTCCGGCGCCGAACTGGACCGCTTCTCCACCGCGTCCCTCATCACCCGCTCCACCAACGACATCACCCAGATTCAGATGGTGATGATGTTCCTCCTGCGCATGGTTTTCTTCGCCCCGCTGATGGGCATCGGCGCCATCCTCCGCGCCGCCGCCAAGAGTCCGTCCATGATGTGGATCATCGGACTGGGCGTCCTGGTCCTGGTCGGGCTGATTATGCTGGTCTTCAGCATCACCCTCCCGAAGTTCAAACGCATCCAATATCTGATAGACCGCCTGAATCAGGTCGCCCGGGAGAACCTGACCGGTATGATGGTCGTGCGGGCCTTCAACCGCCAGGACTACGAGAAGCGGCGGTTTGACGAGGCCAACCAGGACCTGACCGGTACGTTTCTCTTCGTCAACCGGGCCGCCGTCGTGATGATGCCGGCCATGATGCTCCTGATGAACGGGCTGACCGTGCTCATCCTCTGGGTCGGCGCCCACCAGGTGGCCCAGGCGACCATGCGCATCGGCGACATGATCGCCTTTATGCAGTACGCGATGCAGGTCTTCTTCTCCTTCATGATGCTCTCCGCGCTCTTCATTATGCTCCCCCGGGTGGACGTCGCCGCCAACCGGGTCGCCGACGTGCTGGAGACGGAGATCAGCATCCGGGACCCCGAGGAGCCCGTCCCCTTCCCGGAACCCTTCGTTCCCACCATTGAGTTCCGCGACGTCTGCTTCCGGTATCCGGGGGCGGAGGAGTACGTCCTTCACGACATCACCTTCACCATTCGCGCCGGGGAGACGGTGGGCATCATCGGCACCACGGGCTCCGGCAAGTCCACCCTCATCAACCTCATCCCGCGCTTCTACGACGTGACTGAGGGGGAGATTCGCATCAGCGGGGTGGACATCCGTCAGGTGCGGCTGAAGGACCTGCGGGACCGCATCGGCTACGTCCCGCAGCAGAGCAATCTCTTCAGCGGCACGATTGCCAGCAACCTGCGCTTCGCCGACGAGGACGCTTCCGAAGCGCAACTGATGCAGGCACTGGAGGTCGCCCAGGCCCACGACATCATCCTCTCCCGCACCGGCGACGACGGGCGCTCGCCGCTGGAGGCGGAGGTGGCCCAGCACGGGGCCAACTTCTCCGGCGGGCAGAGGCAGCGGCTCACCATCGCCCGTGCGCTGGTCAAGCGACCGTCCATCTACATCTTTGACGACTGCTTCTCCTCGCTGGACTACCGGACCGACGCCCGACTGCGGCGGGCCCTGCGGGAGTACGTCGGGGATAGTACCGTCATCATCGTCTCCCAGCGGGTGGCGACCATCAAGGATGCCGACTGGATTCTGGTGCTGGACGAGGGCCGCATCGTCGGCCAGGGTACCCACGCGGAACTGATGGCGACCTGCGACATCTATCGGGAGATCGCTCTCTCGCAGTTGAAAGTCGCCGCCGTTGTGACATAAACTCACCGCAGAGGGCGCAAAGAGCGCAAAGATTTTTTAAGATTTTTCTTTACTTCCTTCGTGCCCTTTGTGGGTACTTCGTGTCCTTCGTGGTAAAGCATTTCTTTGCGTCCTTTGCGTTCTTTGCGGTTCAATTCCACCGCAAAGGGCGCAAAGAACGCAAAGAGTTTTGAAGATTTTTCTTTCCATCCCAATCCTTCGTGTCCTTTGTGGGTACTTCGTGTCCTTCGTGGTAAAGCATTTCTCTGCGCCCTTTGCATTCTTTGCGGTTTCAAAATAACCGGAGGTGGTATGACCATTCCTGCCCGTCCCCTTCGTGTTCTGACCGACCCCCGGCGGGGGCCCGCGGGGCCGATGCGCGGCCCCGGGCCGATGGGCCGGGGCGGTCCCGGCCCTATGATGATGGGGCCGGTGGAAAAACCGCGCGACTTCGCCGGCACCATGCGCAAACTCATCGCCTACCTGGGCCCCTACCGGCTGACCATCCTCTTCGTCCTTCTGCTGGCCGCCGGGTCCACCGTCTTCTCCATCTTCGGGCCCAAAATCCTGGGCCGGGCCACGACCAAACTCTTTGAGGGACTCATCGCCCAACTGACCGGCACGGGGACCGTGGACTTCGCCGGGATCGGCCGGATTCTGCTCACGGTCCTGGGGCTCTACGCCCTCTCCGCCGCGCTCAGTTACGCCCAGGGCTGGCTGATGACGAACGTCGCCGTCCGGATCACCTACCAGATGCGCCGCGACGTCTTTGAGAAAATCCACCGCATGCCCTTCCGGTACTTTGACGGGACCCAGCACGGGGAAATCCTCTCCCGCCTGACCAACGATGTGGACACCGTCAACCAGACCCTGAACCAGAGTCTGACGCAGATTGTGACGTCCACCGTCACCGTCGTCGGGATGTTAGTGATGATGCTCTCTATCTCCTGGCAGATGACGCTGGTGGCGCTGCTGGTCATCCCTCTCTCTTCCGGGCTGGTGGCGTTCATCATCCGCCACTCCCAGCGGTTCTTCGCCCGGCAGCAGGCCGACCTGGGCCGGGTGAACGGGCACGTGGAGGAGACCTTCGGCGCGCACATCGTGGTGAAGGCCTTCAACGGCGAGGAGAAGAGTCTGCGGCAGTTTGACCAGTACAACGACAGCCTCTACCGCGTCGCCTGGAAGGCCCAGTTCATCTCCGGCATCCTGATGCCAATGATGCGCTTCGTCAGCAACCTGGGGTACGTGGGGGTGGTCATCACCGGCGGCTACCTGGCGGTCCGGGGGCGGATCGCGCTGGGCGACATCCAGGCCTTCACCCAGTACATCCGGGGCTTCACGGAGCCCATCACCCAACTGGCGAACATCTCCAACGTCCTGCAGCAGACGGTGGCGGCGGCGGAGCGGGTCTTTGAGTTTCTGGAGGCCGAGGAGGAGACGCCCGACCCGGAGCAGCCGGTCCGGCTGGAGGAGGTGGACGGTCGGGTAGAGTTCCAGAACGTCCACTTCCGCTACGTGCCCGACACGCCGGTCATCCGGGGCTTCTCCGCCCGCATCCGGCCCGGTCAGAAAGTCGCCATTGTGGGGCCCACGGGCGCGGGCAAGACGACGCTGGTCAAACTCCTGATGCGCTTCTACGACGTGGACGACGGGGCCATTCTCATAGACGGCTACGACGTCCGCCAGTTCGCCCGCTCCGACCTGCGGCGGCTCTTCGGGATGGTCCTGCAGGACACCTGGCTCTTCAACGGGACGATTCTGGAGAACATCCGCTACGGGCGGGAGGGCGCGACGGATGAGGAGGTGGTGGCGGCGGCCCGCGCGGCCCGCATTGACCGCTACATCCGCACGCTCCCGGAGGGGTACCAGACCGTCATCAACGAGGAGATGACCAACATCTCCCAGGGGCAGAAGCAGTTGCTGACCATCGCGCGGGCGTTCCTGGCGAACCCGCCCATGCTGATTCTGGACGAGGCGACCAGTTCGGTGGACACGCACACCGAGTTGCTGATCCAGGAGGCGATGGACGAGTTGATGCGGGGGCGGACGAGTTTCGTGATCGCCCACCGCCTCTCCACCATCCGCAACGCCGACCTGATTCTGGTGGTGCGGGACGGGAACATCGTGGAGCAGGGGACGCACGAGGAGTTGATGCGGCGGGGCGGTTTCTACGCGGAGTTGTACAACAGCCAGTTTGAGACGGCATAGGGGTTGGGGGTGCGAACGCCACTCCGCTTCGCTGCGTGGCTTGCTACCAGCAGGCGCGTTGGTAGTCAGGCACGGAGCGGCGCGGAGTGCCGTCTGGCCTGCCCCCTTCGCCTTGCGGCGGATCTGACGACCAGCATGAGGTATCCGATATGACAAACCATCTCTCCATCCACCCTGGTCTCATTGCCCTCTTCGGCTCCGGGGAGACGGCCCCGGCGGGACGGGGGGTGCACGAGTATCTCTTCCGCCGCATGAGGGCGCCCATCCGGGTCGCCGTCCTGGAGACCCCGGCGGGATTCCAGCCCAACTCTGCATGGGTGGCGGGCCGTCTGGCGGAATTCATCCAGGAGCGGCTGCAGAACTACCATCCCCAGGTGACCGTGGTGCCGGCCCGCCGGAGGGACGGCCCCTTCAGCACCGACGACCCCCAACTGACCGCTCCCCTCCTGCAGGCCAACTACATTTTTATGGGGCCGGGAAGCCCCACCTACGCCGTCCACCATCTGGCCCGGACGCGGGCATGGCAGCGCATCCTCGCCCGACAGCGGCGGGGCGCGGTCCTGGCCTTCGCCAGCGCGATGGCCATCGCCGCCAGCGCCCATGCCCTGCCCGTCTACGAAATCTACAAAGTCGGTGAGGACCCCCACTGGCAGGCCGGGCTGGACCTTCTGGGCCCCTACGGTCTGGAACTGGCCATCGTCACCCACTGGGACAATCAGGAAGGGGGGGCCAATCTGGACACCCGCTACGCCTTTATGGGCCAGGAACGGATGCGGGTGCTGGAGGCGATGCTCCCCCCGTCGGCCATCCTGTTGGGGATAGACGAGCACACGGCGGTGGTGCTGGATTTGGCCGCCGGGGAGGCCCGGGTGATGGGCCGGAGCGGCGTCGTGGTCCGCCGGGGCGGTGAGGAGCGGCGCTTCGTCCGGGGGGAAGTGTTCCCGCTGGCGGTGCTGGGGGACGTCCGCATGCCCGCCCTGGAGGAGGGGCTTCCGGCGGAGGTCGTGGAGGAGGTGCTGGCGGCGGAGCAGGCGGAGGAGTCGCTGCCGCCGGATGTGGCCGCGCGGGTAGAGGAGCGGGAGGTTGCCCGCCGCGCGCGGGACTGGGCCCGCGCGGACGCGATTCGCGAAGAACTGGCCCGCCAGGGCTACATCGTGGAGGATACCCCGCAGGGCCCGCGCGTGCGGCGGAAGCAGGAGTGAGGTGACGGTCACCTGAAAGGTGACCGTCACCTTTTCAGGCAGGATAAATCCTGCGCTACGGCAACTGCGCTACGGCGACACCCCGAAGGTCTGGCTGGCGGACCGCCCCCAGACCGTTGCGTCGTACATCGCCGTCACCTCCGTCGGCATCGCCACAAACCGGCCCGACCGTACCGCCCGCGCCAGATAGGTCACCCGCCACTCCGTCCCCATTTCCGTCACGAAGAAGAGCACCCGGTCCCCCCATACTTCTTTATTGTTGTACCCGTACTCTCGCCAGTAGAAACGGCCTTCCTGGACACGGGCGTCGTGGCTGGTGGTGTTGAGCCGTTCGTTCAGCGCCTCCAGGCCGCCCGGCAACGGGTCCTCCACGATCATGTAGGCCCCTCCTCCCGGAACGGTCACCTGCAGTTCCACCTCCACCAGTTGCCCGGGCCGGGCGCGGGTGATGGCCTGCTTCGTCTCCGGGTCCCGATAGGTCCGCTGGACCCGCACGTTGCCAGCGGCCTCAATCTGCTCCCGGGCCAGGTAGAAGCGCCCGTTGACCACGGAGTAGAGGGTGCCGCTCCCATCGCACCGGACCCGCAGGCTGTTCTGACCGGTCCGGAGACGGGCCGCCGGGATGGTCAGGGAGATCGCGGGCTCGCCCCGCCCCAACTTCCCCTCGTGGACTACATCTCCGTTGATCTCCACGCGGCAGGTCGTTTCGGACGTCTGCTCCCGCACCGCCAGCAGGTGGTCGGTCAGCGCGATGATGGCGTAGGCGGTCTCGTTGGTGCTCCCCCACCCGTCGGTCCGGCGCTGGGCCATCAGCCAGCGGACGGTCGGCGGAATCAGCGGATGGTCGGGCCGGATACGGACCAGCGCGTCCAGCACCATCGCGGTGGTGCGGGTCGTGGATGCCATCGTCTTCTCGTAGTAGTGCCCCTCGTAGGACTCGCCGGCCCACCACGCGCCCTCTGCGGTGACGGTCGCCTCCTCCGCCAGCGCGTCCAGGACGGCCCGCGCCTGGGTCCGGGCGCCCACTTCCTGCAGGGCCAGCGCCAGCGCCGCCCGGCTGAAGAAGTCCAGTTTCTCCTGGTCCGGGATCATCGCCAGCGTCGCCTCCCGGTTCCCCTTCCTGGCAATGGCCATCGCGTAGAGGGCATAGGCGCGGGTCCGGATGTCCATCTCGTTCAGGTGGTCATTCAGCCAGTCCACCCCGCGCTCAATCACCCCGGGGTCCACCTCGTAACCGGCCTGAGCGATCATCGTCAGGCCGAAGACCACCCAGGCGGTCTGGTAGTCGTGGCTGGCGTCGTCCCACCACCAGCCCCAGCCGCCGTCGTTGTGCTGGAAGCCGTAGAGGCGCTGCAGGCCCGCGCGGACTTTGGGCGGCAGTTCGGCCATCAGCTTCGGAGTGGAATAGCCCAGTTGGTGGAACGCGCGGGCCACCACGGCCGTCGGCAGTGCCTTGCTCATCGTCTGCTCCACGCAGCCGAAGGGATAGCCGGTCAGGTACTCCAGGCCCACCAGAACGCTTCCGGCGATGGAGCGGGCCAGTTGCACCTCCACGAAACTCTCCCCCAGCGCGTCGGGCGGAAGGGTGACCGTCGTCTCCCACGTGCCCCGGAACTCGCCGACATGGGTCTCCACCTGGGGGACGGCCAGCGGGCGCACGGGCATGGTCATTCGGACGGCGTCGCCCGCAGTGGCGGATTGGGCGCTCACGGTGACGGTGACGGTTCCGGCGGCCCGGGCGTGGGCCAGCCAGCCGACGATGCGGACCCCGCCGGGGGCCAGGGCCACCGTCTGCGTCAGCGGACGGGCCACCTCCAGCCCACCCTCCCAGCGGATGTCCACCGTGAGGGTCTGGGAGACCGGGCTGTAGTTATGGACGAAGGCGGAGAGGTAGACTTGGTCGCCAGCGGTCAGGGCGCGCGGCAGGAGCGGGCGGACAACAATCGGCTGGTGGGTGGTGATTCTGGCGATGGCCTCCCCCACCCGCACCTGGTCGTCCGCCGTCACCGCCTTCGCCGTCAGCCGCCAGGTGGTCAGACTGTCCGGCAGGTGGAGGGTCAGGACGACGGTGCCGTCGGCGTCGGTGGTGAGGGCCGGAAGCCAGATGGCGGTATCGGGGAAGTCGCTGCGGGGGTTGGCCGGGCCGATGCCCCCTTCTCCCCCGCCACCGCCCCAGCCGTCAGGACCGAGGTAGCGGCGCAGGGCCATGCCGTCGTAGGTGCGGACGATGTTCTCCCGCCGGTCGTAGAAGGCGTCGTGGATGGGGCCGGCCAGTTCTTCGCTGAGGGCGAAGATGGCCTCATCCACCAGCGCCAGGGAGACCTCCGCTCCGGGGACGGGCGCGCCCTGAGCGTCGGTGACGCGCACGGTGAAGCGGGCCTCCTGGCGGGGCGCGTAATCGGTCCGGTCCGGCGTGATGGTAACGGTCAGTTGCCGGTCGGCAGCGGGGACGGAAAGTTCCACGCTGGCCGTGTGGAGACGGCTGTCGGGGAGAGAGAGGTCGGTTCCTTCCCGGCGAAGCGCGGTGTCCTGCGGCTCCCAGATGTTCACGGTGACGAAAATGTTGGGGACATCGTCGGGCTGGATGGGGACGTCCACCACCGTGAGGGGCGGGGTCAGGTGGACCACCTGGGCCCGG
>Ga0197142_1003755_pt1 | contig 12574 bp, 7 predicted proteins | sample GBS60_MetaG_FD_148614 | JGI IMG/M metagenome (GOLD analysis project Ga0197142, IMG submission 148614) | Sediment microbial communities from Great Boiling Springs, Gerlach, Nevada, United States - GBS 60_MetaG | ecosystem: Environmental > Aquatic > Thermal springs > Hot (42-90C) > Sediment... | reverse complement strand
GAAGATAATGCGCTTTTTGTTCCTCAAAATTAAAGGTGTGATCAAAAAGCATGTTTTGTCATGATTGTAAGGTAACGATGGTGATTTACTGGTAGACTGCACCTGCTTCGATCAGGTTATGCGATCATCTCGGGTGGTGCGATGGAAAACTTGCAAAGAAAGCGTATGATGCGGTCGGTCACGTTCTGGCGCAGCCTCGTATTGCCGTTGTTGTCGCTGCTTGCAAGCGGTGTCATCGTCGCCGCAGCGATCCATCGCTTTCCATTTTCCGATCCGTCACCCGCGCTGTTGTTGTCGGGTTTGATCGCAACCGCCTTGCTAGCCAGCATTTTGCTGTTCGTCTTTCGCAGGCTGGCGCAGGAGATGCAAGTCTGCGATCCGTCTCTGCGCCGGCTGATCATCGCCTTGATAGCAGGCGGCATAATAGCTGTCGTGTTCTTTTCCATACCTGCTCTAGCGCCGTGTACACTAATGTGGCGTTGGGGCGCTGGCTCGCAAACCGGCGCCGAAGCGCCAGTGTTTCCTGCTGCTAGTTGGGGAGTCAGTCGCCCAGTTATCGATCTGCACCCCACCAATGATCCCGGCGCAACGCCGTTTGGCGTCTGGCGAGCGGTGGCGTCGCTGGATGAGGCGGCGTGCGTTCAACCGGCGCAGGCGGAGTTGTGGCTGACACAGCCGTCCTGGGCGGTGATCGACGCGACCACCGGCAGACCGCCGCCAACCGCAGATGGCGTTGACGTGGTGATTGGTGTACAGCGCGGACAGGAACTACTGCTGGAACGCCGTATTGCCCTCGATCCTCCGGCGACTCCTGAGGAAGGGAGATGGCATCACGTCATGCTAGACCTGCCGCCAGGCGCGGAGCGTCTTGTGGTTGAAGTGCAGATGCGGAGCACGCTCGATTATGATCGCGTCTGGATGACAGAGGCGGTTGTCAGGCCGACGTGGGGCGCTGTTATTGATCGGGCGGCGTTTATGCTGATAGTTGCGCTGAGTGTATCGATCCTGGCGTTTGCGTGGCGTATACAGTTGGTCGTGCGAGTTGCTCGATCCATCTCTCGCTTTTTTGCAGTTCATGGCTGGCTGGTCGTCGGATTGTCCTGTTTATGGCTTGCATACATGCTCGTGTGGCAGCGGGGCTTCTTTCTTGATGACTGGAGTGTGGGTTTTCGCGCCAGAGATTGGCGGACACTTGAGTGGCTGCCAATAAAAGAACGTTTTTTATTTCGTGTCCTGACGTATATTGTTACGCCACGTCTCGTCGCATTAATGTGGACGGACGAGTTTCTGGTACGCTTGCTGATCGCCGGTTGCGTGGGGTTGAATGCATTCTTGCTCGGATGGCTTGTATACCGTATGTTGCACTCAAGGTTGCCAGCTATCGTTGCTGGTTGGCTTTTTCTAGCGCCAGTCTCTCCTCATGTTCCATTGTGGGCTGGCGCTGTTACATATGTCTTTATAACTGGAACAACACTGCTGATGCTGCACGTCATCTGGAGTGCCCTGGTCGTTGATGACTCACCGTATATCTGGTTGTTGTTGGCTGGGAGCCTGATGTTGATAACACTTCTTTGGTGTGAAGCTACAGTAGGAGTTGTCATTGTGATCCCTATCATGGGCATCTTATACCGTATACAGCGACCAGAAGTAAGGTTGTGCACAGTTGCACGTCGGGCGGCGTTGGGTTTTGTTGTACCAACGATAGTGATTGTACTTTACACGTTTTTGGTGATCCTCGGGTCTGGTCTGGCGAAAGAACGTGGTGGAATAACAACCGACATAGCACTGATTGTACAGCGAGCATATGGTTTCCTGGAGGCGTCGTATCTGTCTACTCTTCATCCGCGTATGGGATACCTCTTTTTGGTATCGTCATACTCGGTAGGCTTAGACCACGTCCTGTCTCTCTACTCCGGAGTCATACTTTTGTCGGGTATCAGCATTGTTTTGGGTTTGGCAGTCGTTAACTGGCGGAGCGATGGCCAATTTAGCAAAATTTCTGAAGTTTTGCTCATGATCGTCCTTGGAACTGTCTGGTTTCTGGCAACATCGACTCTTCCTTATGCAGTTGTTTCGCAACAGGGTTTTGAGCCTCGCTTTGTGTACTTTCCTCTCGCTGGCGCGAGTATAGCGACAGGCGCTCTGGTGTTCCTGATAGCATCTGTTATACGTCGCCGCGGTTTACAGCAGGCGCTCCTGGCTGCGTGCGGAGTGTTACTTATCATACTATCGATATGTACGGTTGGAAGCGCACGCATGTATAAAGTAAGGTATGAGCAGGACGTAAATATGTTTAAGACGCTAAGACGTCTTGCCCCATTTGAAGCACTTCCTGAACATCCTCAGTTCATACCTGTGAATCTGGACTATAGTCTGCCTGGCATGGAGAACTTGACAGGATGGATCACTGGCGCTTTTGAAGCTCACTGGGCTGCTTATTCTGGACTTTTCATGATAACGTATCCTGAATATGAAGTTTATAGATTTGGATATTTTGAATATATAGTAAGTGCATCTTGGTTCCCCACAACATTTTCTGAGCGTGTTCCAGATAAATATCTGTATTTTTGTTCTACCAGGCACACTGACGTTAATGTATTCGTTCAAGATTGTCCCATCGATTCTAAGCGCGCAATTGTTTTTACCCACCACAATGGCGAGTTGGTGCTTGTGCGTACACTCACGCTGCAGCGCTCTGACGGGACAACGCGCATTGTCGAACTACCCCTTGTCAGCAGGCTGGCCGCTCGCGGATCGACGGTCATCGAGACACTGGAAGTTCCCGTTAAGGATTGAGATTGAGATGTGAGCAACATTTTCTTTTTCTGTTACTTAGACCTTAGTGTTTGGTGGCCTGCTTTCGATCAGGTTATCCGGTTATCTCGGTCAACGCGATGGAAGACTTGCAGGGAAGGCATATGATGCGGTCGGTCACGTTCTGGCGCAGCCTCGTATTGCCGTTGTTGTCGCTGCTTGCAAGCGGTGTCATCGTCGCGGCAGCGATCCATCGTTTTCCATTTTCTGATCCATTGCCCGCGTTATTATCGGGTTTGATCGCAACCGCTCTGCTATCCGGCGTTTTGATGTTTATCCTTCCCAGGCTGGCGCAGGAGATGCAAGTCTGCGATCCGTCTCTGCGCCGGCTGATCATCGCCTTGATAGCAGGCGGCATAATAGCTGTCGTGTTCTTTTCCATACCTGCTCTAGCGCCGTGTACACTAATGTGGCGTTGGGGCGCTGGCTCGCAAACCGGCGCCGAAGCGCCAGTGTTTCCTGCTGCTAGTTGGGGAGTCAGTCGCCCAGTTATCGATCTGCACCCCACCAATGATCCCGGCGCAACGCCGTTTGGCGTCTGGCGAGCGGTGGCGTCGCTGGATGAGGCGGCGTGCGTTCAACCGGCGCAGGCGGAGTTGTGGCTGACACAGCCGTCCTGGGCGGTGATCGACGCCACCACTGGCAGACCGCCGCCAACTGCAGACGGGGTTGATGTGGCGATCAGCGTGCAGCGCGGGCAGGAACTGCTGCTGGAACGCCGTATTGCGCTCGATCCTCCGGCGACCGCTGAGCAAGGGAGATGGCATCGCGTTACGCTAGACCTGCCGCCTGGCGCGGAGCGTCTTGTGGTTGAAGTGCAGATGCGGAGCACGCTCGATTATGATCGCGTCTGGATGACAGAGGCGGTTGTCAGGCCGACGTGGGGCGCTGTTATTGATCGGGTGGCGCTTGTGCTCGTGATCGCGCTGGGTGTATCAGCTCTGGCGTTTGTGGGGCGTATATCGCCCGTCATTAGCATGTCTCGCCGTGTCATGGCGTTCTCTTCGGACTATGGATATTTGCTGCTTGGAGCGGCGTGTCTCTGGCTGGGTTATCTGCTGGTCTGGCAGCGGGGATTGTATTGGGATGACTGGTACGTGGGGACTTATGTTCGAGACCTGCGGACGCTTGAGTGGCAACCTGTAAGGATTCCGATTGAGCGAGGGTCAAGATGGATTACATGGACAGTGTATCCGTACTTGGCTGCTCTGTTGTGGACGCACGAGTTTCCGGTGCGGTTGCTGATGACCGTCTGCGCAGGTCTTAATGGATTCCTGCTCGGATGGCTCGTATATCGCATGCTGCGTGCCAGGTTGCCAGCCGTTGTTGCAGGTTGGCTTTTTCTAATGTCAAACTATGTCCCATTACTCACTGTAACTTCCGCATATGTCTTTATGACCGGATTTGTACTGCTGATGCTGCATGCCATCTGGAGTGCTCTGGTCGTTGATAGGTTTCAATATGTCTGGTTATCATGCGGGATTCTGGCGTGGTTGATAGCGCTTATGTGGGGCGAGGCGTCGGTGGGCATTGTTAGCGTAGTTCCGATCATGGGCGTCTTAGGCTACGTTCAACAGCCGGAAGCGAGGCGACGCGCGATTGTCTACCGAACGGCGCTGTATACTCTTATGCTAACTATGGCTGTAGTCCTCTATGCCTTGCGGGTGACAACCTCCGAGATAGTGCAATATCGAGGAGGAGTAACAACCGATATTTCGATGATTATACAGCGAGCTTATGATTGGTCGAGGGCGTTTTATTATGCTACTCTTAATGAGCCTTATCGTTATTATTTGATGTATTCGTATATAGTGGGTATAAATTACTCATCTTCCGTATTTGGAGCTGTACTTTTGTTGGTCATCAGCGTTGTTTTGGCACTAACAGTTGCCACCTGGAAGAGCGAGCAGTCCCATGGTGACATTACTCAGATATCAGTCATGCTGGTATTTGGGATTGTCTGGTCTCTATTGACATTTTTTATCCCTTTTGTGTTTGTTTTAGGACAGGGGTTCGGACAATATTTGATGTATATCCCCCTTGCCGGAGGGGGAGTGCTGATAGGTTCCTTGATCGGGCTGATTACATCCGTTATGCGACGCCACGACATACAGCGGGTGCTGGTAGGTGTTTTCGGAGTATTGCTGATGATACTGTCAGTATGTATGGTGGGGAGTGCGCGTCTGTATCAGGTAAGGTATGAGACTGATAGAGAGGTGTTCACCATGCTGGCGCGTCTTGTGCCGCCTGAAGCGATATCTGAGCATGTTCAGTTCATACCCGTGAATCTTGAATATGGCCTGCCGGGCAAGGAAAACATGCTAAGCCCGTTTCTCGATGGCGCTCTCGAAGAATTCTGGGCTGCTGAAGGTGCACTCACAATGGCATATTCCGGCAAGGTTCCGAAAAGACATATTCAGTACATAGCCGCTCCAAGGTGGCATCCCGCAACTTTTTCCGAACGGGTCTCAGACGAACCAGCGAATCTGCCATGTTCACGGTTTGCAAGGAACACTGATACTGCGGCGAAAGGATCGCCAACATTATTTGTTCAAGGCTGTCCGGTTGATCCTGAGCGTGCAATTGTTTTCACCCATCACAATGGCGAGTTGGCGCTTGTGCGTACACTCACGCTGCAGCGCTCCGACGGGACGACTCGCATTATCGAACTGCCCGTTGTCAGCAGGTTGGCTGCTCGCGGATCAACGGTCATCGAAACACTGGTTGTTCCCGTTCAGGATTGAGATTGAAATGCGAGCAGCATTTCCTTTTCTCCATTACCTAGACCTTGCATAGTGTCTGGTAGCCTGCTTTCGAGCAGGTGCTGGCCATATCGGTCAACGCGATGGAAAACTTGCAAAAGAAAGCGTTATGATGCGGTCGGTCACGTTCCAGCGCAGCCTTGTATTGCCGTTGTTGTCGCTGCTCGCAAGCGGCGTCATCGTCGCGGCGGCGATCCGGCGCCTTCCATTTTCCGATCCGTCGCCCGCGTTATTGTCGGGTTTGATCGCAACCGTCCTGCTATCCGGCGTTTTGATGTTTATCCTTCCCAGATTGGCGCAGGAACTGCAGGTCTGCGATCCATCTCTGCGGCAGCTTATCATTGGCTTGATAACAGGCGGTGCTATTATTGCATTCTTTTCCGTTCCGATGCCGCGTACACTAACGTGGCGTTGGGGTGCTGGCCCGCAAACCGGTGCTCCGGCGCTGACGTTTCCCGCTGTTAGCTGGGATGGAATCAATCGCTTAGTCATTGATCTGCACGCAACCAATGATCCCGGCGCAACACCGTATGGCGTCTGGCGGGCAGTGGCGTCGCTCGATGAAGCATCAGACGTTCAACCGGCGCAGATAGAGTTGTGGCTGACGCAGCCGTCCTGGGCGGTGATTGACGCGACCACCGGCAGACCGCCGCCAACTGCAGACGGGGTTGATGTGGTGATCAGCGTGCAGCGTGGGCAGGATCGACTGTTGGAACGCCTTGTTACGCTCGACCCTCCGGCAACTCCTGAGCAGGGGAGATGGTATCACGTCACGCTAGACCTGCCGCCGAGCGCGGAGCGCCTTGTGGTTGAAGTGCAGATGCGGAGCACGCTTGATTATGATCGCGTCTGGATTACAAAGCCGGTTGTCAGCGTAATATGGAGCACTGTCTTGATTGACCGAGCAGCACTCGTGTTAATAGTTGCATTGAGTGTGTCAAATTTGGCGTTCGCTGGTCGTATACGGCTGGTCGTGCGAGTTGCTCGATCTATCTCTCGCTTTTTTGTGGTTTATGGTTGGCTAATCGTCGGATTAGCCTGTCTCTGGCTTGCGTACCTGCTTGTGTGGAAACGAGGCTTTTTCGTTGACGACTGGGTTGTCGGTCTAGCAGCTAGAGATTGGCAGACGCTTGAGTGGCTGCTCATCGACTTCAGCAAACTTCCTAAATATCAGGTTCGTCCCCTGACATACATTGTTATTCCATATCTTGGCGCATTAATGTGGACGGATGAGTTTCTGGTACGCTTGCTGACTGCCGGTGGTGCAGGGGTGAATGCATTCTTGCTCGGATGGCTTGTATACCGTATGCTACACTCAAAGCTGCCAGCCATTATGGCCGGCTGGCTTTATCTAGCGCCAGTCTATACTGATGTCCCATTGTGGGCAAGCGCTGTAGCATATGTCTTTATGGTCGGATTGACACTGCTGATGCTGCACACAGTCTGGAGTGCTCTGGTTGTTGATGACTCACCGTATATCTGGTCGTTATTGGCTGGGAGCCTGATGTTGATATCGCTTCTTTGGGGTGAATCGTTCGTAGGAGTCATTGGCGTATTCCCTGTTATGGGTATCTTATATCGTGTGCAGCGACCGGAGATAAAGTGGCGCACGGTCGCCTATCGGATGACACTGGCTTTTATTGTGCCGACAATAGTTTTTGTTCTCTATACCCTTTTGGTACTCCGCTGGGCTAATCTATATGGTGGAATAATGACCGATATGACACTGGTTGCACAGCGGGCGTATGTTTGGTCATGGTCATTATATTATTTTATCCTCGACCCGATGGGGAGGATTTACTCTGTAGTATTGTCGTATGTGATAGGCTTAGATCATGTCCTGTCTTCTCGATTTGGGATCATACTATTGTTGAGTATCAGCGTTGTTTTGGGGTTGACAGTTGTTAACTGGCAGATCGATCGTCAATTCAGCAAAGTTTCTGAGATTTCGCTTGTGTTAGCACTCGGTATTGTCTGGTTCCTAACATCGTCATACGTCCCATATATTTTTGTTCAAAATATAAGTCTCGAGGCTCGCTTTCTTTACCCTTCCCTGCCTGGTGCGAGTATAGCAACGGGTGCCTTGGCAGCCCTGACAGTATCTCTCATACGTCTTCGTAGACTGCAGCAAATGCTTTTGGCTGGGTGCGGAGTGTTGCTCGTCATACAATCAATATGCATGGTCGGATATGCACGGATGTATCAGGCGAGGTATGAGCGTGATATGGATGTGATCAAGGCGCTAGCGCGTCTCGCTCCATCTGAAGCACTTCCCGAACGTCCTCAGTTCATCGCTGTGAATCTGGACTACAGTCTTCCGGGCAAAGAGAGCTCATTCACAGGATTGATCTCTAGCGCTCTTGAGTATTATTATACTGGTCGTGCCGGACTTTTGAAGGTATATCCCAACCGAGCACCTAGGGGCTTCGAATCCCGAATTCAAATTGAATACATTCCCTATGCGAGATGGAATCCCACAGTATTTTCTGAGCGCATTTCGGATTTAGCAAAATATTGTTCCAGTAAGAAAACTGATGTTAATTTGTTCGTTCAAGGCTGTCCGGTTGATTCTGAGCGTGCGATTGTTTTCACCCATCACAATGGTGAGCTGGCGCTTGTGCGTACACTCACGCTGCAGCGCTCCGACGGGACGACTCGCATTATCGAACTGCCCGTTGTCAGCAGGTTGGCTGCTCGCGGATCAACGGTCATCGAAACACTGGTTGTTCCCGTTCAGGATTGAGATTGGTGGGTCAGATGGCAATATCTGGTAATATGCACATTTGGGCGAGGAACCGCATCAATGATCCAAATTGAGGCAATCAGTACCAACCTCGAGATGCGCGAGCCGGGTGTCTGGTTCGCAAGGAGCCGTTCTGGAGTCTCATACCCTGAAAGTGCCAGTTCCTGGTGCTTTGAGGTTGAGCAGTACTCCTTCTGGTTTCGACATCGTAACCGCTGCATTAGCGCGGTACTTGAGCGGTTTCCGCCTGCAGGAGCAGTGTTTGATATTGGCGGTGGGAATGGGTTTGTCACACTGGCGATCCGTGATATGGGATATGAAGCGGTGCTCGTCGAGCCCAGCATTGTTGGCGTTCAGAATGCTGTAGCACGTGGTATCAGTCCCGTTGTCTGCGCTACACTCGAGGATGCGGGCTTTTGTCCGCAAACATTGCCTGCAGCAGGAATGTTCGATGTTGTTGAACATATTGCCGATGACCGATTATTTCTGAGCACAATGCATCGTTTATTGATACCAGGCGGTAGACTATACATCACAGTGCCAGCGTATAACATATTATGGTCAGATGAAGATGATTATGCCGGTCATTACCGCCGCTATACCAGGTATACACTGGTGCAGGCGCTGAAAGACGTAGGGTTCCATGTAGAGTACACGACTTACATCTTCGCAATGTTGCCGCTGCCCATCTTTGCACTGCGCTCACTACCATGTCGCCTTGGTTTAAGGAGGGGTATTAATGTTGAGCAGGAGCGCCGTGAACATCGCCAAATGAGGGGGATAATTGGAAGGTTGGTCGAGCTTCTCTTTGAAGCTGAACTGCACGCGATTCTTAGAGGATCACAGATTCCATTTGGAAGTAGCTGTATGGCGGTTGCTTGCACATAGCTCAGATATGGGAAAATACTTAAGGAGTAATGCAGCCTTGGCACACTCACTCTCGATAGTTATTCCGGTATATCGCAGTGAATTGATCATTCCGCTGCTAGTACAGCGAATCATCAACGTTCTAGAGGGAATCACAGAATCATACGAGATTATTCTCGTCAATGATGGCAGCCCCGACGGAAGTTGGTCAGTTATTGAAAAGTTGTCATCTGAGTACCCGGCAATCCGTGCTATCGACCTGATGCGGAATTATGGTCAGCATAATGCTCTGTTGGCGGGAATTCGCGCTGCTCGATACGACATTATCGTCACCATGGATGATGACCTGCAGCATCCTCCTGAAGAGATCCCGCGCCTGCTGGCAAAACTCGATGAAGGCTGCGATGTTGTCTATGGTGCACCGCAGAAAATGCAGCACGGTTTGCTGCGCAACCTGGCCTCAAGTATCACAAAGCTGGTCCTCCAGTCGATTATGGGCGCAGAGACAGCACGCAATATCAGCGCCTATCGTGTATTTCGGACGTCGCTACGTGCAGCATTTGCAAGCTACAGCAGTCCGTCGGTCAACATCGATGTTCTGCTAACCTGGGGTACACGACGCTTTAGCCATATACCTGTTACTCATGCGCCACGCGCTGCAGGTACTTCGAACTATACTCTTGGAAAACTTCTGGTGCATGCCGTGACCATGATCACTGGCTTCAGTGTCTGGCCCCTTCGCATTGCAAGCCTGCTCGGCTTTGTGATGACAGCGTTTGGCTTGGGAGTGCTTGCATATGTTATAGGGGTCTTCCTCATTCTTGGCTATAGTGTGCCGGGTTTCCCATTCTTGGGTTCAATTATTGCAATTTTCTCCGGCACTCAAATGTTTATATTAGGAATGATAGGAGAATATATCGCTCGTATTCACTTCCGCACCATGGATCAGCCATCGTATGTGGTGCGCACGATTATTGACGGCAAGCAATCAGATCAATATAAGAATTTTGGAGCACATAAAGACAGGCATGTCACCGAGGTAGGGTTGTGAGTAACGTTAAAACAGAACTGTGGCAAATCCATGAGTGGGAGACCGCTTTCTTTGGTATTTCGACAGCACGCATTACTGTCTCGTGTATTAACACCGAAGATCTTGACAGCGTACTGGCCGAGTGTCAGGCAAGCGGCGTTCGTGTCGTACATTATCTTGCGGATGCTGATGACGATGATAGTATACTGGCTGCAGAACGAGCCGGATTTCATCTTGTCGATGTACGTATGACGCTTGAGTGGAACGCATCGTTAGAACCTGTGGTTGCACAAACCGATCTCAGCTTGCGGGACTATCGAGTTGGCGATCTGTCCAGGTTAGAAGAGATCGCACGTACCATCTATCGGCAGACTCGTTATTATTATGACCGGAACTATCCACGAGAACGTTGTAATGAGCTCTATGCTGTCTGGATTGCTAAAAGTTGTCAGGGTGATGCAGATCGTGTTATTGTGGCTGAGCAGGATAAGATTATCGTTGGTTTCATCACGTGCCACCTTTCCCTTGATAAGTCGGAAGGAACGATTGGTTTAGTCGGCGTAAGCGCCGAAGCGCGTGGACTGGGTGTTGGTCGCGCAATTGTGAGTGAGGCGCAGCGCTGGTTTGCAACAGTAGGGGTTCGCCGTGTACGCGTAGTGACTCAGATTCGTAATATCGCGGCACTTGCTTTGTATCAACGCTGCGGCTTTGTAGTGAATAATGTTGGATTCTGGTATCACAAGTGGTTCAGGTAACTATGAATCGAATTCCTTTTAACCGACCATGCCAGACAGGCAACGAGCAGCAATACATGGCTCAGGCATTGGCAAACGGTCATATTTCGGGCGATGGTCCCTTCACTAAGAAGTGCCATGAGTTACTGACAAATGTTCATAAGTGTGCTGCAACGCTGCTAACAACCTCGTGCACTCACGCATTAGAGATGAGCGCGTTGCTTTTTGACATAAAGCCGGGTGATGAGGTTATTCTGCCATCTTTTACATTTGTTTCGACAGCCAACGCCTTCGTGCTTCGCGGCGCTCGACCGATCTTTGCGGATGTGCGCCCTGATACGCTGAATCTCGATGAGACGCGTCTTGAAACCTTGATTACTCCACGAACCCGGGTCATTGTGCCGGTACATTATGCAGGAGTGGGTTGTGAGATGGATGCAATTTGCGCCATCGCAGCAAATCACGGGATCGCCATTGTCGAAGATAATGCCCATGGCTTGTTTGGCAAATATCGTGGACGTTTCCTCGGAACGTTTGGCGCTCTCAGCACCTTGAGTTTTCACGAGACGAAGAACTTCCATTGTGGTGAGGGCGGAGCCTTGATCATCAACGATCATACGCTTGTTGAACGTGCTGAGATCATTCGTGAAAAGGGAACGAATCGCAGTCGCTTCTTCAGGGGACAGGTAGACAAGTATACCTGGGTAGATATCGGTTCAAGCTACCTTCCATCCGACTTGCTCGCCGCTTATTTGCTGGCGCAACTTGAGGCTCGTGAGTATGTGCTCGCTGCACGCCGCCGCATATATGAGTACTACCTCAAAAACCTTGCAGATTGGGCTTCAGCGAATGGGGTACAACTCCCGATCATCCCTGATGCGTGCGAGTCGTCATATCACATGTTTTACATGTTGCTTCCCAGTCTGACCCACCGCACGAAACTTATCGCTCATTTGCGAGAGCATGGAATTATGAGCGTGTTCCATTACCTGCCGCTTCACCTTTCGCCTGTCGGGCGCTCGTTTGGCTATAGGGAGGGCGATTGTCCGGTGACTGAAAATGTAAGCGATCGTCTTGTTCGTTTGCCATTCTACAACGATTTGACCGAGGACGATTTGCAAAGGATTGTTGCTGCCATCCAGACTGTCAACTGGAAGTAGTGACAGATATTAGATATTATCAAGGTGTCTGTTGATTATTCATGCACTCCCTGTTTCAAGCGGAAGCGTAAGTTGTGCAATTCGCAGCATGTTTCCATCACCCTATCCAGTAACTCTAAACAGATGGAACGTATGATATCTCGGATGATTCGATAACGCTTTATAAATCTCTATGATATGCATCCCCCCTTCCCCCTCCCCCCCCCACCCCCTCGATCCGGCGCGCCCGGTCTACGGCTACGCCCCCGCCGATCCATCGGCGCAGCCGGTGGTCAGCATTGTGACCCCCTGCTACAACACAGGGGTGATATTCCTCGATACCATCGCCTCGGTGCTACGCCAGTCGTTGCAGCAGTGGGAGTGGATCATCGTCAACGATGGGTCGGACGATGCGGCAACGCTGCGGGTGCTGGATGCGCTGCGCGCGGTGAATGATCCGCGCGTGCGGGTGGTCGATCAGCCGA
>Ga0197142_1003753_pt1 | contig 12577 bp, 9 predicted proteins | sample GBS60_MetaG_FD_148614 | JGI IMG/M metagenome (GOLD analysis project Ga0197142, IMG submission 148614) | Sediment microbial communities from Great Boiling Springs, Gerlach, Nevada, United States - GBS 60_MetaG | ecosystem: Environmental > Aquatic > Thermal springs > Hot (42-90C) > Sediment... | reverse complement strand
TTCCAATATTCAAAGCTTTCTTCCTCCCGATGCCCTATGGGGTGCAATCCACATAGTCATGGAGGCCATACTCCATGCACACATCCAAAACACCTTTAAGATCCACTAACCCCTTTAAAAGCCCATGCCCTTGTCAGATACTTAAATTTTGGCTATAAATCATTCAAAACTAAACAAAAAGGAACCATCTTGCCACAAACCCGTATAGTTAGAATAATAACCCGTTTGAATATTGGAGGGCCATCAATCCATGCAAAGTTATTGCATGAAGGACTAAAGGAAAAGGGCTTTCTTCCCTATTTAATTCACGGAAAAGTAAGCAAAGAAGAAGGGGATATGAGTTATATCCTTGCAGACAGAAATGAAAATATTATCTACATTCCATCCCTCATTAGAGAAATCTCGCCGATAAAAGACATAATAGCTTTTTTTAAAATTATTTTTTTATTGTTTAAGCTAAGGCCAAAGATTGTACATACTCATATGTCTAAGGCAGGGACCTTAGGTAGACTTGCTGCAATCATTTTAAATATTTTTGGATTAAAAATAAAAATTGTTCACACCTACCACGGCCATGTCTTTGAAGGTTATTTTGAAGGTTTTAAGACAAAATTCATATTACTAATAGAGAAATTTTTATCAAAAATGTCTCATGCCCTCATTGCGCTGACAAAAGGCCAAAAAAATGAATTATGCCAAAAGTACAATATTGGGTCATGTAACAAATTTCATATAGTACCATTAGGTTTTGAATTGACTCCATTTTTGAATCTTAAAAATACAAAGCAACAAGAATCCCTAATCAAAATAGGTATTATAGGAAGACTTGTCCCGATAAAAAACCATGAACTTTTTTTTAATGCAGCACGAATCTTAATGGATAAAAGGGAAGATGTGGAATTTTGGATTGTGGGAGATGGAGAAAGGAGAAAGGAGTTGGAAGCACTTGTAAATTCATTAGGCATCAGCAAAAAAGTTATATTCTGGGGATGGATAAAGGATATGCCCAAGGTATACCATGATTTGGATCTGCTGGTCCTCTGTTCATTGAATGAAGGGACACCTGTTACAATCATAGAGGCAATGGCAAGTGGTGTACCTGTTATATCCACAGACGTGGGAGGAATTAGGGAGATATTTGGGGAAAAGATTAAAACCGTAAAAGAAGATAAAGTGTTTCATTTCAAAAGAGGCATCTTGTGCACATCATATGACCCAATAGACCTGGCCCTGGCCATTGAATATCTAATTTCAATGCACCCTAAAGATCGTGATTGTATGATAAAAAACGCAAGGGAATTTGCCATATCCACCTTCTCTAAGGAAAGGCTAATGGATGATATCCAAAGACTTTATAAAATCTTGAGTGAGGCATAAAGGTGTGCGGTATTGTAGGGTTTACTCTAAGAAAGATTTGTGAAAGTCCCTTTGAAGAGTTAATTGCCGCAACAAACTCTTTAAAACATAGGGGCCCTGATGCAAGTGGTATATATTTAGATAGAAATGCCGCTGTGGGCTTGGGGCACACAAGGCTTAGTATCATAGATCTTTCTCATGTTGCAAGACAACCCATGGGCTCAGAAGATAACAGAATATGGATTGTTTATAATGGTGAAATATATAATTTTCTTACGCTAAGAAATTTATTAATATCAAAAGGGTTTAATTTTAAAAGTCGGTCTGATACTGAGGTGATATTAAACAGTTACATATATTGGGGAGAAGATTGTATTAAATATCTCGAAGGAATGTTTGCCTTTGCAATTTGGGATAAAGCCCAAAATAAACTCTTCTTGGCCAGAGATCGTATGGGCAAAAAGCCATTGTATTATTATTGGGATGGTAAAAACCTATATTTTGCATCAGAATTAAAAGCACTCTCACATTTTAAAGAGGTAAAAAAGGATATTGACCTCAATTCATTAGCACTTTATCTCCATTATCAATACATTCCAGCTCCAAGAACAATATATAGGCAAGTTTTTAAATTGGAACCAGCTCATTCACTTACAATTTCCGACAAAGGGTTAACATTGAAACGCTACTATTCGCCGCCTGAATGGACTTTAGGTGATACCAACTTTACGGATATAAAATCAGCAATTCAAGGCTTAAAAGACATTCTTTCACAAGCAGTAAAGGATAGACTCATAAGTGATGTGCCGTTGGGTTGTCTTTTAAGTGGAGGAGTGGATTCTTCTTTGATTACGGCTTTGGCACAAAACTTTGTATCACCCATCAAGACATTTACAATTTCATTCAAAGAAAAATCCTACGACGAAGGACCTTATGCCCAAGAGGTTTCCAAAATACTTGGCACTGATCATACAGAATTATCCCTTTCTGCAGATGAGGCATTGCAGATTATACCCAATTTCCCCTATATATATGACGAACCCTTTGGTGATTCCTCTGGCCTACCAACCTACCTGGTATCAAAGCTTGCAAGCACAAAGGTAAAAGTAGTACTCACTGGAGACGGTGGAGATGAACAATTTGGTGGATATGTGAGGTATTGGGCAACAGAAAGCCTAATTAAACTCCAAAGGTTTTTGAGACCGCTGTTGAAACCTCTAAATATCTTATCAAAAAGTTTACCTCAAAAAACTTTTACCCTAATGTATGAAGCAATTAAGAATTATTTGCCTCAAAGGTATCAGGTTACAAACGTAAATGATAAGCTACAAAAGCTGCTTTCCACTTTAACTGAAGGAGATCTCCAAAGCATATATAGATTGTCAGTGGCTATCTTCAGCAAAGATATGGTGCATGAGCTTATAAAAAGAGAAATTACCCCTTCTTCCTTTGAGCACACCTTTGAAGCAACTAAAGATCTACCTACAATGGCAAGGCTAATGCTAGTAGATCAAAAAACCTATCTACCCGAATGCATGCTCACAAAGGTGGATAGGGCCAGCATGGCAAACGGTCTGGAGGTAAGATGCCCTCTTTTAGATACAAGGGTCCTTGAATTTTCCAGAAAATTACCTCTCAATTTCCTGTTCAGTAATGGAACAGGTAAAAGGATATTAAAACTCTTACTGAAAGAATTTCTCCCTGAAAGATTAATATATAGACCCAAGGCAGGTTTTGGAGTTCCCCTGGATAGCTGGTTTAGAAGAGAACTAAAACAGATGCTCTTGGATTATCTTTCAACGGAAAGGCTAAAAAAAGAAGGCTTATTTAATCCTACCACAGTAAGTAAACTACTCGATCAACATCTAAAAGGCACATCTAATCATCAACACAGACTTTGGGTGCTATTAGTCTGGCAATTGTGGAGAGATACCTGGTGCAAAGCATGAATATCTATTCAAGGTATATAACAAATTCATTTCTGACACAATTTTTTGTTATGCTACTAATTTTTATATTTGTAATGTTTTCAATTAGAGTAATACCAATCATTGAATTGATACTGGTTCATAACGCATCATTTAATTTAACAATAGCACTTTTATTGCTTATGGTTCCAGATATGATTCTTTTTATTCTCCCTGCCGCATTTCTCAGTGCCTCCCTTCTAACATTTTATAACGTAGTTGAATCAAATGAAAACATTTTTCTAATGAGCTGTGGAATGGATGAGTTTAGCATTTTGAAACCTGTTTTTGTAACCGCAATGCTAATGTTAATTTTTTACTTTCCAATGACATTTTACTGGGCTCCCAATTCCAACAAGGCTTTTAATAATCTACTATTTAAGATAGTTAGGTTTCAGCCCACCGTAAGCCTTAAACCAATGATATTTACCGAACTTTTCCAAAACATAACCATCTACACAAATGAGATCTCAGCTGGTGATGGGAGCTTAATAGATGTCCTGGTCATGGATAAAAGAGATCCTAATGGAACACTTATAATAACAGCCACCAAAGCATTCTCGATTTGGCCAGAAAATGAGAAATTCTGCTTATTAGAATTTCTAAATGGCAGGGCTACAATGGTTCCTAAGCAGGGAGTACCCAAAAATTTAAACTTTGAAAAATACTCACTGATAATCCAGATGGAAGATATTCTGGGAGCAAGTCACACAAGGGCAGATAAACCCAAAGAAATGACATTAACCGACCTTATAAGAGAAATAAAAAACCCAAATGTAGAAAAAGTCAGGAAGAATGACATCTCGTTTGCACTGTATAATAGGTTTCTCTCTCCCCTATCAAGCCTTATAATGGTGCTGCTTGGAGGACTCCTGCCATTGAGGTATCACTTCAAACAAAGATCAAATGCCCTTATCACAGGCCTATTTATCTTTTTTGGTTACTATCTCGTCTATACTTTTATGAAAAGTGTTGCCAAATCTGGAATAATTCAAGTACAGGTCTGTGCCTTAACACCAATTATGTCTTTGTTGCTTCTATCTATTATTATAATTAAAGGCAACACCTTGAAGTTATTTCTAAAGATGAGTCGTGCATGAAAATACTAACTCGTTATCTTACTTTTAACCTACTGACTTTCTTTATTCTCTTTGAAACAATATTTATCTTCCTTTACCTCCTTATAGATCTTATTGCAAAAATAGATAACTTTCTTTTGGAAAAACTTCCGGCAGAGCTAATCCTAAAATATATTTTGGCAAAAACACCCATGGCCTCCGTTCAGGTGGCTCCTGTGGCAAGTTTACTGGCATCTACGATTTTAGTTCTAAACATGGTGAAAACAAAAGAAATCATAGCCTTGAAGTCAGCAGGAATTAGTTTTCTAAATATAAAGCTACCCCTAATAATATTTGGCGTCATAATGACATGGTTAAGTCTTATTGTTAGCGAATTCATCGCAACAAGCACATACATAAAAGCCCAAAACATCTGGAGTGAACATGTAAAAAAGAAAGACCCAAAGAAGGGGGTTGTGAGAGATAGGATTTGGTTAAAAAAGGAAGGGGTAATCTTTTACTGCGACAGGTTTGTAGAGGAGTTTGGAAGTATTGAAAAACCAATTGTTATATTTGTAAATGGTTATTTCCAAGTATATAGACAAATATTTGCAACTCGAGCAACTTGGCAAGCAGATATTTGGAATTTTGAAAAAGGATATGAGCAGATAATAGACACAGATAACAATGTTACAACAAAAGACTTCAAGTTAATAAAACTAAACATACCGGTAACATTGGAAGATTTAAAACTTCCGGATTTTGATCCAACCTCTATGAATGTTTTTGAATTAAAGAGATTTGCAGAAAAAATCTCTAAGAGTGGTTATGATGCTTCCACCTATTTAGTAGAAGTACACACAAAACTATCATTTCCTTTTATACACATAATAATGGTACTGTTAGGTTCATCAATTCCACTTGTTATTAGAAAGCCAAATTATCCCAAAGTAATATCAATCTCAATTTCTTTTTGTTTTATTTACTTAGCATTGTATGGAATATTTAGATCAATAGCGTTATCTAATCTACTCTATCCTTCAATTGCTATGTGGTTTCCAAATTTTATTTTTCTAATTTTGGGATACCTTCTAAGTAACTTGGAGGCATGAAATGTTAGCTTCAATTGGAATAGCAATCACTTCCTCATTTATATTTTCCTTAATCTTTACAAGACTAATGATAAATTTTGCATTCAAATACGGCATTACTGCCAAGCCCAAACAAGACAGGTGGCACAAGAAAGAAACTCCATTGCTGGGTGGTGTTGGTATATTTTTAGCATTTCTCTGTGGAATATGCTGCGTTTATTTATTTAATAGGTATGATTTTAACTCCATATTGGTTTTACTTATCTGCTCCACTGGTATATTTTTGCTAGGCCTTTATGATGACCTGAAAAACATCTCTCCACAACACAAACTGGCTGTTCAAATTGTTTTTGCATGTATATTCTTATTCCTTGGAAATAAATTCCAGTGGTTTAATCGAAGCGGCCTTGACGCCTTTATAACACTCTTTTGGATCGTGGGTATCACTAATTCAATCAACCTACTTGATAATATGGACGGTCTTGCAGCTGGCATATCAGCAATATCGTGTACTACTATGCTATTTCTTCTTTATAATTACTCGAGTGCTCCCCATGAGTTAATGGGAAATTTAATAATTATCGCTAGTCTCCTTGGCGCTTTGATTGGATTTCTGATTTTTAACTTTAACCCAGCAAAAATATTTATGGGAGATGCAGGAAGCCTTTTTATTGGCTTTATTCTATCAACAAGTTCTATAACTTCTCAAGATATCTACATACCCAAGCAAGGAATTCCACATATTTTCGCCGTTATTCTTACTCCAATACTACTTTTATTGATTCCTATACTTGATACCACACTTGTAAGTGTCATGAGAAGATTGACTGGGAAAAAGATATCACAAGGTGGCAAAGACCATTCAAGCCATAGACTTGTTGCCCTTGGATTTAGTGAAAAAGAATCCGTTCTTATACTATATGCCTTTGCAATAGCATCAGGGCTCATGGCCTTTATTATTCAGTATATTAAGGCCTCAATTGCTATTTTAATCCTTGCACTATATTTTTTACTTATTACTCTTGCTTGGTTATATTTGGCAAGAGTAAGGGTCTACATGGATTACAACTTAGATTCAATACCAAAAGGTCTTGCTTCATATGTCTTTGAAGTTGCTTATAAAAGAAGATTGTTTGAAGTAGTATTAGATGTGTGCCTTATATCGTTCTCTTACTATGCATCATACGTATTGAGGTTCGAAGGTAATATCGGAGGAAACTTTCACTTTTTTTTAAAGTCCTTACCAATTTTGATCGGTCTCCAAATAATTTGCAATTTTTCCTTCGGTGTATACAAAGGTATTTGGGAAAAGGCCGGGCTTCGTGATCTTTTTACCTATGCCAAGGCCATAAGTCTTGCAAGTATGTTGTGTATTTTGTTGCTGGTGTTTTTATATAGGTTTGAAAGTTTTTCCAGGGCAGTATTTGTAATCTATTGGGGGATCATGCTCGTGGTATTTTCGTTAAGCAGGCTCTTTTTTAGGGTTTTGGATGAAAAGCTCTCCAAGAGCAGGCAGAAGGGAACTCCCACCCTTATCTACGGAGCCGGAAAAGGTGGCCTTATGGCTTTGCAGGAACTGGAAGGTAATGGGCTTTATGGTTTTAAGATCATAGGCTTTGTGGATGATAATCGAGCCCTCTGGGGAAAAAGATTGGAAGGTTATCCAATATTCGGCGGAAGGGAGATAATTCCTCAAATTTTAGAAACCTATGGTGTTAAAGAAATTATCATATCCTTTAGAAATCCCACTGAGGAATGGCTTGAAGACTTAAAAAATTCCCTCAAATCACAATCCGTTGAACTGAACATAAGAAAGCTTGTAATAAAGATCCAGTAGGAGGCATTGTTGTTAGAAGAAATCAGAATCCTAAATATGGCCCTGGTGAGAGACCAACGCCTCCTCCTTTCTCCCCAGCTAAACCTCATAACAGGAGAAACAGGAGCAGGCAAGACGATCATAGTAAATGCCCTTGCTCTCCTCTCAGGTGCAAGGGCCTCTTCAGACATGGTGGGCTCCTTTGGAGAAGAAACGGTTTTAGAGGCCAAAATCACAAAACAATCTCATTCTTCAGTGGACCAAATCCTATCAGAAATGGGCATAACATCAGAAGATGAAATACTTATTAGAAGAATCATCTCAAAGGATGGTAAGAGTAGGGCATATATAAACGGAAATATGGTAACATTACAGTCTCTATCAAAAATTTCATCTCAATTTATTACAATTTCAGGGCAGTTTGAAAACCAAAAGTTGTTAAAACCAGAAAATCAGATGCTCATTTTTGATGACTACGTTGGTGCAGCTGAAGATAGAATCAATCTAAATAAATTGATTGAAGAACATAACGATTTACTTAGAAATCTACAAAGGCAAAAAAACAAATATGAAAAACTTTCAAAACTTAAAGAAATGATGATATATGCAATACAAGAGATTGAAGCTTCAAATTTAAGAGTAGGCGAAGAAAAAGAACTTCTCCAAGAAAAAGAGAGGCTAAAACATGTAACTGAGATAAAGCATAGCTTGCAAGAAGCCCTAATGCTATTAAGCTATGACAAAGATTCGGTGGATACAAAAATTTCTAATATTATCAAATTACTCTCTAAAATCATTCCATATGAGCCTAATCTAACCAAGTTTCTGAACATGTTAACCTCAATCAAAAATCAATTGGAAGATTTGATATGGGATTTGAAAAATTTTGAAAGCAATGTAGAGGCAGATCCTAAGCGATTAGAATATTGTATTGAAAGATTACATCTAATAAATTCACTGACAAAGAAATATGGCGGTTCAATTGAAGAGGTACTTGCCTACAAGGAATCACTTGTTCAGAAACAAGCAGAGCTGGATGAGCTTGAAAAAAATATCAAGAAATTAGAGGCAGATCTAAATATTCAAATGAACAAATGCCTTAGCAAGGCAAAAGAGCTTTCTCAAAAAAGGCATTTTGGTGTCAAAGAATTCCAGGAGATTGTGACCAATGAATTAAAGGGTTTGAATATGCCATGGGCCCAATTTCAGATCCATTTTAAGGGCAAAGAACCAGTTTCCCCTTCTGAAGATCTTATTTGGCTTTTAAACGGGCTTGAAGAGGTTGAATTTTTAATCTCTCCAAACTTAGGTGAGCTTCCAAAACCCGTAAGCAAAATAGCATCTGGAGGAGAGCTTTCAAGAATAACACTTGCCTTAAAAGGTATTTTATCCAAATCCCAACCCGTTGAAACCATTGTATTTGACGAGGTGGATCAAGGTGTAAGTGGTATCACCGCTGGCTTAGTGGCAGGCAAACTAAAAAAGTTAGCCATAAACCAACAACTCATCGTAATTACCCATTTACCTCAAATTGCATCACTTCCTGGAACACATTTCTTGGTTGAAAAGATAGAAAAGCACGGAAAAACAGAGACAGTCATCAAAAAATTAACTGAAGATGAAAGGGTGCTGGAAATTACAAGGCTATTGGCAGGGCACAATCCCACCCAGGCTGCTATATTAAGGGCAAAAGAGATGTTGGGCCTAACGGATAAGCCTTAATAAATGTCCCTCTGACACCTCAGATCCAGAAATCACCTCCAAGATACTCTTGTCTTGTTGCACTTCTTTTACCCTTAAAGTTGCAATCCTTTTTCCCCACACAGGATATGTCCTTCCGTCAAAGGCCTTTATCTCTTCTGAGCGTTCATAGGCATAGAACTCCTGCCCGGTCTTTATGCCATGGGATCTTCCAACGGGTATACTAACCATCTTCTCCTTTACCTCGGTTACAGTGGCAACCCACGGTCTATCCTTTAAATTCTCTGCCATTACCTTGGAAACCTTTTTGGTGAGCTTCTTACTGGCCTTCTCCAATGCCTCTTGATAAAGGGTGGGATCTTCTTCAGCAACAGGGTCATAGTAAAATGGCACTTCCTGCCTTTCCACTTGATTTATAATCACGGTCTCTCCTATTAGATCCAGTGCCACAATCCTGGCTCCAACTGCCACAAACATCTTTGTCTTTCTTAGGGGCCAAACACCCGTCCTTCTCACATCCACCGTTGGAGATACAAGGGTTACCTGAATTACAGCCACAACCCCTTCTTTCTTAGCTTGCTCCTTTAGGGCCTCTGGTATGCTAAACTTTCCTTTTTTTTCATCAAACAAAAGTCTTTCTTTATCCAGTGCCTGGATTTGTGTAAGTTGTATTTCTTTGTAGCCTTTCATTTGGCCTAACATGGAATTTTGAAAACCTTCCAATTGTTCAGGCTCATAAGGACCTTGGTTTTGGATCTTTAGCCATAAAACCTTTTTGGGGAACTCTTTCCCAGGGCTCCCTTTTAGATAATCAAATCGCTCATAACCCCTAAGGCTTACCCCGCACCCTGCCAATACAAACACCAAAAGCAAAACCATTAATGGCAATCCCTTGTCTTTCATCGCTTCCTTCCTAAACTGTGGGTTTTATTTCAAACCTATCCAAGTCTCCCAAAAACTCTAACTCCTCACAATCCACCTGTGTAACAATTGCCCCTCTGGGCCCTTTATGACACCACCTTTTCAACTCCTCCACCTTCAAGGCATCTCCCTCTGCCATCACTTCCACACTGCCATCCCTTCTGTTTCTAACCCAACCACTAAGACCCAGCTCCATTGCCTTATCTTGGGTGGATGCCCTAAACCAAACCCCTTGCACCCTTCCCCTCACTATTAAATGAATACGTTTTTTCATCCAAACCTCCTATCTTACATCCCAATCAGCCTCAAAAATTCCTCTTCCTGTAAGATCTTAACCCCAAGTTCCCTTGCCTTTTGAAGCTTGGATCCAGGAGATTCCCCCACCACCACATAATCTGTACTCTTAGAAACAGAACTCCCCACTATTCCTCCCTTTTCTTGAATAAGCCTCTTAGCCTCCTCCCTGCCCATTGACTTTAAGGTGCCTGTAATTACAAAGGTCTTTTGGGCAATTTCACTTTCATAAGCCTCTACCGGGGTTTCAAAAGTAACCCCACAGTTTAGCAATCTTTTTATTAACTCCCTATTATTATCCTGTGAAAAAAATGACACGATGCTTTCAGCCACCTGTGGCCCAATCCCCTCTATTGTCATAAGGTCTTCCTCTGTGGCATCCATAAGCTCATCCAAGGTCTTGTATCTGGTGGCTAATATCTGTGCCGTATGCTCACCCACATACCTAATCCCCAGGCTATAAAGAAACTTGCTCAAGGTGGTCTTTTTGCTCCTTTCAATGGCATCCAAGATATTTTGAGCCAGCTTAGGGCCCATTCTTTCCAACCTAAGAAGGTCTTCCTTTTTTAGTGTATACAAATCAGCAGGATCCTTCACCAAGCCTTTTTCCATCAGCTGATCCAAAAGCTTTTGCCCAAGGCCCTCTATATTCATAGCACCTCGGGATACAAAGTGCTTTAAGGATTGTCTCGACTGGGCAGGACACTCAGGATTTGGGCACCTTAAGATCACCTCTCCTTCCCTTTTTTCCACCTTGGTCCCGCAAACTGGGCAATGGGTGGGCATCTCAAAAGGGACCTCTTTCCCTGTTCTTTTGGTTTCCACGACCTTCACAACCTCTGGTATCACATCTCCTGCCCTTTCAATTATAACCGTATCACCTATTCTTATATCCTTTCTCTGGATCTCTTCCTGGTTGTGAAGTGTGGCCCTCTTTACCACCACTCCTCCCACTTCAACGGGTCTTAGGTGTGCAACTGGGGTTAGGGCTCCTGTCCTGCCCACTTGCACATCAATCTTAAGTATTTGGGTGGTAGCCTGTGTTGCCTTAAACTTATAGGCTATAGCCCACCTGGGGCTCCTGCTCTTTTGCCCCAACCTGGCTTGATATTCCAATTGATTTACCTTTATCACAGCACCGTCTATTTCATAAGGAAGGCTTTCCCTTTTGGATTCCAAATCTCTCAAATACTCCCTAATCTCCTGTAAATCAGTGCACAACTTCATAAATGGCCTGTTCACCCTAATCCCCCATGACTGTAAAGCCAGCATCAGATCATACTGGGTAGAAAAGTTGTTTGGCAAAATGCTTCCCACTCCATGGAAGAAGATATTTAGCCTCCTCTTTGCGGTAACCCTTGGATCCAGCTGCCTTACAGAACCTGCTGCCGCATTCCTTGGGTTTGCAAACAAGGGAAGTCCCTCCCTCTCCCTTTCCTTGTTTAGCCTTTTGAAATCTTCTTTCTCCATATACACCTCTCCCCTCACCTCCAAAAGCTCCGGTATGGGAGGGGCATCCTTTAAGGGTATAAGTTTTATAGGTACGCTTAAGATGGTTTTAATATTGGCGGTAACATTTTCTCCCACATAACCATCTCCCCTGGTGGAGGCGGATATAAGCATTCCATTTTCGTAAACCAGTTCCACAGCAAGGCCATCTATCTTTGGTTCCACCAAGAAATTCAAATCATTTGCACCAAAAAGCCCCTTTTTTACCTTTACAATAAAATCAGAGATCTCTGCCTCAGAAAATGCATTTTCCAAGCTCAACATTGGCACCCTGTGCCTCACCTCACTAAAAAACGGCTGAGGGGTAGCACCTACCCTTTGGGAAGGAGAGTCAGGTGTGATAAGTTCTGGGTATTTGGATTCTAACTCCATAAGCCTTCTTAGAAGACGGTCATACTCTTGGTCTGATATCTCAGGTTCATCAAGCACATAGTACCTGTAGTTATGATAGTTTATCTCATCCCTTAGTCTCTTTATCTCTGCCTTTGCCTTTTCCAACTCAGACCCCCACATATTCCATCACCCCCTCATACACCTTCTTTGAAAGTATGCTTAAAGTGTTAGTAAAGATTTCAGAGGAAAACCCCGGCTTCCATCTTTCATGATATAGTTCGTCAGAGACCACAAAGGCCCCTGCCACCTCAACCCCTCTAAATTCTCCCACAGAAAACAAGGCCGATATCTCCATATCCACGCACTTTATACCCAACCTTTTATAGGCCTCTACTTTTTTCTTTGTCTCCCTAAAGGCAGAATCAGTTGAAACAATGGCTCCCTTTTTGTATTTAACACCATTTGAAATTAAGATATCTTCCATTTTTCTGAAGGCTTCCCTTCCTGGCAAAAACACCATTTCCCCTTGGG
>Ga0197142_1003751_pt1 | contig 12580 bp, 8 predicted proteins | sample GBS60_MetaG_FD_148614 | JGI IMG/M metagenome (GOLD analysis project Ga0197142, IMG submission 148614) | Sediment microbial communities from Great Boiling Springs, Gerlach, Nevada, United States - GBS 60_MetaG | ecosystem: Environmental > Aquatic > Thermal springs > Hot (42-90C) > Sediment... | reverse complement strand
CGAGGAGGCCCTCCGTGCTCTACAGGAGCGGGAAAACCCCTTAGACGACCTGCTGAAAACCATTTCGATGCTCAAACAACAGAGCCCCGACGCGGTCGTAATCGGTGTAGCAGATATCGAAAGGGCATGTATGGAACAGGCCCATGCAATACCTACCACGCCCGAGGATAATCCGCCCCAGCAAACCACGTGCACCGCCGTTTTGTCAATCGAGGAATCCTACAGGATTGAAGGAAGTATTGCGGAGTTTCAGCAATACTTTCTCAGCAGATACCACGGCATCAGGCGAATCCTTGAGAAGAGGAGGCTGAACTTTATCCCGGCCGCGGAGCTGTATGCCTTGAGAGATGGTGAGGAAGCCCAGTTTGTGGGGATTCTACAGTCTAGGCAGGAATACGGCGGCGGCCTCAGGCTCGAGCTTGACGACCCATCTGGAAACATCACTGTCTACGTCTCGAAGAAAAACAGCCAGCTTTACGCTCAGGCCTCTGAACTCCTCAACGATGTAGTGGTCGGATTGAGGGTGAGAAGGGTTGGAAACATATTGTCACTGAAAGATATAATTTACCCTGACGTCGAGGAGAACAGCCAGCAAACACACCCACCAGTAGACGTCTCCATATGTCTAATCTCCGACGTCCATGTAGGCAGTAAGCATTTCCGCCGAGACCTTTTTGAAAAATTCCTTGACTGGCTTAACCGGGGGAGGGATGGTGAGGTTAAGAGGGTTAGGTACTTGGTTGTTGACGGCGACTTGGTTGAGGGTGTGGGTGTTTACCCCGGGCAGGAAAGAGACCTTGTTTACAGAAATGTTGAGGAACAGATGCGTGAGGCTGGGAAGCTTTTAGAGGAAGTGCCCGAGCATGTGGAGTTGTTTTACATCCCAGGTAACCATGAGCCTGTCAGAAGGGCCGTACCGCAGCCCCCTCTACAGGAAAGATACAGGGTGTTTTTTGCTTCGAGGAAGCGCATCAACTTTACCTCAAACCCCTCAACACTGGTAGTGGAGGGACGGAACCTACTGATCTACCACGGCCAAGGACTTGACGAAGTCATCCAATCCATGCCCGACATTTCATACAGCAGCTTACGGACAACAGCAAATAAAGTAGTAACTGCGCTCCTAAAGTTCAGACACCTAGCACCAGTCTACGGAGGTAACACACAGCTCCTCCCAACACGCGAGGACAGGCTTGTCATCTACGAGAAACCATACCTTCTCCAAACAGGCCACATACATGTAACAGTCAACACAGTCTACCACGGAGTAAAGGTCGTGAATACAGGGGCCTGGCAGGACCAAACAGAATACCAGAAGGCAGCCGGCCTCGAACCAGTAGTAGGGTATGCGGCCCTCGTCGACTTGGGTAAAAACTCGGTCGTCCTCAAGTATTTCGGTGGCTAAGTAGGTGAAGCCAAAACCTTCCAGAACAAAAAATCTCTCCTAAACTTTCTCGGCTCAAACCCCGTCTCTGAGAGCTCCCTTAACACCTTCTCCGGGCGTGTTCCATGCCCCAGCATGCGCGAGGATATTGGGTCATGTATGTAGAGCAGCCCGCCGTGTTTCAGGACATTTCTAACCCTCCTAAACGCCTCAACCCTGTCCCCGATGTGGTGAAGGCTAAACATCATAACAGCTATATCCACCGAATTGGGCGGGAGTCCGTCCAGACGCTCGGCAGGCGTCATAACCACCCTTACATTTCTTACCCCATGTCTAGAGGCTTTGCGCCTGACTTCCTCCAGATACCGTTCATCGACATCCACCGCGTATACAACTCCCTCATCCCCGACAACAGATGAAGCGGGAAAAGTTAGAAATCCAGTACCGCATCCAATGTCAAGGAACACATGGCCCCGTGAAAGCCCAAGGTACGCAAGAATCTTGTAAGGGTCTTGTAGCCAGCTCCTAACCCTCGAGCCTATCACCAACCTCTCCGCCATTCACTCACCTGCATCACATAGCACCTAGCAACTAAACTTTTCCCCTGCTAAAATGAGAGGGAGATTTTGCAAATAGCTTTATAATCAGCGGTGGTAAAATGTTGCGTAGCGTCATGACGAAAAAAGCCGTTTTGCTGTTATTAGGTCTTCTACTGATTATTACCTCCCACATCCCGGTTGTGTCGGCTCAGAACATCACCTCCTCAAACTACTGGGCTGAAAAAGAGATTGTCGTCGAAACTCCGCTGAAGCTTAACGTGGTGTTTCTGAGCAGCGGCAGTTTGAGCCGGCAAGTACTTGAGTCCGCCCTAAGGGAGATAACGCCTTGGTATGCACCCTATATTGTAGACGACGAGAAGTTCGCTGGTCTAAACTTCAGTAGGATTGAGTTGAACGTTGTTCAAGCACCCCAGACAATGCTGCGGGATTTCGCTAATTTTATCAAGGAAATAGACAGGGACTTTTTCGACCGTGGTGAGGGACAGCGAATCGCCCGTGATTACGAACGAAGGTTGTTTAGTATGATTGGAGGCAGCGTACTCACCTACTGGGCTGATGCCTGGGTTGTGCAGGAGTGGCTTTACGAAAATGGTCCCGAATACATCCCCGGCCTCAAAAAGGATGAATACACAATTTACTTCATAACGAGTTACGAGCTTCTAAACGCACTGGTAATATATTATGTGGACACTTTCTCGCCGGAGACAAAGCGATACTTTCTTGAAGGAGGTATGACTGCCTACGGAGGCGTTAACCGCCTCTACTTCATTGACTTGACATCCGTGCCCATGGGAAGAGACAGGTGTGGTGGGAGCCCTAACTGCAAATCCCCCACCTTCGAGTACTATCCAAGCCTCTTATTTGTCAACATGCCTGAAACAGTTTTAGCCAAGCATCTGGCCACCATGATAAGCGAAGTGATAACATACATCTTTTTCAGGGGATACCTCTACCAGCCAAGCTACGAAGTCAACTTTTACCTTTACTTCCTGATAATTGATGCGACAACAACAAATGCAGCAAGGGTTTTATTGCAGGATTACACTACAACATATCTCTCAAAGGCCGTACAGTCACTCTACCCTTACAGCTACTACATAATTGAGACCAGACTGGAAGATATAGACGACTACCCCGCGCTAAAGCAGGCAGTTTTTGAGAAATCCCCCCGCATAGGAAGAACTATCCTTCTCAAAGCATGCGGTGATGACGACTTGATACCTCAGATTGTATTTAACCTGCCTGTGATTAAAAGACTCGAGGGTGTCAAGACTGTTGTTACGGTTTTGTTCATCCTAGACGACGACGCATACATCTGCGATAACTACGTAGTCGGCATAGGTTTGAGAAACGGGGCTTTGGCCGCAGCTTCTCAATTTTTGATGAGAGTCGAAGGTCCCTCTTATACCCTTTACCATGAAGCCGCCCACGTTCTTGGTCTGCGACACCCTCATGACGCAGACCCGTACCCCTGGGCAACAGACCAGGTAAACTGGCTCTACGACTACTCCGCCACACCTATGACCTACTGTAGAGCGTGCGCCCTGCGCTCAATGTATGAGGGAGAATACTTTACAGCCATTGACAAAGACAGCATCGACATAGGTGTCACGTTGAAGATGATTAAGGACGCCCGCAGGGCTGTTTACAACGCCTTGACGGCCCTCGAAAACAGCCAAATACCTCTGCCGGGAGGCATAGAACCCCTACTACGTGCAGTGGACAGCGACATCAAAAAAGCGGCACAGGAGATGGCTGCATACAACTACTTCAACTGGGAGGCTTTCTACGGCATAGGCGCACAGAAGACCTCGGCCTTCGACTACGCATACTCGGCCCTCGAAAACGCCTTACGGCTAAGCAAATCGGTTGAAATTTTCCTAGAAGATCTGGTTGAGAAAAAACAGGCCGAGGAAGAGCTTCAAACACTCAGAGACGAATATACCAGGCTGAGAGATGAAAATACTAGGCTGGAAAATGATGTTAATTCTCTGAAGATCAGCTTGGAGCAGGCACGACGTGAGAACTCCGGTCTTAACGAGCAGCTGCAGGCCCTACGAAACGAGGTGAACGCTCTGAAAGATAAAGTGAACTCTCTCCAAACGGAGAAACAGAGCCTTGAAAATGAACGGGATAACTTAGCATCCAAACTCAGAGAAACAGAGGCTGAGCTCAGCAACATGAGGTTGATTACTACAATGTTGGCAACCGTTCTTGTCGCCGCAGTTGCCGGGTCTCTAATTATTACGCGTATAAGAGGTACACGTGTGGCCCCGCCGCCACCGCCACCAATCACAATCCAATAAGTAAGAAACGCTGATGTGTGTGAGGACTACGACATCGCAAGACCTGCGTGTGGGGTGATGTGTTAATCTTGTAGTCCACGGTGCACGTTTGAATGACCGAAGAACCTCAAATCATGCCTGCTCCCATAGGGTTGGTAAAAGTTTTTCGATGTAGTCTAGTGCCTCAGGATTCATTATCGCGTCGCGGTTGACTACTTTTCTGCGGTTGACGAGGTTTGCTACAGCTGTCTCGACTTTCTTGAGGTTGTATGTGTATGGTATGTCGGGGACCTCTAGTATAACAGCGGGGACGTGGCGTGGTGAAGCCCTCTCCCTAAGGCTTCGTCTGATCTTCTCCTTGACCTCCTCGGTTAGTGTATGTCCTTTGGCCATCTTGACGAAGAGGATAATGCGTTGGTCTCCTTTCCAGCTCTGCCCGACTGCGAGGCTGTCGGCTATCTCGGGGATTGTTTCGACGATGCCGTATATCTCCGCTGTCCCTATCCTGACGCCCGATGGTTTGAGGGTTGCGTCAGACCTTCCCAAGAAGGTTATCCCGCCTGTGTCGCTGTGGAAGATGACGTAGTCGCCGTGTCTCCAGACCCGTTTGTGTGTGTAGTATCTGAAGTAGGCGTTGAGGTATTTCTCGTTGCCGGGGTCGTTTAGAAAGTAGAGGGGCATAGAGGGCGCTGGGGCCTCGCAGACCAGCTCCCCCTCTCTGTCGTAGACCTCATTCCCATCCTCGTCATAGCACTTTACCTTCATTCCGAGCGCAGGGGACTGGAGCTGCCCTGCATAGACGGGTAGGATTGGGCTGCCTATTGCGAAGCATCCGTTGATATCCGTTCCCCCGGATATTGAGTTAAAGTGGAGGTCCTGCTTTATATCCCGGTATATCCATTCAAAGCCATCGGCTGATAGCGGTGAGCCTGTCTGCGATATCTCCCTTAACGTGGTTAGGTCGGCTGCCTGCCTAGGGCTAGCTCCCATACTGCGTAGGTTGTTGATGTATGAGGCACTGCAGCCGAAAATCGATACACCGTTTTCCTCGATAAGCCTCCACATTTTCCTCCAGTCGGGATAGTTGGGGTCGCCGTCGTATAGCAGCAGCGTTGCCCCTACCGCTAGAGAGGTCATCAACCAGTTCCACATCATCCAGCTCGGTGACGTGATGTAGGTTATCACGTCCTCTGGCTTCAGGTCGGTGTGGATGATGAGCTCCTTCAGGTGGTTGACTAGGACGCCTGCTACGGACTGGGCCATGCACTTCGGCTTCCCAGTTGTACCCGAGGAGAACATGATGTAGATCGGTGTGGATGCGGGTACCTGCACAAACTCAGGCCCACAGCCATCACCGACAAAATCACGGAACAAAACGCCGCCGGGCAACCCACCCACGTCAACCGCCTCCCCAACATAAGGCAGAACGACAACCGTTTTTATGGAGGGTATGTGTGAGACAATCCTTCTAACCCTTTCGAGGACGTCGTATTTTTTGCCGCGGTAGAAGTAGGCGTCGACTGTGAAGAGGGCTTTTGGGCTGAGCTGTGAAAACCTGTCTATTGCCGCGTCTGCCCCTATCTCTGTTCCCGCAGATGACCATGTGGCTCCGATGGAGGCGGCCCCGAGCATTGCTATCGTTGCCTCGGCTGTTGTGGGCAGGTAGCCTACCACTGCGTCCCCCACACCAATACCCGCCTCCCGGAGGCCTCTCGCAACCCCACCAGCCAACATGTAGAGCTGGTGGTATGTAAAGACCCGTTCAACCCCATCCTCCCTAACCTCCTTCAAAGCCGTCTTCCCATCCCTCCTCCTCAACAGGTTCTCGGCGAAGTTCATCTTTGCGCCGTTAAACCACAGCGCTCCCGGGAATTTCGACAGGTCGTCGACGACCTCAAAGAAACGCTGATGGGCCACAATCCCAGTAAAGTCCCAAACAGACTCCCAGAAGGATGGTATCTCTTCAACGGACCACTGGTAGAGCTTGAAGTAAACCTTTTTCTCAAAGTCTAGGCTGAGACCAAACCTCTCGTTAACGTATTCGATGTAACGCTTAATGTTGGATTTTTCAACAACTTCCTCGCCAGGTGTCCAGAGAAGGTTGCTCAACCCATATAAGAAGGGTTTTGCCATTAAAAAAATTTGGGGTAGGGTTTTATTAAGGCAGCAACAGATCAGTCCATGGCTGTTTTATACCACGTCTGCCGTCTTGAGGAGCTTGGTGAAGGTGATTCGAGGACTGTTGAAATAGATGGAGAGCAGGTCTTAGTTTTGAGGCACGCTGGCAGGGTTTACGCAGTCTCCAACATCTGCACCCACGAATATGCGGAGCTCTCTAACGGCATTGTTTTGGAGGGTACTGTAACATGTCCTGTACACCTTTCACGGTTCAGGCTCGACACAGGTGAGGTCCTCAACCCTCCAGCCACCAGACCATTGAAAACCTATACGGTGGTGGTAAAGGATGGAGAGGTTTATGTCGAGGTCTGAGCCGCTTCCGCTAGAAGACGTTCGGGGCCCCCTCTTTCGATGAACCAGATCGCCTCCATGGCCGCCATGCAGCCGAAGGCCGCCGCCGTGATAGCCTGCCTGTATTTTTTGTCGTGGACATCGCCGGCCGCAAACACACCCTCAACCCCTGTCTTGACACCGTCATACACCTTAACGTAGCCCTCCTCGTCAAGCTCAAGCTGGCCGACAAATATCTCGGTGTTAGGTTTATGGCCTATCGCTATGAAGACGGACTGTGTAGGTATCAGTTTTTCCTCGCCTGTCTTTATGTTCCGTACCCTCACCGCCTCAACCCTCTTATCACCCACGATCTCCGTGACAACACTATCCCAGATGAAGCCTATCTTTGGATTGCTCAAGGCCCTTTCGGCGAGAACCTTAGAGGCCCTGAGTTTGTCACGTCTATGTATGACCAAAACACGTGATACGAGGTTGCTGAGGAATAGAGCATACTCCATTGCAGTATCACCGCCGCCTACAACAACCGCTGTATCAGTGCCCTTGAACAAGGGGCCGTCGCAAGTTGCACAGCTAGATACTCCTCTTGCGAGAAGTCTTTTCTCAGACTCGAGCCCCAGCCATCTCGGGGAGGCGCCTGTTGCAACTATGACCGCCTTCGCTGTGTAACTTTTTTCGTTAACATAGACTTCGAGCGGGTATTTCCTGAAGTTTACGGCTGTAGCGTTGTCATAGAGTAGCTCGGCGCCTTGGTTCTCGGCCTGCTGGCGCATGTTCTCCATCAGGTCGGGCCCCAACACACCCTTCGCAAAGCCCGGATAGTTCTCAACCTCCCGGGTTAGCATAAGCTGCCCGCCCGCCTCCACACCCGTTATTACAAGGGTTTTCAAGTTAGCCCTACAGGCGTATATCGCGGCCGTGTACCCTGCTGGCCCACCACCTATAACTATAACGTCATAGTCAAAGACCATGTCGTAAATTCTAGTTATAGGGATATTAAAAGTAGACCTTCTCTCCGACCATACTAAGTTATAACTTGTATAATACCGGTGCTTTGGACTCCGGTGCATCTTTAAGTACGGATGCAGTGTGGTAGCGTTGGATGGCTTTGGGTGTGGAGGATGTCGTTGAGGAGAACCGTCTAGAGTACATGCATACAGTGGTTAAGGTTGTTTTGACCGCAGACCTCCCAAAGCTTGTCGTCTGCGGGCGTGTTTACGAGGACACGCGTAAGGGCTCTTTGCTGAACATATGGCTTTGGGCTGCGGACACATTGGTTAAGATGGGCTTAGCCGAGTACCTTTCAAAGCCGCCTTCCACAACCCTGCTCATGCAGCTGGAGTGGAAGGAAAAAAACAACCCGAGCGAGATACAGCCTCTTCCAAAACATTTCTACGTAGAGTGGACCCGTGAGATTGAGAAGGGCAACACAGAGGCCGCGAAGCGGCTAGCGGACATCCTAACGATAAGGATGATGAAAATTGTTATGCTAGCGGCGAAAAGGCTTGACGGCGAAGTTGTTAGAAAGCTTACGCCGGAAGAAGAAGCCCTTTACCGCGAGGTTTACACAGCCGTTGACAGATGGAACAGATCGTTTAGGGAGGTGGGAATTTAAAGATGGCTACACTTCCCCTCGAGGAGAGGCTTGTCCTCTTCTTCAAGTCGGAGAAGTACCGTGAGATGCTCCGTGAGGCATCTGTCAAAAAAAGGCGGAGCATACCTGTGGAGTTTAACGACTTAATTAAATTCGATGAAGAGTTTGCGAAGCGGTTAATCGATAACCCAAACGTGATGCTAAACATACTGAGCAGAGCATGTTTCAGGCAGCTGCAGATAGAGGACCCGCCATACGCTTCCACGGTACGCAGCTTTACCGCCCGTGTAACCTCTCTCCCGGCAGTGACGCAGATAAGGGAGGTGAGGTCTGAGCATCTAAGAAAGCTTGTCATGGTCGACGGCATGGTTTCAAAGGCTTCGGTGGTTAAGCCCATACTCAAAACCGGCGCATTCCGCTGCAGATACTGCGGCGACACACAGCTAATTGAGCAGACGGGTCAGAGGCTTGTAACGCCTGAGTCATGCAGGGATAAGACATGCAGGGGGAGCAAGAGGCCGTCCTTCGAACTGGTCCCAGAGGATTCGGTTTACATGGACTACCAAGTTCTCGGAGTGCAGGAGAAGCCTGAAGACCTGCCGCCGGGGCAGCTCCCTAGGGTTTTGGAGGTCAGGGCAAGGGACGACATAGTTGATGTCGTAAGGCCAGGAGATAGGGTGATTGTCGTCGGGGTCGTCGACTCGGTTCAGGAGAGGTCGGGCGACAGTCCTTTGAAAACCTTCAGGATAATACTTGAGGCGGTGAGCATCGAACCTGCTAGCAAGGAGCCCCAGGCCGTATACATCTCCCCCGAGGACGAGAAGCTGTTCAGGAAGATGGCCGAAGACCCATTCATCCACCGCAGACTCGTCGAGTCAATAGCCCCATCCATTTATGGGCTCGACCACATCAAGGAAGCCATACTCCTCCTTCTCGTTGGAGGACGTTCGAAAGTATTCCCCGACGGTTTAAGGGTTCGAGGGGACATGAATGTCCTGCTTGTAGGAGACCCCGGTACGGCCAAAAGCCAGCTACTCCAATACGTAGCCTCCATAGCGCCGCGGGGAATATACACCTCCGGCAGGGGCTCCACGGCCGCAGGACTGACGGCTGCTGTCTTGAGAGAGAAAGAGGGCGGGATGGTGCTGGAGGCGGGTGCGATGGTCCTCGCGGACATGGGCGTCTGCTGCATAGACGAGATAGACAAGATGAGGCCGGAGGACAGGGTAGCGATACATGAGGCCATGGCACAGCAGACTGTCAGCGTGGCGAAGGGCGGGATAGTCGCCACCCTCAACGCTAGGACCGCAGTCCTCGCAGCCGCTAACCCAGCCTTCGGGAGATACGACCCCTACCGCAACTTCGCCGAAAACATCAACCTGCCTATAACAATCCTCTCAAGGTTCGACCTGATCTTCGTCCTAAGGGACGAGCCAAACCCGGACACCGACAAGAAGATCTCATCGCATATTGCTGCCCTTCACAGGTTGGGTGAGCCGGAGCGGGCTCCTCCAATTCCGCCTGAAACGTTACGCAAATACATTGCATACGCTAAACGTTTTGAGCCCACTATAACGGCGAAGGCGTTGAAGGTGTTGGAGGATTTCTATCTGAAGATGCGTTCGCTCTACGAGAAGACCTCGACGGTCAGCATCACGGCTAGGCAGTTCGAGTCACTGATACGTATGACGGAGGCCCATGCTAGGGCTGCTTTGAAAACGCAGGCTGACGAGGAGGACGCGGCCGCCGCCATACTCTTGATGAGGAGAAGTCTCCAGGAGGTTGGGGTTGACATAGAAACCGGTACACCTGACATTGACACCATTATGACAGGTAAGCCGAAAAGCCTACGAGAGAAGATGAAGTTGGTCATCGAGACGATAAAGAAGTTTGAGGAGAGAAGTGGTTACGCGGCTGAGCAAGAGTTGCGGTCATCGCTTCAGCAGGAAGGACTTGACGATGACGAGATAACGCGCATACTTACGAGGCTTATCACGGAAGGAAGGGTTTTCATGCCGAGGACTGGGGCCTACAAAGCAACATGAAACCCGGCCAAGAAATACAGGAACTCCCACCATACATAGGGCACCTACTCCAGAGATACGGCATAACAAGTCTATACCCCCCACAGAAGGAGGCGTTGAAACACGGCCTACTCGAAAACAAGTGTATGATGGTTGCGACCCCGACTGCAAGTGGGAAGACATTGATCGCGATGATGGCGGCTGCCAAGCATCTCGCAGAGGGCGGGAAGGTTCTGTACCTCACACCTCTTAGGGCTCTCGCAGCCGAGAAGCTCAGTGAGTTTACCAAGTTTTTTGAGGGTGAGTACCGTGTTGTTGCAAGCACGGGCGACTATGACTCGGCAGACCCTTGGCTGGGAAACTACGACGTCATAGTTGCGACGAACGAGAAAGCCGACAGCCTTCTCCGACATCGGGCGCCGTGGATTAAAAGCGTTAGCCTCCTTGTGGCCGACGAAGTCCATTTGATAGGGGACGGTGACAGGGGCCCTACTCTGGAGATGGCTTTGACGAGGCTTAGGGTTAACAACCCGGGGGCACAGCTGCTGGCATTGAGCGCGACGGCACCGAACGCAGAGGAGATAGCCGAGTGGCTGGGAGCGGAGCTTATAACAAGTGACTGGAGGCCCGTACCTCTCCGTGAAGGCATATACGTAAACGGCGAGGTTGTCTACAGTGATAAAACAGTTAGGACCGTGGAGGAGGTGGACTACAACCCGGCGATATCAATCGCGCTCGGTGCCGTGAAAGATGGCGGCCAGGTAATAGTGTTTGCTAACACTCGTCGTAGGGCTGAACAGTACGCAGAGAAGGCTGCGGCGGCACTAAACCGCCACAGCCTCCTGGACCACGATGACCGGCGATATCTGGAAATGACAGCCCAGGAACTGCTACAGTCAACGGAACGATCCGCCTTTACAGAGAGGGTGGCGGAGCTGCTTAGGCAGGGTGCCTGCTTCCACCACGCCGGTCTCGGAGCAGCACATAGGAGGGTAGTTGAAAAAGCCTTCCGCGAAAAACACCTGAAAATTTTATGCGCAACTCCCACTCTTGCCGCCGGTGTGAATCTTCCCGCGCGAGTCGTTTTAATTCCGGAGCTGCGACGCTATGAACTAGGTGAAGGGCTAAAAAACATCACAGTAACAGAGTACAAACAGTTCTGCGGGAGAGCGGGGAGGCCTGGCTATGATGTATACGGTGAAGCCATAACTTTCGCACACAGTACCGATGAGTTCAAGCTTATCTTCGACAAATACGTCCGTGGCAAACCTGAACGCATCTGGTCTAGGCTTGGCAGCGAAAGGCATATGAGGGCACAGGTTCTCGCGGTTCTGGCCAGTGAGGAGGTAAAGGACCTTGAAGGGCTTAACAGCTTCTTCTCCAAAACACTCTTCCATTACCAGTTTGGGGGGGCCATGTTTGGGAAAACCCTGAAAACGGTTCTTGAGTTTCTCGTTAAGAACGGGTTTGTGGTGGAGGACATTTTTCTGAGTGTTACGCGTCTTGGTAGACGTGTGGCGGAGCTTTACATAGACCCTCTCTCAGCCATCACAATAATCCAGACTTGCGCTAAAAGGCCGCGGAACATAGATGAGCTAGGGCTGCTGCAGGTTGTATGCATGACAAACGAGGTTCCCCCCGTTCAGATGAGGCGTGTTGAGGCGGGCAAGGTCGCTAGGTTTGTTGAGGAGAACTTTGATTCATTTTTCTATGTCCCTGATGCCAGGGAGGACCCCGAGGGATACGAGCTCTTCCTCGAATCCGTTAAGACCGCTATTGTCATGAGGGCTTGGATAGACGAGGTCAGTGAGGCTGAGATTTATGAGAGGATGATGGTTGAGCCTGGCGACCTAGCTGTTTTGCGTGAGAGATGCGGCTGGATGGCTTACTCGGCGTCCCAGCTGATGGCCGTAGAGGGAAACATGCTTCTGAGGAACGCGTTTGAGGTGTTGTCTGAAAGGCTGGTCCACGGTGTGAGGCCGGAGCTGCTTCAGCTGACTTCGTTGGAGGGCGTTGGGAGGGTGAGGGCGCGGAGCCTGTTCAACGCGGGCTACAGAACCCTTGAAGACCTTAGGCGTGCGTCGGTAGAAGAGCTTGCCAAGGTCCATACAGTAGGCCCCAAAACCGCCGAGCTCATCAAGAAACAGCTCTAAAAAACTTCTCCAACTCCATCAAAGTACTCTCCTGGCCCTTTTCAACACTGCCCGGTCTAATGCTCCTGACTTTAGCAAGAGCATCTGCCCAGCTGAGGCCCTCCTTTTTCA
>Ga0197142_1003750_pt1 | contig 12581 bp, 11 predicted proteins | sample GBS60_MetaG_FD_148614 | JGI IMG/M metagenome (GOLD analysis project Ga0197142, IMG submission 148614) | Sediment microbial communities from Great Boiling Springs, Gerlach, Nevada, United States - GBS 60_MetaG | ecosystem: Environmental > Aquatic > Thermal springs > Hot (42-90C) > Sediment... | reverse complement strand
GTCAAAATCGTAACCGGAAGCTGAGCCTTCATATCTCCATATCAATCACCCAAGACTCAATCGACAAGTGGCCAACAAACCCTTCTCTCCGGTTCTCCGGAGGCTCTACTAGCTTAGCTCCAGGGCCGGCTCTCCAGGATCTGGACTTGAGGGCCAGCCCAGCTAGGGAGAGCGACCGCCTCCACCCGCATCCGCTCGTTCCATCAATCAATCTCGTAAGGAGATATCCCCTGGATCCCTGCGCCGGGGCAAACCTTATTCTGATCCTGGGGATCCCTGAGGGCGGATGAGCTCGATCGGCAGGCCATCGGGATCGGCGATGAACGCCACCTCATAGACTTGGCCGCCAATTTGCTGGCGTTGCGGCGGCAACAGCAAGGTGAGGGGCACCTGCGCCTCCAGATGCTGCAGATAGTCGGCCAGGGATCCCCAGGGGGGCCCAACCTCAAAAGAGGGATGGTAATAGCCCACATAGTGGGGATCCCCGAAAGGATCCGGCGCGGGATGGGGCTGCGGCACCTGCATCAGCTCCAGGCGACCCCAGGGGCTGTGCATCCAACAGGCTAAGGTGATCCCAGCGGTAAACCGTTCTTCCACCACAAAGCCCAGCCCCTCGTAAAAGGCGATGGAGCGAAAAATATCGGCGGTGCGAATGGAAAAGTGATGCAGCTTCATGGTTGTGCTAAGAGGTCGAATAGGAGCAGACTGCCCAGGTCAACCGCCCAGGACCGCTAGCCAAGCGCAAGCAGACTTGCTAGGCTCCAGAAGAAGTAGCGATGGATCCATAGGTAGGCCCGATTGTGGGCGCTGGTCCGCCGCACCCCTGGGTCGGGAGGCTCACCACCTTCAGTCGATTCCTTCTAGTCAACATCATCATGCCCAAGCTGGTCATTGTCGAATCTCCCACCAAAGCTCGTACCATCCGCGGCTTCTTGCCCGCCGGCTATGAGGTGCAAGCCTCGATGGGACATGTACGCGATCTGCCGGAGTCGGCCTCTGACATTCCCGAGGAGGTGAAGGGAGAAGAGTGGAGCCGTCTCGGGGTCAATGTCCACGCCAACTTCGAGCCTCTCTACGTGATCCCCAAGGACAAAAGAAAGGTGGTCAAAGAGCTGAAGGAGGCGCTCAAGAAAGCCGACGAGCTGATTCTGGCCACTGACGAAGACCGGGAGGGGGAAAGTATCAGTTGGCACCTGCAACAGGTGCTCCAGCCCAAGGTGCCCACCCGCCGCATGGTGTTCCACGAGATCACCCGCGAGGCCATTCAGGAGGCGCTGCAAAATTGCCGTGAGGTGGACGAGCAACTGGTGCGTGCCCAAGAGACTCGCCGCATCTTGGATCGCCTGGTGGGTTACACTCTGTCGCCGCTGCTGTGGAAAAAAATTGCCCCCAAACTCTCGGCAGGTCGGGTGCAGTCGGTGGCGGTGAAGCTCTTGGTGGATCGGGAGCGGGAGCGGCGTGCCTTTAAAAAAGCCACCTACTGGGATCTGAAAGCGGATCTGCAACCGAGGACAGCCAGCCAAGCGGCCTCCTTCCCGGCAGAGCTGGTGAGCCTGGGCGGCAAACGTCTGGCCAGCGGGCAAGACTTCGATCCCAGCACCGGGCAGCTCATGGCCGGACGGGATGTGGTGCTGTTGGATCAAGCCCAGGCCGAGGCCCTACGGGATCGCCTGCTGGGGAAAGCTTGGGTCGTCAGCTCGGTCGAAGAACGCCCCTCCACCCGCAAGCCCGCCCCTCCTTTTACCACCTCCACGCTGCAACAGGAGGCCAACCGCAAGCTGCGCCTGTCGGCTCAGCAGACGATGCGCATCGCCCAAAAGCTCTACGAAGAGGGCTACATCACCTACATGCGCACCGACTCGGTACACCTGTCGGAACAGGCCATCCGCGCCGCCCGCGCCTGCGTGGAGTCGATGTACGGCAAGGAGTACCTCAGCCCCGAACCCCGGCAGTACACCACCAAAACCAAAGGGGCGCAAGAAGCCCACGAGGCCATTCGTCCCGCCGGGTCGGAATTTCGCCTGCCCAGCCAAACCCCCCTTACAGGGCAGGAGCTGGCCCTCTACGACCTGATCTGGAAGCGCACCGTCGCCAGCCAAATGGCCGAGGCACGACAGACCCACACCATCGTGCTCATTGCGGTGGACGATGCGGTGTTTCGGGCCAGTGGCAAGCGCATTGACTTTCCCGGCTTCTTCCGCGCTTATGTGGAGGGATCCGACGACCCAGAGGCGGCTTTGGAAGATCGGGAGGTGCATCTGCCCCTGTTGCGGCAGGGGGATCCCTTGAGCTGCCTGCAGCTGGAGCCAGTGGGCCACGAAACCCAGCCGCCGCCTCGCTTTACGGAAGCTTCCCTGGTCAAGGTGTTGGAAAGCGAGGGCATTGGCCGCCCCAGCACCTACGCCACCATCCTGAACACGATCATGAGCCGCGGCTACGTGAGGTCGATGGGGAACGCCCTTGTGCCCACCTACACAGCCTTTGCGGTTACCGAGCTACTGGAAAAATACTTTCCCAACCTGGTGAACACCCGCTTCACCGCGGAGATGGAGCAAACCCTCGATGACATTGCCTCCGGCCAGGCAGAGTGGCTGCCCTACTTGCGCCACTTCTTCCTGGGAGAGCAGGGCCTGGAGGGACAGGTGAAGGCGCGCGAGTTGGAAATCGACTCCGGCCTGGCCCGCTCCATTCACCTGGAGAACCTGCCCGTCAAGATCGGCATTGGCCCCTACGGCCCCTATGTGGCAGTAGAGACTGAAGCGGGAGAGGTGCGCGCCAACCTGCCGGAGGATATTCCCCCCGCTGATCTCAGCGCCGAACACATCGAGGAGCTCATCCGGCGCAAGCAGGAAGGTCCCAAGCCCATCGCCTTCCACCCGGAAACCCAAGAGCCGGTCTACGTGATTCCCCAGGGTCCCTACGGCCCCTATGTGCAGTTGGGGGAGGTGTCGGAGAAGAACAAAAAGCCCAAGCGCACCTCCTTGCCCAAAGGGCTGAAGCCGGAGGAGGTCACCCCTGAGATTGCCCTGGGGCTGCTCAGCCTGCCCCGCACGTTGGGGGAGCACCCGGAATCGGGGAAGAAGGTGCAAGCAGGGATTGGCCGCTTCGGCCCCTACGTGGTCTGCGACGGGGATTTCCGCTCGCTGCCTGCCGATGAGAATGTGCTGACCATCAGCTTGGAGCGGGCGCTGGAGCTGCTGGCCCAGCCCAAAAAGGGCCGCGGGCGAGCTTCGGCCAAGCCCCTGCGGGAGCTGGGATCCCATCCTGAGGATGGCGAGCCGGTCACTTTGCACGACGGCCCCTATGGGTTCTACGTCAAGCACGGCAAGGTCAACGCCTCACTGCCCAAAGATCTCTCCCCTGAAGCCGTGACGTTGGAGACGGCTCTAGAGGTGTTGGCGGAAAAAGAAGGTTCCTCCGCCAAAGGGAAGGGGCGCTCAACCAGCAAGGCCCAGGCAAAAGCCAGCGCCACGGCCAAGAAGGCCGAAGGAGCTGTCCCGTCGGCGGGATCCCAAAAGGAGCGCGCCCCGCGAACCCGTTCCAGCAGCAATGGGACGGCCAAGGCGAGCCAAGTTCATGAGACGGCCCAAACGGGATCCCGGCCCACCATCCTAAAGGTCACTCCCAAAGCGCGGGCCTGAGAACAGCTTCTCCGGCTTGTTACCCAAAAGACCGGGTCTAAAGCCCCGTCCCACCGCTGCGCGGTTCGCCTTTGGCGGGCCGTAGGCCTTAGCAAGCTGGGAGGACGGCTTTGTGCTATCTTTCATCCCGGCGGCATGGGTAATCAACCGCCCAAAAAACCCAAGCGACTAAGACGCAGATTCAAGGTCTTGGTCTTTGAAGCTGCACAGTACCGTAGGGCATACGGGAACTGGCTCGGCCTCGCCCTACTCGGCACGAAGCGCTTGAGCAAACGACTGGGGAGACCCACTCGCGTTAGCGGGCCGTAGGCTCCGACGGCAAGTGCTGTCGCTGCTTGCGCAAGCGGAACGGAGTTCTTGCCAGTAATCCTGACGCTAGGAGAATCCTTAGGGGGTATGTCAACAGAACTTCGGAGCGAGGAGATTCGGTAGCCTGATTGGGGGAAGCTCGTCTCACCTCCAGCCTCTCTCCCTCCGGGAAAGAGGAGATGGGGATCGAGGTGATGAGCCGTTTCGCTGCGGCTGGGCATGACCTCGTTGCATAGCTTGAGGCCCGTCGCAGCTCTGAACCGCCCTAGCTCGGCTCGAACAACTCCGCAGCGTTCAGCTCATGGTGATGACCTGAGTGCCGGGGAAGTAATGAAGGAGGATTTGCAGGGCGGTGTAGCCCTGTTCGGCCAGGCCGCGAGCTCCCCACTGGCACAGCCCTACCCCATGTCCGGCTCCCCGATAGGTGAAAAGGTACAATTCCGGCTGGCCGGCCAGGCGTTCGAGGGTAAAGCGGTTGCTGGGGAGGATCCCCCACCCCAGGGTTTGGCCGAGGCGCAACACAAACTCCTGTCCGGTAAATAACCGGGATCCGACGCGGATGCGCAGAGGGCGGCCCCAGGGATCCGAGTGCAGGATCTCTAACTCAGCGCTGCCCAGGGCTTGCTCCAGCTCCCGTCGGCTGAGCCGGACGCTGTGGGGGCCGTAGAAGGGGGAAGCGCGACACCCTTCGCAACTTACCCCTTGCAGGTAGGGGCGAGCAGGTGGGGCAAAAATATCCTGGTTGGCGCTGGTGTGGCCGCCACAGGTGGAGTGAAACAGAACCTCTATCGGCTGGCCGGCATGGGTTAGGATCTGCCCTCGGGTTGCCCGCACGGCAGCCGTGGTCGCCGCCATCTCATAGGCCAGGCCCCCGTAGAACTGGTGGGCGGTGGAATCTTGCAATGGCCTTGCTGGGGCAGAGGGCCATTCTCTTCTTGGGCCGGGGCACAGATGGGGAACGGCCAGGGTACGGGCCAGGATGGCCTGTGCCTGCAAAGCGGCAGCCGGCCAATCGGCGGGCATTTCGCCGGGAACCAAGGCCAGCAGGTAGTCTTCCAGTTGTACCCAGTTCAGCAGGTGCAGGCGCTCTGGGCCGCTCGGGCGAATCTGGATCAGGCCACGGTAGCGACGCTCCTCTCCCCCTGCAGGACGCAGCCTCCCTCCCTGCAGCCAAAGGGATCCGCGGTAGCGACGGGGCTGGCCCGGCCCGCTCAAGACCAGCTCTTGGCGGTGAACCTGCAGCTTCCAGGTGCCTGCCGGAAAGGGCTGCTGATTCAAGACGAAGGGGCCGCCCAGCTCCAGTTGGGTCAAAGGATCCGCGCCCCAGCGGCTAAACAGCTCCACGGCCAACCAATCTCCAGAGGTCTGGGCCTGCAGAGAGCCTCCCCAAACAGCCCACAGGGATCCCAGCCCCAGGGTCGCAAACTGTCGTCGTCGCATTTATCCTGACGATGAGTTGGCCAGCAACGGATCGTATCCCAGTTGTTGGCTGAGGCGAGCGCGGGCCAACTCCCGGTATTCCCAAAAGTGTTCCCCTGCCGCGCACAAACCCAAATACAGGTTCAGCAGGCTGGGCTTGCGCCGCCAAATTGTCCACAGTTGTCGCCAAAATTGGGCGCGAATTTGCGGGTGGCGGATCCCTTGTTGCCAAATGAGCTGGAGAAGGAGGTGGATCCCTTTGTGAAGGGGCAGCCTCATCGCTTGTCGCCGGCCCGCTTTGACCCCTATATTCAGGCATTGTCGCAGACAACGAGAGAGATATCGCCCCGGCTCGTACAACTTCCAAAAACTCTCCAGATATTCCCGGGCAATTTCAGATGGAGAACGGGTAGGAATAAAATTCATCAGCGTGTTTTGATCGCCAAATTCGGTAACGCCGATCCCTTCCAGCAATCGCTGCTCTTTTTTTAGGCGATTCCAAAGCTGAGTGTTGGGTAGGGCTTGTAAAATGCCCAACATCGGCTGAGGAATGCTGGTTTGTTCAACAAAAGCCTGAATGCGCTCCCCGGCTCCCGGTTGCTCTCCATCAAAGCCGAGAATAAATCCGGCGTAGATCAACAGGCCAGCATCGTTGATCCTGCGACAGGCTTCCACCAGAGGCTGGCGGGTATTCTGGAGCTTTTGGGTCGTCTGCAAACTCTCTTGGTCGGGAGTCTCAATCCCCAAAAAGACAGCATAAAATCCTGCTTCTACCATTAACTCCATCAGCTCTTCTTCTTGCGCCAAGTTTACGGAAGCTTCTGTCATAAAGGTAAATGGATAGTTGCGCTCTTTGCTCCACGGGATCAGCTCCCGCAAAAATCGCTTGACATTGCGCTGGTTGCCGATAAAGTTGTCATCCACCACAAAGACCGAGCCACGCCAGCCCAAGTCGTAGAGGGCTTGCAGCTCGGCCAGCATTTGACTTGGCTCTTTGGTTCTGGGCTTGCGTCCGTAAAGAGAGATGATGTCACAAAACTCGCAATTAAAGGGGCAGCCCCGCGAGAATTGCACCGACATCATAAAGTATTGATCCATGGGCAGCAGATCAAACCTTGGCAGCGGGCTTTGGGTGACATCTGGCTTTTCTGTGGCTCGAAAAATGCCCACTTCTTGCCCAGATTCTAGAGCCTTGACAAAAGCCGGTATGGTCACTTCCCCTTCGTCCAAAACCAGGTAGTGGGCTCCAGAGTCGAGAGCATCTTGGGGCACAGAAGTGGGATAGGGCCCTCCCACTGCCACCTTTTTGCCCAATTGCACAGCTTTGCGAATTAAGGCGTGAAAATCCTGCTTCTGCACCAGCATGGCCGACAGGATCACCAGGTCGCACCACTGCCAATCGGCTTCCGTTTCGGGGGCTACATTGCGATCCACAAAGCGAAGCTCCCAATCCTGGGGCAGCAGAGCGGCAACTGTGATCAAGCCCAGAGGTGGCATCAGCGCTTTCAGACCCACCATCTCGATGGTGCGATTGTATGACCAGAAAGATTGGGGAAAGCGAGGATAGAGCAACAGCGCCTTCATACCCGTCAGCTCCTAAGTTGCAGATTCTGATCTAACACGGGCCGTTCCAAGCAAGTTAAAGACTCTCCTCTGGCGCTCTGCGCTGCTGCAACCATCTCTACAAAAAAAGGGAGCTGGAGATCTACACAACAAATAGTTTGGATGCGATTTGCAATGACCCTGGCGTGCTGTTTCCTATTTCGGGTGGCTGTGGTTGTCGGCAACAACGATAGAGGGCTATCGGGATACAATCTCGCTGAAGAGAGGTTCGACGTGGCCTGGCAGGACTTTATCTCGGCTTGTTCGAGCGCACGAATATCCCAGTCCTTGGTTAAGAATTGAAACCTACCTATGGATTTTCCAGCATCAATCCAACTATGGAAACACCTCCCTGCCCAGGAGGGATCCCAACCAATCGCTTGCTGGATCACAGGACGCTCCCAAGACCGGGAAACACGAGAAATTCAAGCCTGGCTGGCTTGCTCGAAGACGCGCTGAACCAAGCCGCTGACGATGGAGAGCACGATGGCGCCGACAAACGCCCAACCAAAGTTGTCGATATTGAAAGCATCTCCGGCCAAGAAGTCGGCAATGGCTAAGCAGATGCCGTTTAAAATCAGCCAAAACAAACCTAGCGTCAGGATCGTAATCGGCAGAGTGATCAACTGCAGAAACGGCTTCACCAAGCTGTTGACTAGCCCAATAGCTAGCGCCGCTACTAAGGCGCCCCCAAACCCGGAGACGTGGATCCCGGGCAAAAGCCAAGCCAAAATCATCACGCTCAAGGCCGACATCAGCCAGGTGGCCAAAAGAGCTGCCATACTTCCTCCCTTACCCCGCCGGGGCAGCCATTTCGCCCTCTATGCTATCCAATCATGAGGGATCCCGGCTGCCGGCGCCTCTTCCGGGCTGTAAGTTTGCAACGCCAAAGCATGGATACTCTGCCCCATCTCCTCGGCCAGGGCGGCATACACCAAGCGGTGTCGTTGCAGAGCAGTTTTGCCGGCAAACAGAGGCGACACCACCTGCACGCGGTAGTGCCCCCCGGATCCCTGCTGCCGTCCCCCGTGGCCAGCGTGGCGGTGGGATTCGTCCTCTACATAGGCGTAGGTGGCCTGCAGCTTCTCGGCCAGGAGCTGCCGAAGGCGGTTCGGGGTGAGCATGGGATCCTTCAAGATTGAGTGCCGGCCTTGGCAAAAGCCGCCTCGACCAGGGGGCGCAGCTCGTTGCGGGCGTGCATCTCTTGGAGGATGTCGCAGCCGCCCACAAACTCCCCGTCAATATAGATCTGCGGAATGGTCGGCCAGTTGGAAAACTCTTTGATCCCTTGGCGAAGCTCGGGATCCTCCAGCACGTTAATTGCCGTGTAGGGGAAGCCCAAGCTATCCAATATGCGAACGGCAGCGTAGGAAAACCCACACTGGGGCATTTCTGGGGTGCCCTTCATGTAAATCAGCACCTTGTGGGTGCGGACCTGGTTGCGGATTTTCTCTTCCAAAAGGGGATCCAGCATGGTAGCCAGCCAGTTTAGCGACAACAGGGGACAGGCAAATTCGGCTCCTATCGTGATCTCATTTTCATCCACTTTTGACGAAAAGCGTCAACAGGCATCCCGGAGCTTGGCGGGGGATCCCCCTGCTGACGACAAAAAGTGCTAGAAGGGGAAGCAGTGGAGGTTTCTCACCGGAGGCCATTCATGCTAACGGAGTCCTCTCGCGTCAGCGGGACAGAGTCCTCTCGCATTAGCGGGACGGAGTCCTTGCCGTCGGCGGTGGAAAGCCCCGAGACAGGGGGGAGCGATTCTCCCTCTTCTCCCAAGCCGGAGCCAAAACTGGGGTTCTGGCAGCAATTCTGGGAAGACATCGACTGTGTCTTCGAGCGGGATCCGGCGGCGCGCAACCGCTGGGAGGTGCTTTTCACCTACCCAGGGGTACATGCTCTCTTCCTGCACCGCATCGCCCATTGGCTGTGGAAACGGCGTTGCTTTTTTCTGGCCCGCTTGCTCAGTTTCATTTCCCGCTCCCTTACGTTGATCGAAATTCACCCGGCAGCCCGGATTGGACGGCGCTTTTTCATCGACCATGGTTGTGGCGTGGTGATCGGGGAGACGGCGGAAATTGGCGATGACGTCACCCTCTACCACGGGGTTACCTTGGGGGGCACCTCTTGGACCAAAGGTAAACGGCATCCCACCCTAGAAGATGGGGTGATCGTGGGCACAGGGGCGAAGATCCTGGGGCCAGTTCGCATCGGCGCCAGAGCCCGCATCGGGGCCAACGCAGTGGTGATTCAGGATGTGGCCCCCGGAATGACGGTGGTCGGGATCCCAGGTCGAGCGGTCATCCCACCCCATCAACGCCGCATCCCTGCCCATGGCATCGACCTAGATCACCACCTCATGCCTGACCCGGTGGGACGGGCGATCGAGCAGTTGTTGCACCGCATTCAAGAGCTGGAAGCCCAGGTGGCCCGCCTCAACCAAGAGCGGGAACAGGCCCGCCAAGATCAGGTCAGAGGCGAATGAGCCTGCGGCTATGGCCGGGAGCATCCTTGGCGCTGGCTAACTGTAGGGCAGGTTGGCGGCTCAGAACTCCTGGGCAGGAGGGTAGGCCCAGAGGAGAGGCAGAGCACTCAGCGTGGTTCTGCTCAGCTTTGCTCGTCTGGCTGTCCGCAGGGGATAGCCCCTCGAGCCCAGTCGGCCTGTTTGCCCTCAACCCCGATTGCCCAAGATCGCGTGGGCTGGCCAGAATTTTTGCCCACAACCGCGCAAATTGGAGAAAGCCCCTTTTGCAGCTTCCTAAGTTGCTTGCCTCAGGAGGAGGAGAGCGTTTCTGCGAGCCGCTCTGTGCCCAGGAGAAATTTTGCTCTAGAGCGTAGCTTTTTTTGCGGCAAGTCGATAGAGCTTTCTGGATGGAACTAGCTAAGGTGCCGGCGTCCCAGCATTTTGGAGAGGAAGGCTGATGTTGCCGAGCAAGCTCATCTTTTCTGGTCTGGCAGCTCTGCTCAGTTTGGGATCCGCTCCAGCCGCTCTGGCCCAGACGCTCCTCCCGCAGCAAACGGTGCTCCTCGACAGCAGACAGAACAGCGCCACCCCTCTACAAAGCAATGTCCTGCAAAACATCGTCTTCGTCGTGCCCAACGCCCCAACGCGGCACTACGCTGGCAGATGGGGTTGGCGCAGCAGCCCCTCACCACCCCCTGCCCCCATCACGATCCTTATCCTCAACTCCCAAGCCAACCTGTCCGCCGAGGCAGCCGAGCCCCAGACCTGTGGCCAGCGCTGTCAGGGATCCCTGCGCCTGCCGTAAAGAAGAGGCTGCTTCTTGTACTTCAGACTGCCCAAGTCCGCAATTGGGTTCGCGCCAATGCTCGGCTCTGCCCGGGTCGGGGTTGATATAATTCAGAGCGATTGTCTGCCGCCGGGCAACAAGGAGTTCTGTAACTCAGCTCTTTAGTTTTTGGCTTGGTTTTTGGCGGTGTGTGAGGGATCCCTATGAATCGTTCCAAGCAACTTGGACTCCGGCTCGCTGCAGTGCTTACCTGGGGGGTAGTGCTACGCACCGCTTTCGCGAACGGCCTGTCGATGGGATCTGCGGCTTGGGCGCAACCCCAACCCGGCACCCTGGATCTGCGCACCGGTGGCGATACCCCCGGCCAACTTTCCCCAACAGCCCCTGCTACCGGGGAGCCAGAAGTGCTGGTTGCAGAGGTGGTGGTTCAGGGCACTGAAGATCCGGAGCTGATCGATCAGGTTTATAAAGTCATCCGCACGCGAGCCGGCGAGGTCTCCACCCGCTCCCAGTTGCGGGAAGACATCAACGCCGTGTTTGCCACCGGGTTTTTTGCCGATGTACGGGCGGTGCCTTCCGATACCCCCTTGGGGGTGCGGGTCACCTTTGAGGTCAAGCCCAACCCAGTTCTCAAAGCCGTGCGCACAGAAGGGGCAAAAGTTTTGGATCCAGAGGTGCTGCAGGCTGCCTTTGCCGATCAAGAAGGGCGAGTGCTCAACTTTGGCGAGCTGCAAGCGGCGGTGGCCGAGATCGAGCAGTGGTACGCCGACAAGGGCTACGTGCTGGCCAAGGTGACCGACGTGCGCTCCTCCGAAGATGGCACCCTCACCCTGGAAGTTGCCGAAGGGGAGATCGAGGACATTCGGGTGCAGGGCAACACCAGAACCCGCGACTTCATCATCACCCGCGAGCTCAAGTCCAAGCCGGGAGATGTGTTCAACCGCAACCAAATCCAGGAAGACCTGCAGGCAGTTTTCGACCTCAACCTGTTCCAGGATGTAAATGTGGGGCTCAACCCTGGCCAGGATCCCGACAAGGTGGTGGTGGTGGTGAATGTGGAAGAGCGTCGCACCGGCACCTTGAGCGGCACCATCGGCGTCAGCTCGGCCACAGGGGTCTTTGCCGGCCTCAACGTCTCGGAAGAAAACTTGGGCGGCAACAACCAAAGCGCCAGCTTCAACGTGCAGGTGGGCACCAACGAAACTCTGTTCGATTTGAACTTCACCGACCCGCGCATTGCCACGCTGGAGATCCCCACCTCCTACAACGTCAACATCTCCAACCAGCAGAGCTCCAGCTTTGTCTTCAACGAAGGATTGACCTTGCCCAACGGGGATCCCGTGCGCATCAACCGGCTGGGCGGCGGCGTCACCTTCTCGCGTCCTATTGGGGGCAATTGGCGGGCCAGCTTGGGCACCCGCGTCCAATTTGTGGAAGCCCGCAACAGCAACGGCGAGCAGGAGCGCTTTGATGTGCTGGGCAACCCGATTACCTTCAGCGAAAGCGGCCAAGATAGCTACACCACCCTGCGATTTGGCCTCGTCAACGACAGCCGCGACAACCCCAACAGCCCCAGCCAGGGATCCGTCTTTCGCATCTCCACCGAACAGTCGGTACGTCTGTTTGAGAACGGCCTCAACGCCAACCGTCTCGAGACCAGCTACAGCCAGTTCATTCCCGTCAAGCTGTTCGAGACCCGCAGCGAGCGACCGCAGGTGCTGGCTTTTGACGTGCGGGCGGGCACCACGATTGGCGACTTGGCTCCCTACGACGCTTTCCCCATCGGCGGGGGCAGCTCGGTGCGGGGATTTTTTGAGGGCGGCGTCGGCTCCGGTCGCAGCTTTGCCACGGCGACGGCGGAGTTGCGCTTCCCCCTTTTCGACCCGGTGGGGGTGGTGGTCTTCGCCGACTACGGCACCGATCTGGGCAGCGGCGCGGCGGTCATCGGCAATCCTGCGGCGGCGCGCAACAAGCCGGGCAGCGGCTTGGGGCTGGGGGCCGGTATCCGCATCCAATCTCCCTTGGGGCCGCTGCGCATCGACTACGCCATCGGGCAAGGGGAGGCCGGCCAGGCCCAACTGCACTTTGGCATTGGCGAGAAGTTCTAGCTTGGCGGTGGATCTGCTGCCGGCTTGCTATGGTGGGAGCAAGTGCTCGTGAGGGAGGCAACCCATGAAACGGCAACTTGGCCAATCGTTCCGCGGCGGATCTTGGGTACTCTTGCTCTGCGTCAGCCTAGCCCTGGCAGGGTGTGGGCCGTTGGCGCGGCTGGGCATCGGCACAACTCCCATCGCCCAGATCGAACAAAATCCTGCTCGCTACACCAATGTGTACGTCCGCGGTCGTGTGGTCAATCAAA
>Ga0197142_1003749_pt1 | contig 12583 bp, 13 predicted proteins | sample GBS60_MetaG_FD_148614 | JGI IMG/M metagenome (GOLD analysis project Ga0197142, IMG submission 148614) | Sediment microbial communities from Great Boiling Springs, Gerlach, Nevada, United States - GBS 60_MetaG | ecosystem: Environmental > Aquatic > Thermal springs > Hot (42-90C) > Sediment... | reverse complement strand
GCTCGCCAACGGGAACCTCCGCAGCGACTGCGCCAACAGGACCATCAGGAGCGGCAACCCCTGCGCAAGGGTCACCACTGCCAGCTCGTACAGTGTTCGCCACCACGGTTGTTCGTCGGTCGCCGCAAGCGAGCGGAGCCAACCGGACCAGACTTCGGGACCGTCCCGATACATTCTCACCCGGGCAAGCCCCTCGGATTGGTAGAACCCGAACGGCCTTCCTCGACGACTGATCGCACGTGCCAGCGCCACGTCCTCGGCATTCGCGGTCGCGACGGTTCGAAATCCGCCGAGTTCATCGAGAAGATCCTGCCGCACCAGCAAGACCTGCCCGTTCGCAAGCAGGCCAGTCGGTCGGCGCAGCACGACACCGGGAATTCCGAATCGGTAAACAAGGGTCGCGAGCATGGAGGGATGGAGCAGCCAGCTCAGCACATCGCTGCTCAGTATCTGGAGTGGGGCGACACTCAATGCCGGCAGGCCGTCACGCTGGGCAGTCGCCAGCAGGCTCCGCACGAGACACGGAGAGGGACGGACATCGGCGTCGACCGTGAGCACCCACTCCACGCCGGGGGAGCGGGCTCGCCAGCCTGCCTCAAGGCCCCAAGATTTCCCATTCCATGAGTGGGGGGCTAACCCAGCTGAGACCAGCCGCACGCGCCGGTCGCGAGCCGCATAGGCCTGCACAAGGCTGGTTGTCTTATCAGTAGATCCACTATCGACCACCAGAATCTCGACGACTTCGGGGCCGGCGCCGATAAGCCCCTCCAGGCATGGCGCGAGACGGTGTTGTTCATTCAGCACCGGCACAATCACCGTTACGCGGTCCCCGTGAGCCTGCGGAACAGGACCGAGCAGCCGTCGATGTGCTCGACCGGTAGACGCTAGCCTCGCGATAACCGTGACCAGCGCAAAGACTTGCAACCCAGCCAGAATCGTCGAGACGCGCGCACTCACGGCCAATCCCCGCTGAGGAACCGGTCGACGACGCGATAGACCAGCGCGGCACTCGGGTGGTCAGGTCGAACGAGCTGATGATCTCCAACTACCTCAACCATCGTGACCGGTCCACCAAGGCGTTGGACCAGTTTGCGTGTCGTCCAAGCCGGGACCGTCTGGTCGTCATGACCCTGCACCACCAGGACGGGGCAGCGAACCCGCGGCGCCGCCTCGAGTGCCTTCTTGCCAGTCCGGCGGAGCTCATCGAGCGCGGAGAGCGGCAACCGGACATCGCGCAACACGGCCTGCACCGACGGGTCCTCGAGATCAAGGTCAGGATCAAGTGACCCGAAGACCTGTCGAATCACCGGCGAGGAGAAGTCGACATCCTTAAAAGGACGCAGTTCCCGGATAACGCGACGGGCCAGCGGCAAGAACGGCACCCGCCAGTCTCCGGGCAGCAGGCGTGTGAAGGGCGCTAGCAAGACCAATTTGCTCGGCGGGTAGGCCGCCGCGAGCTGAAGCGCAATGGCTGCACCCATTGAGAAACCGAGGAGCACCCCCGTTCCCTGTGAGCGGGCACACGCTTCCCGCCAAAGGGCCATCCCGAAACCGATCCAGTCCTCGGCCGTCACGGATCGGAGACGAGCGAGATCGGTGCCAAACCCAGGAAGGAGAGGCGCACGGACCTCCGCACCCCGGCTTGCGAGCGTCCGAGCCAGGGGGCGCAACTCGGCCGGGGTGCCAAGGAAACCATGGAAGGCAACGATGCTAGGCTCGGTCCCAGGCAAGTCGAACGGTTGGTGCTCAGGCCGTGCGAAGGGCTGAATGATCACCTCGGTCGTCACCGTCCTCCCTCACCCCCGACTCCCTCCGCCTGAAGTATCGCGGTCCAGACCGCTCGACCCAGGTCTATCACTTTCTGGTCAAACGTTGTGCTCGCGCGGTACCGCAAGGTATCGTACTCGTTCCGCTCCACCTCCCGCAGAATGCGGCGATATGCCTGAGCTGCTGTGCGAATCCCGATTTGCGTTTCGAAAGGTAGCAACCCGACACCGTCGAGCGCCCGCTCGTAGTAGGACTCGGCGCGGATAATCTGAAAGCGCATGAGAGCACGGAAGCGCTCGTCGGGCCCCCGTCCCGCCTCGAGCAATCGGCGGAGATGCTCCGGTGAACTCCCGAATCGGTCGAGATCGCTCAGCGGCAGGTAGAGCCGCCCCCGTTGAAGGTCTTCCCCGACGTCACGAATAATGTTGGTGAGCTGCATCGCGATCCCAAGCGCGCGGGCGGCATCGATAGCTAACCGCGACTTGGTCCCGAGCAGCGGCACGAGAGCGAGACCGACTGTGGAGGCGACGCAGTAGCAGTACCGGATGAGTGCCGCAGAGTCGGGAATCGATTGACCATCCAGATCAGTAAAGAGCCCTTCTAAAAAGTCGACGAATAGGCGACGATCGAGCCGATGAGCCTCAATCACAGCTGCCAGGTCGCTGCCAAGTGGCTCGCGGGGGGCCGCGCCCTGCTGGCCGCACGCGAACCAGTCGTTCCAGGCGAGGAGTTCTCGACGAATCTGGTGACGCTGGCTGCAGCACGTCTCATCGACAAGGTCATCCAGCGTCCGGAAGAAGGCGTACAAGACCGCGACATCTACTTGAACGGCGGGAGGCAGGAATGCGCTTGCGAAGGAGAAGGTGCGGGCATGCAGGCGCAGCACCGCCATGTACTCGGCTGTCCGCCCGGTGTACCACTGCGCGCCCACCCTGGGTGACACCAGTGCACTCCCGCACAGGCGGAGCAGCTGGAAGGAGCGCTGGCGAAGCCTGGGGACGAGTGCGGCGTGGCTGGTCAACCTAATCATAGGTCACAACCGCACGACCGTAACTCAACCAGGTCGAGTATAGCCCGCTTCCCCCCCGAGGAGCAACCGAACCCCGCCCCGCTCTTCCGCCGATCGCACCCGACGATGAGCATCACACACTCGCTGCAATCCCAGTTCCTCCCATGTCCCCATCACCGCAGAGTGAGGCACGACCTCAGTCGGTCAGCATCATGCCAGATGGGGTGGGAGGTCCAGGGCTGGCGCAGTGAGACGCACGCTCAGTCGATCAGCATCCCATTCCCCGGACCCGGCATCGCAGGCGGCCACGACACGGGGCCAGGTCGCCGCGCACTCGTCTGTGACTGTGTTACTGACGCCGGAGCCCGCTCACCAGCGTCGCGACGGCTTCCCGGACCAGATCCCTTGGCTGGCGATCCGTCAGCCGAGAGGCGGCAACCACGCCTTCAGCTGTCGTCAACACGAGGGTCGCTGCGAGACGGTCGCTCTCGACGCGGGCCTCGCGACGATCTTTCGCCGCCCGGATCATCGCTTCGATCGGCTGCACCAACGACTCGACTGTCAGCTGTGTGAGGCGCTTGGCATGCTCCGATGACACGGCCGGAAAGTCGGCCAGCAACATCCGTGCTAGGTCAATCGGCGGGTGACTCACCAACCACTCGAGGACCGCCCACAGCTGAGCATCCAGATGTGGCCCCGCTTCGCGGATCGCCTGCTGCAGCCCTTCAGCATGGGCCCGCAATCCACGTTCGGTCACCGTGACGTAGAGTTCCTCCTTCCCGCCCGGGAAGTGGTAGTACAGTGACGCCTGCCGGATGCCCAGCTCCTCGGCGATGTCACGAAGCGTTACCGCCTTGTATCCGCGCTCAGCGAACAATCGTTCAGCAACCGCAGTGACCCGCTCCCGTGCCGAAGTTTGCGCGATCGTCACGCTTCCCCTCCTAGCCGAGATCTCCCCACCTATATGCTGATCATAGCGGATCGCTTGTTGTGAGTCAACCGGCCGTTTGGTCACGGAATGCCCGCATTTAATTGCTGATTCAGGTCATCTTGCAACCTGTCGCTGCACTGAATCGACAACCGGTTCGCTCATGCATCATGTAACTCACCGAGCACACGGTCCGCAGCAGTGTGGTGACGCTCTCCATGCGGTAACCCGCCAGCGGACAGCACCCTCGCGCTTGTGGAGCGGTTACCCGAGGTCGAAGAAGTATGATAGAAGAGAGGCTGACCTTGCCAATCGTTCTGGTCATCGTCCGATCACCTCTGAAGTCCTGAGTGAAGGGAAGTGCTAGGTGGTCAGTGATCCCCGGTCGGCACTGGTGTTGGACTCCCCACTCGTGCGGGCATGGGCGGTCATGGCCGCACGGCTGATAGTCTTCGTCGCCTTTTTCGACCTCTTCGTGCAGTATCCACTCGCGGCACCCTATGCCGAGTCGCTCGGTGCCACGCCGGCACTCATCGGCCTGGTCGTCGCTTCGTACTCGATCGCCAATCTTGCGGGCAACATCGCAGCTGGCATTCTCCTCGACCGTTTCGGTCGGCTCTGGCCACTGGTTATCGGGGCCGCCATCACGTCCGCGGTCCTGATCGCCTATACCCTGGTCGCTCATCCCGTACAACTCCTGGCCGTTCGGCTCCTCCACGGCTTGGCCGTCGCCGTACTTGCTCCCGGGACCTTCGCCTTGATCGGCGATTTGGCGGCACCAGATCAGCGAGCCCGTGCCATGGGCTTGAATGGTGCCCTCATCGCCGCCGCAGCTGTTATCGCTCCGCCGTTGGCCGGCATTGTGCAAGCCAGAGCTGGGTATGCGGTGGTCTTTCTGGCGGACGCAGCGCTCATGGCCGTTGCCACGCTGGTCGCGCTCGTGATGCTTCTCCTCTTGCCAAGTCAACAACGAGTCCCACGGTCAGTCCCCAGCCAGGCTCTGTTGCGACGGTATGCCCGTCTGTTCTCACGAGATCATCTGAGAATGGCCTATGGGACAATCATTGCCTTCGCGACCGGTCTGGGCTTTCTCGTCACCCATCTCCCGCTCGCGCTCGAGGTGACCGGTGGGAGCCCCGCAGACCGCGGCCTTGCCTTCGGCATCTACGGCGGAGTCGCTGCCTTGTTGATGGCGAGCCCGCTGACCCGCGTGACTGACCGGCGGACTCGTGCCATCCCCGCCGCTCTTGGCCTCGTGCTGATCGGATTGGGATTGCTCGTCCTGGTGACCGGCCTGACACGTCCATCGCTGATCGTTGGCATGACGGTCTTTGGGCTCGGCTTCGGGTTTCTCTTCCCGGCAGCCAGTGCCTTGGTGGTGGAGGCGAGCGATCGAGACGAGCGAGGGTTCGCTTTCGGAGTCTTCTACGCCCTGTACTCGATCGGCGTGGTTCTGGGCGCACTGTGGAGCGGGTTCCTGGCCGAGTTGGCAGGCAGCGCTTCGAGCGTCCCGTTCCTGGCCGGCGGCACTCTCGCTGCCGCGGCCGGCAGCGCAGCGCTGATACGAATAGCCCACAAATCACGGTTTCATCGAGTCCACCGCTAGCGCCTCCGCTCCTGCCGCTCAGGGGGAGCTGACTCGCCGGCGGCTTCTGCCGAGAACGCCCCGAGAAGCAGGCGGAGTCCACGTTCCACCTCTACGCGTTCGTCGCTCCCAAGGCGCCGCACTGCCCGCGAGAGCGTGCGGAGGGAAGCGGCCTCTCGCCCGATCAACCCGATCCCGGCGCTGGTTGCCCGGACGACGATTACGCGTCGGTCGCGCTGGTCAGGCTGCCTTTCCACCAGGTTCCGTCTCTCTAGCCGATCCAAGATGCCGGTCATCGTCGGTGGCGACACGCCAAGCTCACGCGCCAGAGCAGACACTCGCATCGGGCCTCTCGCAACCAGCAACTGGAGGGTTAGGCGCTGACGCGGAGGGAGTTCGTGCTCCGTCCGGTCAGCGACGGCCGCAAGAAGCTGGAGCGTGCTCCACAGCTCGACAACGCGCCTAATCCTGGCGTCCTCGGCGGGCTTGTCCAGTGGTATCACTGCAGCTCGTCCCAGGGTATCGTAAGTGGCGTCTCCCCGTTCCATACTCTACAGCCGTGAGCCATCGAGCGGCACAGTACCGAACTGCCAACGACCTGGGTAATTTCTTCCTACCCCTCAACGGCGTTGCCACCCTGCCGTTCCTGTTCTGCATGACCCGATCGAGACAGCTGAGTCGCGTCAGACTCTGTTTGCCACCCACCTAACATGCTAAGCTCTTCCATCAGTTGGCTCGCAGCGGCGAGCTCGGCCGCCCACGACGTCGTCGGTCGTGACGGTGTGGACAGCCGAGATTTATTCGGAACGCCGAGACACCCGAGGGAGAGAACAATGCCCGGACGACCAACACTACAAGCGTTGCGTCGAACGGTGGTCGGAAAGCAGGTCAAGCGACTGCGGCGCGATGGCTTCGTACCGGGAGTCGTCTACGGCCCGGTGCTTGAGCGCCCAGTGCCGATCATGGTCGAGCGTCAAAGCTTTGAACGTGTGTATCAGAGCGTCGGCACAACCAGCCTTGTCGATCTACAGGTCGACGACAGTACCTACTCGGTATTCGCCCGCGAGGCTGACCGTCATCCGGTCAGTCGCAACTTCTTGAATATCGAGTTCTACGCTCCAGACCAGCGGCAACCGATCGGTGCCCTGGTGCCTTTGGTCACGGTTGGGGAGCTGCCCTTCGGTACCGGCGGTGTCGCGGTCCTTACCCGTTCGGAGATCGAAGTACGCGCCCTGCCGGGGCAAGTGCCCAACCACATCGAGGTCGACCTGAGACGCCTAAGCGGAAACCGAGCGAGTCTCCGCGCGGGCGACCTGCTGCTCCCTGAAGGGGTTGAGCTGGTGACGCCCGTCGAGGAGGTCATCCTCGTCGTTGAGGAACCCACCTCCAGCGAGGGCGCTGCGGCACCGCAGCAGGTGCTGTCCGAACAGATTGGCGATCGCCCCGCCGCGGTCGATCAGGGTGCGGGGCCCATCGAGGAGGAGTGATCGGCAAACCCGCTGGCGATCAGGCAGGCGCTTCAGCGAGGGGGCATGCGGAGGCCATGTTTGCCCCCGCCGAGCCTCATGCGTTGTAACACGACGGCACTAGCAAAACCGGCCACACCAAGGCCGAGCCCGCGCAGCAGCCAACCGGCGCGAGCGCCCTCGCTCTTAGACAGGCTCACGAGACTCGTCCGGTGAAAGACCACGTACCGGCCCTGATGGGTGAGCGCGATGCGACACTCGCTGTAGTGGACTTCGGCGCTATCCGCGAAAGCGGTTCTGCGCCCTGCCCGAGGTCCGGCCACTCGAACCCGCCGTGCCAGCCGAATCAGCACCGGCGCCAGTTCGGCCGCGGTCGTTAACAATGTTGCCACTACTGGTTGGAACTGGCGCCGACGACTGACGTCTCGTGGAACGTCAGCGCCCTCCTCGGGTAGAACAGGTGCCTGCACGACGACCGGGAGCCGAGATCCAGCCATCTACCCTCCTCGCTGCGTGACTCACCCGCTGCTCTTCACGGACAACTTCTCGACCCATTCCATGACAAGCGCGCTAGCGGGAGTGCGGTGACTCATCCTGTCCTTTGCCGAAAAACCCAGTTCGCCCTCGCTCGGTCTCACGGTCGTCCTCCTGGCAGTCACGATACGCGATTGCGCGGCGTGCGTTCCACTCCTTCTGGGCCTGCGCGACCGCCTCCTCGCCTCCGAGATACTTCTCGATCAACTCGTCGAACCCGAAGACGACATCGACCCTCACGTCATGGTCGGCGTACTTCAAAACCAGATCCTCATAGCGTGCCCAATACCAGTCCTCACCTCCCCCTGCTTTAATCTCCCAGGAGGGACGCACCTGAACGACCAGCTGGCGCTCGGGATCGTAGTAATCGAAAATGGTGTCGACCTCACGCGGCTGTCGACAGACCGGGCACGCTGTCCGGTGCATCGTCTTCAGCAGGATGCCCAGGCGCGCGTCCGGATGGGTCGCAACATTCACGCGTCGCGCAACCGGCACGCTCCAGGTCGCTCGACAGGAAACGCACAGCATCTCGAGCTCAGTATACTCCGTGTGAATCTCGCGGGAACGGCCGCTCGGTGTCTCCTGTCCTGCCATAGCTCCACCGTGACCTGGCTAATGTCCGCTACCGTCCACGAGAGAGCTCGATTGGACGTACCGCACCACCAAGGGGATGCTGACGCTCGCCTCCTGTCATCTCTGATTGTAACCTTCGTCGTGTTACCAAGGATGAACCGCTTTCAGGCCAGTGTTGACCAGCATCGCCGGTGACGGCGCTGACTTGGGCGTGGTACCTCTGGTACTCTGTCCAGGACGGGCTAGCCCGTCGGCCAGAGCGACGGACACCGCTGATCGGTGACCAAGCCTTGGGGGATGCCGATGGGCAACAGGCACGAGGCGATCATCGAGACGCTCCGATCGCGAGGTTTTCACCTCGCCTCCCAGACATCGGCTCTTGCATTCCTCACCCATCCTGATCATCCCGGCGTTGAGGTCAGGATCGGTACCGTCTTCGTCGTGATCGAGCGTGACGGCGTGGAGCTGTACCGCGTTCGTCACCAGGAGTTCGATGTGACAACGGCGTTACGACGGCTCAGCGGCCTCCACGCGCCCGATTCGGAGCCGGGGTGAATCACGCTGTACACTTCTCGATAGGCGACGCGCGCCGTGACAGGCGTCTCGTTGTCCGATCGACACGGAGCGGCGGCGCTGTCGGTCGCAACACCGCGGGCAGGCGCAGCTGCCGTCAGTGGAGAACGGCTGGTGGGAGTGGATAGCCTTGTCGCACACGGACCGGATTGACGTCTATCCAATCGGTATCGTGCACTCGCCAGTCGTTGACCGGCGGCTGATGCCCCCAGATGGTGTGACAGCTGAGATTGAGATCTTCCCAGAGTTCCGGGACGGCCTCCTCAGGATCGAGGAGAACACGCACATCTGGGTGATCGGTTGGCTCCACGAAGGCGATCGCCACCGACTCCAGTTGGTGCGTCCCGAGTACGAGCCCGCCAGGCGCCGGCGCGGCGTCTTCGGTCTCCGATCGATCGCCCGTCCCAACCTCCTTTCCCTCAGCGCGTGCCGGCTTCTTTCGGTTGCCAACAATCGCTTGCTCGTCGACTGGCTCGAGTTGGTCGATGGCACTCCGATTGTCGATCTCAAGCGCTACTCAGTGAGTTGGGACTGCCTGTTCTCGGCCCGCAGCTCGCGCGACCGCTACCTGATCGACTTCGCCGCTCCGGAGCGGCTGGCCGAGTTCGAGCGTGAAGCCGCCAACTTTCACGGCGAGCGCTGTGCCGCCGTGGTCGCGGGCGCCCGGCTAATCCAACACCTCTACGAGCGCTGGCGCGTACGACCAAAGGACGATGAGCTTCGCGTGACGATCGGCCTCCATCCGGATATCGCCCACCTTGCGGATGCGCTGCAAGCCCTCACCGGTGCGACCTTCGGTTCGCGTCGGCTCCTGGTGCATCCGGGCAGGCTCGTTTCCTTCGACTACCGTGAGCACCGGCTGACTCTCGCCCCGGCGCCGTGGCCGGAGGACCCACAGGATCTGCGGAGCCGACCGTTCGCTGAGCTGTTCACTCCCACGGACCTGTGAAGCGCCTCGCTTCCAGAGCTTCGCGGTGTGCTCGCCACGGCTTCGATCCACGCGACGAACCTCGGCATCCGTCACTTGTGCTCCGGATCAGCGCGAGGAATCCGGTCAGACCGCTCCGGGTGGGCGACGACGCTACTGGTCAAGCCAGTTTTCATTCCCAGCGGAAAGTGCGTGACGCGAGCGCGAGTACTGCGATAAACCAGAGCCCGAGCATAAGCAGGTGCGCGAGCGGCAAACCACCGTCTGGCCCGAGGCTGGCCCTGAGCGCCTCTGCTAACGCGTTTGACGGCAGCAGCAGCCCGAGCACGCGCAGCGGTCCGGGAAGCCGCTCGACTGGCCAGAGAATCCCGCCCAGTAGGAGCAGCAGGATGTACAGGCCGTTGGCGGCCGCGAGTGTCGTCTCGGCCCGCAACGTACCCGCCAGCATCAGTCCCAAGCTGGAAAAGGTTGCGGTGCCGATCAGAAGCACCACTACTGCCCAGAGGACCGTGCCTACGGGCTTCCAGTCGAAACCGACGACCGCGATCGCGACGAGCAATGCCATCTCGATGGCATTGATGAGGATGACCGAGATGATTTTGGCCAGCAGAAGTCGGCTTCGACCTAGCGGCGTGCTGCCCAGCCGCTTGAGCACGCCATAACTACGCTCGTACGCCGTACGGATGCCGAGACTCACGAGACCGGTCGACATCACCGTGAGCGCGAGCATCCCAGGCAGCAAAAAGTCGATGGGGCGTGCAGCTCCGGGGGGTGCGAAACCGAGCGAGGCAAAGAAGACCAGCAGCACCGCTGGAACCACCAACGTAATCAGCACCCCTTCGCCACGACGAAGGGTTAAGACGAGTTCCATCCGCGCTTGCGCCAGCAACGCGTCCATCGAGGTTCCCTCGCACGGCGACGCAGGCCAGCGAGCAGAGCCTGAGCCGCGCGTCACTTCAATCCCGCACCTCGCTGCCGGTCAGCCTGAGAAACACCTCTTCGAGCGACTGGTGCCCGACACGAATCGAGCCGAGAAGCACGCCGGCATCACGCGCCCAGGCCGTCAGCTCAGCCAGGACCTCGGCTGGCCGCAGAGTACGAATGATATAGGTGCCAGCCTCGGTCTCGCGGGCATCGAGCACACCGTCCAGCTTACCAAGGGCCCCGAGCTCTAACCCAGGCGGGCCGGTGAACTGGATTTCGTCGCTGTGTGCGCGCGTTAGCTCACGCGGCGATGCGAGCGCGATCAGCCGGCCGTGGTCGATGATCGCCACGCGGTCAGCCAGGCGCTCGGCCTCTTCCATAAAGTGCGTCGTCAGGAGCACGGTGAGACCACGCTCGCGCAGCGACGAGACCAGTGACCACGTCACCCGCCGTCCCTGTGGATCCATACCCGTTGTCGGTTCGTCGAGAAACAGCAGGTCCGGCTTGCCCACCAGGGCTGCAGCGAGCGCGAGCCGTCGCTGCTGGCCACCCGATAACTGCCGGTAGCGAACGCGGGCGACGTCTTCGAGCCCGACCAACCGAATGAGCTCCCGAGGGTCCTCCGCCTCCGGATAGAAATGACTGAGGAGCTCTAGGAACTCGATCGGCGTGACCGCCGGATAGGTACCTCCGCTCTGGAGCATGACCCCGATCCGCCGCCTGAGCTCGCCTCCGTCGCGTTGCGGGTCGAGCCCCAGTACCCGCACCTCGCCCTCGTCAGGTGGTCGATAGCCCTCCAGGATTTCGATCGTCGTGGTTTTGCCCGCACCATTTGGTCCCAAGAGAGCGAAAATCTCGCCGCGAGAGACGGTAAAGGTCAGCCTGTCGACCGCAACCTGATCACCGTACCGCTTGACCAGGTCGCGCACGAGGATCGCGACGCCGTTCCCCTTGGGGAGGGCCGCCTCGGGATTTCGCTGGTCCGCGCGGGAACGGCTGCGCGATTGAAGCGAGCGCCACGGCAGGTGCAGACCAGTGCCCGTCACGGATCAGCCTCCGACAGCAGCACTTCGATCTGGCCAATCCAAGTCGAGCAGTCGTACCAGATCCAGGTTCCAAGATACAGAACTGGTCGGCAACCCCGCTTCCGATCCCCAGATCGGCACGCAGGCCTCGTGTGTCCCACCATGGGAGCGGAGCCGCACCGGCGCTCGAATCGCCCCGAGGGTTCCCGCTTCGGCGAACACCGTCTCCGCAGTCGCCAGCACGAACAGGTCTCCGATTCGGTCGGCAGGCAAGCAGAAGAGGTCGGCAGCCTCACAGCGGGTGTAGACCGCCTCCACTCCAGCGGTTTCGCGAAGGATCCGTGCAGCTTCGTCCACATCCCTCGGGTCCAGGTACACGTATCCAGCTCCACCCATGTTCTGGTGATGGACGACGTAGCGATCCTTGATCGGCGGCACAAAGACCGCCTCGATGCCGTACGCGGCGAGAACCCAAACCAGGTCGAGTGCGACGCCCTTCGCGCGCATGCCGTGGTCAGCGGTGATCAGGATTTGGCGATCCGGAAATGCCTCCACTACCGTGCCCACTAGGGCGTCGAGCCGCTCGATATGGCGGATCGCTTCCGGCGCGCTGGGGCCGAACAGATGCATGACGTAGTCGGTGGTACAGCAGTACACCAGATCGGGATCGAAAGTCGAGAGCACCCAGCACAGCGCCTGGAGCTGCCAATAGTCGATCTCTGCCGAGAAGATACTCTGTTGCGGCCCCACCGCTCGAATCGCCTGATCGGGCGGTTGCTCTGCTGACATCGCGATCTCCACCCCGCGACTGAGCAAGCGCCGCAATTTGTCCTTGGTCACGAGCAACGCCGTCCGAAGGCCAACCAGGCTGGCGCGCTCAAGCACGGTCATCGTGCGCAGGTCCTCAGCCGCCTCGATGAACCGTCCGAGGCCGCTCGAGGCGTCGTACCAGTAGTTACTCGCGATTCCGTGCACATTGGGGAAAGCGCCGGTCAGAATCGAAACATTGTTAACATTGGTTACAGACGGCAGGACAGCTCGCCCGAGGCAAAAGAAACCCCGACGGGCGATTGCGTCGAGGTTCGGCGTGCGGGCAGCCTCGAGATACTCGGGGTCGAGCCCGTCAATACAGAGTAAGACGACCTTGCGCCGCACGGTTCAAACCTCTCACAAGACATAGAGCATCAGGAAGATGACCCAGCCACTGACTGCCACGTAGAGCCACACAGGGAGCGTTACACGACCGAGCCGACGATGCCGCCGGAACTGGC
>Ga0197142_1003748_pt1 | contig 12584 bp, 7 predicted proteins | sample GBS60_MetaG_FD_148614 | JGI IMG/M metagenome (GOLD analysis project Ga0197142, IMG submission 148614) | Sediment microbial communities from Great Boiling Springs, Gerlach, Nevada, United States - GBS 60_MetaG | ecosystem: Environmental > Aquatic > Thermal springs > Hot (42-90C) > Sediment... | reverse complement strand
CTGCTCCATCCATTCAATCAGGAGCGGAATGTCATCTACACATTCGGTTGTGACAATTATTTCTTCAGCCATGCCAATAGATTACTCCATTTTTGAAATCCTGTCAAAATATGAGCGAACCGACAGTAATAGGAGGTTAGAACAAGAAATATCTAACAAAATAAGGAAACACGCATGGAATTCGGTATTTGAATTAATAACCGGATCAATTCCTGAAGTTTTGAACTTAATATCCCTGGTAGTGTTCAGGGTTCCGCCCCCTTCAATTCCCCAGATATTTTTTGGCATTTTTAATTCATGGAAATCTCATAGAGAGTATAAGGAAGATATTCAAAACATTGCTCGCCTGGCGAGATTCTGTGGAAAACCTATCATCAGGCGAGATTATTGATCTTCAACGGTAATTCCACCAAATACTGCTCTGGCGCGATAATGACGTCTTCCTTCATGAATTGGGCAGTTTTCAGATTAGAAGCAATGACTTGGCACAGTTTTGCAAACCGCCATTATGTTAAATCTTGATGGAGTGTTAGTGTTGTTTACAGAAATTCCATTTTAAGCATTGGATAATCTCATGAATTGAGTTGAGAGCATCCATGTTGGATGATGGTCTCTGTTCCGTTGGGTTTGGATTTTGGGTTAATCAAACACACCAAGGGGAAAACAAAGTTTATTCGGTATCTTGTATTCAGGGGGAAAAGAGAACTCCTAAAGCTCCATTAACGCCCCTGAAACGACTAAAAGCAAGAAGCTAAGAAGACAAACATGATTATGACATGTTGTCCAATGTTATAATCCTCTCAATGAATGCTCACAAATCATCCACTGAGAGTGTTATCATTTGTCGATCAAACTCAATTGCTCCTGATCCACGTGTAGAGAAGACAGCACGCGCGCTCGCCAAAGGCGGTTGGAAAGTGACGATTGTCGGTTGGGATCGAACTGGTGAGCTTCCCGTTCTCGAAATAAAAGAGTTTGCAAGAATTGTTCGATTGAGGCTCAAAGCTTCTTATGCTGCTGGGCTGGCTAACTTACCGATGTTAATCGTCTGGCAAATCTCCTTGCTTAGAAAATTAATCTCTCAACATAATGAATACCAGGTTATCCATGCTTGCGATTTTGATACTATACTCCCTTCATTACTTATGAAGTGGTTATTTAGGAAAAAAGTTGTCTACGATATCTTTGATTTCTATGCTGACCATTTGCGAAGGACGCCGAATTGGATTAAGTCGATTATCCGGGTTGTCGACAAATGGGCTATCCATAACGCTGATGCAGTTATTCTAGCCGATGACAATCGTCAAAATCAGATTGAAGGGGCAAATCCTAAAAAAACAGTGATTATCTACAATACTCCAGAGGATGTAAACGCTTTGCCTCTTGAGGAAAAGACAGGTAGTTATAGCTTGAAGATTGCTTACGTTGGTTTACTTCAGGTTGAAAGAGGGCTGCTTGACCTGTTGTCTGTCCTAGAAAACCATCAAGATTGGCATCTATTTCTCGCTGGATATGGCGGAGATCAACGGGAGATACTTCAAAAAGCAGAGAACTTAACGAATGTGCACTGGTTTGGGCGTATTTGTTATGAGGACGCAATTGCCCTTACCGCTCAATGCGACGTGGTGATTGCTCTGTATGACCCCCAAATTCCCAATCACCGCGTCGCAAGTCCCAATAAGCTATTCGAGGCAATGATGCTTAGAAAACCCATTATTGTTGCAGAGAATACAAATATTGATACCATTGTAAAAAAAATTCATTGTGGAATTGTTATTTCATATGGTGACCTGAATCAACTTGAAGGTGCATTGTTTACGTTGGCAAATAACAAAACCTTACGAGAGCTTATGGGGATTAATGGCCGTCGTGCTTATGAAACACAATATTCATGGAGCGAGATGAGCGAAAGACTACTGGATCTTTATTCAAGCATTTAGAGGTTTATCAACTGTTATGGAAAAAAATCGTAGCCTACTGAAGGGAAAGCGAATTGCTCTTGTAGCAAATACAGACTGGTATTTATCGAACTACAGATTATCTCTTGCCAATCTTCTCCGTGAAATTGGAAGCCAAGTTTACCTAATCTCTCCAAAAGGGGTATATTCCAAAACTTTTCAAGAACAAGGCTTCCAATGGGTAGAGTGGAAACTAAACCGCCGTTCCGTTTTCCCAATCTGGGAAATTTATTCCATTGTTAGTCTGCACAACCTTTATCGTCTGATAAAACCAGATATTGTTCACCATTTTACAGTAAAACCGGTATTATATGGCACTTTTATAAGCAATCTAATTGGGATCAGGTATATTATTAATTCCATAACAGGTTTGGGTTATTTCTTCTTGAGAGATACTGTTTGGATAAAGCTCATTAGAACTCTAATTCTTAGGAGTTACAGTGTCGTATTGCGAAATCCGAACGTATTCGTAATCTTTGAAAATCAGGATGATCGCTCCTTCTTTATGGAACAAAATCTAGCAAACTCAGATAACACTTTTATCATCGAAGGTGTGGGAGTGGATATTCATCAATTTACTCCATGCGCTGAAACCGAAGGGACGCCAATTGTTCTCTACGCAGGTCGTTTTCTTTGGGAAAAAGGTTTGGGAGAGTTAATTGAGGCTGCTCGCCTACTGCGAGAACAATTTGATTTTAGATTAGTTTTGGTAGGCAACCCAGATGTTGGGAATCCCGGCTCTATTTCGATGAAGTTACTAAAAGAATGGATTCAAGAAGGCATTGCAGAATGGTGGGGTTGGCAAGATAATATGGTAGAGGTATATAAGAAATGTCATATTGTAGTGCTTCCCTCGTATAGGGAAGGAATCCCTACAACGTTAGTCGAAGCGCTTGCGGTTCAAAAACCGGTTATTACAACCGATGTACCAGGATGTCGAGAGGTGGTCACACCTGGTGTAAACGGCCTCTTGATACCCCCTCGTGATTTCCGAGCCCTAAGGGATGCGCTGGCACTCCTTTTGAAGGATCGTGACCTTAGAATCCGCATGGGGAAAGCAGGACGAAAAATTGCTATTGAAAAATTTTCTAAAGAAGTTATAGACCACAAGACAGTTATGCTCTATCAGTCCATTCTAGAGAGTAAATAAGTGATGAAAGATGATGATCTACCCAGTGTTAGTCGCCCAAAAATCAAAAAGATCACTTGCTTATATTATGGGCCTGATAACGCAACGATCGCTTATCATCGGATATTAGCCCCTGCTCGAGTGCTAGGTATCCCTGTTTTGCGTGGCATCGAAAAGGATGGCTCAATAAATATTCAAGCTATTGAAGAAGGAGACATTATTGTTGTCCAAAGGGATGTGCCACGAAATTTACCTCGATATAGAAAAATTGTGCAGATAGCCCGTCAGTCCAGCAAACCTATCATTTGGGAAATCGATGATCTTTTATTTGAACTTCCTCCCGAGCACCCGGATCGACAAAATCGATTGTTTATCGAAGCCCTTTTACCCATGCTTGAAGTCTTACTTGAAGCCGACCTGGTCACCGTGTCCTCTCCAGGATTAAGGGAGTATTTTATGCAGATCCGAGAGAATGTGGTAATCTTACCAAATTTTCTCGATGATCAAATTTGGACTCTTAGGAGTCCATCCATATCGACAAATCTGCCTCTCACCATTGGATACATGGGAGGACATTCACATAAACCCGATATTGAGATAATTTTGCCTGTAATCAACGAACTATTAGCTAGATATCCCAATCGTTTACGTTTTGTTTTTTGGGGAAAAAATCTACTCAATTCGCTAGAGTACAATGAAGCGATTATCCAAGTTCCAATTGACATGCCATCTTACCCCGAGTTTGTCCAATTTTTTCAAACTGTTTCAGTGGATATTTTTATTGCGCCACTCAGAGATTCGCTCTTTAATCGATGCAAAAGTGGGATAAAATTTTTGGAATATAGTGCGCTTGGAGTTCCAGGTGTCTATAGCAACCTTGATCCCTATGCACTTGTTGTGACTCAAGGTTATGATGGTTTTCTGGCAACCAACACAGAAGAATGGATCAATTATCTTGTTCAACTAATCGAAAACCCATCCTTGAGAGAAACCATCGGGCGGAATGCCCAAAGTACGATCAAGGAAAAATGGTTGCTTTCAAACAACGCCGGTTTATGGTTAGAAACCTATAGCCGGGCATTTGATATACAATCTAATCCTAAACGGATTTTTCTCTACAACTTGATTAGAACGATTGATGAGCAAATGTTCGAGTATCAGAATGACCTTCGTTGGTCGCTAAAGCAAGCTGAGGAACAGATACAACAGCTAGACTTCCAGTTGAATGAAATCCAGAGCAGTGCTCTCTGGAAATTGTTGAAAAAATTTTGGAAAATTCGAACCTTACTGATACCCCACGAAAGTAAAAGAGAGCAATTCTATAGACTAATAAAACGCATCATTAAGTGAGGTCCAGAAAATGATTGATTTCCCATTGATATCGGTTATTGTGCCAACCTATAATCAGGAAAAATACATTCGGGCGTGCTTAGAATCGATTGTCCATCAGGATTATCCCAATTTTGAAATCATTATAGTAGATGATGGTTCTACCGACCGTACATCCTTAACGGTGGAAAAAATACTCCCTTCTTTCAAGGTTCCGGCAAATTTATTCAGACAAACCAATCAAGGTGCCCATGCAGCCATTAACCGAGGGATTCTCCTTTCTAGTGGGGAATATATTGCCATCTTAAATTCAGACGATCTCTATTATCCAACTCGACTGAGCGTAATGTACAATGCGCTTGTAAATAATAAGCGGCGATTTGCTTTTTCAAAAGTCAGGCATATAGATGATGTTGGCAACACTCATCAATTTCAAGACAAATACCTGAAAACTTTAGAAAACGCTTCTCAATTTCCCACGCTTAATTTTGAATTTTTACGCACAAATATCGCAGTCAGTACAGGTAATTTTCTTTTTCATCGCAGTTTGTATGAGGAGATTGGACCTTTTCGAGCATTTGTAACTTGTCACGATTGGGATTACGTCTTACGAGTACTTATTCTCGAAGAACCGTTATTTATAGACGAAATACTTCTGGATTATCGCATTCATTCCGAAGGTACACTGCAAAAGAATTTAAATAAGGTCGATGAAGAGGTTGAGCAGATTATGCTCACCTACTTTGACCATTTACCATACGCAAAAAATACGCAAGCCCCAGGTCCAAAACAGTGGGGGATTTACTGGAATTATTTTTCAACGAACTTCTTGGATCGCATACGCAAATATCCTCAAGTCGATGAGAAAATAAAACTACTAGACAAAGACTTGCAGAGCTTTAATGAGACCGAGGAAACAAAAAGGATAAAACAAGAATTTCTCGATTATGTCGGAAGTCCAAAGCCGATTGACCTCAATCTCGTTCATGTTTCTCTAGAGACGCCCAAAGTAAATCCCTCCCAACCCGAAGGACAATTTAGAATGCTCATTATTCTGCCCTGGATGGTTATGGGAGGTGCCGAGAGATTTATCCTAAATATGATGGACCAATTAAGTCAGACGGGTTGGTCTTTCACGATTGTCACAACCTCTCCAGCTGAGAATGTATGGAAGAGCAGGTTTCTAAGCAGAACATCAGACATATATGAATTACCTGATTTCTTGCCTATCAATGAGTATCCGAGATTCCTTAAGTTTTTGATTGAATTGAGACAAATCGACTTGATATTCCTTCAGGGAACTCTGGAAGGTTACCGATTGCTTCCCTATCTGCACACCTTATTTCCAGATATTCCGATTGTGGACTATTTGCACTTTCTCATTCCTGAATGGATGGACGGTGGTTATGCACGTTTATCTCTTATATATCGAGATTGCCTGGATATTACAATAACTTCATGCGAGCAAGTCCGAAACTGGATGATTGATCAAGGTGATGATAAACGTAGAATAAAAGTTTGTACAATCAACCCCGATCACAATTACTGGTTTCCTGACGAAGATCGTCGAAGACAAATTCGAGAACTTTTTAAAATAGCTAAAGATACAACTGTCATACTTTATGCAGCCCGGCTTGAACATCAGAAGCAGCCGGATGTTATGATAGAAACACTAAAAATATTGTCAGAAAAGGGACTCGATTTTTACGCATTTATCGCTGGTGATGGCTCCCTTTTTTCCTCATTAAGACACATGATCAAAGAAGAAAATTTGGGTCAGAAAGTATTTTTATTTGGATCGGTTGATCCCGACAAGATGCGAGATCTATATCTGGCCAGCGATATATTCTTCTTGCCCTCACAAAATGAGGGTATTGCCCTCACGATTTATGAAGCAATGGCATGTGGTTTACCGATTGTAGGTGCAAATGTTGGTGGACAAGCAGAATTGGTGACGCCTGAATGTGGATTCTTGCTCATGCCTAAATCTAAGAATGAAATGTTCTACTCATATGCAGAAGTTTTGTCAAAGCTGATCAAAACCCCCTCCCTTCGAGAACAGATGGGACAAGCTGGTAGACAACGGATTGTAAACCACTTCTCAATTGATGGCATGAAACACTGTCTGAGTGAGGTCATTCAAGGAGCCATACTGCTCAAATCTAAGGGAGAAACTCTTAAAGTATCTCTTTCACAAAATGAATTGGCAGTTCGTGAAGCCCGCTATGCAGTTGAATTGTTTTTCGCGCTATCGGAGCTGCAGCACTTGGATAAAATGTATAAGGATTTGTACACTCAATACATGGAAATAATTAATAATCATCAAGAACTATCTAAGAAATATTTCGAATTGCTTCAACCAAAACCAGCAAGGCACTGGTTTTATCTTTGGGTAAGGCAATTGGTTTTACCTATCTTCATTAAATGGAATGATAAAAGAATATTTTCTTTATTATTATCGATTAAAGAGAAAATAAAACTAAAAATCGCTTTATAAAGATGAATAGAATTTTTGGACGGATTATTAAGGTCTTAAAAAATCCAAAAGTCGCCTTTCAATTTGTCCTTGACAAGATAACGGCCTTCACCAAGAAATTAGCCGTCAAGGCGCTACACAAGTTCGATACACACGGTGTATTCAGTTCCTGTTATTCTCTCCCTTCTAGTGTTACAGAAGTATACACTGAGATTCCCGTCAGGGCATTGTCACAAGAAAGATCTCAAGATCAGAAAATAACCCTGATTGCAACCTGCTTTAATGAGCGGAATAACGTGCAGGATTGGCTCGAGAGTGTGCGATCTCAGACTATCCTGCCCGATGAGTTGGTTGTTGTCGATGGAGGTTCTTACGATGGAACAGTTGAGTATCTGAGAGAACAGGCAAGCCGATTACCGTTCCCCTGTAAAATCATTGTCGAACAGAATGTAAATATTGCCAGAGGTCGCAACATCGCAATTGAGAATGCTTCTAACGAAATTATTGCTTGTACAGACTTCGGATGTGTTCTTGACAAGAAATGGCTGCAAAACATAACGTATCCATTTTATGATGACAAGGAAATTGAGGTTGTTGCGGGTTTTTACACCATTGCGAAAGATAGCAGGTTAAGGATGCGCTTATTAGGTCCTTCTAGTGCATCGGTTGTCCCAAACACCTTTCTCCCTTCTTCAAGATCGCTTGCGTTCCGAAAAACATCCTGGAAAAAAGCAGGAGGGTATCCTGAATGGCTTTCATTGACTGGTGAAGATACCATTTTTGCGGTTAATCTCAGAATAGCCTGCCCCAAATGGGCTTTTGTGCCTAGCGCAATCGTTGAGTGGAAAGCACCATCTACTATGTCAGGATATTGGCGTAAAGTATTTGAATGGTCGAAAGGGGATGGAGAATCGAGTTTCGGGAGCAGCCTGTACTACTTAAGTCTCTTGAGAATTCTTGCTTTATTCTCAGTCGGTTTATTTTTAATACTCACAAATATTTTCCTTTTTGGCATTACCCTAAGCTTTTGGTCTAAAACTTTTTTGTCTATTCTTTCTTTAACCGTCTTTTATCTCATTTCATCTAGATTATTATTTGGCGAGAAAATTTTTCGCATTGACGATTTAATTAGTGAAATTGGCGCTGAATGGATGAGAGTTCGCGGTTACTTGCTTGGAGCTAGAAATAGACCAGCAGCTTTTAAGCGTCGTTTCCAAAAAGTTCAAGATTTTTTTATCATTTTAGCAGGAGTACCTATTGATGACACCGGAGGTGGTTCTCGTGGGGCACAATTAGCGTGGGAACTACTTCATCAGGGTTATGCTGTTCTATACTTAAACGCATTTCCCAAGTACGAAAGTGTTGACTTGCCTATTAACAAATACCATCCGAATCTGGTAAATATGTCATTTGAAGACTACTTAACAACCCGCTATTACCGTCTATACGAACCTTTGATTTCTGAAAAACCGTTCAGAGCTCTCGTTGAGTTTCCTCTTCCACGTTTTCTTTCTCATATAGAGTGGCTCAAGGACAGGGGAGTAAAAATTGTCTACGATTGCATTGATAATTGGGAAACTTCCCTCGGCGCGCAATGGTATTCAAGACAAGTCGAAAAACAAATCGTTGAAATCAGTGATGTCTTAATCGCCACCGAAAAATCTTTATCTCATTCTTTGACCGAAAGATATCAGAAAAAGGTTACATTACTACCTAACGCTGTAAATTTACGAATATTCGATCCTTCAATAAATTATCCCACTCCCGATGATCTTCCAGATAGTTTATGGAGATCAATTTATATTGGTGCTTTATGGGGGGATTGGTTTGATTGGGATCTATTAAGAAAGGTCGCTGAGTCATATCCGGATATGGCATTGATAGTTATTGGAGACTACCGTGGACAAGGTAAGAACTATCCACCCAATATTCATTTCTTAGGATTAAAACCCCAATATATCCTACCCTGTTATTTAAAATCAGCCGATGTTTGTCTAATCCCATGGAAAATAACCCCAATAACGCAGGCTACAGACCCCCTAAAGGTTTATGAATATTTAGCAATGCACAAGCCGGTCGTTGCTCCTTTACTCGATCCTCTTCGTAGCCTTCCAGGGGTATGGCTTGCCAATGATGAAGATGAATTTATTCGATTGGTTAAGGATGTCTTGAACTTTCCTTTGCCGATCGATCAAATAAATTACTTCATCGCCCAAAACAATTGGACGAAGCGGGTGAAACAACTCATAGATGTGATTAACGCAACAGACTGAGGATTATGGTGAAATTCCTAACTCCGTGAGTTGAGACGGTGAAATATAGAGATATTCTTCTCGTGCTACTCCTTGCTTATAACCCTCAAATCTCGTCGACCCACTGAAGAACGGCCAATCGCAACTCTGATTCACTCCCTTATTAAAATAAATAATACCCACTACATTTGTTTGATTCGCCAAGTAAGAATAAGCTTCCTGAAGCCATTTGTCCTTTGCAGAGATATCATAACCTTTCGCAGAATACGCGCTTGTTCCTGTCTGGGCCACGATTATCGGCTTAGACGGAGACATTCTTACAAATCGTTCAATATAAGATGCGTACACTTTTTCAGGCGAGTCCCACGACTTCCATAATGCAGAAGGACAATAGCCTGCATTGTAACTACTAAAGGCAACCACCCTAACAGCATGATCTCCTGGATAATAATCTTCAAAAGGAGGGTCATTGGGCGAGCTCCAGCCATTCGGCGCGAATACCCATATCACAGAAGAACTTGCCCCCTCATCCTGGAATAATTGTTTTATACGGCTAAAGGCGTTTTTGAATTCTGAGGGAGTACCATGATAACTTACCCAATAACCATTCATTTCTTGGAGGGGAGCAACTAACGCGATCCGATTTTGTCCTTTCCGCGTGCCTTCATCATGCCACTTTCGAAAAGCTCGTGCCATAGCACGAATTTGATTATCCATACCCCCGCTGTTAATGTCTGTAAGTTTCTTCTTAGTCTCAATGTTCACAAAAGGAATATAACCCGCATCCCAAATCATGCCCAACGGTACCGGTATATTGTAGTCTGGATACAAGTCTTCAAAAGCAATAAAAGTGCCAACCAAGCTGATCTTTTTACCCGACCAATCTTCTATAGCTTTTACCTCATTTTCAATTGTGGTAGATAAGCCAAGATAACCATCCGTGTATACACCAAGCATGATTTTGGGACGCATTGGGGAAGTGACAATTGGAAGATATACTTGGTTAAGTGCATTTGGTTCAATAGGGTTAGCTTTCGCACTAAGGCTATGCGAGCTTAAGATGATTATCAGAAGACATAATAAATAGATACAACTACTTTTTAGGATACCTTTCTTGACCACTGCTTTCTCCTTAGATCCATTCACGCAAAATCTAGTGTCATAATTGATTATTACACAAATTTTTATGATCCGACTTTACAGAGTTGTTAGGAGATGATGAAGATTGTATTAAGGATAAAAAACGTCATACTGATATTAGCGAAAATGGTATATTTATGTTTGAATGTACATCATATCCATTTATCCTGATATCAACGACATTTTCAGATGTGCGTTTATTATTCTTTTTAGAAGGAAGAATAGAGGTTATGAAAAATTTTCAGCATAAGAAAGTCGTAATTTTCTTTGTTATTGCTATCCTTCTTAGGGCTTTCTTGTATATTTTTATATACTCAAGAGGTTACTTCTATGGAAAACCGTGGGACTCTTTCTCTCGAACCCTTTTATCTTATTACTGGTCAAATCATCCATATTTTGCACCATCCGATGGATATTGGTTGCCTTTACAATTTTGGATCAACGGTATAGTTTTTTCGCTTGTAAAGCCTTGGTATCCTTATTCGAACCTAGCCCTACCGGTTCTAATAAACAACCTTTTTTTTATCGGTTCACTTTTGGTAACCTATAAGATTATTAAGTGTTTTACAAATGATTCCCAATTCTCTTCTTTGAGTTTATGGACATTGTCTATTTTTTCTGCTGACATCTTTATAACATTTTCTGGATTATGCGAGCCTATGCTCGTCTTTTTTATTTTAGCCTCAGGTTATTATTTTTATAGACTGATCATTACAAAGCGAAAGAAATTTTATATCACTGCTATCTCTATCGTCTCACTCTTAGCAAGTGCCACTCATTATATAGGTTGGTTTATCTCATTGTTTTTTATTCTGTTCTTCTCTGGATGGGTAATTAATAGATGCAAATTGCATAAAAAGGTTGAAGTAATCGAGTTGATGCCGGTATTTACTTCACTTGTTATACCACTTATATGGCTAATAAATGCTTATGTAAGGTTTGGCTCACCTCTTTATCCCCTTCAGTCTGCCCAGCATATGCAACAGCCTTATTTAGGGCAAGTTGACTATTGGAGTCGATTGCTAATCATCCCGAAAGTCTTGTTTTTAGAGATTGGAATAATAGCCATTTCTGGGAGCATTGCTCTTTACTATCTTTTGCTTAAGAAAGATAGTAGGGTTTTAGTCAGTATACCCGGCGTCTTTGTTTTATTTATCTTATGGACAACGACTATTCTAGGTACAAGCAACCCTTATCAAGAACCAAGATATTTGGTTTTCTATGGATGGGTGATTTATCCGCTAGTAGTTCTAATCGCTAGAGAATACGTCGATCGTCAAGTAGCAATTATTGGGATATCGGTCCTTTTGACTATTTATATATCGCAGAATTTTTTTCAACTTCTTTCTTATGAAAATTCATTTGATAAAAATTTAGAAAAGGTAGCTCAGGAAATTCGTCCTTGGTGTCCTAGGCAATCTAACGACTCACCATTAATCATAATTGGTAATTCATTTGCCGAATCAGGCGTCATACCTGTACTAAGCGGCTGTCCGGATAAAATTTTATTTCTAACCAAGTCCCAATTCGAGCCGAGTGTTTCTGACATTATATTTGAACGAAAATGCACCCTAATTGTTACCAAAAGCAAGTCAATTGCGGAAGAAGCTCTAAGTAAAAAAATCAATTATAAAAATGTAGACCGTTATTTTATTTTCTACTGCAAGGACACCCTCAATATTCATTGAAGTCTCTCGTGCGCCTGTTATATATCTCAATCTTGTAATCTCTGATTTTGTGTTCATCTTCCACGACAATGCCCCCAAAATGACTTACGCTCCCAACACGGTATTTTCAAGGTCGCTATGATTACTTGTCTCTTCCCTCCAATCGATTACAATTAAACCAACCGCCGCTTGGGAGTCTTGCATGCGCTTGAGCCATCTCAAATACCTGATCTTGACCATGCGCCCGCGCCAGTGGGTTAAGAACGGTGTCCTCTTCGCTGCCCTCGTCTTCGACCGCCAGTTAAATCCCGCCCATATCCCCGAAATCATCCGCACCACGCTGGGTTTCATCGTTTTTTGCCTCATCTCCGGGCTGGTTTATCTAATCAACGATCTGGTCGATGTCGAAGCTGACCGCAAGCATCCTCAGAAGCGCCATCGCCCGATTGCGGCCGGCAAGCTCCCTCCTTCAGTGGCTTTAAGCGCTGCCGTTGTCTTGCCGTTGGTGATTTTTCCTTTCTCCTATTGGCTTTCCCCCTCCTTCGCTCTGGTCGGCATGGGGTACTTTCTACTGAACCTGGCTTATTCTAAATGGTTAAAGCACATTCCCTTGATCGATGTCTTTGCGATCGC
>Ga0197142_1003747_pt1 | contig 12587 bp, 7 predicted proteins | sample GBS60_MetaG_FD_148614 | JGI IMG/M metagenome (GOLD analysis project Ga0197142, IMG submission 148614) | Sediment microbial communities from Great Boiling Springs, Gerlach, Nevada, United States - GBS 60_MetaG | ecosystem: Environmental > Aquatic > Thermal springs > Hot (42-90C) > Sediment... | reverse complement strand
GTTCGCTTCATTGGTGCTATTACTGGGCAGGGTGAGTGTCTTACCAGACAGAATGCCTTTGTTCAGGCAATCGAGGTTGCGCCGGGCGACGGCGGCAAGGGTGCTGTCCCGCGCACGGTAAAACTACCGGATGATATACCTAATCTGCTTCAAAATGGTGGCTTTGAGGACGGCTTGACTGGCGACTATGGAGCGAACGGAAAACGCACTGCCAGTTCGGGCTGGAACTATGAATTCATCAGCCCGCTAACCAGCTACATTTGGCCCGAGTCCGCTTACATCTGGCATCCAGACTGGGGCCTACCCGAGATCCACTGTGGTTTGCAAGCGATCCGCACACATTCGGACGGCAACGGTCACACGCGTATTTGGCAAGACGTGATGGTCAAATTCCAAACTCAATACCAGGCGTCGGTATGGGTGCGTCCGGTCGACTTGCGAGGAAAGGGCTTCGGTACCGATCCCAATGATTCGGCTGGTCTCATTATTCAGGAACTCGATGCTGATGACCGGGTCATTGTCGAACATCCGAAAATCGAAATCAAAAAAGCAGCACCCTATACTAAGTTGTCTAACACATTTATCACAGGGGCGAAGACAGTCAAGGTTCGGTTCATACTCGATACCGTGATTGCCTGCCACTACACGGAGGGCCACGTTACATACGACGATTGCTTACTCACGGAGGTTGGCAACTAGGTGTTGTGGATAACGGTTAACGGAAGCGAAAAGGTAATGAAAAGGATTCATTAATGAAACTAACCGGCATCGATATCAGCGTGTTTGCAACTTATTTACTTTTTGTAATTGCCATAGGCTTTGTTGCTTCTCGGAGAGTTGCCAATACGAAACGCGATTATTTCTTGGCGGGCGACAAATTGCCGTGGTGGATGGTAGGCGGCAGCATAGTCGCTGCCAACGTGAGTAGCCAACACTTTATCGGCGTGATTGGGACGGCTTATTCGACCGGCTTTGTGGCAATGGTAATAGAGTGGGGCGCTATCCTGCTCGGCTTCAATGCCCTTCTTTGGGTATTCTTGCCTTATTACCTAAGAAACGGCTTTTACACTATGCCCGAGTTCCTCGAGAAGCGGTTCGGATCGGCGGCGCGGACCGCGTTTGCTGGGTTGATTTTGATTACCTACGTATTTGTCGAGATCAGCGCGGTTCTATACCTCGGCTCAGTTGCGCTTCACGCGCTCATCGGTATCGACGAACGGCTCTGCATCATCATTATGGCCATTTTCACGGGGGCTTATACTATCGCTGGTGGGCTTACTGCTGTTGTCTGGACAGAGATGCTTCAGCTTGCCGTGCTGTTATTGGGTGGAGTATGTTTATCGTTCTTCACCATACGAGCGGTTGGTGGTTGGTCAGCGGTGATGGGCACTTCAGATAACTGGGGCCTAATACTTCCTGCGACCAGCCAAAGCTTCCCGTGGACGATGTATCTCGGAGGAGTGACGTGCATAAGTGTGTTTTACTGTGCTGCCAACCAGTTCATTGTTCAGCGTACACTAGCCGCAAAAGACGAGTGGCACGCGCGAATGGGTGTTGTCTTTACGGATTACCTTAAATTCTTAATGCCGCTTATCATCGTAGTTCCAGGCATCATGGCGCCGACACTCTTCCACAATATGGGCATCCGTCTCGACAAGCCGGACTCGACGTTCCCTATGCTGGTGAAGACGCTACTTCCTACCGGGCTGGTCGGGTTGGTTATGGCCGGACTGATCGCAGCCGTGATGTCGCACATATCAGGTGCGGTGAACTCGTGTACCACTATCGCTACCTTGGACTTCTACATTCCATACTTCCAAAAAGATGCTACCGAAAAGCAGGCCGTCGTCTTCGGCAAGATTGTGGGAGCTGTGATAGTTATTCTAGGTATTTTCTGGGGGATGGTTTTGCTCAGTCACTCAGATAAACCGATATTTCTCTATCTGTTGGATGCGTATGGCTACGTGACTCCGGGAATTGCGACGATGTTTCTGCTTGGTATATTCTGGCGTCGAACTACCCACGCCGGAGCCCTTGCGGCAGGTGCCGCTACTATCCCGCTTACAGTAGCTATGCAGACTATCGTCCCGCATCTTCCAGAGGCTGTGTCGGTCTACGTGTCGCCGTTTATGAACCGCACCGGGATCGTCTTTTGGTTGTGCATGCTAATTGGGGTTCTGGTAAGCTTGTGCACAAAGCCGAAGCCCGAAAAGGAGATTGAAAATCTGATCTGGACCAAGGCAAGTCTGACACTCCCTAAAGAACAGAAAGCCAAAATGAAGGGCCTTCGCAACCCGGCGCTTTGGTGGGGTATCGTGACGGCGGCTGTGTTGTTTATGTATGTCCGATATGCCTTCGACCGCACGCCGCCTGCAATTACCGTAACTGCTCCCGCTATTGCCGTTGCAGGCAAGTCGGTTGCTTTCGAGATCAAGTCAAGCGAACCACTCTCGTCTCTTGACGCCGAGAAGATAGCAGTTGTCGGTGGGTGCAAGGCGACGGTGTATAGCAAGGAACTAGGCAAGAGGGTGATTGACCTCAAAGGCGACGGCCACTTCTTCAAGCTCAACGTTGTTCCCGACCCTGGCACAAAGGTTAGCGTCACTGTCCCCGTTGGGGCGGCTAAAGACCAGTCGTTCAACGTTAACGCTGTCGCTTCAACGGCTTCGGTGGTTGCAAGATTAGCCAGTGGAGGAGACTCTCGGAATGATAAGTTCTTCAACGTTCGATACAACCAATGATGAGTTGCGAAGTATCGCGCCGGTTATGCGTATCAAATTCAATATTCAATACTTAGCGAGTTGTCCGGCCATACTTGGCTCAGGACAACGGAGGTTAGACTATGGAACCGACAACACCAACCGCGCGTTTGGCGCTTGACACTATACTCGGCAAGCCAACCAAAGGCATACCTAGCTGGATGCTAAACATAATGGAATGGAGCCATATCGAGCGCATAGCCGGTACCGAACCGGGCAGCTATCGTCAACGCCCAGAGGAAGTCTATCGGCAAATGCAGGTGAACCTGGGCACTTGCCTGATGGACCAATATATTCCTGAAAATCCGCTGTCCATGGGGAACCTTGGTTACGAGTCCGCTTGTCACGGAGCGACAACCGGAGCCGAGACAGTCGTGTTGGATGGCATAACTATAAACTCGCCAGAGGCAGTTGTTGAGCATCTGGAAAAAATCGTCTTTCCGCGAATTCGGCAGACTATCGCTAGCTACGACGAGGACGCACGAGTCAAAGAGATTATCGAATCCGAGCACTCATTACAAGAACTTATCGGTCCCACTATGCTCAAAGCGCCTTACGGTGTAATTGGCTTCCCGACCCTTGCCTATACAGAATACGGCTATGTGAACTACTTTTCTGCTTATGCGCTTTATCCTGATGTGATGGAAAAGCACTTTTCACTTCAGGCCGACCTTATGCTTCTCAACAACCGTGCTGCTGCGCGTGCTTATGTCGAGGGTGGGCTTCCGCCGTTTCACAGACTTGATCACGATATGGCCGACTCCCGAGGAATGCTCGTCAGGATAGAAACGCTGGACAAGATATGGTTCCCACACTTCGCCCGTTGTCTTGAACCCGTTCTAAAAGCAGGCGTAAAAATGATCTGGCATTGTGATGGCAACCTGAACGACATGATTCCTCGCCTTCTTGAGTGTGGAATTGTGGGTTTCCAAGGATTCCAATATGAAGACGGAATGGACTATGAGCAGATATGCAAACTCAAGACGCGTGATGGTGACGATCTTATGATCATTGCCGGCGTCAGCGTCACACGCACCTTGCCGATGGGCAAGCCCGACGACGTGAAGCGTGAAATGGAGTTTCTTGTCAAACACGGTCCGAAAAAAGGCTTGTTCCTTGGCGCTTCTAGCTCGATTGCACCCGGAGTACCTTGGGATAACATTAAGACTCTTTGGGAAGGTTTGCTCTACTATCAAAAACACGGAAGAGGCTAAGTTGCTTGAACGTAACTTGAGCAGCGTAGCCTGTCAATATTTGCAACGATAACGCAAAATTGCTACGTCAACATTAGTGGCACACGATGCATAACTAGAGATTAAAGAACAAGAGGTAAATTACCGATGGCAAAATTCGACCCAACACCCTATCAATTGGATTTGAACGAGTGGCCAAAAATCATTACTCCGGAAGTTCCAGGACCAACTAGTAAATCTCTACACGAACGCGCTGCCAAATACATGAAAGGTCTCTCGGGGCAGGTGCGGTTGTTCCCTGTCGTTTTCGAAAAGGGCTTCGGCTGTACGCTGCAGGACGCCGACGGAAACAAATACATCGACTTTTCCAGTGGCATCTACGTAACCACCCTCGGACACTGTCATCCCAAGGTCTCTGAGGCTGTCGCAAAGTACGCGCATACCCTGATGAACGCGCACGATTTCACTACGTCCATCAAGGTAAAGCTTTTGGAGAAGATGGTTGAGGTTCTTCCAGGAGATCTGTGCGGTATTCAGCTCTACGACAGCGGCACGACGGCGGTTGAGGCCGGGCTACGAACTTGCCGTGCCGCTACGGGCAAGTTCGAGTTTATCTCGTGTTATCGCGATTTCCACGGCAAGAGTGGCCACGCCATAAGCCTCGCCAGCATGACCAAACTCAGTGGCGCAGGTCGTGCGCAAGGATTCTATATGGTTCCAAGGCCAGATACATATAGGCCGATGTGGACCCGCGAGGATGGCTCACTCGATACCGAAAAGTATCTCGAATTCTACGACGACTTCATCAAAAACGCCACAACTAATTGTGTTGCAGCGTTTGTCTTAGAGCCTATCCAGGGTTGGGCAGGGTCGATTATGCCGCCGGATGACTTTTTCCCGAAGCTTGCAGCCTTCTGCAAAGAGCGCGATATACTGCTGTTTGCAGACGAAGTTCTCACCAGTTGGGGGCGAACTGGTAAATGGCTGTGTACGGAGCATTGGGGCGTAGTCCCGGACGTAGTTACCATCGGCAAGGGTTTTGGCAATGGTTTTCCGGTTACGGCTATGGTAGTGCGCGAGCCTTATGCTGATGCCGTTGACAAAATTAGCGCCTCCACTAGCTACGGTGGCAATCCGATGGCCTGTGCGGCTGCGCTTGCGTCAACCGAGGTCATTATTGAGGAAGGTCTGCTCGAACACGCTATGGAGCTCGAGGACCTTTTCCGCAAGAAAATGGCGGATTGGACCAGTAAATACCGAATTGTCGGCGATACGCGTGTTCGCGGTTGTCTTATTGGCGTGGAGCTTGTCAAAGACCAAAAAACCAAAGAACCATTCGACGAAGCAGGCAAACTCGTTTATCAGATGGCCTTTCGCAAGGGCTTGGCTTGGATCCCAGCTGGTCACATTCTTCGCATGAGCCCGCCCATCATAATGCCCAACGAGGTCGCTTTAAAGGCAATGGACATCGTCGAAGAAAGCATCGCTGAGGTTCAAAGGTTATTGGGCTACTAGTGGAGGGTTGGTCACGATGAAAACCATTCGTTTCGGCGTTATCGGATGCGGTCTTATGGGCCGCGAGTTTGCTAGTGCTGTTGCAAGATGGTGTTATCTAGCCGAGCCAATGGCGCGACCCGAGATAGTTGCCGTGTGCAATACCAGCTACCCGGCAATGAAGTGGTTTACCGACAACATCACTTCTGTATCGCAGGCAGTTACTGATTACACTGAGTTGTTGGCTAATGACCAGGTGGAAGCCGTCTATTGTGCTGTGCCTCACAACCAGCATCAAAAGTTGTATTGTGACATAATCTCTGCCGGCAAGCACTTAATGGGGGAAAAGCCATTCGGTATTGACCGGCCTGCCAACAATGCAATACTGCAAACAATCCAAAACAATCCCAACGTGTTTGTGCGGTGTTCGAGCGAATACCCATTTACTCCTGCTATGCAACGCCTGTGCGATATGATTGACCGATGCGAGTTCGGCCAAATCATCGAAGTTAACACGGGATTCCTGCATTCTAGCGACCTCGACCCCAATAAGCCTATCAACTGGAAACGCAAGGTCGAGATCAATGGTGAATATGGTGTGTTGGGTGATTTGGGAATGCATGCGCTTCATGTGCCGCTTAGGGCTGGCTGGAAGGCCAAAAACGTCCGAGCGATATTATCCAACCTTATTGCCGAGCGTCCTGACGGTCAAGGCGGCATGGCGCCATGTTCTACCTGGGACAACGCTACCTTGCTTATCGAGGCCGAGGATCCAGTAACCGGGTCGGTGTTCCCGTGGACTGTTAAGACCCAACGCATCGCTCCCGGTCATAAGAACACCTGGTATTGCGAGGTAATCGGCACGAAAAAATGTGCCAGATATTCATCAAAGAACACAAATTCTATCGAATTACTCGAATACAGCGGCGGCGAACAAGCCTGGCAGCAGATTGATATGGGCCAGGAAACATCGTTTAAAACCATTGCTGGTGCTATATTCGAGTTTGGATTTAACGATTGCATATTGCAAATGTGGGCGGCCTTTATATATGAGCTAGTGAACGGGCGACCGCTTAAGCGGTTTGCGGGTTGTGTGACTCCGGAGGAAACTGCGAAGCAACATAACATACTCACGGCTGCGCTGATGTCCCAGCGTTCGGGTACGACCATCAAGATTGATTGAAACTCACGTCGGAGGAACGCGATGTTGCAACCTAAAATGGGCCTTTTGCCCCTATACCTCGAGCTCTACGACAAGGTTATGCCGGAAATCCGCACCAGAATGGAGGAATTCCGAGACCGCATCTCGTTGGAGTTTACACGGCGAGGGCTGGCCGTAACTGTCGCACCAGTGTGTAGAGTCGAGAGTGAGTTTATGGCTGCGATGGGGCTGTTTGAAGATGCCTCGGTTGATGCTATTGTTACTTTGCACCTAGCCTATTCGCCGTCGCTAGAGGCAGTCAGTGTTCTCGCAAATACCAGACTGCCATTGATAGTGCTCGATACTACACCGTCATTTTCCTTCTCGCCCGGTGATGAGCCCACGGAGTTGATGTACAACCACGGTATACATGGAGTACAGGACCTATGTAACCGACTTATCCGCGCAGGAAAGACTTTTCACATTGAAGCTGGTCACTGGCAGAAATCCGACGTGCTCGACCGTGTGGTGGGATGGGTTAAGGCTGCCGCCGCCTCGACGAACCTTAGCCGAGCGCGTGTCGGTCTAATTGGTTCACAGTTCAAAGGAATGGGCGATTTTGCTGTTCCTTTTGAAGTTCTTAAAAGTACGCTTGGGGTCGAGGTGGTAGTTGCGGACTTTGCTGAGTTGGTCAATTTTATGCCGGGGGCCGATGCTCCTGAAACCCTGGACGAAGTGCGATCAGACCAAATCAGTTTTAATTTTAATGCACAGGACGACTTTTTAGAAGAGCACAAAGCCACCTCGCGGGTTGGTCTCGCAGTCAGACGCTGGATTGAAAAACACGAACTCACGGCGTTCACAATGAATTTTAGCGATATCAACGCCACCACAGGCTTGCCCACAGTCCCGTTCCTTGAAGCTAGCAAAGCAATGGCGCGAGGGATCGGTTACGCGGGTGAAGGCGACGTTCTGACGGCTGCCTTTGTCGGTGTGCTGGCATCCTTATTCCCGGAAACCAGCTTTACTGAAATGTTCTGCCCTGACTGGGAACACAATGCAATCTTTTTGAGCCATATGGGCGAGATTAACCCATGCTGCGTTTCCGGCAAACCTGTGCTTGCGAAGAAGTCGCTGCCGTGGATAAATACTGGCGATTCGGTTATGATAGTCGGACGATTCAAGGCAGGGCTAGCTACTCTGGTAAACCTTGCTCCTATGCCGGACGATGACTACTCACTTATTCTTGTCCCAGTTAAAGTTATCGGACCGGAAGATGGTGACGGGATGACCGACACTGTTCGCGGTTGGATAACCTCGGAGGTGCCATTGGCTGATCTTCTCGCAGAGTATAGCAATCTGGGTGGAACTCATCACTCGGCGCTGGTTTACGGGGATGCTTTGGATACACTCATTCGCTTGGGAATGATTCGTGGTTGGGAAACGGCGGTGATCGGCTAAATGGAGTCTATTTATTTGGGAGTTGATGTGGGCACGTCTTCGGCCAAGTGTCTTGCAGTTGGCGATGACGGGCAAATTTTTGCGATGGCGCAATACCCATATTCGCTGTCGTTTCCGCGAGAAGGTTGGGCCGAACAGGACCCGGTAGACTTCGTTACCGGCGTAGAAGAATCAATTCGCCGTTGCGTCAACGATCTAAAAGCTAAAGGTATCGACCCGTTCGATATCAAGGCTTTGGCAATGAGTACTCAGGCAGACACTTTGATTGTTGCCGACGAACTCGGCAATCCGATTTTGCCCGCTATTAGCTGGATGGACACCCGGGCCGCGAATGAATGCGATAGCCTATTGTCCGAGATCGGTGCAGATTTTTGGTATCGTCACACAGGTATGCGCTTAACGGTCTATAGCTCGGCGTGCAAGCTTCGCTGGATTAGAGACAACAGACCAGATGTTTGGCAGCGCATCCGCCGTTTGTGCTGGGTTCCTGACTGGCTAGCTAAGCGCCTTACCGGCTCGTTTGCCGTTGACATCCCAAGCGCCTCTTGGACTCCGCTGTATTCGCCTTTCGAAAGAGACTATGCCGAGCCGGTTCTAAAGATGCTCGGGATAGATGTCGAGCAACTGCCTGTACCGTTGGAGTCTGGAGTCGTTATTGGCCAGCTCCTACCCGAGGTGGCCGAAAGATTAGGGCTAAATCGAGAAATCAAAGTCATATCTGGCGCCTTCGACCAGACTGCCGCTGCTTATGGTGCAGGTGCGACTGTCAAAGAGCGTTGTGTTCTGTCTTGTGGCACTGCTTGGGTGCTATATCTTGTGACTTCAGAACCTGCTGTAGATAATTCTGGGAATTTGCCGATCTGTTGTCATGCCAAGGCAGGCGAGTGGGGTATGGTGCTTCCATTTACAGGAGGTTCGGCTTACGATTGGCTTTTGCGAACTTTTGGTACGGAATATGAGCAGAAGCCATCAAATGCGGCACCCTTGATCTTCGTGCCGCACTTATATGGCGGTTTGTGTCCTGACTGGAAAACCGACTCGCGGGGGAGCATAATTGGTCTGACTCTTTCGCACAACCGCTACGACATCGAGCTTGCTATTATGCGCGGTCTTGCCTTTGAGGCTAGGCGAAACCTTGAGGCAGCCGAGTCCATTACTGGTAGTGTTGGTTCAGTTCGGATGGTTGGCGGTGCGGGCAATAGTCTGGTGTGGCCTCAGATCATTGCCAACGTTCTAAATAAGCCTATTGAAATCGCTGAGTGCCTCGAATCGGCCGGCTACGGCGCAGCCAAGCTTGCGGCTGGAGAATCAGCTAGCAGGTGGTCGCAGGTTGATTCGGTCAGAGTGATAGAGCCCGATGTTTCGCAGGCGAAAGAAGAGAACCGGCAGTATGAGTGCTATCTAGAAGTCTACCATGCTCTACTGCCGCTATACGAATCACAAGCAAGGAGAGTGACAGATTGACAGGTAACCAGATCAGATTGGATAAGTTGTTCTCCAACGGCGGCAAGGCCGTTGTGATTGCCGTTGATCACGGCGAATTCGACGGCCCACTGCCCGGCATGGTCGATTTGCCGGAGGTTGTTAGTCGAATATATCCGGGGGTTTCGTCGATATTGCTGTCGCCGGGAATGCTTCCTCATTGTGGTCACGCGTTCAACTACAAGGGCGCGCCAATGGCGATGGTTAGGCTCAATTGGAGTTCGCACTTCTGTTTCCACTTGGGTTACAATGAGGCTATCGGTGTTCAGGCGATCAGTGCAGCCGATGCACAGGCTGCTGGGGCCGAGATTGCGCTTGTTTGTCTTACGCTGCAAACCGGTAGCGAGGCGAGAGACGCCGCCAACGTGGAAACATTTTGCAGACTCGTAAACGAAGCCAAACGTCTTGGGATGCCGGTCGTCGGCGAGTATTTTCCCGCAAACTCAGACAAGCTTACGAAGCAACAAATGCAGGATCAGGTCTTAAGAGGCTGTCGCATTGCGGCGGAGCTAGGGGTTGATCTTATCAAAACATTCTACACGCAGGATTTCAAAGCGGTCACTGCTGCCTGTCCTGTTCCGATTCTGGGATTGGGTGCGGAAAAGCTACCGACACAGTTGCAGGCTCTAGAACTTGCCGAAAACATAGTGCGTGATGGTGGCAAGGGCGTGGTCTTCGGTCGCAATGCCATTCAAGTGCCGGATCCTACGGCGTTTCAAGCCGCGCTATGTGACGTTGTCCAACAAGGCGTATCGGCTGCCGAAGCGGCTCTTCGTCACACTTTGGCCGACTGATTCCGTCGGTTAAACTCGTCCATTCGTTGGGTATTATAGGCAGAAGTTCCTAATGTGAGACGAGGAGGAAGCTATGCCTTAATACAACTGTCTGATAGTTGGTAGTTGGCGGCGGGATGAATGAGCTTCCGCCGCATAAAGCTTGCCTACGCACTCGACGCGCCCGCCCGTCTCGTCTTCCACTAAGTCGGCCGCGACTATGTCGCCGACGACGTCCGTGAGTTCCTGGGAAGACTTGAGGTCGATCTTCTTGTTGATGGCAGTGATGTAGTGCGCGGCGAGCTCGGCCGGGGTGAAGTGGTTGCCGTAACGATTCGTGCTCGCCCGACACGTTATGAAGTTAAACTACGGGTCGCTGGCGTCGGGGTTGAGGTAAATCACCTCGGTCGATAGTCCCTCTTTGGCCTTCATACCCACTTCTACGATCAAGACATTCAGAGAACGAGCATTGCTTGGCCGGTATCAGTATCTGTTTCTAGATGCGGCGTGGGCAAAATACGTAGTGGATCTGAGCGCCGCACGCATCTGTGTTTTAACTGCGGCGGGCATGAGTTACTCTGGGGTAAAGGAGATGCTGGGTTTTGAGCGGGTGCAGGTTGAGAGCGAGTCAAGCTGGCGTGGGTCCTTTCTCGGCTTATGGAACGGGTATTGATGCCGAGTAACCTTGATCTTGTGATTTCGGACGGGCAAAAGGGTCTACTTGCGGCAGCGAGTGAGGTTTAGGGGATGTGCTGAATCAGCTGTGTTGGGCGCATAGGGTGCGCAATGTGCGGGGGTATGTGTTGGCAAGTGAGCGCAAGGAAATAGTTGTCGACTTAATGCATGATCTACCGCGCTGAGCACCAGTCTGCAGCTAAGGATGCCTCCTGGCGCTGGGAGAATCATTGGCAGGATAAGTATCCGCAAGAGGCGGCATCTGTCTGTGAGGAGTTGGGTCATCTTCTGGCATTCTACAGGTGTGAACCTCTTCACTGGGAGTATGTCAGGACATCTAACCCGATAGGGAGGGTCTTTCGTGAGCAGAGACGCCAGCAGTTTGGTTGCGGGGCTTTCGCCAACCGGGATGCCTGCAACCAGGCAGTATTCAGGGTCTTTGCCTGGCTAAACGAGATATGGAAAGACAAGGACATCTGGCAGCCCAGATTTGTCAAAGAGTAAGCAGATGACAAAGGCTGCCTAGCGAGAAATCCAATACGTCAGACGAGAGAAAAAGCCAAAACCAATTTACACACTCCAGAAGGAGTAACCAAAATGCTTTTTTCCTCTTGACACCCGTGAAATGATGTGGCATATTGCGAATTAAAGAGGACTTTTACAGCGCGAAAGCGCGTTGTATTTTTTTTGCTCTGAAACACAAAACGTTTTGGGCCAAACGAATGATAGGCAGGTGGGGAACGAAATGACAAGGTCATCAATTAGCATCTCAAGATTGCTCTCTTATGTGGTTTTGCTTCTGCTGGCCACAGGGTCAGCCGCATTCGGCTGGGCCACCGCGCAGCTTTTGAACGATCCTTCTGATATTGCGGCCAAGAGTGCCGTGCTTTATGCGTCCAAGGACGGAGGCTTCCACGTCGTGTACGTAAACACCAAGCCCTCTTGGCAGATCGTATACCGGCGTTACCAGAACGGGATTCTTACACCCAAAAAGGTTGTCCGAGAAAATTTTGTGCCGAATCCGAGCATTTGCGAGGCTGGAAACGGGGACATTCACCTGGTATGGGAAGATTGGATCGGCGGCCCGTCAGTCGGTTGGGCAAAGTCAAGCGACGGTGGCCAGACGTTCACCTGGCAAAGAATGACCGACACCGTTGAGACAAAGTTACCGATGCTGGCGCACTACGGAGCTAGCGACTCTGGAACAGTCGTGATGACTTATTGGAACGCGGCGGATAAAAACCTGTATTGGAGGACCTTTAACGGTTCAAACTGGGGAACGCTCTACAATATGGGCCAGAACGCCGACAACATATACGAACTCTCCGGGATTTGCAGAAGTCTGCAGGATGGTACTGTTTACAAAAGTTATGGAACAAACGTCGGCGGCGTGCTGAGCGTTTGCTACAGACGGTTTAATGGTGTGAACTGGGAGCCGCAGGTGGTCGTTGCCAGCGTGGGCTTTTTCGCGAGACCGGACATTGCGGTCAACACAACGGGTCACATATTACTTGTGTGGGACCAGGACGAACGGATATGGATTCGGATGTTTACTCCCGGTGTCGGCTGGGGGCCGATTCAGCAGATGACGAACGAAAAGTCTGCATGT
>Ga0197142_1003746_pt1 | contig 12591 bp, 12 predicted proteins | sample GBS60_MetaG_FD_148614 | JGI IMG/M metagenome (GOLD analysis project Ga0197142, IMG submission 148614) | Sediment microbial communities from Great Boiling Springs, Gerlach, Nevada, United States - GBS 60_MetaG | ecosystem: Environmental > Aquatic > Thermal springs > Hot (42-90C) > Sediment... | reverse complement strand
TCGAATAAGCAAATTGGCCGCGGCTTTGTCTATGCGTTTAGCTCGCGTTATCCTATAACGAACGCCGGAATGCGAGATTATCGTAACGCGATAAGGCTTTTGAAAATCATCGATAGACATGCTAGCGAACGCGATCTGATCCTTTTTGATGAGTATCATCACGGTATCGTCGAATCACGTTCGCTATGGTCCTATATCAGCCGACAGGTTAAAATTGCTACGATCTTGATAATCGTGTCGTTGGTTGTGCTCTGTCATAACCGCGCGCGAAGGTTCGGCGCAGTTCGAAAGCTGCCGAAGTCGGAGAGCGTGAGGCCAAGCTACGAGTTCGTAGAATCCGTTGGGCGATTGTATCGGCGTGCAAAAGCAACAAATCTGGCAGCTAGGATACTCTGCAGGAGCTTTAAAAACGAACTCTGTGCTAAATACGGCATACATTCCGACGCGGAGTATTCTTACATAAAGGCTTCGCTCGAGCCAAACATGAACTCTGCCATGTTGGAGAGAATCGAGAATCTGCTCGCTAGCTGCGACAATTGGACGAACACAGCAGGACAAAGACTATCCGAACCGGAATTACTGCACATAGCACGGGAAATTCGCAATTTGGAGGAAGAGCTTGGACTTGCCGGAAATCAAACCTGAAATTGCCGCCGTTCGCGATGCTGCTAACAGGATAAGACAAGAGCTTGCAAAAGTCATCGTCGGCCAGAAGGACGTAATCGATCAAATACTCGTTGCTCTTCTGTGCGAGGGGCATGTGTTGCTAGAAGGCGTGCCTGGAATTGCAAAAACCCTCATTGCGCGCGCGATTGCGCTCGTAATTTCTGCGGACTTCGCACGGATCCAATTCACGCCGGACCTGATGCCTTCGGACATAGTTGGAACCAACGTCTTCGATCTATCGACCTGCAAGTTCAATCTTCGCAAGGGGCCGATTTTCACCGGATTGCTGCTTGCTGACGAGATCAACAGGACTCCTCCCAAAACCCAAGCCGCGCTCTTGGAAGCAATGCAGGAGCGGTGTGTCACCATCGATGGAGAGTCGCACGCGTTGGATCCGATATTCACTGTTCTGGCTACTCAGAACCCTATTGAGTATGAAGGCACATATCCGTTGCCTGAAGCTCAGCTCGATCGCTTTATGTTGAAAATTGTAGTGCCATATCCCGCATACGAAACCGAGGTCGAAGTCCTGTCGCGATACAACAGCGGATTTCGCTCCGTGCGACTCGACGAGGCTGGAGTGCGCTCCGCAATAAGCAAGGACGAGCTTTTGGAACTTCGCAGGGCAGTCTCGGGAGTTCTTGTAGAACAACCAGTGATCGAATATATCGCAAAGATAGTCCGGAGAACGCGCGAAAATCGCAGCTTGATACTCGGAGCTAGCCCGCGAGCATCGATATGGCTGCTTCTGGGTTCGAAGGCTGTTGCGGCAATGAACGGTCGCGAGTTCGTGATCCCGGACGACGTTAAACTGCTCGCCGCACCGGTCTTGCGTCACAGGTTGATCCTTCGACCGGAAGCCGAGATAGAGGGGATAACCCCTGATCGTGTTGTCGAATCGACCTTGGCCGAAGTAGAAGTGCCGAGGCAATAGGTTGAGTAATTAAAATTAGTGGTCAGATATGACAATATACACAAGCATTAGCGCTGTTTAGAACCAGGTATCTGCTCCGACCGATTACTTGGCCGGCGTCGGAGAGGCACAGAGTCAACAAGCCTGCTAGGCCTTTACACGAGAAAGACGACACCTGCGATCATACGGGCCGCTATTTCTTAGAGAGCTGAACACGAGATTTGCCTTCCGTGCTATGTATGCGTTCCAATGCTTCCGAAACGTTCTCTGCCGTGGGGATGCTTAGGTCGAGCCTGAGCAGCTTGAATGCTCGTTCAACGGATGGCGACAGTCCCGCGACGATCAACTTTCTCCCTGACGCGTCTAACTCTTTTAGCCTACGCATCAGCCATCTGTAGCCCGGCGTCTCGACATAATCCGAGTGGCTGAGATCGATAATCAGGTTTTTGGACTCGATTAGTGGTGAGTTCACAAGAGTTGCAAGCGCTTCGGTGGTTTTGGCGTCGCACGGACCCTCGGGCCGTACTACAGCGCAATCGCTAGAAACATTGTAGTGTATACGATGGCTGGCAATACGTGCATTTGGCATTGTTTTTCCTCTTCTTCCCGCCACGCCTGCGAGGTTAGCTGCCGGGCTAGGGTAGGAAGTTGCCCCTCGACAATGGCCGATTCGCCCCACTTTGCGGTTCCCCCGCGCTCGACTATGAGCTTCGGCGCTAATTTTTGGGCAGATTTTATATTGGTAACCACCACATATAATGACGCAAGGCCAAGTCTGGTAGTTCCTATATTTCTATTACACCAACCGTTGGGACGTCCCAATTCATTATCGGCGTGTAATCCTAAAAGGATGATAGTAACGATGTGTCGTAGCTTTCTAATGACGAAAAAATTTGAGCAAGTGTTTGAAGACCGCGAATTGAATATGGAATGCTTCGGTCCTGACTACGTCCTGGACATGATCCACAGGGCGAATAAGGCTAGCATGAAAGCAATCTTCGTCTGGCGTGAACTTGTAATGAATGCGTAATAGTAAAATAAGTGTTCACAAGCGGCGATCGAAGAGAAGCCGAAGCGTGCAGGACCGCCGAGCAACGCGGCGAGGAACTGTATCGCGAACAAGATAAGCTTCAGCCCGATGATTGTGTTAGGCTGCGCGTTCGCCGACAAAGCTTGCGATATGCCTTGTGTCGATCTGCTGAAGCTGCCAAATTTTACAGCGCAACTGAAGGAGGACTCACAAGACGAGTATGTTAAACACTTTCGACTATCCACTACTACTCGAGCCTATTAATGTTCCGCGCCCATGGGGTGGAGGGCGCGTATGTAAGCTATACAACCGACCATGCGTGAGAAGTAAAGAACCTATCGGAGAGACGTGGGATGTGAGCACTTGGCCACGTGATCCAGGGAATCCGAACCTTGCGACGGTTACGAGGATTAAAAATGGTCCTTTGGCAGGAATGCCGCTTGATAGGATAACGAACGTGCCGGTGGTCGTTAAACTGTTGGATTCTGCGGAAAAGCTGTCCGTGCAGGTTCATCCTGTTTCCGAGGATGTGCATAAGGATGAGATGTGGTACGTTCTATATGCCGAGCCAGGCGCATATTTGTTCTACGATCTTCAAGATGGAGTAGACAAACAGGCATTTTGCGATCTTATAAAGTCGCCGAATCCTGACGAAGAGAAGGTGCTGTCGATGCTCAAGCGCGCGGATAACCTGAAGCCGGGGATGCATTTTAACGAGCCGACTGGCACCGTGCATGCAGTCGGGCCGGGGTTGGTGATATTTGAAGTCAGTGAACAGACTCAAGTAACCTACAGACTATTCGACTACAACCGTGGTCGAGAGCTGCATTTAGAAGAAGGATGCAAAGCGTTAATGGCAACGCGCCCAAACTTGCCTGCGCTCGACGCGAGACTTGAAATCGAAGCGGACTCGACGGAGATCCTCACTGAGTTCCCCACTTTTCGCGTGATTAAGGCGACGGGAGATAAGATCACAGTCCGTTCTTGTAGCCACAGGCACCTGGTAACCGCCACGATGGGCGATGTATATATCTCCGGTCCCACACCAGAATGGAATATCAAGCTGAAACATTCGTTCACAAGTCTTAATCCGCCGTTTCGCTGGCCTTATTCGATCGACACTCGGGGTAGCGGCGAAGTGCTGATTACAATTCTTAGAGACTGACGCCAAAACGTAGCTGCGTAATAGGTCAGTTAGTTTACCACAAATTAAATGTAAGTTACCGAGATCAGAATAAAGCCGAAACTGTCTGGTATAGAAGGTAGGCCAGAAGATTTGTAGAACCCTGTACTGGTTTTATATTTATTTAGTTGGATAATACTGAGGTTCCTATGGACTTTAAAAATATAACTGTCTACATGATTGGCAATGCCCACATCGACCCTGTATGGCTGTGGCGATGGCAAGAAGGGCATGCTGAAGTATTAGCAACTTGTCGCAGCGCTCTCGATCGGATGAAGGAGTATCCTGAGTTTGTGTTCACTCGAGCGGATGCGGCAACTTATAAGTGGATTGAAGACGCTTGCCCTGAAATGTTCGAGGAAATTCGAGAACGAGTAAGGGAAGGGCGCTGGAATATCGTTGGGGGATGGTGGGAACAATCGGACTGTAACATTCCCTGCGGTGAATCCTTTGTAAGGCATGAACTCTACGGGAAGCGCTATTTTATCGAGAAGTTTGGGGTAGACGTAGTTGTAGGCTACAACGTGGATTCGTTCGGACATTGCGCCGGTTTGCCGCAGATTCTCGCAAAGGGTGGGATAAAATACTATGTCTTTATGCGTCCCGAGCCCCACGAAAAGGAACTGCCGGCGCCTTTGTTCTGGTGGGAAGGGCCGGACGGGTCAAGGGTTCTTGCTTATAGGCTGCGTGCCCCTTACTGCAAATCGCACGAAGGGATCGACGAGCATATCCTTTCATCAGCGCTCAACTGCGCAGACGGAACCACGGCGGCCGCTTGCTTCTATGGCGTAGGTAATCACGGTGGAGGCCCTACCATTACCACCATTGAAAGCATCAAGCGGATGCAACAGGAAAACGGGGGGCCAAGACTGGTTTTTGGGACGACGCAGGAGATGTTCGAACATGCGCTCAGTGAACAGAGCAATATCCCTGTAGTAAGGGGCGATCTCCAGCATCACGCGATTGGCTGTTACACGGCTAATTCAGAAATTAAGGCATGGAACCGTCGTGTCGAAGGCGCTCTTACAAGTGCTGAAAAGTTCTGCGCCTTGACAAAGATCGCGCTCGGGCGTGAGTTTCCCAAAAAAGGTTTTGCGAACGCCTGGCAAAAAGTGCTGTTCAGCCAGTTCCATGACATACTCGCTGGCACGAGCTTAGAGAGCGCTTATGAGGATGCTCGCGATTGGATTGGCTCGGCGTTTGATTTTGCGGAATATCAGTCTGTAAGTGCACTTACCCAGATGGCTTGTAAGATAGACGTGTGCGGCGAGGGTGAGCCTTTTGTAGTGTTCAACCCGCATCCGCACGCTGTTAGAACGGCTGTGTATGTAGATGAGAACATGCCTGCACTTCGAGATCATGCTGGGCGTGCTGTGCCGGTGCAGACGGCAGTGCCTTTCTTCGAACATACCGGGATCAGGACAAAGAAGGTGTTTGTGGACGAATTGCCTCCGTTGGGCTATCGTCTCTACTATGCTGGAGATTGGACCAACTCCTGCAGTTCTGGAACGTTGGAGGCGTCGGATTTTGTCCTCAAGAACGACTTCTATCGCGTCGAGCTCGACCCGAAGAGCGGCAGCATTCGCCAGATAAGCGACAATCGAATACTTGGCGATTTGCTTTCAGCTCCGGTAAGCGCTGTGGTGTTGGATGATCCGTCGGACACTTGGAGTCACGATGTCGAGCGATACGACCAAGTAGCTGGACGATTTGATAATGCCAAGATAGAGCTTGTCGAGGAGGGCCCGGTGAGGGTCACTTATAGGATCGAGAGCACTTTCAACAATTCTACTCTCTGGCAGGATGTTTCGCTTTACATGGAACTACCGATCATCGAGTTCCGCGTGCTTGTAGATTGGCATGAGAAACATCGGATGCTTAAGTTCGAGTTTCCGCTAAACTTGAGCGATCCCGTCGTAACTGCTGACTCTGCATACGCCGTTGTTACTTATCCGGCGGATGGGTTGGAAAACCCGTGCCAAAAGTGGATAGACGTAACCGGGAAGAACGGAGATTTAACATACGGCGTGAGCATAATAAACGACAGTAAATACGGATTTGACGTTAGCGGCTCCGTCGCGCGGCTGTCGGTGCTTCGCAGTCCGATATATGCGTTCCATGATCCTAGGAAGGTTGAGCCGGGTAAGCGTTATCGCTATATGGATCAGGGACTATCTGCGTTTAGATTTGCGCTTTTGCCTCACCAAGGAAGCTGGCAGGATGCGGGGACTGTGCGTGAGGCCCTGCTATTTAACATGCCGCCGATGGTGCTAGAAACGTTCGCTCATCCAGGAGATTGGCCTGGACAGAAGTCGTTTGGGGGGATCTCGGAACCGAACGTCGATGTTTGCGCTATGAAGGAAGCGGAGGACGATGATTCGCTTATAGTGCGCCTATATGAGACCATCGGAAAGACAACGGATGCCGTTTTAACTATTGCGGGCGCGGATTATCCGGTTAGAATAGGCGCATTCGAACTGAAGACTCTAAAGATAAAGAACGGGCGTGCTGTTGAGGTAGACCTTATTGAGCGTGAGATAGCGCAGTAGGGTCAACTCTTAACCGCGCTAAAATTGTGTTGGCTTTTTCTGAGGGCTTGTTGACAAGCCTGCTGGCTTGCATTATACTGAGCTAGGTATAAGTTAATAGTATTTCGGCGAGCAAAGGCGCCCCGATTTTTGGGGCTTAATAGGGAAGACGGTGAGAAGCCGTCGCGGGCCCGCCGCTGTAACCGGGGACGAACCGGCTAGCAACCACTGGTCCGAGATGTTCGGGCTGGGAAGGAGTCGGAGAGGAAGATCCGGAAGCCAGAAGACCTGCCTTTGCTGCATTTGACTACGAACATCTTCGGAGGCAAAGATGTCGGTCGCTCTTAGCGCGTCGAGCGCAATCCGGGCTCCCGGCCTATATGCAATCCGAAATGGGTCGAGAGCCCGTTTTGGATTTACATTGATAGAGCTGCTAGTGGTGATCGCGGTGATCGCCATTGTGGCAGCTATGCTCTTTCCTATATTGGTCAACGCGCAGGAATCTGGCAGAAGAGCCAGGTGCGCGGCCCAGATCAAACAACTCGCCGCGGCTATGATAGCCTATGCCGACGATAACGGCGGTCGCTACGTTCCTGCTGCCCGCGATATATTTGCGGATAACCTCTGCCGATGGCACGGCATCAGAGCTGACGTAAGACACGACTTCGACCCTAAAAAAGGACCTTTGTGGCCTTATTTCGCCAAAAGCGGTGGCCTGAAGGAATGCCCCAGTGCGAACATGCTCAAGCGCAGTCGAGACTTCAACGACCCGCTTAGGTTCCCAGCGTTTGAGTCTGGCTGCGGAGGGTTCGGATATAACAGCTACTATGTTGGAGGAACGTATTATCGCAACACGCCGCCTGAAGCTGCTGAAGTCGCCTCGCTTGTGTCGGATATTGCGCGTCCTTCACGGACGATTATGCTAGCGGATGCAGCGATGCCCAAACGCGATCCTAAAACAGGGGCGGAATATCTGATCGAATACTCAATGGTAGAGCCGCCATTTGTTCCATCACCCAGAGGCAATTTATCTACTTTGCTGAGTCCGTCTATGCATTTTCGCCATAACGGCTCGGCGAGCGTTGCTTGGTGCGATGGTCATGTTAGTTTCGAGAAGATGAGCTGGACTATCCACGGCGAGAACGCCTATCGCGCCGATAGTCGCCGTAATAACGTTGGCTTCATAGGGCCGGGCGATAACAGCCTTTTCGACAACAAATGATTGGAGCGCTGCGATGAAACTAAGATTCAAAGTAATAGTTCTTTGTGCAATGTTGAGTGCGTCCTGCGCCAAAGCAAATCCTTTTATCCCGGCAGACGGAGTAGTATCTTATAATCCCGGACCGGGAGTTTGGACAAGCAATCCTTACTATAATAATCCATACCGAGCTACCGGAGCGCCGAAAGGCAACACAGTGGATGTGCCGCTATATGGGCCTTCGAGCTCGATAGTGACTCTTGGCGATGGCGGCTCGATTACTCTCAGGTTCGACGAAGATGTCACGGACGACCCGCGCAATCCATACGGGCTGGACTTTATAGTCTTCAGCAACGCGTTCTTCGTGGGAGGCGCTCCAGACGAGCGATGTCAGGAACTTGCCTTTGTGGAAATTAGCCCGAACGGGATCGATTGGTATTTGATCCTGCCCAGCAAGTTGCCTTCCGAACTGGTGAGGCCACAAAGGCTTCCCGGAGGAGGCTACATAAAAGGCGATACTGGCAGCTCGCGCACGGTGGTAAACGGCTACGCGGAATACACTCCCACGGTTGCTTTGCCACAGGTGCTCGATCCGGGCGGCGGAATTACTAGAACAAATGAAGAGCTTTATACCGTTCCGGAGCGTCCGAGCGTGCCCGGAGATCCGCCCGCCAATTTGGACTTCGATTGGGTATCGGGCGGCGGTGATGCCTTCGACATCGCCAACGCGGTAGTTCAATCTGCGCCTGGGGTTCCTGCGCGCGACGCGCAAGGTAACGTGATATATGCCAATATATCCTCGTTCAGGTTCATTCGCATAACGGATGCGCTTGTAGGCGACCAGTGGCCCAACGGAGACGAAATATCCGCCGAAATCGACGCCGTTGCCGATGTTCGACCCGCACAGACCGTCGGGGAAGCCAAGGCGTTACAATCATCAGAGTGCGCACTAATCACAAACGCAATAGTGACTGCAGTTTTCGCGGGAGGCTTTTTCGTGGAATCTCCCGATCGCTCCGCCGCGATTAAAGTGATATCGAACGTTCCGGTACAGGTGGGAGATAAACTCACACTAACCGGCTTTATGAACCGCTCGGAAGGTAGATTCGAGCTTGGTAACGTTATGTTGACCGTCACATCTTCCGCAAACGACGTTCCGCGGGCTTTGGGAATGCCGATCAGGAATCTCTCGTCCGATCAAGCCTATGGCTTGCTAGTGCGGACTTGGGGCCGCGTTACAGACCCGGGCGACGGAAGCTATTTCACTTTAACCGACGGAGCATACAACGTAAAGATCGTGTCCGATGACTGGCTGCAAGTGACTCCCCAGTCGTTTGTGGCCGTCACGGGAATCTGCGATAGAGAGGAGGGAACCGGACAGACAATCATCAGAATATTTGACACCATAGACAATCCAACATCATACGAGTGACGAAATCTTTTCAAAACACATCTGCGCCGTACTGGCCACAAGCCAAATCGGCAAAAGTCCAAGCAGAAAGTAGGAAGGAGAAAAAATGGTTAGATTCGCAGTTTGTGTCTTAATATTGTCAACGATCTTCGGGATCGCATCAAGTGCATTAGCCGGTTCGCTCATTCCGCCGGCAGGCTATGTTTGCATCGATACGCCTATCGAAATACCCGCTTACGGATGGTTCGGCGGCTTCGATTTCCTGCCAAACGGTAACTTCGTGATATCCGACGGCTACAGCTTGCGCGAGATCACACGCCAGGGAACCACCGTGCGCACATTATACGTGTTCCCCGATCCCGATCCGTCTACGCCGAACGTTGTTGAGTCTGTATTTGGATCGTTCGTTAAGTACGATGCCACAAGCGACAAAATCTATTTTGGTGAGTCCTCTTTGGGCACAATCAGATCTATCGCGGCAACAGGCGGGAGCGTCGAGCTGCTGGCCACGCTTGCGTTTAACTACGACCTAGACTTGCAAAATGGGGTACCCTATGTTGTCGCGAGCAACAAAATATACAGATTGAGCGGCGGCATCGCAGATCATATCGCAACAGTCATAGGACCGTCAGGTCCGCTCGTCTTCGACGGCAACGGCAACCTGATCTACGGTACCGGCGACTACGATTGGAGCACTCCAAACGATCAAGGCATCTACCGATGGTCGGCAACTCAGGTTGCAAGCGCGGGAGGCGGTATAATCCTTGGACTAAACGATGCTGAAGTCTTGGCTTCCGGTGTGAACGGGCCCGGTGGGTTCGCTTTGAACGGCCTCGGGGAGCTGCTTTACACGGATTCCGTCGGCTGGCCAGCGAGCGTTCGTATCATGAGAAACGGAACTATTGAGACGTTCGCCGAGACCTACGTCCCCGGCCAGTTCCCTTGGACCACCACTTTGCGCTACAACTCCGCAACCGGCGACATAGCCGCCGCAGTAAGCTGGGCCGTATACGAGAATGGCCAATGGCTGACTACCAGCGTGATATCTACGCTGACTCCTGTGCCTGAGCCTTCCTCGCTGTTCGCCCTGTGTTCTCTAATCGGACTTGCTGCCTCATCTAAGCTAATCCGACATCGCAGCAAGTAACGAGCAGCAAGTTACGATCCGCCACACCGGGCTCGACGCCAACCGGGCCCGGTACTCCACTCACATTATAACCGATAACATCTATCAGACGGCAGGTTTGTCGAGAACGGATTCGCCTAACTTCCGCTCCATAAAAGCGTTCCCGAAGAATAATACCAGCGACATGCCGAGCAAGATCAGATCCCTTGCTATCAGCTCCCAGCCGACTTTGCTCTTGGCCACGGTGAAACACCCGCATTCAATATCGAGACCTCGAACCATCGCGCTGATAACAGCTACCAGGAAAACAAAGCTAAGAACGATCGCAAGCAACGCGCTCCCGGAGACCGATATCCTGTTAATCAACGAGAGCCCCACGAACACCTCGACCCAAGGCAGAACCATCGCGAAAGGATTGACTAGAACGTTAGGAAGAATCCTGTAGGCGGCCACGCTCTCCGCAAAGCCTGCCGGGTCCGCTATCTTCCCAACAGCAGATACCAAGAAAACTAATCCGACCAACCACCTGACAACCGCCAACGCCGTTCGATTGGTAAGAACCCATCTTGCGAGTCTCATCTCAATCGCCAACCGAGCTGCCTTCGGTCGGGTAACCAGCCTCCTTCCATCCCGGCAGTCCTTCCAAGAGTATGAAGACTTTAGTGTGTCCGCGAGCCACTAGCTCGTCCGCTAACTTGATGGCGCTCCCGCACTGTGGATCGCTGCAATAAGTAATCAGCGTGCGGTCTTTCGGTAGGCTCCCTAGCACTTCGTCGTAGAGCCTATCAACATCTTCGACAAACAACCACAAGGCCCCGGGGATGCGTTCTAACTCGTAGTCTTCCCTGTGTCGAGAGTCGATAAAGATCGCTTCCTTGCGGTCGAAGAGCACTTTGGCATCGGCCAGCGTTGTAAACAGAGCCTCGACTTTCTTTGCTTTGGGCACGGCGGAAGCTGCTTTGGCTTTTTCGACCTTCCGAGAACCAGACCCATAAACGCTACTCGGTTTCTGAGCAGTTGCAACTGCGGGCGGTTCTTTCTTCTCAATCACCGGAGCAGGTAGGTCTTGAGGATTTTCGCTCTCAACTTTATCAACTTTATCAACTTTATCATCCGGCGGCTTTGGTTCGGTTTGGGTCTTTTTGATCGTTTCCGAGCCGAGGACCATCTTCGAATCAGCCACCTTGCGAGTCATGTGCGGAGGCACTCTTATCCACGGCAAAGGGTTCGGGCTAAGCGCGTTCACACCAAGACCAACCACCGTAGCCTGCAGCACTATCAAGACCGCGCTCACTATAGCCTTTCGGATGTTCAATTCAAAGCCAGCCTCCGATTTTATCTCTGCGCATTATCAATCCCCTGCGCCATAAGAACCCTTCGGATGTTCAAAGCCGGCCCCCGGATGCGCTATTCTACCACATTGCCGTATACCACAGCATATAATCGCTTTTGTGGTTCGGAACCAGCCACTATGCATAGAGTTTCCATCAATCGCCCCGGAATAGGACCTGCTTTAACCTGCACTTTGACTTCCCAGAACTCGCTCGAGCCCGATTGCACTTTCTTGAAGCCTATCGCGGAGACGTGCTCTCCCATTGACTCTATCTTCTGGATCGCGAAGTTTTTCGGGTTGGCAGGATAAACTTGCAGCAAGTGGACCTTTGTCTGATTTACTTTGATAGACCCGAAATTGAGCCGCTCCGGCTTGAGCTTGGCTATAGGTACCACCTCGACCTCGAACGACAACGAGACATTAGGATGTTCTGGATCGTTGCTCGACACGGTTATATGCTTGTTGACCGGACCACTAAAGCCAGTGCTGTTGAACACGAACGTTATTTTTGACGATTCCCCAGGCGCTAGCTTTGTCTTCTCTGCCTCAGACTTTGTGCATCCACACCCTGCCCTAAGCGCGGTAATTTCCAGCTCCGAGTCTCCCTTGTTGGTAAACTTGAAAGCTGCAGTAATGGGATCGCCGCTTACAACCGTGCCAAGATTGATGTGATCGCTTTCAAATTCGATCTTGGGGGCTGCATTAAGTGCACAAAATGCTCCAGCGACGAAGACCAACGCAGCCGCGAGAAAAAGGCGTTTTGACAACGACACTTTCGTCCCTCCTTTTCGGACCTTTTTATTATTTGTTCGAGCACGTAGCTCTCGCCCCAGTCCACCCAAACACACACACGCTTGGGGACAATTCTAGCACGAATCGCCCGCCGCGCCGCCATTAACAAACACACACACACGCTTGGGGGCAATGGCGCGTTCGGCCTCCAGGTCCTTTATATACCGGCTCACCCTAATAACACACACGCACGAGGACAATGTTGCCCCAACATGCTGCGCATGTCCTAGCTTTTCTAATAACACACACGCGTGAGGACAATGTATTAGCTCGTTATCTCTACATCAAAAAACACTCGAGTTACGATTAGATTATATCACGCATATGAGCCGATTACACATTTTCTTTTCAGGCAAGGACTATATTGCAGCCCTCTTCCCCTTCGAGCAGGTTAGTAGACCTGCGTTGCCT
>Ga0197142_1003745_pt1 | contig 12591 bp, 7 predicted proteins | sample GBS60_MetaG_FD_148614 | JGI IMG/M metagenome (GOLD analysis project Ga0197142, IMG submission 148614) | Sediment microbial communities from Great Boiling Springs, Gerlach, Nevada, United States - GBS 60_MetaG | ecosystem: Environmental > Aquatic > Thermal springs > Hot (42-90C) > Sediment... | reverse complement strand
ATACGGTCGGACGGCGAATCTATACCCTGTATTTCAAGAACCTCGCCACCGGTGAGCTGCTGCCCGACCGCATTCCGCAGGTGACCGGCAACGTGGTTTGGGCCAATGACAACCGGACCGTTTTTTACGCGCGGCAGCACCCGACGACGCTGCGGTCGTACCAAATATACCGGCACGTCCTGGGCACGGATCCCTCCCGGGATACGCTCGTGTTCGAGGAAACGGACGAGACGTTCCGCTGCTTCGTCACCAAGACCAAGTCCAAGCGCTACCTGATGATCGCTTCCACCCAGACCTTGAGCACCGAGTATCGGCTGCTGGAGGCGGACAATCCCCAGGGAGCGTTCCGGGTGTTCCTGCCTCGGGAGCGGAACCACGAGTACGAGGTGGAGCATTACCAGGATCACTTCTACATCCGCACCAACTGGAACGCACGGAACTTCCGGCTGATGAAGACGCCGGTGGCCAGCACCGGCAAGGAAAACTGGCAGGAGGTCATCCCGCACCGGGACGACGTGCTGCTCCAGGATTTCGAGATTTTCCGCGACCACCTGGTGGCGGTGGAGCGCAGGGAAGGCCTGACGCGGTTGCGCGTGATGCCCTGGAACGGGAAAGGCGAACACTACGTGGATTTCGGCGAGCCGGCCTATCTTGCGTTTCCCACCGACAACTACGAGTTCGACACGCCGCTGTTGCGTTTCACGTACAGCTCGCTGACGACGCCCGCCTCCGTTTATGACTACAACATGAACACCCGCCAGAGGACTTTGCTCAAGCGGGAGGAAGTGCTGGGCGGATTCGATCCGGCGAACTACCAGGCGGAGCGGGTCTACGCGACGGCGCCCGACGGCGTGCGGGTCCCGATTTCGCTGGTTTACCGCAAGGGTTTTCGCAAAGACGGTTCGCACCCGTTGCTGCTTTACGGGTACGGCTCGTACGGCAACAGCACGGAAGCATCCTTCAATCCGTTCCGCATCAGCCTGCTGGATCGGGGGTTCGTCTACGCCATCGCGCACGTTCGCGGGGGCCAGGAGCTGGGCCGGCAGTGGTACGAGGACGGCAAGTTACTCAAGAAGAAAAATACGTTTACGGATTTCATTGCCTGCGCGGAGTATCTGGTTCGCGAGAAGTACGCCGACCCGAAGCGGGTTTTCGCGCAGGGCGCCAGCGCCGGCGGCCTGCTGATGGGCGCGGTGATCAACATGCGGCCCGACTTGTTCCGTGGCGTCATCGCCGGGGTGCCGTTCGTGGATGTGGTCACCACCATGCTGGATGAAACCATCCCGCTGACCACGAACGAGTACGACGAATGGGGCAACCCGAACGACAAGAAATACTACGACTACATGCTGTCTTACTCGCCGTATGATCAGGTGCAGCGCAAAGCGTATCCGAACCTGCTGGTCACGACGGCCTTTCACGATTCTCAGGTGCAGTATTGGGAACCGGCCAAGTGGGTGGCGAAGCTGCGCGCCATGAAGACCGACAACAATCGGCTCCTGCTGAAGACCCGCATGGATGCCGGGCACGGCGGGGCCTCGGGCCGCTACCAGCGCTATCGCGAGATCGCGTTCGAGTATGCTTTCCTGCTGGATCTGGCCGGGATCAAGGAATAAGTCGCTGCTCAGGGCAGTTCCTTGATGCGGATGTTGCGGAACTCGACGCGCGTGCCGTGTCCCAGCAAGCCGATGCGCCCGGAAGTCCGCAGCAGGCCCGGGTGGCGCTTCAGGATCGCCGGCTCGCGGACGATGTCCAGGTTGACGTCAAGAATAATCACGCCGTTCAGGGTCACGCGGATGCGGCGTCCGTCGGCCATGATCTCTTGCTCGTTCCATTCGCCCGCCGGTTTCAGATAGCCGGTCCGGGCGGGGATCACGCCGTAGATCGAGCCGTGGTGTTGCTCGGGCTTGAGCCACCCTTTGTATTTCGGGTGCTGGTCGTCCAGGATTTGAATTTCCATGCCTTGGTAAGCGGCGTCGCCTTGCAAGGGAGCGCGGATGCCGACGCCGTTGTTGCCCCCGGGCTCCATGCGGAACTCGAAGCGCAGGACGAAGTTGGAGTATTCTTTCTCGGTGAACAGGTTACCGCCGCCCTCGGCGGGACAAACCAATATGCCGTTTTCCACCACGTAGCCGGGACCGTGGCCGCCCACCAGGATCCAGCCTTTCAGGGATTTCCCGTCGAACAGCGGAGTAAAGCCTGGCTCGACCGCCTGAAGCAGCAGGAACGCCGTGAGAGCAGAAAGCATGGCAAACCTCCTTGTCAGGTAGTTGGCCGGGGCAGAGCGCCCGGAGTGTAAGGGGACCCGCCGCGGCGCCTGGTTTCCTCGTAGTCTTTCCGAATCGCCTCGGGAAATCCCGCCATCAATCGCTCGATGCGGCTTTGCATTTCTTTTACGATCTTGGGGTTCTCGGGCGCCACGTCGTAACTTTCATCGGGATCGTTGATCAGATCGTATAACTCCGGCGGATCCACGGGAAGGTTGTGTCTGCCGCCGGGCGGCGCCGGATTGTAGGCGAAGGTATTGTAGCGGGCTAAGTGGAGTTTCCAGCGGCCCCATCGCGCGCATTGCAGGTGAATGTTATCGAAGTACAGAAGCAACTCGCGCTCGAGTTCCTCGCGTTGGCCGCTGAGGATGGGCCAGATATCAATGCCGTCCATGGGCTTGGGTGGCGGCGGCGCGCCGGCCAGCTTGAGGAAGGTCGGCACGATGTCCATCATCGAGGTCAGCGCGTTGGAGATGCGGCCCTTCGGAATCCGGCCGGGCCAGCGGGCCAGGAAGGGAACTCGAACGCCGCCTTCCCAGACGCCGCCCTTGCGACCGCGCAGCCGTCCGGGACTGCCCTGGTACCACGGCCCGTTGTCACTGGAAAACAGCACGAGCGTTCTGTCTTCGATGCCCAGTTGCTTCAGCGCGCCCAGCACCTCGCCCACGCTCCAGTCAATTTCCTCGATGACGTCACCGTACAGTCCGAGCGGAGAGCGGCCCCGGAAGCGCGGCGACGCGTACAGAGGGATGTGGGGAAACGTGTGTGCGAAGTAAAGGAAGAACGGCGAGTCCTTGGCCTGCCGCAAGAACCGAAGCGCATGCTCGGTGTAGCGCTGGGTCAGGGTATCCTGGCGGGCGGGTTCTTCCACCGTCTCGGTGTTATGCAACAGCGGCGTGGGTTTCATGTCGTTGCTGTAAGGGATGCCGAAATATTCATCGAATCCTCGGCTAGTGGGCAGAAACTCAGGCAGGTGCCCAAGATGCCACTTGCCGATGCACATGGTTTTGTAACCCAGCGGTTTCAGCATTTCCGCCAGAGTAAGTTCGTCTTTGGGCAATCCCGTGGCGTCCTTGGGAAACAGCACTCGGGGGACGCCCACGCGGGTCGGGTAACGGCCCGTGAGCAAGGAGGCCCGGGAGGGCGAGCAGACGGGGTTAGCGGAAAGGTGGTGCATGAACCGCATGCCTTCGGCCGCCATTCGATCCAGGTTGGGAGTGCGAATCCGGGAACCGTAGCAGCCGAGGTCTCCGTAGCCCAAGTCGTCACAGAAGATGATCACCAGGTTGGGCGGGCGCTGGGCGGCGCGCGCCAGGGGCGCCAAGGCCGGGCCGGCGCCGGCGGCAAGGAAACTCCTACGAGTCACCGCATCGTTCATGTGGGGATGATAGCAAAGGCGGCGCCGTTGCGTGCCTTACAATAGGAGCAAGATATGCCCTTCGCCACGATTCCCGAGGCTCTCGAAGAGCTGCGCGCCGGCCGCATGCTGGTGGTGGTGGACGACGAGGATCGGGAAAACGAGGGCGACCTCACCTGCGCGGCGGAAAAAGTCACTCCGGAGATCATCAATTTCATGGCCACGCACGGTCGAGGCCTGATCTGCCTGGCGCTGACGCCCGAGCGGTGCGACGAGCTCGATCTGCCGCTGATGGCGCCGCACAACACCTCGCGTTTCGGCACCGCCTTCTGCGAGAGCATTGACGCGCGCGAAGGCATCACGACCGGGATTTCCGCGCACGATCGCGCCCACACGATTCGCCTGGCGATTGATCCGCGCACGAGGCCCCAGGATCTGGCGCGGCCCGGTCACGTCTTCCCCTTGCGTGCGCGCCCGGGCGGGGTGCTGGTGCGCGCCGGGCAGACGGAAGCGGCGGTGGATCTGGCTCGTCTGGCGGGTCTGACGCCCGCGGGCGTCATCTGCGAAATCATGAATCCCGACGGCACCATGGCGCGGCTGCCGCAGCTCGAGGAATTCTGCGCCCGGCACAATCTGAAACTCGTCTCCGTGGCCGACCTCATTCGCTACCGGCTGCGACACGAGCGATTCGTCCGGCGCGTCGCCGAAGGGATCCTTCCCACCGAGTTCGGCGAGTTCCGCACCATCGTCTACGCCACCTCGATTGATCCGGAAACGCACGTAGCCCTGGTGCGGGGCGAGGTGCGGGGGCGGGAGGGGGTGCTGGTGCGCATGCACTCGCGCTGCCTGTATGGCGACGTTTTCGCCTCCACCGCCTGCGATTGCCATCGCATGATACGCGTTTCGCTGGAACGGATCGCGCAGGAAGGCTGCGGCGTTCTCGTGTACCTGCACCAGACCGGTCCCGGCATCCGGATCGAGGCCGGCGAGGGAGAAGTGGGACGCTTGGAAACCCACTCGCGCGATTTCGCAGGCTATGCCGCGGCGGACGGCCAGCGGTTGCTGCAATACGAGGTCGGCATCGGGGCGCAGATTCTCTCTGATCTGGGGTTGCACACGATTCGCCTGCTCACCAACCATCCGCGGCGGATTGCGGGCCTGGAAGGCTTCGGCATCCGCGTGATCGAACAAGTCCCTGCGTCGGCTTTGTAGCGAGATCCTTTGCTCTGGCGGATTCCTTTCAGCGCCGCAACTCCGCCAATTGGGTTCTCGCGCCCAGATGATCGGGCATGTAGCGGAGAGCGGCTTCGAACTCCTGCCGCGCCTGGTCCGCTTCCGCCAGGCCCAGGCGCCCAAGGCCTTTCATGTAATGCGCTGCGGCCAGCCGGCTCCGCTGCGATTGCTGCTCGCCAAAGGAAGCGAAGAAGTCAATCTCGGCCGCAGTTTGCTGCAAGGTCTGTGTGGCGCTGCGCACCAGGTCCTCAAAAATCTCGCGCGCCTGCTGCGCCTGGCCCAACTTTTCCAGCGCCCGGGCGCGATAGTAACTCTGGGCTGCCAGGGCGCCGCCGGCTCGGGCAGGCATCTCGACGGCGGCGGCTTTTTGCCAGAACTCGCGGGCCTTTTGCGGTTCTCCCAGCGCCTCCCAGGCGACGCCGATCCAGTAGCAGACCTCGGCTTCGCGCGATCCGCCGAACCGCCGCTCGGCAGGCAGGTTGTCGGGCACGGCCAGCGCCGTCTCGTAATCGCGCAGGGCTTCACGATAACGACCGGCAACCCTGTGCTGATGGCCGCGCAGCAGATGAGCGTCGGTCCAGTCGTCGGCGACGTGGAGCGAACCGCCCTCCCACACCGAGAAACGGCGTCCCGTCATCAAACGAATGGCGTCGTCGTACTTGCCCACAACCACTTTCAGACTGATCTCGCGCGCCAGCGCATCGTCCCGCTCGGCGACCACATCGTGGTTGCGCTCGAGCACCGCCAGCCGTTTCTCGGGCTCCAGGCCGGCAGCCTCGTAGAGAGCGTCGAGTTCGGCGAAATGAAGGGCGTACTTTTGGGGCAGCGAGATCGCCTTTTCCAGGTAAGCGATGGCGCGCTTGAGATCGCTACCCCTGGCCGCCCGGGCGTAGGCGATACCCAGATTGCGCAACACGACAGGGAACGAGCCGTCGAGGGCGGCGGATTTTTCCCATAACTTTACGGCACGCTCGGGCTGCCAGTCATAAAGCAGGTTGCCTAGATAGTAAGGGGCGCGGGCATCATGCGGATTGCGTTCCATGGCCCGCCCGAGTATGTCAATGACCTCGTGCTGGAAGGGGAAGACATAGTCCGGCGGCGCCTTTTCCGCCAGGGCATAGTAGCGCCCGGCCTGATCCGTCTGCCCGAGTTCTTCTGCAAAGTAGCCCAAATAGTAGTAAACCAGCGGCGAGACCTTGCCTTTCTCGGAAGCTTCCAGCTCCGCCAGCACCCGCGCTCCCTCGGACCACAGCCCGGCGTTCGCGTATTCGGCGGCGGTTTCCAGCGCGGTTGCGGAATGCGCGCGCATGGCGTCCAGGAATTCCCTGCGCGCCTCGGCGGAGGCGCCGGCGAGCCAGCGTTCGGCCATGAGGCGAACGTCGAGAGGATCGGTCCGCCGCTGGGCCTCGGCCACCACGGCCAGGGCCTCCTGGGCACGTCCCAGGCGCCGAAGCAAGGACGCTTTCAGGGCCAGCGCACGGACGTTCAGGGCGTTGGCTTCCAGAGCGCGTTCCGTGAAATCGAGCGCGGCTGCGTGATCGCCGTGAGCCGTGGCGATTTCGGCCAGGCAGTAATAGGCAGGGCCCCGCCAGGGCATGCTCCAGGTGGCGCGGTAGCACTCGGTGAAGGCTTCCTCGAGGCGTCCCTGGGCTTTCAGGGTCAGGCCCAGATAGTAAATGGGCTCGGCATCCTTGGGTGCGGTGTATCTGTCGGTGGCCCGCTCCAGAGCTTTGCGGAACAACCGCTCGGCGTCCGCATAGCGGGCCTTCTTCAGATAGTTGATGCCCAGCGCGGTGTTCACGCGCACGTCGCCCGGATCGCGCCGCAAAGCTTCTTCCCAGTAAGGATCCGGGTCGAGGGTGGGATGATGGAACTGTTCGATGCGCAGGCCGGTGAGATAAAGTTCCTCGTTGGTCTTGATCTGCTCAGGCGGCGGCGGAGGTTCCACCGGCCGGGGCATGGGTTGGGGAGTGACGCGGACCGGAGAGTAACTGATCAGCTCGCGGCCGCCGACGGCGAGCGAAGCGCGCAGGCTGTACTCGTCGGTTCCCGCGGGAAGTTCGATTTCGCGCTTATAGGGCCGCGCGGGACCGATGGAAACGGTCTCCCGCACCAGCACCTTGCCGGCGGCGGTGAGTGAGACGATGGCTGACGGATGCGCGGCGGGAGTGTAAAAGCCCAGGCGCGCGCGACCGCCCGCTACCTCCAGATTGACGGCTGCCTCGAGATTGGCGTTCTTGACGCCCCCGATCTCGCGGAACGGGTACCAGTACATCGAGAAGGATTTGGTTTCGAAAGGCTGGAGCCAGCTATAGTCCGGTTGATTGTCCGAGTACGCGCCGACCATCAGTTCGATGTAAGGGCCGTCGTCATCCGTGAGAATCTTGTCCCACATCCGCCCGCGCGGTCCGGTTCCCCACGTCCACAGTTTCTTGCCGGGGACAATGTGATGGTCGGCGACGCTGATGATGCCCGCCTGTTTTCCATGGTCATATCCGGCGAAAAAGTCGTCTTCGTAATTCCAGGCAAAAATGGAATTCGAGGCGATATGGTTCTTATACCAGCTCACATCCACGCCGCGGGAAAAATCGGCGCCGCCGTAGCGCTCGCGCGCGATGGGCCAGCGGATGAACTCCCTTTTGTGGTGGTGGGTTCCCCACTGGGTCCGCGGCGGGAAAATGATCTGGTAATTGTCGTTCACATGCACTGCCACGTTGGCCCAGCAAAGCATGGTTTGGACGACGGGGGTGCGGTTCAGAATGCGAATCTTCGCCTCCAGGTGGGCCCTTCCGGGGTGCAGCGTGTAACCCACGGCCCAGCGCATGCGGTGGCGGATTTCCAGCTCGCCGACCCACACCGTCTTGCTGCCGTCGGGATTGCTCTCGATCCGGTATTGCACGGGCAGGACCGTGGTGGCGCGGTGATGATGCGGGATGTTCCACTCGATGCCGCCCGAGATCCAGGCGCCGATCAGGCCGATCAGCGCCGGTTTGATGACGTGCTGGCGATAGATGAAATGGTAGTTGTTGGTCTTGTCTATGGCTTCGAACAAACGGCCGCCCAGTTCCGGCACGATGCCCAGGCGGACATACTCGTTTTCCAGATAGACAATCCGGTAAGTCTTGTCGGTTTTGCGGTAAGTCAGGCGGTCGTACAGCGGATAAGGATAAACGCGGCCCTCGGCGCCCTGGGAAGCGCGGCCGAAGAAAAAGACGGGATTGGGTTCGGGTGGTCCGATCAGGTAGGTGGGAACGGTCAGGTCTTCTTCCCGGACTTTTACCGCGGTTTGCGCGGCAGCCGGAGCAGGACGCCAGGCCGCGATCACGAACAGCAGGAAAGACAAACGCCATGCACGCATGGTGACCTCCCGGGTTGGTTCAGCGGGTCTGGGCTTTCTGGCTGAAGGGCGCCTCCTTGCCGGAGTGCACGGCCGGCAGCCTCCGATGGGTCGCTTTGGCAGCCTCGACGAGCTCGGCATAAGGCCGGTCGGTCACGTCCACCAGTCCGATGTTGTAGTTTTCGCCGTCCATGCGGCCGGTGGCGGGCTGGTCCACCCACTGGAACCAGTGCGTACCGATCAAGGCCGGGTGGGCGGCCGCGTTCTCGACATAATACCGATAGGCGACGCCACGCTCCCGCTGGTCGCGCGCTTGCCGCAATCCCGCAGATAGACCGCGACCGGGCGTCCCGAAGTGAAATTCGCCGATGATGATGGGGCGGCCGGTCAGTTGGTAAATGTGGTCGAACAGTGCGGGATCCGGCACATACTCGTAAATGTTGTGGCTGTAGACGTCGAAGACGCGCGCAGCCCGGATCGCTTCCTCCGGCGGCCGCCCGCCGAAGCGTATCCCGAGATTGAGATGATTGGGATCGTACTTGCGGATCGCTGCGTTGATCGTCTCCAGGAATTTTTCGAAGCAACGATAGACGAAGGCGCGGCGACGTTCCGGAGTATCTCCTGCGGCAAGGAATTCTTTCAGGGCGCGTTGGGTGGCTGTGGGAGGACCGGAAAGCAGCATCTCGACGAGTAACTGCTCGCGTCCGGGCCACGGCGGTTCGTTGGCGACGAAGTAACCCAGCACCCAGGGATCGTCCCTGCGCGGGGCGCATTGTTCGGCGGCCGCTTTCTCCACCTGCTGCGCCCATTCGGCCGAAAAGACGTCAGGCATGCCCAGAGGACCGGTTTCGATTCCCCAGCCGCGCAGCGTGACGACATAGGGAACGCGCTGCGCGGCCCCCAGTCTGGGATCGGACCAGTTGGCGATGGTGTTGAAGCCCCAGGCCTGCATCCGCCGCAAGGTAAGATCCACCCATTTTTGGGCCCAGTCCTCACCGAAGCGCCGCAACAGATTCCAGGTGTAGAAAGAAACCTGGGTTGAGCGCGTTCCAGCCCGAGCCGGTGGTCGCAGTTGCCCGGGCGGCAAGGCGGCGAAGATTGTTTCGCGACCTTCCACGCGCGTGCCCGAGTAAGGCGTGATCACGTCCACGCCCACCGAGAAAAACAGGTGGCCGTCAGGATCCACGAACCACCAACGCCCGTCAATCTGCTCCACGCGGAAAAATCCCGTGGCCCTGGCTTTCGTGTTGCGGTATCCACCGTAACGGCAGTATTCGAAATCACCGGGACGGAGCGCGGCTTCTTCGGCGGCCCATTCCTTGCGCAGTTGTTCGAGGCCGGACGCTTTGCCAGGCCACTGCGCCGGGATCCACTGGCCGAACTCGTCCACCACAGGGCCGGGATCGAGCACGGCGTCGCCGGGATCTTCCTTGCTCAGACGCACGGACCGGACCTCCAGGGTGGGTTGGCCGACTGGATCCTGCATGGCCACGCCCAGGCCTTGCACGTTCTTGAGGGACCCCACCGGACCCGAGGCGCTGATCCAGAAGGTAGTGCGCGGCTTGTTGCCCAGCGACGCCAGGTCGTGGCCTTCGCGTTCCACCCGCGCGTAATAGCGCAGGGGAACGGCCGCCCGGGTCCAGACGCCGGAAAACGGGTGAATCCGCCGCCCCAGCGTGCGCTCGGTCGTGTGGATGCGCAACTCGAAGCGTTGCGGTGAGGAGGCTTTCATTTCCAGGACCAGAAACTCGAAGGCCGACCAGTCGGAGGGCAGCGCGGGGTCAATCTCCTTGAGCGACCAACGGTGCTCGGAAAGCGGGCCATCGAAGACCGCGCGCACCGTGGCGGCCCGGGCCTCCGGCGCCAGAAGAGCCAATGCAGTGATCAGGAGAGCTCTCGACATGGCGTCATCTATTGAATCACCGCGTGAGGCCACCCGGGGAAGCGGCCGGATCGGTCCCCTTGCACTCGGGAGCGCGCAGGCGTATGCTGCATAGACAGGCTATCGGAGGTTTCCCATGCGAAGGTCATTATTCTCGCTGTTGATGGTGCTCGGACTGGGCGCCTGGGCGCTCGGCGCCGCCGAGTTCTGGGAGAAGAAGAAATTCTCTGAGTGGACCGAGAAAGAGGTCCGCAAGATGCTCAACGATTCCCCGTGGGCCCGCCCGGTGGAGATGCGTCTGGATGCCATGGGCGGCGCCCGCGCGGGCGGAGGCGGAGGAGGCCGGCGCCGCGGCGGCGGAGGCGGCGGCTTCGACGCTTCGGCAGGCAGCATGGGCGGCGCTGATGAGGGAATGGGCGGAGCAATGGGACGGGGCGGCGGCGGCATGTCCATGCCCGAAGCCGTGCCCACCATCACGGTGTACGTGCGCTGGCGGACGGCCTTGCCGGTAAAGCAAGCGCTGGTCCGTGCGCGCTTCGGCGACGAGGCCGCTACCTCGCCCGACGCCGCGAAATTCCTGTCTGCCCAGGAGACCCATCACATCATCGAGATCGCGGGCGTTCCGGCGCCGATGCTGCGCATCAAGCCCGATCAACTCAAAGCCGGCGCCCAGCTCCGTATCAAGGACAAGCCCCCGATTCAAGCCGTGGACCTGAAAGCGGGACGCGACGAGAATCGCATCAATCTCTACCTGATCTTTCCGCGGCAGCAGGACGGCGCGCCCGTGATCGTGCTGGAGGACAAAGAAGTCGAAGTCCTTCTCAAGGCGGGCCCGCTGGACATTCGCCGGAAGTTCCGGCTCAAAGACATGATTTTCGAAGGCAAGCTGGAACTCTGAGCCGGGCCGCGATTCAGCCCGTCGCCGGGCGCGCGTTGGCCAGCATCAGCAGGTAAAGCGCGGGCAGGTACAGGACGCTGGCGCGCAGTACGAGGCGGGCGGCTCGCAGCGTACGGCGCCGGGCCAGCCGGAGGGCGAAGGCGAGCATCGTTCCGCCCAGCAGAACGGACCCAACCGCGTACAGGCTGCCCGCCATCCCCAGCGCCGCCGGCATCAGTCCTGCGGGGATCAGCAGCAGGCTGCACAGCGTGATGCGGCGCGCGGTTCGCGAGCCGTCGGCGTCCACCACAGGCAGCATGAGGATGCCGCCGCGCCGGTAATCCTCGCGATACATCCACCCGATGGCGAGAAAGTGCGGGAATTGCCAGAGCCACAGGATGGCGAACAGCGCCAGGGCGCGCGCGTCCAGCGTCCCGGCGGCTGCTGCGTATCCGATCAGCGGCGGCATGGCGCCGGGGATTGCTCCCACCGCCGTGGCGTGGGGCGTGCGCGATTTGAGCGGCGTATAGAGGCCCAGATAGAGGAGCAGCGTGGCCAGCCCGCACAGGGCCGCGATGAAATTCGTCCCCAGCCAGAGCTGAAGGAAACCGAGCGCCGAAATCGCGCTGCCGAAGGCCAGGGCGCGCCCGGGCGGAATTCGGCCCGCCGGAATGGGTCGGTTTCTGGTGCGCAGCATGCGGGCATCCGAGTTGCGCTCGTACCACTGGTTCAGGGCCGCAGTGCCCGAAGCCATCCAGGCCGTGCCCAGCAGCGCGTGCACGAATTTCCAGGCCTCCCAGGCCTCCGGGCCACCCAAATAGTAGCCGGCGGCCGCACTCATCACGATCAGCCAGGTGATGCGTGGTTTGGTGAGCTGGAGATAGTCTCTCATCCGGCGGTTTGGAGCCTGTCCAGCCCGGCTTCCTCAGCCACCCGGCGCACGCTGCGCTGCACTTCGGCGGCAAGCAGGAACCCGCCGGCCATCACGAGCGCACCTACGGCCACGTGAGCCACGGTGAAGGTCACCATGACGGGATGCGGCTGGACTGCCTCCTCCCATATGATGCGGCTCAGATACGCCGCGATGCCGAGCACGATCTGGATGCCGGTCAGCCACAGCAGGCGCCGCGCCGCCTTCGACAGCGCGGCGTGCGTTCCGTGAGCGCCGAGCACGCTGATGCCGGCCATGAAAATGAGGGCGCCCACCACGAGCGCGCCCACGATGTGCGGGATGATGCCCAGCACCTTGTGCCGGTACGCGGCGCCGAGCAGGAGCTGGACCACGATGGCCGGAGGCACGACCCAGGCCAGCGTCTTCAGCGGCGGGGATCCCGCATCCTCGACGATCTCGGGCGCAGCCTGCCACTCGGCGGATGTAGCTCGCGCAATCAGCGCCAGCGAGGAGAAAAACAGTTGCGCCAGGCAGGCATGGCTGATGGAAATCGCGGGCGGCAGCTTCAACAGGACGGTCGCGCCGCCCAGCAAGCCCTGCGCGATGACGGCGGCGAGCGCCGCCCACCCCAGCCGCTTCAACCACTGTGGCGAAGCCGAGCGCCATAGCCAGATCGCCAGCCCGATCGTCAGCAGTCCCACCGCGGCGCCGATCAACCGGTGCGTGTGTTCATAGACGACCCCGCC
>Ga0197142_1003743_pt1 | contig 12596 bp, 14 predicted proteins | sample GBS60_MetaG_FD_148614 | JGI IMG/M metagenome (GOLD analysis project Ga0197142, IMG submission 148614) | Sediment microbial communities from Great Boiling Springs, Gerlach, Nevada, United States - GBS 60_MetaG | ecosystem: Environmental > Aquatic > Thermal springs > Hot (42-90C) > Sediment... | reverse complement strand
AGGGGTTTAAGCCTTCCATCCCACAAGTGAAACTGTCGCGTTGACACCAGTTGCACGAAATCTAACTCATCGTAGCGTGGAGAGCGCTTGAGCAAGTCAAACAACTCATCGGCAGTTTTTTCTACACCCAACGCTCCCATCATCACGCCGTAAATCCTCAATTTGCGGACGAGCCCTCGCGTATCAATCTTTGCGATGCCAGGTATTCGGTGATCGGCGAGAAACTCTTGGACCGTCTTTTGCGAACGAAAGTTGCTTGGCTCTTCACAAACTTCCCTGACCACAAATCCAGCGACTTGAATCCGCGCAGATTCAAAATCGTCGGCGTTGATGCCGTAATTGCCGATGAGAGGGTAAGTCATGACCACGATTTGTCCAGCATACGACGGGTCGGTCAAAACTTCCTGATACCCAGTCATGCCCGTGTTGAAAACGACTTCCCCCACAGCGACACCGGGATAGCCGAACCCGATGCCCTCGTAAACCGTCCCGTCTTCCAAAACGAGAGTCGCTTTTGGGTAAGTCATCAGTAAGGCACCTCCAAATGAAGGTTTGGAATACGCCGAAAATCTCGGATATTGCGGGTGACAAGAGTAAGCCCTAAAGTCAACGCTGTCGCTGCCACAATTGCGTCAGGTAAACTGATCCCAAAGTCGCGTCGCAACTCCCCTGCCAAGGCTGCGATGGTAGCATCTATTGGCACGATGACAAACAAGGAAAGCAACCGCTCTATCCGACGCCGCTCTGTTGGTTCTCTCGTCCGCTTTGCTGCAAGCAATTCAGCGACTGTGATCGCTGAGATGTAACCTCGCAATTCACCGCGTTCATATCGTTCAATGTATCCAGCATATGTCCGAGAGCCTCGCAGGTGATCTATAAGCACATCAGAGTCCAGCACTCGCTCACCAATTAGCACGCTTTTCCCACTCCTTTCTCAAGCGACGCACATAAGTCACGCCATCCTCCTCCATGTCGGACCAAATGCCAAAAGTTTCCTCGGCGATACTTTTGTGCTGTTGGACTACCAACCCGTTACCTTCCTCATCCACCACTAACTCCAAGCGGTCACCCGGTTTTAAGCCCAACGCCTTGATGAGCCGTTTGGGCAATTTGATTTTCATCGGTGCTTGCGCCATTCTCAGTCACCTCTGATTACGCTTTACGAGTTACGCATTACGCTTTACACTTCCCGAAACACAATTCGCCCGCCGCAAATGGTCAGGACGACTTTGCCTTTCAGCGTCCAGCCGTTGTAGGGTATGTTGCGTCCTTTGCTGCGGAATTTGCTGGCATCAACTGTCCAGACAGCGTTGGGATCAATGACCGTCACATCGGCGCGACTGCCTTCCCGCAAAGTTCCACCATCAATCCCCAAGATTTGACAAGGTTTGGTGCTCATGGCTTCAACCAAGCGCATGACAGGGAAGTTGACTTTGTGCACCAGTTCCGTCCACAAAACACCAACTGAGGTCTCCAAACCGACAATTCCGAATGGAGAATCATCAAAGGTTGTTTCCTTCTCCTCAACGGCATGGGGTGCATGGTCAGTGGCGATGCAATCAATTACGCCTTCCGCTAAGGCTTCCCGTAGGGCTGTCACATCTTCGGCGGTTCGCAAAGGCGGGTTCATCTTGGCGTTGGTATCGTAATCGCCAACGGCTTCCTCAGTCAAAGTCAAGTGATGTGGTGTCACCTCAGCAGTGACCTGAACGCCCTCTTCTTTTGCCCGTCGTATCAAGTCAACGGCTTCTTTCACGGACACATGGGCGATGTGCACCTTTGCACCTGTCTGCTTTGCCAATTCAATTGCTCGGTGAATTGCCGTCACTTCGGCAGCCCTGGACATCCCCCGCAGCCCCAACCGCAACGCCACCAAGCCCTCGTTCATCACCCCGCCCGCCGTCAGCGATTTATCTTCACAGTGCAAAATCACAACGGCATCGCAAACCTTTGAATAAGCGAGCACTTTCCGCAAGAAACCGCTGTCTTGGATGGGTTCCCCGTCGTCGGAGAACGCCACTGCCCCCGCTTCCTTCATCGCTGCCATTTCCGTCAACCGTTCATGTTTGAGCCTGACGCTGACTGCTCCGATAGGGAGCACACGACACAAGCCAACCTCGTCGGATCGTTTCAGAACAAACTCAATTGAAGCCACATCGTCCAATGGTGGCTTAGTGTTGGGCATGCAGCAAACCGTCGTGAAACCACCAGCAACGGCAGCAGCACTGCCCGTCGCAATCGTCTCCTTATGCTCCTCACCGGGTTCTCGGAAATGGACATGCATGTCAACAAGCCCAGGCACCACCAACTTCCCTGCGCAGTCAATCACTTCTGCGTCTTCAGCGACGATATTCTCCGCAACGGCCAAAATCCTTCCCATGCCCCATGTCCCTTGTCCCGTGTCCCGCTCAATCAACACATCCCTCACCGCCATCAAGTTCTGCGACGGGTCAACGACCGTTCCGTTTTTGAGAAGTAGGCGATGCCTCATCGCTTTCATCACCCTCCAAGTCACTCACAAGACGGTCTCCAAATCCGCCAACAGGTGTGCTTTCGCTTGTCGCAAGTTGTAGATGTTAGGCAAGATGGTGTAAGCGTCTTTCAGGGAGCGTTGCATCTCCCGATAGCCCTTGCCGTCGGTGATCCAAATCAAGTCCACGCCGACGCCTTGCAAGCCTTCCATGACATTGCGGTAACTGCGCTTGATTTCCGTCGGCTTGGAGCCAGCAACGGTGTAGAAGTTCACTTCTATGCCGAAGCGGATTTGTCCTTTGTGCGTGATAGCGAAATCCGTCTTTTTGGAAAGACTTTGCCCGTAAGAGATGGTGACTTCGCGTTGAAGTTCCACAGGGTAGTTGCGTCTTTTCAGTTCGTCCACGACTTTGGTTAGGAGTTTGCCGACTTCCCATTGAAAGAGTGCGCCGCTGATGTTTTTACGGCGATGAGTTTCAAGACCGATTTGGACGCCCAAGAGCAAATCTTCCAAGTCGTCCCGAAAGAGAATGTTCAGGAAGCCTAAGTCCCTCAGCAAGTTGGCGAAATACTCCGCTCTGCGCTCCTTACCTTCAGCGATGTCTTTGGCTAAGCAAGTGAGTTCTATGTCGTCTTGAAGGGTAACGAACTCGTGACCCGTGTGCCCCAGCAACTCAAGGGCGCATTCCATTAAAGGCAGCGGATCATCGCACGCCAGCAACGAATCCGCCAGTTCCCGAACAAAATCACTCCCCATCTTTACCCTGCAAGCAAGTTCGCGATAGAAAGGCACAGAAGCAAGCAAGGCTTCCTTTTGCGCTTCAAGGATGCACGGCGTCAGAGTGCACAAAAACTCGGTTACAAAATCCTCTGGCTTAGTGTATTTGCGACTTGGCAGCGCTGTTAACTCCGTCATCGGTCATCACCCCGATCCGATCATAAGGCTTCCCCGCTGTCAACGAAAGAGGACAACCGTCAGACTGGTGCCAGCCTCAGGTTGGACAGAATTTCCACGAAGGTGTAAAGGCTCTTGTTGTCAAGGTCAAGTTCGTAACAGACCAAGCGAATTTGGTGCTTTGCTGCTTCGCGCAGAACAGTTTTGGAGAAATCCTTGGCGATCAAAACCCCGCCGATGCATTCGTCGCCCAATTCCTCCATGTAGCCCTTCAACTGCCTCAAATCCCTCGGCTGTGCTTTGTGGAGTTTGACCTCAACGGCGATTTTTCTTGCATGGGCGATGGGGACTCGGTCTTTGATCAGGATATCAACATGCCCTTGCGAAAGCGCTTTTTCGCCCAGAACTTCAAGTCCATCCGCTGCAAGGTTCTCAAAGCCAATCATTGACAAAAACGAAGTCAGGTTCACTTCGTCAGACAGGTGCTGTCTGATTGCGGCTTGCAAAATGGTCTCTTGCAAATGGCAGATGAATGGGATGCGTTCCTGTTTTTTGTCAGGGGTGAATCGTGGCTCAAAGGTTTGATAGGGAGGCATTGCCAAGCATTCAACGACCTCGTTCCAAAGTTCACCCATTTGCGAGACATTTTGCAAAGTTGTTTGATCGGCTTGAAAGTGCGTTTTGCGGTAGCCCGCCCTTAAGAGCAGGTTCTCAGCAACATAAGCAAATTCGGGACGCACCAAAGATTCACAAAATTTGCGGATTGGGCGTAAGTGAAGCCGAAACGGGAAGTAATACGACTTGCCAGATTCCCTAAACGAAACTGGTGGCCAAGGTGGCAGCTTCTCAAATTCCACCACTGCCTCTTTGCCGACAACCTCATACAGGTTGAAAGCGCGAGCGCCATAGAGGAAGGAAACGAAGTCGCCTTCACGGATTTCAACAAAAGTCCAAGCCCCTGCGATGCTGTTCGTAAACCCAGCCATCGCATACTTCAGGCACAGTTCCAGATGTTGGCGAGTTGACACCGAGATGAGAAAGTAATTTGGCTTAGCCACGCGTTATGCCCCCTGCCATGTCACTTCCCGCATGGTGATGAGTTGGGTTGTTTGGCTCATAGCGTTGTGCCTCCAAACGGCATCGTGCGTTTCATTGTTCGCTCAAAAGTAGCCACAAGACTGCCATCCTGACGGCGACGCCGTTAGTGACTTGGTCAAGGATTCGGGCTTTGTCGCTGTCGGCAAGATCTGATGCGATTTCAACGCCTCGGTTCATCGGTCCAGGATGCATAACCAAAGCCTGCGGACACAGTTCTTGCAACTTGCGCAAGTCCATGCCGAACAATCGGTGATACTCGTTGACGCTAGGAAACAAACCTGCTTGTTGGCGCTCTAACTGCAAGCGCAACAAGTAAACGACATCGGCATCGTGGATGGCTTCTGGCAAAGTTCGGCAGATGCGGACGCCGAAGGAAGCGAACTCATCGGGCACCATTGTAGGTGGACCGACGAACCTGACTTCGGCGCCTAACTTCAAAAGCGCCCACATTCCTGACCGAGCCACACGGCTGTGCAGAATGTCGCCGACGAACGCCACCTTCAAACCTTCAATGTGACCAAAAACTTCCCACATAGTCAACAGGTCAAGGAGCGCTTGAGTTGGGTGTTCATGCATCCCATCCCCAGCGTTTAGAACGGACGGAACTTTTCCGTTAACTTGTTGGGCTCGCTCTTCAAGGACGCGGGCGACAAAGTGAGGAGCACCTGAATGGGAATGGCGAATGACAAAGGCATCATAACCGAGGGCGTAAAGTGTTAGCACTGTGTCCTTCAAACTTTCGCCCTTGACAACGCTGGCGGCAGCAACAGCGATATGGGTGACGCTCATACCCAATTTGCGAGCAGCCATTTCAAAAGAAGTGCGGGTTCGGGTGCTGGGTTCGTAAAAGAGCGTAACGAGAGATTTGCCGTTTAGAGGACTGGGGATTGGTGGCTGGGAATTGGTTTGCAGATGGCGCTTGAAAAAGGCTGCAGCGTGAAGGAAAGACCAAATCTCCCACGCCTCCAGAGGTTCAATTCCGAGCAGGTGGCGGAAGCGTGGCTTCGGAACATCCTCCAGCGATGCAATTGTCTGCGTCTTCGCTTCAATCATCTCTGCCCCCTCCATCGGATATACGCACCTATCCCTTCATGAGAGCCCTTAGGAGGGCTGAGTTGGCGGGGGCTTTAAAAACCCTTTTTGAGTTTAGCGAAAGAGCGGTCAGATGTAAAGAGCAAGCAATGCCGTCCCTCGATGCGGAATGAACCGCTCTAAACCCTGCAACCAAAAACAGCAGTGCATTAATGCCTCTGAGCAGGTGATTGAACCAAAACGATGTTGGTTGAAGGACCGTGGAAGTTGGTGATGCGCATTTGCTTTGAGTGTGCTATAATAGTTGCACGCAACTCGAAAGTGCTGAATTGGAACGAGTTTATTTGTGCGCCGGTAGCTCAGTCGGCAGAGCACCGGACTTTTAATCCGGGGGGCGCAGGTTCGATTCCTGCCCGGCGCACTTTTTATTTTCAAAGTCCACTGGCGTAGCCCCTACAAGTGTCTTTGTCTATGCAAAACCGCCCTTTATTCTTTGCACTCCCCGACAAAATTTCTCTGGTGGTGACAAGGCAATGCTTTCTTTCGAAACGAAAAGTGAGGCGGAGACAAAAGGTTTGGCGCGAAAATTGGCGCAGCATTTGGTCGGCAGGGAAATCATTTGTCTCATCGGGGAGTTGGGGAGCGGCAAGACAACTTTTGTGCAAGGGCTCGCGGAAGGTTTGGGCATAATGTTGCCGATCGTCAGCCCTACCTTCACCCTTGTGAGGGAATACTTTGGTCGGCTGCCTCTCTTCCATGTTGACGCTTACCGCTTGAGTGGATTAACGCCCGACGAAGTCCAGCAGCAAATTGGGCTTTGGGAATACATTGAGCGGGGTGGCGTCGTCGTGATTGAGTGGGCGGATTTGATAGCAGGCGCTTTACCCCCTGAACGGCTTGATGTCCTTTTCTCTCACACTTCTGATGGGCGGCTTTTGAAGTTTGAACCACACGGACAAGTTTACGAACAACTGCTCGCACGCTTGGCTGAAGGAGGTTGAAAAGGTGTGTTGATTTTGGCTTTGGAAACGAGCCTTGAAATTGCAAGTTGCGCCATTTGGGACAGCGAAACCAAGAGTCTGCGAGCAGAAGCGAAATTTCATGCCTACCAAACCTTAACCCAACGGTTGCCCGAATTAGTTCAAATCACCCTCAACAATGCTCAAGTTGGGCTGACTGACATTAGTCTAATCGCTGTCTCCTTGGGACCTGGTTCTTTCACAAGCGTAAGGGTTGGTTTGGCATTTGCGAAAGGGTTGGCGATGGCTCTTGAAAAGCCCATTTTGGGTGTAAGGACTATGGAGGCTTTAGCGCTCGCTGCGAGCGCAAGTGAAGGAGACCTGTTAGTCACCCTTTACCCCTCCCGCCCGTCCCGTCCTACGGAAGTTTATGCCGCACTTTTTCAAGTCCGAAATGGCTGCCCGCTCCAAGAGGGCATAGAAATGGCTTTAGAATTTTCGCATCTGGTCTCATCGCTAAAAGCGAGACCGGAAACCCACATTGTCTTCTCTGGAGTCCTTCCGCCAGGGGCGTTGAATTCTTTGACTGGACTTTGTAGAGAGAAGCGAGTTGCCTTGCCCTTAACGCCTTATTTTCCTTCAGCGTCTTTAGTTGCTTGGAGGGCGTGGGAACGATGGCTGCAATGTCCAAAGTCCGATGACCCAGTAGCGTTGAAGCCACATTATGTGCTTCCGTCAAGCGCTGAGGCTCGGTTCGGAATTGTGGTCTCGCTAAGGGATTGAATGTTGGTGCTTACCACCGTTCATCATCGGGATGAAACCTCAACTGCCCGTTAAATCTTTTGCAACGGGTTTGTATCCAACGAATCCACTTGACATGACCGTCAACGAAAGCGATGTGATTGCCACCTTGGTGGCGGGAAGCACCTTCGGCTTTCGGGTCCGTTTCGCTTGGCGGCGGGAACTGTTCGGAGAAAGCAATGCGAAGGACTAAACCGGAAGGCGATAATCCCCAAACGGTGTCAACGCCGAAAGGAGTAAACCATGCGACTTCGCTGTCGGCGAGCAAACCGAATTCCGAAGGAAATCGGTAAACGGCGAGGGCTGTGTAATTTGCGAAGTTGTTTGAGACTGCCTCGTTGTAGCCGTAACTGGTAAAGACATCCCACTCAGGTTTGCCAACTGCCGAACCATAACCGCGATAGCCGCAAGGTGCCAACCAAGGTCCATCAGCACCGAGAACTCCCCAACTTCCAGCCCAAAGAGGCCAACTCCAATCCCGCCTCGTTGACGGGCAAACGAGAATCTGGCGGTTTCGGGTGTAAGCCTCAACTTGTGCGGTCCAAGGTGGGATGACAAGGGGTGGCCAACCTCCGTCGGGACTAACGCCCGCACCGCCAGGGTGACCTGTCAAATCGGTGGGACGATAAGGGAAAGTGTCATCGTGGTCATCAGAGTAAAGGGAAAAGGCTCGGTTGAGTTGGTGTAAGTTGGAAATGCATTGAGTTTGTCGCCCTTTCTCCCGAACGGACGAGAAAGTCGGGAACAAGATGCCTGCAAGAACTGTAATCACCGCCACGACGACCAGCAACTCAATCAGCGTGAACCCAGACCACTTCATCATAATCGCCCCTTCCCCTTTCAACTATGCTCAACGGCTCACACTTTCAGTATGGCATGCTTCCGTTGCAAAGTAACTTTGGACAGGCTCAAACTTGTAAACGACAAGTTTTCTCAAGCGAGATGAGCGAACATGTTGGATGCCCAACTGCTTGCGAGGTTGGAAAGGTTAAGGTTCAAGCCAAGGCGAACTCACACTGGGGCGTTGAAAGGGGAGCGACTCTCAAAGCGAAAGGGCATTTCCATTGAATTTGCAGACTTCCGACCCTACGCTGTCGGCGACGATACAAGGCACTTGGATTGGAAAATTCTCGCCCGCCTTGACCGACCAATAGTCAAAACCTACCGAGACGAGACCGAGTTGCCCGTCTACTTGCTTTTAGACTCGTCTGCTTCCATGCAATTCGGTAGCCCTCCAAAATGGCAACTTGCTGTCCATTTAGCGGCAGCGCTTGGCTACATCGCTCTGTGTGGCGGTGATGTCCTCTTTCCAATCGCTTTGCCTCAAAGCGATTACAGACCCTTACCTTTGAGGGGCAAATCTATGTTTTCGCGTTTGCTCCTTTGGATCAAAGGGCTGAAACCAAATGGGAAGGGGTTGGCTGAAGGTTTACAACAGTTTGCCCACTTCGACTTGCCGAAAGGTCTCGTCGTTTTACTCACCGACGGACTTGACGAAAGTTTCCCAGAATCTTTGCGCCAAGTTGCCTCGCGAGGTCACGAACTCATTCTCCTGCAAATTCTCTCGGATGCCGAGTTGCAACCTGCTTTGGAAGGTGATTTGCGTTTGGTAGATTGCGAAACTGAAGAGGCTAAGGAGATTACAGCCACGATGAGCGTTTTGAGGGAATATCAACGACGCTTGGAAGGTTTTTGCCTGCAACTAAGCGACATTTGTCGTCGGGCTGGCGGTTGGTATCTGCGTTTGACTTCTGATGCGACAGTGCATGACATTGTATTTCGCCACTTGAGAAGATTGGGTGTAGTCAGTTTGCCTTGATTCCTTCCTTGCCTACTTGCGAAAACAGAGTTATAATCCTGCTTTCGGTGACCGAACATGCATGTGTTGCAGGACTACTTGTTCGTCGCGGTTTTCGTCGTGGTGGGGATTTTGGCTGTGGCGGTCACTTTGGGTATTGCATGGCTGCTCCGACCATACAAGCCGACGCCGCTTAAACTCATGACTTACGAGTGCAGCGTCCCGCCGAAAGGGACCGCTTGGGTTCAGTTCCGCATCATCTACTACCTGTTCGCCATCCTGTTCGTCATCTTTGATGTGGAAGCGATTTTCCTCTTCCCTTGGGGTGCTGCCCTTAAGTGGCTTAAGGAACATGGTTTAGGAATTTTGGCTTTCGTTGACATGCTCATCTTCCTTGCTGTCCTCACCTTCGGCTGGCTTTACGCTTGGAGAAAGGGCATCCTGAGGTGGACTTGACAAACCTCAGATTTCTTTGTCGCGGCACTTATTCAAACTGAGGTGACCGACTAATGACGCCTGAGCAAATGGAGCAGAAACTTAGGGAACGGTTTGGCGATGCTATTTTAGCGACCCGCATCGGGCTGAACGGTTTAGAGGTTCGGGTTAACCCGCAAAAGTTGGTGGACATTTGCCGCTTCTTGCGGGATGAACCAGAGATGGACTTCAACTTCCTGCGCTGCATCTCTGCCGTTGATTGGCTCAATGAAGGGGAGTTTGAGGTCGTTTACCATTTGTTTTCCTTCCGCTACAGGCATGAGTTGGTCATCAAGGTTCGTGTCCCTCGTTCTAACCCACATGTCCCTTCAGTCACTTCTGTTTGGCGCACTGCTAATTGGCACGAGCGTGAAGCCTATGACTTGATGGGCATAATCTTTGACGGTCACCCTGATTTGCGCCGCATCCTTCTGCCCGAAGGCTGGGTCGGTCATCCACTTCGCAAGGACTATGTCCACGACATTGAGCGTTTTGATGACGAGTATGCCGAAAAAATTCTTCGGGGCGAAATCCGTTGAGGTGAAAGGTAATGCCTAAAAGTAAAGGCGCAGACAAAAAACGCAGGCTGAAGAACCCAAACAATGAAGGCACATCAGCAGGACATGGGGCAGGGAACACAGGACAGGTTGGCGGTTTGGAAGGGACATTGCAGCGCTTGACAGAAGGAGTTATTGAACTGGCGGAAGGTCAAAAGCACCTGCAGGCAACGGTGACGCAATTGGTGGAGTGGCAACAGCAAACCCAAGGAACTGTTGCCCAACTGGTGGAAGGACAAATCCAGTTGCAAAACACCGTCTCTCAACTGGCAGAAGAGAACCGAAGGCTGGTAAAAGGGCAGGAAAAGTTGTGGCAGGCAGTCACTCATTTGACAAAAGGTCAAGATGAGTTACGGCAAGCAGTCACTCGTTTGACAGAGGAAAACCGAAAGTTGGCAGAGGGACAGGAGAGGTTGCAAGAGACAGTCGCTCATCTGGCGGAAGAGAACCGAAGGTTGGCGGAAGGGCAAGAGAGGTTGCAAGAGACAGTCGCTCATTTGGCGGAAGAGAACCGAAGGTTGGCAGAAGGGCAAGAGAGGTTGCAAGAGACAGTCGCTCATCTGGCTGAAGAGAACCGAAGGCTGGCAGAAGGGCAACAGAGGTTGCAAGAGACGGTCGCTCATTTGGCGGAAGGTCAAGAGAGGCTATGGCAAACCGTTGGTCAGTTAACGGAGGGGCAACAGAGGTTGCAAGAGACAGTCGCTCATCTGGCGGAAGGACAGGAAAGGCTATGGCAGGCTGTCGGTCAGTTAACGGAAGGTCAAGAGAGATTGCAAGAAACGGTCGCTCAACTTGTGGGAGTTCAATTGCAATTGCAAACCACTGTCTCACAATTGGCGGAAGAGAGCCGAAAGGCAATGGTCGTTTTGAAAGAGGTAAACAGGAAAGTCGGTCGGTTGGATGAGCAACTTGGCATGACCGTTGAATCGGTTGCCCAAATAGTTTTGCCTGGCTATTTGGAGAGGCATTTTGGCATAAAACTTGAGGGCAAGTTGGGCTACGAACTCAAACCGATGTTCTTCCGATTAAACGGCGAATGGGAGCAAGTTGACCTTTACGGCGAAGGGACGATGGGCAAGGAAGAAATTTGCATCGTTTGCGAGTGCAAGGCGAAAATTTACGAGAGGGATGTCCACGCTTTTGTCAAGAAGTTGGAACGGCTTTGGGGACTTTTGAAGAAGCGACCTATACCCGTTTTGTTTGGCTACTCAATTCATCCGTCGGCACAAGAGCCTGCAAGTTCGCACAATATCCTTTTAGTCAGCCCACTTCACCGTTAAAAGGGGTGAAAAGGTATGGCTGCGACGGAGTTGCGAGAGACGGTCGCTATTTCGCCGCGCCGAGAAATTCGCACCGAAGAGATGGAAATCAGCATGGGTCCGCAGCACCCGTCCACGCACGGCGTCCTACGGGTCGTCATCAAAGTGGACGGAGAATGGATTCGGGCTGCCGACCCTGATTTGGGTTACCTGCATCGCTCCTTTGAAAAACTTGCCGAACAACGCACCTACCCGCAGGGCATCTTCCTGACCGACCGATGGGACTACCTTTCGGCGATGAACAACAACTGGATTTACTGCCTCGCTGTGGAGAAACTGTTGGGCATTCAAGTGCCCGAAAAAGCCGAATGGATTCGGACGATGATCTCCGAGTTCCAACGCATCGCCAGCCACTTGGTCTTCTTGGGCACTTACGGCTTGGATATCGGGGCACTAACGCCCTTCTTCTATTGCTTCCGCGAGCGGGAGAAAATCCTTGACCTGTTTGAAGCGCTGTGCGGAGCACGACTGACTTACAACTACATCCGCATCGGTGGCGTCGCCCGCGACCTGCCCAAAGGTTGGCTGGACAGAGCCGAAGAGACAGTGGACTACTTGGAAAAGCGCTTTGACGAGTTGGATGACTTGCTAACTTTCAACAAGATTTTCGTCGCCCGAACCGTCGGCATCGGTGTCATCCCGCCCGAGATGGCGATGGATTACGGCTTGACGGGACCGATGATTAGAGCCAGTGGCATCCCTTACGATGTCCGCAAAGCCCAACCTTACAGTGTCTACGAACAAGTGGAATTTGATGTCGTCACCCACACGGGTTGCGATTGTTGGGCGCGAGTTTGGGTGCGTTCGCAGGAAATGCGCCAGAGCCTTCGCATCATCCGCCAATGCATCGCCAAACTGCGCACCTTCCCTGAGCCTGACTTTGATGCCCCTTACGACCCATCACCTCATGTGATGGCAAAAGTCCCCCCCAAACCCAAGCCCAAACCCAACGATGTCTATGTCGCCATTGAATCGCCTCGCGGCGAACTGGGCGTCTACATGGTCAGTGACGGCAGCGAGAAACCCTACCGCATGAAAATTCGCGGACCTGCTTTCGTCAACTTGTCGGTTCTCCCAGCAGTTGCGCCGGGGCATAAGGTCGCAGATTTGGTCGCCATCGTCGGCAACATTGACATCGTTATGGGCGAAGTTGACCGTTAAATTGATGGCTCAAAGGAAGGGTGACCGAAA
>Ga0197142_1003742_pt1 | contig 12598 bp, 9 predicted proteins | sample GBS60_MetaG_FD_148614 | JGI IMG/M metagenome (GOLD analysis project Ga0197142, IMG submission 148614) | Sediment microbial communities from Great Boiling Springs, Gerlach, Nevada, United States - GBS 60_MetaG | ecosystem: Environmental > Aquatic > Thermal springs > Hot (42-90C) > Sediment... | reverse complement strand
GGCCGAGAAGGAATGGCCACGGAACCATTACACCCGCTGCCCAGACCATAACCGCTTCGCCAGATGGAGCGAGGGCGAGCAACCAGCCGACAGATGCTGCTCCAAGATGAAGCCCCAACGCCAGTACATCGTTCCGCAGTTTGGGTTTGTGACAAGTCGGGAAGCACCCGTTGAGCCTAAATCTCGGCCCATGAGATTATTTACAACTCGCCCCTATTTCGACCGTGCCTTAGGCCCTGACCCTGGCGAGATCACGATACCTCCGATAATCACGATGCGGAAGGCATCTCCAGGTCGGATGGTCGTGCTCTGCGAAGGCCGACGTGAAGAGGGATTCTATATCTGCAGCGTATGTGGGACAGGGCGCACCAAACGCCAAAAGTGTCACAAAACCCCTTATAATCTGGATTGTCATGGCACTCTGGAACGCGTCTCTCTGGGACATGAGTTTGTTACCGATATAGTGCAACTCCAGTTTCATCCTGAACCTGACTGCGATCGAGGCGTTTGGTTCGCATACGCACTGGCCTATGCTCTGGTGGAAGGGGCGGCAGAGGTTTTGGAAGTCCCCGCCACGGACCTCAACGCCACGGTAGGCCACATGGGAGACCAGTATCCCATCCCTCCGATCATCCTTTACGACAACGTGCCGGGAGGGGCAGGTCTGGTGGCGCGGCTTGAGGAGCCGGAGGTCCTCAGGCAGTGTCTGGAGGCTGGCCATCAAAGGGTCTGTGGGGCCTGCGGATGCGATGAAAACACAAGCTGTTATGGCTGTTTGCGGAGCTATAGAAACCAGTTCGCCCACCAGCACTTGCAAAGAGGCCCCGTCAGAAGGTATCTTATGTACATTTTGGACAAATGGAGGCAAATCAGGTAAGGCCTTGCTCTCCCCGAAGGGCAACCACCCACTCCAGGCTGCGCTTTTCGCAACACCGTAACAGTTTAGCCGTTGAAAGTTGCTATGGGGGGATTTTGGGGGATGGAGTATATCGGGAGCGGGAGCCGGCTACGAAACTTCTAGCCGGGATTCCCTTGGCCTAGGCATTTTCCTAATCCGGTAACTATTTAGCCGAATGTAGTAAATCTGCCATAACCCTTTATAAATAAACTCAAACTGGAAACGGAAACGCCGGTTTTTGGCCATAACTTATTGCAAAATAAGGAGTTATGCGCCTTCTCCCGGCGGATCGATCCCTTCGCTTCGAGAGGGCCGACTCGGCCATTTTCCTGTCGGTTTTCGGCGATGTTAGCCGGTTTCATTTACAGTTTGAGAAATAAACAAAGGTAATATTTTAGCCGAATGAAGGGCTCTATGTGTCATTCCTGCGTAAGCAGGAATCCAGCCTTCTTGGCGCACAAACGGGAACCCAGGAAACATGTGCTTTTACTCCTTTGGATTCCCGCTTGCGTGGGAATGACACGCTGGGTTTAGCCCGCCTGGTGGGAGGCGAGTTGCTTCATTCGGCTAAAGTGGTACAAATGTTCCAAAAGCCAAAACCAGGATTTGGATGGTCCAGGAATTTAATGCATACCAATAAAAAAAGCCGGCGCCTTCGCCGTCCTTGGCGATGTCGGTCAGCCGGCCGAGAAATGGGTTAGGCGCTTTGGGTGAGGGAAGGCGCCAAGCCCCCCAGGCCTTCCTGGCTATCCCCTGCGCCCCGCCCATGAAGGGCCTGATCGCACCGGATCACTCACAGGGAACATGGTGGGATACTCGGGGAATCGGGGCAAATGAGCCTTCGATACGGGGATCTACCGGAATCCGGAACCCCGGTTGGCCAAAAGTCGGTTTACGGCCCGATACCTCTGGGGTGTTTGGCCAAAAAGTCCCGGGGACCACGGGTCGTGTAGTAGGGATATACCACGATGCCCGAAGGAGGGGCCGGATCATAGGCCCGCATTCTGGGGCAGCGAGGGCATCGGGGGTCCTGGCCGTGGCAAATGGGACAGGCCGGATCCCCTGCAATTTGCCCATTTTGTCCATCTTCACACCGGCAGGTCTGGCAACCGGCAGGCACATCGGAACATTTGCCCGCCGGAAGGGCGAAGCGGCCGCTCTGGCAGCCGCTCAACACCGCCACCAACCCCACCCCTACCAGGCAATAAAGAAGCTGTTTCATGGGTCGATCCTCCCATAGAGAGGATCGACCTTTTTCTTGGCAGAATCCAGAAAATCGGCAAAACCGCCCCTCCCGGTACTACCCAGCAATTAAAGAAGGCTCCTTCCCACCTCCAACCTCGACTTTTGCCAATTTCCGTAACTCTTTGTGGTTTCGTAACAGTTTACCCGAAGGGAGGACGGCGCGATGTGTCATTCCTGCGTAAGCAGGAATCCAGGCTGCTTTGTGCCTGCTGCTGTGGGTCTGGTGGGGAAGCGGGAACTCTGGGATACTTTCTGGATTCCCGCTTGCGCGGGAATGACACAAAAGTGTCTCCGTTGCCTGGGAGAGAAGAGTTGCTTCATTCGGCTAAAGTGTTACGTAGTTTCGAAAGTTACCACCCAAACCCATTTGCCCGGATATTTCCCGAACTCCAAGGTTTGCAAAGAGTTAGGGTATTGGCCCGGGGGGAATTGCCCAAAATAGCAAACGGCGATCCAAAAAAACGTGCCCCCCAAACGGACAAACTCCCTGCCACCGGGATATCCTCAGTGTACAACGCTCAGTTACCCGAAAAACCTCCTGCTGGTGTTGGCAGTGCTAGCAAAAGCCCGAACCAAGGACCAGCCCATCAGTTATGGCAAAATCCCGGATTGCTTCATACGGCTAAGGAACCTCTGAATAATTCGACATGCACAAAAAAGAAGTATTTCCGGAGATTTTTCGAAAAACCCTATATATTGGGCTACTGACACTACTAACACACAAGATGTTGTAGCTACCCTCTACCACCTCGAAGGCCGATCGCATCGTCGAAAGTTCACATAGTTCCCTATATTTTCAGGATTTTTCAGAGATTCCCTAAATTGACTGTATCTACCGGGCCCAATTACCACAAGCTGTGGTGTTCGAGCCGACTCGTAGCCCCTACACCTGGTAGGGGTCGGTTCCGGGAGATACAGTCAAACTAAATAGTTATCTCAAACTGGAAACGGAACCGCCAGTTTTTGGCCATAACCTATTGCAAAATAAAGATTTCTTTGCGTTCTACCAGCGGATACATTCCTTCGGTTCGAGAGGGCCGAATCGGTCGTTTTTCTGCTGGTTTTTGTCAGGGTTGGGCGGTCACATTTCCAGTTTGAGTAGTTATCAGAAACGTAGGGCCAAACCCGGTGGTTTTGCCCCCACCCTCCGAAAAGCATCCCCAAACCCAGAGATCCCCCAACCCCTATTCCCAAAAGGGAAATTGCAATCCGATGGGCCAGAGCAGATAATAAATACAGGGCAGCAACCCCAAGGAAGCCCAAGGGAGGAAGAGGGAATTTCGGGGTTTAGAGGCTTTGGCGCGATCAGATGCCGGAGGTTTGCTCCGATCCTTCCCCAGTATTCTGCTTTACCAAAGTGCCGTTTTGTTGGGGTTTATCCAGGGTGGGACGGCCGGAGGGGGGGATATGCCGAGCCAACAGGCAGTGTTGCCAGCGGCGGTCCCGTGGGACCCGGCAAGCAGGTAGCTGCCGCCGAGGAAACTGGGAGTAGTCGGCAGCGGGCAACCCCGTGGGGCGGGAGGTTGTTCAGGATGGTCTGGATTTTTGCGTTTCTAGGAGGGCGGAACAGTGTCTGGTGCGTATGAACCGAGAGATGGGGGGGTTTATCCGGCCCAGGTGGTTCTGGAGCCGGTGCCCGGATGGAGACCGCCGAGACGGTCTGTGTGGAATTTGATCGGCTGGCTCTTTTTGCTGGTGATTCTGGTAGGTTCGTTGCTGTTGAACGTAGGGCTGTGGATTCTGTTGCTTCTGCGCAGCGCCGAACTGGAAGAGGGAATTGTCAAACGCCATTTTTCCCACACCAAGGGCGCTACGAACCAAGTGGTCATCCTTACCATAGAAGGAGCGATGGTCGGCGGCGAAAAATTCTTCAAAAAGCAGATCGACCTCCTCCGGAAAGACGACCGGGTCAAGGCGGTGGTGCTTCGGATCAATTCGCCGGGCGGTCTGGTTTCGGCGGCCGACTTCATGTTCCACCAACTCCGGCAGCTTGGCCAGGAGCGAAAGATTCCGATCGTGGTGAGCATGGGCGGCATGGCGGCAAGCGGCGGCTATTATGTGGCCATGGCCGTCGGCGAACAATCCGACACCATTTTTGCCGAGCCGACCACCTTCACCGGCTCCATTGGCGTGATCATCCCCCACTATGATCTATCGCAACTGCTAGAGAAATGGGGGGTCAAAGAGGATTCCATTGCCAGCCATCGGCTCAAAGGTATGGGCAGCATCACCCGACCGATGACCGACGAAGAACGGCAGATTTTTCAAGGATTGGTCGATGATGCTTTCCGGCGGTTCAAGGAGGTGATCAAGCAGGGCCGGCCGAAGTTCCGGGCCAATCCGGAAGCATTGGACAAATTAGCAACAGGACAATTGTTTACATCCCAACAGGCCCTCCACCACGGCCTGGTCGATAAGATCGGCTATTTAGAGGATGCGGTTCAGCGGGCCATCGAACTGGCCGGCTTGACGCCCGAAGAAGTCGAGGTGCTTCGCTACGACCGGCAGCCAACGCTGGTCGATCTGCTGCTGGGTCCCGACGTTTCGACGCCCGCTATGGATCTGGCCGCCCTGCTGGACACCACCGCACCGAGGGCCTATTACCTTTGCACCCGGCTCCCGCCCCTGGTGTCCAGTTATTCCCCGGAGCGTTAACTGTCCTGAAGGACACTTACGCCATACCCCCAAAACCTCTGGTTGTGGGATTTCTGCCTAACTTTGTAACATTTTAGCCGAATGAAGGGGGCCGAGGTGTCACTGCTGCGTAAGCAGCAGTCCAGGCTCCTTTGTACCTGCTAGAGTGTTGCTGGGGAACACCGGGGTGCCAGGGCAACATGAAGTCCTCCTACGTTCTGGACTGCCGCTTGCGCGGGAAGGACACCTTGGGTTTAGCCCGCCTGGGGAAGGGCAGGTTGCTCCATTCGGCTAAAATGTTACCTAACTTTTATGGAACCTCTGAAAAATCCTGAAAATATAGTGAGCTAGGTGGCCTTTTGGTTATGTTGTCGGCCTCAGAGGTTGCCCAAGGTACCCCCAGGGAATGTATGCTAGCATTGACAGCAGCTCAATATATGGGGTTTTCTGAAAAATCTCCTGAAATACTTCCCTTTTGTCCACGTTGAATTATTCAGAGGTTCCTTATGTCATTCCTGCGCCAGGCAGGAAGCTCGAAATATTGGCATTTTACTTACTGGTTACTTACTGGATTTCTGCTTGCGCAGGAATGACCCAGGGGAAGTGAGCCGCCACCGTCAGGGAGCGCCTTGTTCCCGGTCCCCTTCCCCGCCTTGGTGTCGCCTCGGTCGGCCTCTCGACAGCCAGGCCAGAGGCGAATGGGCGGACATGACAAGCAGGTCCCTCCAAGGGCGTCTTCATTCGTCTAAGTTGACTGTATCAATCAGGCCCAATGACCACAACTGTGGTGTTCGAGCCGATTCTTAGCCCTTCCAACTGGTAGGGCCGGTTCCGGTAGATACAGTCAAACTAAAATGCCAAACTGTAAATGAACCTGTCCAACCCCGGCAAAAACCAGCAGAAAAACGAGTGGTTCGGCCTCTCGAACCACAAGAATCGGTCCACCGGGAGAACGCAATGAAATCCTTATTTTGCAATAAGTTATGGCCAAAAGACGGCGTTTCCGTTTACAGTTTGAGTAAGATGGTACCTATCAGGAAAACCCGCTCTATTGCTGGACCCCAAACCGGGGAATGCCGGGAGGTTAGGGCAATTCAGGCGGTTGCACGATAGGATACTCTCCCGAAAGAGCCTTCAGGAATTCCACCAGGTCTTTCCGATTTTCTTCGGTAAGTTTGGCTTCCCGGACGGCTTTCATCATCGGGGAGAGATTCGGGTTGTCTTTTCCGCCGTCGGCCATGATGGCCACAGCCTCTTCCAACGTGGCCACACTGCCGTCGTGGAAGTAAGGGGCAGTTTTGGCCACTTCCCGCAGCGGCGGCACCCGAAACTTACCCAGGTCGTCGTCTTTGCCGGTAACCGCTTTTCGGCCTGCCGGCGGCGGATCCTTATCCATGCCGATACCGGCGTTAAAGAACCGGTAATTGCTAAATAGCGGCGGTGTGTGGCACACAGCGCAATGCTGTTCAAAAAGATCCAAGCCGCGCTTTTGGGCTTCGGTCAGGGCGTTCGGATCGTTGCCCTTGGTGTAGCGATCATAGGGCGAATTGCCGCTCAAAACGGTCCGTTCAAAGGCAGCAATTGCCTTGGCCATCCCCTCCTTGGTTACATCGGTCCCAAACACTTTCTGGAACATCTCCTTGTATTTGGGGATTTCGGAAAGCTGTTTGACCAGTTCGTCCAGGTCGTGGGCCATTTCGATCGGATTTTCCATGGGGCCGAGGGCCTGCTCTTCCAGGCTGCTGGCCCGCCCATCCCAAAACAGGCTGGTGGCATAAGCGGTGTTGATCACCGTAGGCGAATTGAACTCCCCTTTCTGCCCTTTGAAGCCCGTGCTGACCGGCGTATCTTCCGCCCAGGCTTTTTGGGGATCATGGCAGGTGGCGCAAGAAATCGTGCCATCCCGGCTCAGCCGCTTATCGAAATACAACATCCGGCCCAACTCGATCTTTTCGGGCGTCATGGGGTTATCGGCCGGGATCGGAAGCGGCGGCAGTCCCAGCGGCACTTGGACGATCTGGTCTAACGGCGGCGCTTGGGCCGTTGCAGGCGGCTTTCCCGGCTCCGACGGGGAAGCCTGTTGTTTTTCGGCCTCTGCCGGGGGAGGTTGGGCTTGTTTTTCGGCCCCGCCCAAAGGTTGTTCGGTTGTCGTTTGGACTGACGGCTGTTTACCCGTTGGCGTTTTCGGGCCGGAACCACCCTCCCCACAGCCTACTAACACGGCTACTCCAATCCCCACAACCATCGCCCAGCAGTGCTTCATGACAAAACCTCCTCCAAAAAACAAGACCGAAAAACCAAAAGCCGAGTTTATTATCTTGACTGTATCCACGGGGGGATTGCCACAATTAGTGGTGTCCACCCAGGTTTAGCCCCTATCTATATGTGGTGGTAGCACGGCCGGGTGGATACAGTCAAATTATATCAAATTATATCAAAAAAAAGGTAACACTTTAGCCGAATGAAGTGAAGTTAATATGTCATTCCTGCGCAAGCAGGAATCCACCCTCTTTGTATCGCCCGAAATCCCCCTCACCCGGCTTCGGCTTCGCCTCAGCCGGCCTCTCCCGCCAGGGGAGAGGCCGGTTGCTTCATGCGGCTAAATAGTTACAAAAAAAGCAAGGCCTCCCTCCGAGTCGTCGGAGAAAAAAGTTGGTAACAGCTTAGCCGAATGAAAATCCCCTTGGAGGGACCTGCTTCGGAGGTCCGACGGTGGCCTCTGCCCCGGCCGTCGAGAGGGTTAGGGTGAGGGGGAATCCGGAGGGCGGACGTCTCGTCCACCTTGCTATGCGGGCCGAAGGCCCGCACACCCAGAGAAATCCCCCTCACCCGGCCTGGCCGAAGGCCAGGCCGGCCTCTCGACGGCTAGGGGAGAGGCAGTTTGGTTCATTCGGCTAAAGTGTTACCGAATCTAACCTGTCGGCTTCGGCGGCTAGGGGCCGAATCGGGCGTCGGATTGTTGGGTTTTGGCCTGATGGGCTACCGGGGCCAGCCAGCCTATCCGGACCGGCCCCCTGGCAGCGTCGAACTCCGGCACATAGGGTTTGATGTCCAACAGCGGCGTGCCGTCTAGCATGTCCACGTCTTCCACTTCCAGCCGACCATCCGGCAGGACCGCCACAAGCCGGACCAACGAAAGCCCAATCGGGTTGGGCCGTTTCGGCGCCCGGGTGGCAAAAACGCCCCGCACTTGCCGATCCAAAAAAGGCACCACTTGAAGTTCATATCCGCTGACGGCATGGAAATGATAGATCAAAAAGATATGGGAAAATCCGTCTAGGTCTTTCAGGCCCGCTTGATACGGCGGCCAAACCTCGACCATACCCCGGACGCCTCTGGCCCCGGCCGGCTGAATCGGCATCCCCGCCAACTGCGTCCAGGGCGTCCGAATCTGCCCGATCGGTTCCATCGAAATCATCACCGATCGCCTCCGAAAATCATGCTGTTTTGCCCCGCCGCTGTCTTCTCCCCGATCCTTTGGGCACGGAGAACATGGTAGGATGACCCTCCAGGAATAATCCGACACGGAAATCGGATTTCTGGTAACATGTTAGCCGAATGAAGGGACACCATGTGTCATTGCTGCGTAAGCAGCAGTCCAGGTTTATTCCCGCGTAAGCGGAAACCCCGGGAATAGGGGCTTTTGCTTCTTTCTGGATTCCCGCTTGTGCGGGAATGACACCCCTCACCCGGCCTAGCCTTCGGCCAGGACGGCCTCTCGACGGCCAGGGGAGAGGCGAGTTGCTTCATTCCGCTAAAATTAAAAGGTTACGATTTCTGAAGAAAATCCTACCCCATCGGGAGGACGGTTGGAATAAGGCCTCAATGAGCCGGTTGCGTTGTGGCCTGCAAACTACTACTGCTTGTGATGCATCTGTGTCGGCACTCTACCTATTGTGGCCCAGGCCGTACAACGCAACCGGCTCGGCCGCAATCCATTTTTGGCCCTTTTTCGGAGGAAAAGGGCGGGATAAAAGAGACCCGTTGGAAACTGGGAGAACCAATGTCGCAGGTGCAGGAACAGTTTTTGGAGGTCACAAGTCGACAGGAGGCAGCCGATCGGTTTTGGGCCGCCTTGGACCCTCGGCCATTGGGCCAGGAGGAGGTGCCATTGGAGGAGGCTTTGGGCCGGGTGTTGGCCGAGGATGTCCAGGCGTCGGTGGATGTACCGTCGTTCGATCGGTCGGATATCGATGGGTTTGCCGTTCAGGCCGCCGACACCTATGGCGCCGATGAACAGCAGCCACGCCGATTGCTCCTGGTGGGCCAGCCGATCACGCCGGGCCGAACGCCCCAGGCCGAAGTCCGTCCTGGGCAGGCCATGCCGATTGCTACCGGCGCCATGCTTCCCCGTGGGGCCGACGCCGTAGTGATGATCGAACATACCGATCTGGACCCGTGCGATCCGGGTGCCCTATTGATCTATCGGGCGGTTACCCCCGGCAGCGGCGTTACCTTTACCGGTTCCGACATGGCGGCGGGCGAAACGGTGCTCCGAGCGGGCCAATTGCTCACCAGCCGGGAAACCGGCGTGCTGGCTGCTCTGGGCCTAAGCCGGGTGCGGGTGTGGCGTCGGCCCCGGGTGGCCATTCTTTCTACCGGCGATGAGCTGATCGGTCCAGGCGAGCCGATGACGCCCGGCAAAGTCTATGATTCCAATGGCCGGATTCTGGCCGATGCGGTCCAGGAACTAGGCGGTCAGCCGGTGGAAATGGGCCGGGTGCCCGATCAACTGGACCTTTTGCGCGCCCGGTTGGCCGAAGCCCTGGAATCGGCCGATGTGGTGTTGCTTTCCGGCGGCACCAGCAAAGGCGAAGGCGACCTGGCCTACCGGGCGGTGCGCGAACTGACCAGGCCGGGAATTATTGTTCACGGTGTGGCCCTAAAACCCGGTAAACCGCTGTGTCTGGCCGTCCATGGCAAAAAGCCGGTTGTGGTGCTGCCGGGCTTTCCCACCTCGGCCATTTTTACGTTCCATGAATTTGTATCGCCGGTTCTGCGGGCGATGGTCGGGTTGCCAGCGGAAGAGCGACCTACGGTGCAGGCCCACCTGCCGGTCCGCATCCGTTCGGAGATCGGGCGGACGGAATATCTTTTGGTTCGGCTTATGCCGGAGCCGGACGGCCTGGCCGCCTATCCGATGGGCAAAGGTTCCGGATCGGTAACGGCCTTTAGCACCGCCGACGGATTTATTGCCATCGGGCAGCAGGAGGAGCTTGTGCCGGCGGGGGCGACGGTTACGGTACACTTGTTGGCCCATGGTATCCGACCGGCCGATTTGGTCGTCATCGGCAGCCATTGTATGGGGTTGGATTGGCTGTTGGGGCAGTTGCACCGGCAGGGCTGGCAGACAAAGTTTTTGGCCGTCGGTTCCACAGCCGGCTTGGAGGCGGCCCAACGCAACCAGTGTGATCTGGCCGGTGTGCACCTGCTGGACCCGGCCACCGGACACTACAATCGCCCGTTCCTAACGCCGGACCTGGAGCTGATCCCCGGCTACGGCCGGTTGCAGGGGGTGGTGTTTCGTCTGGACGACGAGAGGTTTCGCCATCAGGCGGACGGCCGATCGGCCATCCAGCAGGCCTTGGCCGACCCCAATTGCCGAATGATCAACCGAAACGCCGGCAGCGGAACCCGGATCTTGATCGATCGACTTTTGGAGGGCCGACAGCCGCCCGGCTACTGGGTGCAGGCCAAAAGCCATCATGCCGTAGCAGCGGCGGTTGCGCAGGGGCGGGCGGATTGGGGGGTGGCCATCCAGCCGGTGGCCCGTCTGTACGGCCTCGGCTTTCTCCCGCTGGAGGAAGAGCGGTACGATTTTGTGGTCCCCCGGAGCCGATGGGATCGGCCTGCCCTGATCGCCTTCCGGCAACTGCTAGCCGACCCCCAAGTCCGCTCGGAGCTTCAGCACATGGGATTCCGGGCGGATTAAGCGAGCAGTGAGAATTTTTTAATATATGTAACTCAAACTGTAAATGAAACTGCCCAACCGTGGCAAAAACCAGCAAGCAAAACCCCGATTCGGCCCTCTCAAACCGAAGGGATTGATCCGCCGGGGGAATGCAAATAACTCTTTATTTTGCAATAAGTTATGGCCAAAAACCAGCGTTTCCGTTTACAGTTTGAGTATGTAACATTTTAGCCGAATGAACCACCGCCTCTCCCCTGGCGGGAGAGGCCGGCTGAGCCGAAGGCTCAGCCGGGTGAGGGGGAGGAAAAACAGGCGGCTGGGCCTCATTTCCCCTCACACCACACCGTACCGCCGGGGGGAAACATCGCCTCTTCATTCGGCTAAAATGTTACCTCAAACTGTAAACGAAAACGCCAATTTTTTGTCCTAACCTATTGTAAAACAAGAAGTTAATTGCATTCTTTGCTTGTTTCGGTTCATCGGGTTCGACGGCGACGAACCGGCCGCTTATCGGCCGGTTTTCGGACGTGTTCGGAGAGGCATTTACAGTTTGAGATGTTACGTTTCCGGGTGGTTTTAGGTTTCCGGGAACATTTCTGCCGAAGGGAGCAGTGGTGGTTTTGGTCCTCTCAGGCGGTTTGGCTGACGCCCAACCGGCCTCTCCCACGGTAGAAGAAGCAATTTGTTTCCCGTGGTTTCACTGGTACAATCTTTGAAAGCGGCGCCTTTCAGCAGGAGCATGTCGATGAACGAGCGGCCGGAGTGGATTGCCGATGAAGAGGCGTTGGAGGAGCTGTTGAGTCGGCCCACCCCGCAGGTGGTGGAAATGATGCGGCGGGTGGAGGGGGACATGATGTTTTTAGGGGCGTTTGGCAAGATCGGGCCGAGCTTGACTTGGATGGCCCGCCGAGCCACCGACCTGGCCGGAGTGCCTCGCCGGATTTATGCGGTGGGCCGACATGTTTCGCCCCAGCGCCGGCAGTGGTGCCTGGACCGGGGCATAGAACCGATCTGCTGTGACCTGCTCGACCGGTCAGAGTTGGCCAAGCTGCCCGATGTGCCGAACATTTTCTATCTGGCGGCGATGAAGTTCGGCACGACCGGCCAGGAACCGTTCACCTGGGCGCTGAATAGCTTTCTGCCCGGCCTGGTCTGTGAACGATTCTCCGGAAGCCGCATTGTGGCCTTTTCCACCGGGAATGTGTATCCGTTGGTTCCTGTGGAGTCCGGCGGCTCCAAAGAAGAGGATCCTCCCGAACCGATCGGCGAATATGCGATGAGTTGCTTAGGGAGAGAACGGATATTTACCTATTTCAGCATGGCCCGGAATCTTCCGGTTGTACTGATTCGGCTCAACTACGCCCATGAACTCCGCTATGGGATTATGGTGGATTTAGGGCAGAAGATTCTGGACGGCGTGCCGATCGAGCTTGCCATGGGCTATTTCAACGTGATCTGGCAGGGCGATAGCAATCAGATGACCCTGCGGGCGTTGGAATATGCGGCGGTACCGGCCCGGCCGATCAATGTTACCGGTCCGGAACTGCTCCGGGTTCGGGAGGTGGCGAGCCGATTGGCTGAGTTGCTCGGCCGACCCGTGGAGTTTGTCGGCCAGGAGGCGTCCACCGCGCTACTGAGCAATGCCAGCCGGGCGTACGAGCTTTTCGGTCGGCCCCAGGTGTCGGCAGAGCAAATCCTGCGTTGGGTGGCCGATTGGCTCCGCCGGGGCGGCCCCACCCTCGGCAAACCCACCAAGTTCCAGGTGCGAAACGGCCGATTCTAAACCCGCCGAACTCCTTCGGCCGGATGAACGTCTTGTGGGAATGGAAATTTGGAACCTCTGAATAATTCAACGTGGACAAAAGGGAAGTGTTTCGGGAGATTTTTTAGAAAACCCCATATATTGAGCT
>Ga0197142_1003739_pt1 | contig 12608 bp, 8 predicted proteins | sample GBS60_MetaG_FD_148614 | JGI IMG/M metagenome (GOLD analysis project Ga0197142, IMG submission 148614) | Sediment microbial communities from Great Boiling Springs, Gerlach, Nevada, United States - GBS 60_MetaG | ecosystem: Environmental > Aquatic > Thermal springs > Hot (42-90C) > Sediment... | reverse complement strand
TGGTCAAAGTGGATGGCCGGCCGATTCTGGAAAAGCCGATCGGCCCGCAAACCGCCGTCCAAGGCTGGGCCACCGTGGAAGTGGATCTATCCGCCTACGCCGGTAAAGAGGTGCTTTTGGAACTGGTCAATCAACCGACCGGCTGGGCCTGGGAAGCCGCCTACTGGGCCGAAATCGCCCTCCAGTAACATTTTTAGCCGAATGGACGGGCACGCACGCTGTGTCATTCCTGCGTAAGCAGGAATCCAGGCTGTTTTGTGCCTGCTCCTGGGGGCTTGATGGGTAATCGGGAACTCAGGAATACTTTCTGGATTCCCGCTTGCGCGGGAATGACACCCTTGGTCTAGGACGCCGGGGGAGAAGCGAGTTGCTTCATTCGGCTAAGAGGCTGTCCCGACATTGCCAAATCCGGGTGTTGGCAACCAACCGAGGTTCCCCATCCAGTTGCTAAAACCCTACAAAAACAGGGGTTTTCCGATAACCTTTGGCTCCAGGCTGGAACCGCTCGGATAGGGGTAAAACGGATTTTCGGGACAGCCTCTAAGATGTTACACCTCTCCAGACCCAGTGAGTCTCAGTTTGCGTCCTGGGATGCCGATCTATTCCTGTTTGAGGCAGGCGGCGATTTGTTCCTGGCAGACGGGCCGGATCAGGCCCCGTTCACAGATGATTGCCGTTACCAGCCGGGCAGGCGTTACATCAAAGGCCGGATTATACACCTGGACCCCCTCCGGAACGATGGGCTGACCCAACGGATGGGTTACCTCTCGACCGGGGCGGTGTTCAATGGGAATTTGGTTTCCGTCTGCAATGCGCAGGTCAAAGGTGCTGCTGGGAGCGGCCACGTAAAACGGGATGTTGTGGGCGGCGGCCAGGACGGCCAAACCGTAGGTGCCGATCTTGTTGGCCACATCGCCGTTGGCAGCGATCCGGTCGGCGCCGGTAAGGACGGCCTGTACCCGGCCCTGCTGCATGAGGCTGGCGGCCGCATTATCGCAAAGCACCGTCGTCGGGATGCCTCGTTGCTGGAGTTCCCAGGTAGTCAGTCGGGCCCCCTGCCAAAGCGGTCTGGTCTCATCGACATAAACCTGGATGCGTTTGCCCGCTTCAACGGCGGCATAGATGACGGCCAAAGCGGTACCGTAGTCGGCCGTTGCCAAGCCGCCGGCGTTGCAATGCGTCAGCACGGATTGGCCGTCGTCAAGCAGCGACTGACCATGCCGACCAATGGCCCGACACATTTGGCGATCTTCCTCGTGAATGGCTTGGGCCTCGTGGAGGAGAGCTTCTAAGATGGCCGGGATCGGCTGATCGTGAAGGTCCTTGGCCCGCCGGCGCATCCGGTCCAAGGCCCAGAACAGATTAACGGCAGTGGGCCTGGTCTCCGCCAAGGCCTGAATCACCTCTTCGAACCGGGTCCAAAAAGGCGCCTTTGCCGCCTCGGCCCTCTCCTCCGGACCGTTTCGGTAAAGCAGCGGCCCACCTCGGCAGGCCATTGTCTCTTGCAGTCCCAGCACCACCCCATAAGCGGCGGCAATGCCGATGGCCGGCGCTCCACGAACCCGCAACGAGCGAATCGCCTCGCAAAGCATCTCCAGGTTCCGACACGCCCGATACCGAAACTCTGTGGGCAGCAGGGTCTGATCGACCAGTTCCAAATACCCATCCACCCCGCCACACCATCGGAGCGTTTCCACATTAGGAATAAATGTTCTCATGGCGATCTACCGGAACGCTTTTCTGGAACCCCTGAAAAATCCCAGAAAATACAAGAAACTGGTGGACTTGTAACACTTTAGCCGGATGGAGCAACACGCATCTCCCCTGGTGGGAGAGGCCGGCCTGGCCGAAGGCCAGGCCCGGTGAGGGGGATTTGAAGCTACAAGGAGGCTGGATTCCTGCGTCCGCAGGCAATGCCACATAGCCCCCTCCATTCGGCTAAAATGTTACGTGGACTTTTTCCGAATTGGGCAACCAAGGGGGTTGGCGGTCATCCGATTGGGTGGATACGTTCGTAGGCAGCAATTTTGTCTTCATGTTGCAGCGTCCAACCGATGTCGTCCAGGCCCCGCATTAGGCATTCCCGTCGAAACGGATCCAACTCAAACGAAAGCCGAAGACCGTACTCGTCTTCAATGGTCATTTGTTCCAAATCGACGGTCAGCCGATAGCCCCGGTGTTTGGCCGTGCGCCGGAAAAGTTCTTCCACGGTAGCCGCCGGCAGGCGGATGGGCGCCATGCCGTTCTGGAAGCAGTTGTTGTAGAAAATGTCGGCAAAGTTAGGGGCAATCAGGATCCGAAAGCCATAGTCGGCCAAGGCCCAGGGGGCGTGTTCCCGGCTCGAGCCACACCCGAAGTTCTCCCGCGCCAGCAGAATGGTGGCCCCCTGATATTCCAGACGGTTCAGCACAAAGTCGGGGTTTGGCGTCCGCCCATCGTCCAGGTAGCGCCAATGGTAAAAAAGCACCTGTCCGAAGCCGGTCCGTTGGGTCCATTTCAGGAACTGTTTGGGCACAATCTGATCGGTATCCACGTTGGCCCGATCCAACGGGAGTACCAGTCCAGTATGCCGAGTGAGGGGGTCCATCGTTTGGCGTCCTTTAGAGATCAAAAATATTGCTCTTCGCAAAGGGTAGAGACACTAAACTGCCTGATTTTCAGCCCCGTTTGTGTCCCTGGTGTTGCGAAAATGGAATAATGGAACCTCTGAATAATTCAACGTGGACAAAAGGGAAGTATTTCAGGAGAATTTTCCGAAAACCCCATATATCGATCTGCTGTCAATGCTAGCATACAATCCACTGGGGGGAGCTTGGGCAACCTCAGAGGCCGACAACATAATCAAAAGACTACTTAGTTCACTATATTTTCAGGATTTTTCAGAGTTTCCTAATATCGTACCATTTGAGCTTGGCTGTATCCACCGGGAGCGACTGCCCCAATCTGGGGAGTTCCTGCCAGTTTTAGCCCCTATATATGGTGGTGGCCGGACCGGGTGGATACAGTCAAATTAGCCAAATGAAGCAAACCGCCTCTTTCCTGGCGGGCGAAACCCAATGTGTCATTCCCGCGCAAGCAGGAATCCAGAAACACCATAGAAGTCCATGTTCCCTGGGTTCCCGATTGAACAAGCCTAGATTTCCGCTTCAACGGGAACAAGCCTAGAGACTGCTGCTTGCGCAGGAATGAGACATCGCTCCTTCCATTCGGCGAAGAGCTTATCCCAAAATGCCGGAACCCCTCTCCGAGCCTACAAAGCGGGGAGGTTTCCGGGGCCAGGATAAATCCCGACCACCTGGTACCAATCCTGCATTTGGGATAGGCTCTCAATAGTTACCAGGTGGGAGATCCTGGCAGGGTTTTTAACACGGCCCGCAGTTTTTGCAGGGCGTGGATGTACCGATGGCTGGCTGCGGCGGGGCTGAGGCCCAATTCCTCGGCGGCCTCTTGATTGCTGAGTTGCTCGAAATGCCGCAGGGCCAAGATCTCCCGATCCAACGGCTCCAACTGTTCCAGGAGTTCTGCCAGTCGGGCGGATAATTCGTGGCGGGGCGGCGTGCCGGCGGCTTGACTGATTTGGGCGGCCAGATGCATAGACAGAGAGGCAGAGTCGGCTGTAGGGCGACCGGCCCGGCCGGCGGTCGTTGGGAAAGATGCCGCCTCTTCCGGTCCCAATAGCTGCCGATGCAACTCCAAAATCCGCTGGCCGGTCAGATACCGAAGCCACAAAAAAAGCGGCATCGGAGCCTGCGCCAAGTACTGGTCCAGTTGCCGGGCCGCCTCCAAAAAAGTCTGTTCCAGCACGTCGGACGGATCGACTCGGCCTGCCAGGCAGCGATCCAGCCGCACCTCGATCATCCGACGCAGCCGATGCCGATGGCGAAGGAACTCCCTGGCCAAAGCGGCCTGACCGCCCCGGCGCAACCGGGCCATGGTTTCCTGGTCCAGGTGGCCTTCCTCAGCCGCTCCTGAGTTGGCCGATTCTGGCGGAGGTTGTTGCCCTGCCGGTTGCTCCATAGGTGCCTCGTTTGCGTCGTTTTGCCCCAACAGAAAGCCCATCGCCCGGAAACGATCCGGGGGAACCTGGCTGGGCCTATTTGCCGCAGTAGTCGATAGCGCGGGCCAATTCGCTTTTCAGCTCCGGACGGCGCACAATCCGGTCGATGAACCCATGTTCCAATAGGAATTCGCTGGTCTGGAATCCCTTGGGCAATTCGATACGGATGGTGGCTTTGATGGTTCGTGGCCCGGCAAAGCCGATCAGGGCTTTCGGCTCGGCAAAGACCAGATCGCCCAGAGAGGCAAAACTGGCAGCCACCCCTCCCATGGTCGGATTGGTCAGCACCGAGATGAACAGCCCCCCGGCTTCGTGGAACCGGGCAATCGCTGCCGAAACCTTCGCCATCTGCATCAGGGAAAACACCCCCTCATGCATCCGGGCGCCGCCGCCGGAACCGGAGATGATAATCAGCGGCAATGGTTCCGTGGTAGCCCGTTCCACAAGCCGGGTAATCTTCTCCCCCACCACCGATCCCATGCTGCCCATGATAAAGGCGGAATCGGTTACGCCAAAGGCCACCCGGCGTCCCCGGATCATGCCCGTGCCGGTAACCGCTGCATCCCGAAGTCCCGTCCGCGTTTGCTCTTCGCGAAGCCGATCCACATAGGAACGTTTATCACTAAACTCCAGCGGATCGGCCGGTTCCAAATCGGCATCCCACTCTTCAAAGGTGCCTTCGTCCAGCACCTGGGCAATCCGCTCGCGGGCGGAGACATACCAGTGGTAATCACATTCCGGACAAACGCCGAGCAGTTTCTGGGCTTCTTTGCGGAAGATGGTGGCCTGGCAGCCTGGACAACGTTGCCAAAGCCCTTCCGGCACCGCCCGCTTCGGCCGCTTCATCAAGTTCCGCCAACTATTCGGATCCGGCATGGGACTGCTCATCTGCTTGCAATACTCCCTATGGAAACGGATACGTCTTTTGCCGTGGCAGACGGATCCAATGCAGACTTTTTGGAACAGTTCGGCCAAATAGACCAGGCTTATTGGTTCCGTAATCTTTTAGGTTAACTATCCAAGTTGGATCAACTTCCCCTAGTTGTTGGGGAAAACCGATTTTTATCCCCTACCAGTCGTAGGGTGGGCCGCCGAGTCGATACAGTCAAATTATTATCGGGAACCTCTGAATAATTCGACATGTACCAAAAAGAAGTCTTTCCGGCGATTTTTTGGAAAACCCTATATATTGGGCTGCTGACACTGTTAACCCACAAGATGTTGTAGCTACCATCTGCCGCCTCGAAGCCCGAGCGCATCGTCAAAAGTTCACATAGTTCCCTATATTTTCAGGATCTTTCAGAGGTTCCATCGATCTTTGCAAATCGTACGGACAGTCCAAATCCATTGTTTTGTAACACTTTAGCCGATGGAAGGAGGCGATGTGTCATTCCTGCGTAAGCAGGAATCCAGGCTTCTTGGGCCGCAGCAATCCCCCTCACCCGGCCTGGCCTTCGGCCCGGCCGGCCTCTCCCGCCGAGCGAGAGGCGGGTTGTTTCATTCGGCTAAAATGTTACAGGAACCTCTGAAAAATCCTGAAAATATAGTGAACTAGGTGGCCTTTTGGTTATGTTGTCGGCCTCTGAGGTTGCCCAAGGTACCTCCAATGGATTGTATGCTAGCATGGACAGCAGCTCAATATATGGGGTTTTCTGAAAAATCTCCCGAAATACTTCCCTTTTGTCCACGTTGAATTATTCAGAGGTTCCTACAGATTGTGGGCATTCGACCCCGTCGATACAGTCAAATTAACATATCGCAGGTTTGAGCACTTTGCAAGGAGAAGCCCTTGCGGTTGTTGGAGGGCGTCGATTGGGATTTCGGAAGCGGCGTGGAACCTCCATGTTTTACCGTGCTTGGCTCTAATGGGAATGGCTATTCCGAGCGGGGGGGACGGGCCTTTTTGAGGGACTGCAAGATATGGGCGATGTGTTGGGCTTGTGTAGGAGGGAGGTTTTGGGCGCCGAACCGGACCTGATAAAAACAGTGGACCACCTGAGCGGGGAGGTCTTGCCATTGGGGATCCTGGAGGCGTTGGGCCAGGGCAGCCCCAGCCTGCAGAGCGAACTCCAGTGGGGTTTGGCCGGGCAACCGGCGAAGTCCATAGCCTGCCAGGATGGCTTCCAGGCGGTGGTAGAATTCGACCACCTGTCGGGTGAGGGCAGCCGGCCGGTGGGCTTGCCTCCGGAGGCGGAGTCGGCGCAGATGTTGCCCCAGCAGGATCAAGCCGCCCCCGACCAATCCTAGCAGAAAGCTAACCACAAAACCCGGCCAACTGAACCAGCCGCTGCGACGCCATTCGGCCCAAAACCGCCCCAGCCATTGCCAGGTCTCGGAACCCACGGCAGCCCACCAGGCGGGGTCTTGGAGCCGCTTGGCCACCGAGCGGAAAGCCTCTTGGAGAGGTCGATAGATACCTTCGGTTTGGCGAAATTGGTCCAATTCGAGGATGTAATTGGTCCAGAGCGTATGAAACCGAGAACCCCAACGGATATAAAAGGGTTGATCTTGGAGTGGGTCGGCCAGCGGGGTGGGATCCAGCCGAAGCCAGCCGCCATACTTCCACAGCCATCCGTAATCTCCTTGGATCAGGAAGTCGGGCAGATGCTGGGCCGATAAATAGGCTTCCACCCACATATGGGCGTGCCACTGGCGAACTTGGAAAAACTGGCCCGCGGGGTTCCATTCGTCGCACAGATAGCCCACCACCACCCGGCAGGGGATGCCCAGGCTCCGGAGCATCAGCGCCAAAGCCGTGGCAAAATATTCACAATGGCCTTCCGGATGTTCGCGGATAAAATCTTCCACCGGATCCAGGTCGGGGTTTCGGAGCACCCCCTGGAGGCTATATCGAAACCGTCCGGAGTATTTCAGCCGGGCTTCTAAAAGCCGGGCGACGTTCATCCGGTGTTCCAACGGAATGCCCGATTGCTGCACCCATAAACGGGCCAGGGCTTCTAGGGAAGGCACGCTGCTTTGGTCGTCTCGGCGGGGCATTTGGAGTAAGGTCCCCCAGTCCCAGTACACATCCTGAGGAAATAACGAGGGATTCAGCGGTGCCTGCAGCCCTTCCTCCAATGCGGTAGTCCAGAGGGTATAAGTAAAACGTTCCCGACAGTTTTCGTCGGGTCTTAGCAGGCGTCGGCGTGCTAAATCCTCGATAAGCCACAGACCCGGATCAGTCACGGCAAAAGGCCATAGACAAAACAGTTCCTGGCGATCCATCGGCTCGATGGTAATCTCTTGGAGCAGCAAGGGTCGATAAGGCGGTATGGGCCTGACGGCCAACGGACGCTGTACGGGAAACACCGGCCGCCGGGAGAATCGCCAATGCCCATCCTGGTAATAGTGGAGGATAGCACCGCGTAAATACAAAGGTCCTTCGACGGAATAGGGCTGTTTGTCCGCATCGAAGAAACGGATTCGGAGCACTTCGTCGCTTTTTTGGATGATCCGGCCCAATTCGCCCAGAGCCACTTGATCGGTAAACCCAACCGCATGGCGCAAAGGCACCGGCACCCCACGCCAAGTGCCGCTGGGAGCCCGGGGAACCACAAAAAACAATAGCAGCGTCAGTGTCCAGGTAGTCAGAGCAATTTTGGCCACTGGTCTGATCATGGGCCAACCCACCCCGCTCCTGGTCGGAACCAGACCGCCTTCGAGGGTTGGGGGTTGGCCGGTCAAAGGCCAGCGACGCCCCCCAAACTCAGAATCGCCCCCGGGCTCGGGCGCCTTGGGGGAGGCGGAGGTATGGTAGGAGGCCAAGACCGTGGGAGAGGCGGAGACCTGGGGGGACGTGTGGGTCGGTAGGAAGTTGGTCGCCGAGTTGTCGTTCTGCCCGGCAACCGAACCGCCGGAATCCCCAGCAGCTCTCCCCTCCCGTCCCAACCACCTCCTAGCCAAATACGGTAGAACAAGTTGAACCCCTCGGACGGGCTTTTTTGCTGGTCGGCCGGAGTGGTCTTCGGATCGTGCGTACTGGCCAAGCTCTCGGTACAGGAAAAACAGGATCATGGTCCACACAGCCACCAGAAAATACATCACCAACAACCCCCCGAAGACCACTCCTTGTTGAAAAGCGGCCGCTACTACCACCTGCAATAAGCTGATCATGGCCAGTTGCCAATAGGCTCGGTGATCTTTCTGCTGAAAAAGCAACAGGAGCTGTAAATAGACTAGGAGTTTCGAGATCTGCAGCACCTGGCCGATGCCGGTCCATTGACGCACATCTTTCAGGACCCAAAGGACCACGGCCAGGGCGATCAGATTTGCCACGGTGCGAGACAGGCGAAAATAGCCGGTTATATCAGTCAGCACCACCGAAGCTGCCGCGGCCAAGCACATCCCCATCGGCCATACCATATCCCCTTGGCCCAGCCCGAGTAGCAGGGTGCCCAGGGCCGCCAAACCGGCTATATGGATCTGAAGCCACCGTTGAATCTGTCTTTGTCCCAAAACAACGTTCTCCACGTCCCCGTTTGTCCCAAAGCAATACTCGCCATTATCCCCTGCGGTGCAGCCAGGGGGATTCGGAGTGTGGCCTTTCTAAACAAACCGAACTATATTGACTGTATCTACCGGGCCCAATTACCACAATCTGTGGTGTTCGAGATGATTCCTAAATAGGTCCACATAATTGCGAAAGTGTTCAAGGGTGCGAAATACCTTCGGTTTCGGAGGTGCCAGTAGTCCAAACACTTCCGGTTTTTTGTGGACTTATTTAGCTTGACTGTATCCACCGGGAGTGATTGCCCCAATCGGTGAGTCCCAGCCGGTTTTTGCCCCCTATATATGGTGGTGGCCGGACCGGGTGGATACAGTCAAATTAGCCCCTACGACTGGTAGGGGCCAATTCCAGTAGATACAGTCAAACTATGGAAGTCTATTGGGGCTGTATCCGCCCCGGCTGGCCCCCACGAGTTGGAGGGGCTAAAAATCGTTCGGATTCCACAGACTGGGCCAATTGGAGCCCCTCTGGAGAACCCCAACCTATACCATCTGATTATGCCATACGGGTCTGCCCGAATCATCACCCTCTTCGGGGTGGGGGTTCCCCGGCCCCGGAGTTTTTCGAAACCCTTGGCTTTGTGGAAACCATGTTTCTGCGGCGTTTGCTCGGCAATCCAATCCGCAAACAAATAGGCAAGCGAACCTTTGGGAAAATAGTTGCTCCGGTACATGGAAAGTTGTCCGGAGCCAAAACTTCCCGGAATTCTTCCTCCTGATCATCGCCGCCAAGAAGAGAATCTGGGATAGTTAGGGGGTTGGATATTCTACCGGGTTGTTATTTAAGGAGCGAGATTTTCACCCCGCATCGAAACACGGGGGCACCTTTTTCAAATGATCTCCATATGAGAATATGGGTAGGAATGGAAGATAGGCTGTCCGTGCGCAGGAATTTTCCTCCTCTGTTTGTTCCGGAAGGGCTAGAACCTATGGATGAAAAGATTGTCTATTATGGTGTTACGTTCGACGACGTGTTGCTAGAACCCCGGTATAGTGAGGTGGTGCCTTCGGAAGTGGATGTCAGCACGCAGTTGACGCCCCGGATTCGGCTGAACATCCCGATCTTAAGCGCTCCGATGGACACAGTTACCGAAAGTGCCATGGCCATTGCCTTGGCCCAGCAGGGGGGGCTGGGCGTCATCCATAAAAACCTCTCCATCCAGGAACAGACCAATGAGGTAGAAAAGGTCAAACGCAGCGCCAACGGGATTATCTTCGACCCCCAGACCCTCCCGCCGGAGGCCACCGTGCAGCAGGCCAAGGAGCTGATGGACCACTATAACGTCTCCGGAGTGCCGATTGTCGATCCGGACGGCCGGCTTCGGGGGATTATCACCCGCCGGGATTTGCGGTTTTTGGAAAATTGGAATCTGCGGGTTTCGGAGGTGATGACGCAAGGGGAGCGGTTAGTAACAGTTAGGGGACCTGTAACGCTTGAACAAGCTGAGAAGATTTTAATGGAAAAAAAGGTCGAGAAACTTTTGCTAATTGACGAAAATTTTAAGCTGAAAGGACTTATTACGATTAAAGACATCGATAACATGCGTCGGTTTCCCCAAGCCTGTCGGGACGGCCAAGGCCGCCTGCGGGTCGGGGCCGCCGTCGGGGTGCATGACTATGAACGGGCCGAAAGCCTCATCCGAAAAGGCGTCGATGTGTTGGTGGTCGATAGTGCCCATGGGCACTCGGCCAATGTGATCCAAACGGTTCGAGAGATCAAACGGAATTGGGACATTGATGTGATCGCTGGGAATGTGGCCACGGCCGAGGGATGCCGGGCCCTGATCGAAGCCGGGGCCGATGGGGTGAAAGTGGGCATTGGGCCGGGCTCGATCTGCACCACTCGGGTGATTTCTGGGGTGGGGGTTCCACAGATTACGGCGATTTTTCATGCCGCCAAAGCCGCCGCCCCTACCAAAACCCCCATTATTGCCGATGGTGGAATACGTTATTCTGGGGATATTACCAAGGCCCTGGCCGCAGGCGCCTCGTCGGTCATGATCGGCGGCCTGTTTGCCGGACTGGCCGAAAGCCCGGGAGAACAAATTTTCTACCGGGGCCGAACCTTCAAAGCCTACCGGGGCATGGGTTCGCTGGGTGCCATGGTGGCCGGCAGCAGCGAACGCTACCGCCAACGTCCCGACGGAAAACCCGACAAATTGGTCCCCGAAGGCGTCGAAGGCCGAGTTCCCTTCCGAGGACCTCTGGCCCCATTCGTCTATCAACTTATCGGTGGATTACGGGCGGGCATGGGCTACTGCGGCACCCGAAACATCGCTCAACTCCAAGCCGAAGCCCGGTTTATCCAAGTTTCCCCTGCCAGTGTTCGGGAGAGCCATCCTCATGACATCGTTATTACCAAGGAAGCCCCAAATTACAGTGTCGAATACGCTGCTGGCGATGACTCAGCCTAATGGCCGGATCCAATCTAATCAAAATACCCCTCTTCGCCCCACCGCCAAGGTCTCATCCCTCCTAAGATGGGGGGTGGGGGTAGGCTTTGGGGTAGTCTTTTGGGCCAATTTGGTATTAGCCCAGCAGACCATGCCGAACCTCCAATGGCTTCCCCACCCGGCAGTGGTAGCCCAAACAGCTCAATCGGTGGAGCGGACCGCAGCCCAGATGCCCTCTAACCCGTCTTCAGAGGCAATATCCTCCCCGGAGCTATCCTCCCAACGGAAGGAAAATTCGCTTCCCACGCTGTCTACCCCCTTCCAAGGCGGCCCTCCCAAGAAGATCACTTCTCCTCCCCCACCCTTCGGTGGAGGGATGAAGCATCCCCTCGACGATCCTTTCCAAGATGTGGCTACCCCCACTCCCCCCCAACCCCCCATAGGAGAAAAACCCTCCAGTGCTTCCCCCGCTCCTCTACCGAAAGCAACCGAACCGCCCTATCTACCGGAACATGAAACCCATCCTATTCCGGGGGCCATCCCCGGGGGGGTGCCTACATCCACTCAGCCTACTCAGGTCCGGGCCGAATGCATCACCGATGCCAATCTTCTGCTACCCATTGATAAACTGAATACCCGGATCGACATCGATCCGCACGTGCATCCGCAAATTTCTCCGGAGGAAGAAACTCGGCTTCGCCAAGTTGGTCAACCCACCCGGCTGGATCAGCTTCGCCGGGCCAAAGCCGAGTTCGACGCCAAAATGTGGTGCGAACCGCCGGCCAGTGCCCTGCCAGACCGAATGACCAAAGGCTGGCCGGAAACCACCATGACCTGGAAAGCCTCGGCCCTTTGCCACAAACCGCTCTATTTCGAACAGCTCCATCTGGAGCGGTATGGCCATTCCACCGGTCCGCTTACCCAGCCGATCGTCTCGGCCGGCCATTTCTATCTGATGATTCCTACCTTGCCCTATCAACTGGCTCTCTGGCCGCCGTATGAATGTATGTATCCATTAGGCCACTATCGGCCGGGCAGTTGCGCACCGTACTATCTGGATCCTATTCCGTTAAGCATTCGGGCCGCTTTGGCCGAAGCCGGCGCCTGGGTGGGCGGAGTCTTCCTTGTGCCCTAAACGCCGCTCCCAAGCCCGGGGGCACTTGATTCTACAACGCTCGTAACATTTTAGCCAAATGAAGAGGCTATGTACGATTCCTGCGCAAACAGGAATCCAGCCTCTTTGTACCGCCGAAATGCCCCTCCTCCGGCTTCGGCTTCGTCTCAGCCGGCCTCTCCCGCAGGGGCAGAGGCGGGTGCTTCCTTCGGCTAAAGTGTTACCAACGCTATTGATCTTCGCAAATCGTACAAACAGCCAAAATCCCTTGTTTTCAGCCACCGTGTGTGTCCCTTGGTTTTGCGAAGATCAATAATTTGACTGTCGGTAACTCTTTTGACTGTATTCACCCGGCCAGGCCCTTACGGCTGGTAGGGGCCCGGTTCCAGTAGATACCGTCCCAGTAAATAGTTACCCAAAAGAGAAGTTGCCCTCCCTGCGCTGGCCTGCCCCTTTAATTAATTTGGAACCTCTGAAAAATCCTGAAAATATAGTGAACTAGGTGGCCTTTTGAGTATGTTGTCGGCCTCTGGGGTTG
>Ga0197142_1003738_pt1 | contig 12610 bp, 11 predicted proteins | sample GBS60_MetaG_FD_148614 | JGI IMG/M metagenome (GOLD analysis project Ga0197142, IMG submission 148614) | Sediment microbial communities from Great Boiling Springs, Gerlach, Nevada, United States - GBS 60_MetaG | ecosystem: Environmental > Aquatic > Thermal springs > Hot (42-90C) > Sediment... | reverse complement strand
CCAAGTATGGAAGGGAAAAAGCGGTACCTTGATGGCAAAGGCCAGGGCAAAAGCCAGGAAAAGCCAGGTCTGAATTCTGGGCAGAAGAATCAACCGGGTAAGGTCAGCTATTTCAAAAGAATAGGTGCCAGTAGCTTTATAGTAGAGGCTGTAAAGGGTAAAAATAGCTACCAGCATCAGCAGGCTGCCAAACATGGTAAAGATAACAAATTTAATTGTGGCGTAAATGCGGCGAGGTCCACCCCAGATCCCGATCAGAAAATACATGGGGATAAGCATAACTTCCCAGAAGACATAGAAAAGGAAAAGGTTAAGGGCAACGAAGACGCCAATTATTCCTGTTTCCAAGAAAAGAAGGAAAATGTGATATTCTTTAACTTTCTGGTCAATGTATCGCCAGCCAGAAAGAACCGCAATCGGAAAGAGGAAGGTCGTCAGCATAACCAGAAGCAGACTGAGTCCATCAACACCAACATGATAGTTAATTCCATAGCCGAGCCAGGCTGATTTTTCTACCATCTGGGGTTCAGCCTGGGAAGGATCAAAATTAAGGAATAAAATTACGGAAAAAACGAAGGTAATCAGAGAAAAAAGCAGAGCCAGCAGACGGTGAAGATCTTTCTTTTCCCCGGGAATAAAAATGAGCAGGGCGGCGCCTGCCAGAGGAATAAAGGTTATCAGCGAAATAATCGGCATATTCATTTTAGAATACTATTAAGCCTAAAATTATGGCCACTCCCAGAATAAAAATCAGGGCATAATCTCTGATCAAACCTGTCTGGATAAGGCTCAGGATTCGGCCAAAAAAGTTCATGGTTCGAGCCGAACCATTGACCGCTCCATCAATTACGGGCAGATCAAAATTGTAGTAGACAGCCTCTGAGCCTTTAACCAGGGGATTAACAAAAGCCGCTTCATAAAGTTCATCCACATAATATTTGTTATATAAGAGGCGATAGAGACCCGGAAATTTTGAGACCAGCAGATGGGGCAGATGCGGCGATTTCTGGTAAAAAAGATAGGCCAGACCGATTCCGGCTAAAGCGATAAGCGATGAAATAATAATAAGCAGCCATTCCGTACTTAAAGAAAGATGAGTTTCGGCTGCTCCCGTTAAAACTGGCTCAAGAAATTGGTCAAATAAATTAAGGCCATGACCGAAAACGACAGGCAGACCAATATAACCCGCGACTACGGAGAAAAAGGCCAGAACAGTTAAGGGAATCGTCATTACTGGCGGCGATTCATGGAGATGGTGGCGCACTTCAGACGAAAATCTTTCCTGACCATGAAAGGTCAGAAAAATCAGACGAAACATATAAAAAGCAGTAATAATAGCCCCGCCAAGACCGAGGAGCCAGAGAAAATATTTTCCCTGAGCATAGCAATGGGTCAGGATAGCATCCTTGGAAAAAAAGCCGGAAAAGAAGGGAACACCAGCAATAGTTATAGCTCCAATAAGAAAGGTGGGGTAGGTGATGGGCAGATATTTTTTGAGACCGCCCATGCGGCGCATATCCAGTTCGCCCGAGAGAGCATGCATGACACTTCCTGCGGCCAGAAACAGAAGGCTTTTGAAGAAGGCATGAGTATAGAGATGGAACATTCCAGCTGCATAGGCCCCGACTCCGCAGCCAAGAAACATATAACCTATCTGCGAAATGGTGGAATAGGCCAGAACCCTTTTAATATCAAACTGAGTCAGAGCTATTGTGCCTGCATAAAAAGCGGTTAAGGCGCCGATAACAGCCACCACTTCAGCAGCTATGCCTGAATAGCTATAGAGAAGATTTAGGCGAGAAACCATATACACTCCGGCTGTCACCATGGTGGCGGCATGGATAAGGGCGCTTACGGGCGTAGGTCCTTCCATCGCATCCGGTAACCAGACATAAAGAGGAATCTGGGCCGATTTGCCTGTAGCCCCGACGAAAAACAGAAGGGCGATAAGCGTGGCCAGGGCCGGCGATATTTTGCCTTCAAGGAGAGCCTGGTTTATTTCCGGAAAAGAAGCTGTTTTCAAATTGAAAATGAGGAAGAAAAGGCCCAAAAGAAAGGCAGCATCACCAATACGGTTAACGATGAAGGCTTTTTTGCCCGCGCTGGCCGCTGAAGGTTTTTCAAACCAGAAGCCGATTAAAAGATAAGAACACAGACCAACTCCTTCCCAACCGACGAACATCAGGACCATATTGCCGGCCATAACCAAGAGCAGCATGGCAAAAGTGAAAAGATTGAGCAGGGCAAAATAGCGAGTATAGCTTCTGTCTTCAGCCATGTAGCCAATTGAATATACATGAATGATAAAACCCACGCCGGTGACGACAAGCACCATGACCGCGGTCAGTGGATCAAAGCGGAGGGTAAAATCTATCTGGAAACTTCCGGAATGAATCCAGGAAAAAAGAGTCTGACTTAGTGAAGCGACCTCATGTTCGAGTCCGGGCCGGCTGATTTTAAGAAAGGCACCCAGGCCAAAGATAAAGGATAAAAGAACCGCCAGAGGAGCCTGGAAAGAAACGTATTTTTTTGGTAGCCAGCGACCGAAGATTACCAGAATGAAGGTGCTGGCGGCTGGAAAAAGAGGAATGAGCCAGAAATATTCGCTCATTTCATCCCTTTAATAAATTAATTTCCTCTGACCTGATATTCCTTTTCTGTCGATAGATTAAAAGAATTATGGCCAGACCAACTGCTGCTTCAGCCGCGGCCACAGTTATGACAAAAAAGACCACAATCTGTCCATCCAGGGAGACCGTTAATCTGGAAGCAGCAATCATGGCAAGATTAGCTGCATTGAGCATAATTTCAATCGCCATAAACTGAGTGATAAGGTCTCTTTTTACCAGAAAAGCCAGGGTGCCAAGGCCGAAAAGCACCAGGCTGAGGATAAAAAAGGCCAGCGGCGACATCACTTTTTCTCCTTCCGGCGGGCTAAATAGAGAGAACCAACAATAGCCACCACAATCAGAATCGAGGTGATTTCAAAGGCATAGAGATATCTGGAAAAGAGAAACCTGCCCAGAGCTGCGGGATGACCGAAGTCAGGAGAGGCTGCTGAGCTGGTGCCAGGCAGTGTTCTTATGACCAGGATAAGCTCCAGAAAAATTATGGCCATCAGGAAAGCCCCTAGAGCCAGGACCCATTTTCTTCTGAGAGGAGGGAAAGGTTGCCGCAGATCAATCATCATGATCACAAAAATGAAAAGAACCATAATGGCGCCAGCATAAATAATTATCTGCACTGTCGCTATAAAGGGCGCTTTAAGAAGAGCAAAAAGGCCCCCGAGCGAAGTGAAGGCAACGGCCAGGAGAAGAGCATTATAGGCCTGATGGCGCGTTAAAATCATGGCCACGACTGAAGCTATACAGATTATGGCCAGTAAATAGAACAAAAAAACTTCCATTTTTTTTCGGCCAAAAATTATATTTATTCTGGAAAATCCATGTCAAGAATTTTTATAAAATTTTATGAAGCCTCTGGCCATAAAGATTCGGCTCATCCTTAAAAATGGTGTGGTTTCATCGATTTATTATCATAAATATCGAGTCTTCTTTTCTCTTAAAAGAGCTCTTGTATAGGGGAAAATAGCATTTTATAAAGGCGTAAGTTTATCCCTTTTTAAAGGTTAGAATGAAAATAATTTGTCCTCAATTTTTGGAATGAATCTATAGCATACTTAAATTCTTGTATCTTATTGATATTAAAAGAAATACAGCCGATATAAGCCTAATAAATCACCACACTTTTTACGAAAGAGCCTAAAGATTTTTGACAGGATAAAAAATTGTGCTATAATTCATATTGATCGCGGGGTAGAGCAGCCAGGTAGCTCGTCGGGCTCATAACCCGGAGGTCGCTGGTTCAAATCCAGCCCCCGCTATTTTTTTTCAGAAATTTTTCCCTCCATCGACTAAATAAAAGGCACAGGTTGAATGCATTTTTCCATGGAATCTGAAGCTGATCCTTATCTGGCCATGAAGACAGTTCTTATTATTGAAGATGAGGCCATTATTGCCATGGACCTTGCCCGGACGTTTCGCGCCCTTGGCGCCAGGGAGGTGAAGATAACTCCATCAGCCGAAGAGGGCCTGGCCTGGTTGTGCCAGAAGAAACCTGATTTAATTGTAATTGATATCAAATTGAGGGGTTCCATGGATGGCATCGAGGCAGCCAGAATTATCCAGAACAGGGGACCCTTTAATCTTGTTTATGTAACTGCTTATAACGATGAGGCTACCCTGGAGCGGGCCAGCCAGATTCCCCATGCAGGCATAATTATCAAACCCTTCACCCCCATTGAAGTTTTAAAGCTTTTACCTTCCCTGAATTCCCAGATTTAAGCCTGTTTCCTCCCTAATTGAAATTTTTATCTTGACATTAACTCTGATATCTGATATTTTAGATATCAGAAGAAAAACTATGGCACCTCTGATTAATCACAGGTCCCTTAAAGATCAGGTTTATGAATATTTGCGGGAGCAGATGCGTCGGGGTAAGCTCAAACCCGGCGAAGAAATTAAAATGGATAAAACGGCCCAGATTCTGGGGATCAGTAAGACTCCCCTAAGGGACGCCTTGCTTCAGCTGGCCATGGAAAATTTTGTCACCATCAAGCCAAGGCGAGGTGTTTATGTTAACCCCCTGACCCTGGAAGATATAAAAAATGCCTATGAAATCATAGGCGCTCTCGAAAGTCTGGCTATTTTAAAGGCCGGCCCTCGTCTTACTGAAAAGGATTTGGATAATATGGCCAGGCTGATTGAAAACATGAGAAAAGCCATTGCCCGGGATGATTTTGATACTTATTATGAGAGAAATCTTGATTTTCATAATATTTATCTCAGCCATTGCTCCAATTCGGAACTGATCCGCATTGTCAATACCCTGAAAAAAAGACTTTACGATTTTCCCAGGCAATCAACCTTTATTAAAGAATGGGAAGAAAGCTCCATCGAGGAGCATGAAAATCTTCTGTCTTTACTCAGACAGAGAAAATATGAGGAGGCGGCTCGCTATATCCGGGATGTTCACTGGTCCTTTGAAGTCCAGAAAAAATTTATCCTGCAGTATTATCCCCAGGCTGCCTCTTCCGGGAGCAATCAAAAATGACCAAAGGCTTTATTTTTGACATAAAAAAATATGCCCTTCATGATGGTCCCGGCATAAGAACAACCGTTTTTCTCAAGGGCTGTCCCCTTCGCTGCCTCTGGTGTCATAATCCCGAAGGCCAGAATCCAGGCCGGGAGATTATGCTGCGCCCGGGACGCTGTCTTGATGGCTGTTCGAGATGCGTTAACATTTGTCCTTGCGGGGCTATCAGTAAGGCTGGCTCTTTCCCGATTATTGACGCTTCCCGCTGCGATTGCTGTGGTTTGTGTGCTGAGGCCTGTCCTTCTGAAGCCCTGGAAGTGATTGGTCGAGAAATGACGGCCGCTCAGGTCATAGAGGAGGTGATGAAAGATTTCATTTTTTATGAGCAATCAGGTGGTGGCGTCACCTTTTCTGGCGGTGAACCTTTAATGCAACCTGAATTTCTGGAAGAAGCCCTAGTTTTAGCCAGGGAAAATCATCTGCACACAGTCGTGGATACCTGCGGCGAGGCCCGCTTTGATCTTTTCATCCGCCTTCTGCCTCTTGTCGACCTTTTCCTCTATGATTTAAAAATTATGGATGGAGAAAAACATAAAAAATTTACTGGCCGGGATAATAAATTGATTCTCGAAAATTTAAAAAAGCTCGTAGCTCTCACCAAAAATGTATTAATAAGAATTCCCATTATTCCTACTATCAATGATGACGAAGAAAACTTAAGGACGATGAGTGAGTTTATAGTTTCCCTTGGTTCAATTAAAGGAATCGAATTACTTCCCTATCATACTCTGGGGAGAGACAAATACGCCCGGATGGGGCGAGAATATATGCTTCTTGATTTAAAAAAACCTTCACCCGAGGAAATGCAAAAGGTGGCCAGTTATTTTGAAGAAAAAAAATTATCTGTAGCCATAGGAGGCTAAAAATGAATGAAAGGATAGCTCGTCTGAGGGAACAGAGTATTAAAACCAGGCCTTATATTACCCCAGAAAGAGCCCTTCTTTTAACTGAATTTTATCAACATAATAATAATCCGACCCTTTCTCCAGCCGTGCGGCGGGCCCTGGCTTTCCGATATCTGCTGGAAAAAAAGGCCATCTGGATAGGCGAGGGAGAGTTGATTGTGGGCGAAAGGGGACCGGCTCCCAAGGCTACACCCACCTATCCCGAAGTTACCTGTCATTCTCTTGAAGACCTGGAAATTCTTAACAGTCGTCCCAAAACACCCTATCTGGTGGATGAAGAAACCAGGCGGGTTTATCGAGATATTATCATTCCTTTCTGGAAGGGCAAAACAATCAGGGAAAAGATTTTTGCCGAAATGACCCCAGAATGGAAAGATGCCTATGAAGCTGGCATTTTCACCGAATTCATGGAGCAGCGAGCTCCCGGTCATACAGTTCTGGATGATAAGATTTATAACATGGGTTTCAAAGATTTCAAAAAGGCGATTGAGGCTTCCAGGCGAAGCATTGACGATTTCCGGGATCCCGAAGCTTTGAAAAAAAGAGAGGAGCTAAAGGCGATGGAAATTGTGGCTGATGCTCTCATCATGTATGCCCACCGCCATGCCGCCAAGGCCAGGGAACTGGCGGAGAAGGAGAAAAATCCTGAAAGAAAGGCCGAGCTTTTAAGAATAGCTGAAATCTGTTCACATGTTCCGGAAAATCCTCCGCGCGATTTCTGGGAAGCCCTCCAGTATTACTGGTTTGTTCATCTCGGGGTCATCATTGAACTTAACACATGGGATTCCTTCAATCCTGGCCGTTTGGATCAGCATCTTTATCCTTTTTATAAAAAAGGCCTGGAAGATGGGACTCTGACTGAAGAAAAAGCTAAGGAACTGCTTCAGGCTTTCTGGATTAAATTTAACAATCAGCCGGCGCCACCCAAAGTCGGGGTGACGGCCGAAGAAAGTGCCACCTATGCCGATTTTTGCCTGATCAATCTGGGTGGAGTCAAAAAGGATGGTTCTGACGGAGTTAATGAGCTGTCTTATCTTATCCTTGATGTCATTGATGAGATGAGGCTGATTCAGCCCAGCTCGATGGTTCAGATCAGTAAAAAGACTCCGGACGAATTTCTGTTGCGGGCCCTCAGGATTCTCCGAACAGGTTATGGCCAGCCTTCCATTTTCAACACCGATGCCATCATTCAAGAGATGCTCCGTCAGGGTAAATCCCTTGAGGATGCCCGTTGTGGTGGAGCTAGCGGCTGCGTTGAAGCCGGCATTTTTGGCAAAGAGGCCTATATTCTGACAGGGTATTTCAATCTGCCCAAAGTGCTGGAAATTACTCTGAACAATGGAATTGATCCCCTGACCGGCAAAAAAATTGGCCTAGAAACTGGAGACCCAAGAAACTTTTCAAGTTTTGACGACCTAATGAAGGCTTTTGAGCGACAAGTTCAGTATTTTGTGGATATCAAGATTCGGGGTAACAATATTATCGAAAGAATATATGCTGAATATCTGCCGGCTCCTTTTTTGTCACTTTTGATTGACGACTGTATCGCCAGGGCTAAGGATTATCATGATGGGGGAGCCAGATACAATACTTCCTATATTCAAGGGGTGGGCATGGGCACAATTACCGATTGCCTGACTGCCCTGAAGTTTCATGTTTTTGATAAGAAGAATATTTCCATGGAAAAATTTCTGGAAATGCTGGCTTGTAATTTTGAAGGCTTTGAAGAATGGCGCCAGATTTTGATTAACAAAACACCCAAATATGGCAATGATGACGATTATGCAGATAATTTGCTACGTCAGGTTTTTGAAATCTATTATCAAGCTATTAATGGCCGACCTAATCTTAAAGGTGGTACCTATCGCATCAATCTCCTGCCAACAACGGTTCACGTCTATTTTGGCAAAAAAACAGGGGCCACGCCCGATGGCCGCAAAGCACATGAACCTCTTTCTGAAGGTGTCTCGCCCGTTCAGGGAGCTGACCGTCGTGGGCCAACAGCGGTGATTAAGTCTGTAGCCAAAATTGACCATCTGAGAACAGGCGGGACTCTTCTCAATCAGAAATTTACTCCCCAGCTCCTGGCCAGTGAAGAAGGTTTGAGAAATCTGGCCAATTTAATCCGAACCTATTTCCGGCTTGATGGTCATCATATTCAACTCAATGTGGTCACGGCCGAAACTTTGAGGGATGCCCAGCGTCATCCAGAGAAATATCGCGATTTGATTGTCAGAGTGGCTGGCTTCAGCGATTATTTCGTTGATCTGAGCAAAGAATTACAGGATGAAATCATCCGCCGGACTGAGCATCAATCATTTTAAAAATTAGGGTTCTTCAGACTTTTTTGTGGCTAAAGAAGATAGATTTCAGGGCCCTCGAGAGCGGATTAAATCCGGACCTGTTCATCATTGCGATAGACGATTAGTGAAATATCCATAAGATGCACAAGATATGGCTTTGACTGGCCTTTAAGGAATTTTCTGCAGGTTCGGTATAATCTGTCGGAGATTGATAATTCCTCAGGTCTGCCCATTAAATTCCCGGAAGAGCCAAAATTAGGAACAGAAAATATCCAGAATTTACGAAGCTAATGTCCCCTTCGAAATTTATGCATCTATTTTCACCAGCCGCACATTCCATAAGGACTGAGTTTTTCTCCGGTCTGATATTTAATCGAAAATATTTTCAAATTTCTTTATAATAGTTTGCCTTTTAAAATCTAATTTGATATAAAAACCGAAACAAGAAAATTTAAGGGAGGAAAAAAGGCATGTTCGAAGCCAGGGTTTATCGGGCTCGTCGCCAGGCTTTAAAACAAAAACTCCAATCCGGGGTGGCTCTTTTTCCTGGAAACAAGGAGGCACCCATCAATTATCCGGCCAATACCTATTATTTCCGCCAGGATAGTTCTTTCCTTTATTTCTTCGGCCTTGATAGCCCCAATCTTTATGGCTTAATTGATATTGATGAAGATAAAGAAATTATTTTCGGTGACGACCTCTCTCTTGAAGACATAATCTGGATGGGACATCAACCACGCCTGATCGAAAGAGCCAGGAAGGTGGGTATCAGGGAAGTTAAGCCCTTAAAAGAACTTGAGCCAGCAATTAAAAATTACCTTTCGACTGGCCGCCAGATTCATTACCTTCCCCCCTACAGACAGGAGACTATCCTCGAATTAGCCAGCCTCCTGGGAAAGCCACCAGAAGAGGTTAAGCCAGGAGCTTCGAAAGAGCTGATTAAAGCCACCGTGGCTCTAAGGTCAATTAAAGAGGAAATTGAGATTAAAGAGATTGAGTCAGCCTTGAATATTACCCGCGAAATGTATTTAACCGCCATGAAGATGGCCAAACCCGGGAAAACTGAATGGGAATTGGTGGGAGCAATGGAGGGAATAGCTCTCAGTTATGGTTGCCATATGGCTTTCCCGACCATTCTGACCATTAATGGCCAGATTCTTCACAATCATGACCACAGCAATCGCTTAATCAAAGGTAAGCTCCTGGTAATTGATGCCGGAGTAGAATCGACTGAGCATTATGCCTCCGATATTACCAGAACCATACCTGTAGGCTGGAAATTCAGCCAGAAGCAAAAGGAAATTTATGAAATTGTTTTAAAGGCTCAGGAACAGGCTATCCAGGCCATTAAACCAGGTGTTCCCTATAAAGAGGTTCATCTTCAGGCCTGTCGGATTATTGCTTCCGGGCTGAAGGATTTAGGTTTGATGAAAGGGAACGTCGATGAGGCCGTGGAAAAAGGAGCCCATGCCCTTTTCTTTCCTCATGGCCTTGGCCATATGCTTGGCCTTGATGTCCACGACATGGAAGGCCTGGGCGAGGATTATGTCGGCTACAATGAAAGCGTCAAAAGAAGCGAGCAGTTTGGCCTGGGTTATCTGCGGCTGGCTAGAACTCTGGAACCTGGCTTTGTCCTGACAGTTGAGCCTGGAATTTATTTTATCCCGCCTCTTATTGCTCAATGGAAAAAGGAAAAGAAGCATGCCGAGTTCATCAACTATCCGCGGGTTATGGACTATCTCGATTTTGGTGGTATCCGCATCGAGGATGATGTTCTTGTGACCAGGGATGGTCATAAAGTTCTTGGCCGGAAGATCCCCAAAACGGTGGCAGAAATTGAAGCCCTCAGGGCCTAATTTTTAGCTTGCTGAGTTCGTTTCGAACGAAAAATTGACTCCCCCAGATGCGTAAGGACGCCTGACCATCAGGTTCTTGCCCGCAAGTAAATATTCTTGGCCCGAAGACTATCAAGTCTTTTATTTTATATTCCTGCCGGTTTATCCTGGCGAGACCATAAAAATTTTTTTCTGGAATAAGCAGAGACAAGAAAGTTCTAACCGCAGGCTTTTCACCCTGATCTTCCTTGATTTCCTGGCCGCCAATGATTAGCCGGCCATCCTGAAGACATCTGGCTGCTTTTATCTCTTTATTCCCTGGAGGCCAGAGAGTCGTCGTCCGCTTTTGCTCAAAGTCGACTATTTTCAATCCATCTTTTTCTTTATCTTGATCAGAAAAAAATCACCAGAAGTTTATTCCTGGGAAAATATTCAATATCCTGAATCAATACCTCTTTAAACAGGGTTCTGGATATCCTTTCTTTATTTAAATCAAGATGAAAAATCTCCTGCTCGCTGGCCAGATAAAGTCGATGGCCCGGTTCAATGGCTATCAAATTGATTAGATGGTTCTGTTTCCAGGGAAAAATGATCCGGGAAACTTTTTGCTCTTCAAAGTGCCAGAGATAAAGTCCCCCATCCTGAAGGGCCATAAAAAGGTGCCAGGAGGGCTCTCTGGATGGAATCCCTCAGAGAATTCGGAAGAACTATATCTCGAATGTCATTGATTTTTTTTAGGTTAAGACATGGTATCCAGGCTAAAGGAAATATATGCAAGCAGCGAGGCGGCAGTCCATCCGTTGGCTCTGGGGCTGAGGCGAGGTCATGACGAACCTTGGCTTCAGCCAAAGACATGATGGTCCGGTGTTCAAGGCGCGTGCCTAAGAATAAAGAAATAAGCCCTCCTGCTCCAATGACAAATAAAAAACTAAGGATAAACTTTATTCTCAGCGGTAAATCTAAAAACTTTTTGAGCATGAAGTCTATTTACTAGTTAAGTTTTAATTTTAACTTTTTTAAGCCCTGAAAACAATTAAAGTTTGCCTTTTCTATAAAAAGCAGATGAATTATCAGGCTTGGACAATAAAAAAAATTATGGTTTGATCGAAGGAGAAATTAGCGCTTTAAAATAATCATCTTGCCTGAAAGGAAGAAAACAGGTTAACATAAAGAAGCGCAAAAAATAATTAAAGGCAACAATCATGAAAATAGCTTTAATTCAACAAAGGGTTACGTCCTCAAAAGAGAAAAATATAGCCAGGGGACTGAAGGCAATCAGAAAGGCGGTCCGTAGCGGGGCAGAACTGATTGTTTTTCCTGAACTCAGCTTTCTGCCCTTTTTACCTCAGAAACCAGCTGATCCTCGAGCTCAGGAACTGGCCGAAACAATTCCCGGGCCAACAACTGAAATTATGGCTGAGACTGCCCGCAAGCTGGGAGTGGTCATTGTTTTTAATCTCTATGAGCAAAAAGGCCGAAATTTCTATGATTCCTCGCCGATAATTGACGCTGATGGCCGTATAGCTGGCATTGTTCGCATGGTTCACATCATGGAAGGACCGGGATTTCATGAGAAAAATTATTATTGCCCGGGTAATCTCAAAAAATTGGTTTTCAGCACCAGGGTAGGTCGCGTCGGCATTGCTATCTGTTATGATCGACACTTTCCAGAATATATGAGGATTCTTGCCCTTCAACAGGCCGAAATTGTGGTTGTTCCTCAGGCCGGGGCCAGAAAAGAATGGCCTGAAGGTATTTTTGAAGCCGAACTCAGGGTGGCTGCTTTCCAGAATGGCTACTTTGCCGCTCTGGCCAATCGCTTCGGACCGGAATCAGTCCTGGATTTTGCTGGTGAATCCTATGTGGTTGATCCCTTCGGCCGGGTCATCGCCCGGGCGCCGGATAATGAGGAAACAATTCTTCTGGCTGATTGCGATTTTACCCTGATTGAGCAGGCGCCGGCCCGGAAACATTTTCTTAAGGACAGGCGTCCTGATTTCTATAAAAAATTTTTTTCTTGATAAAGGTAATCAGAAAATGAGGGCGCTGAAATCAGAAAGTGAGGGCAAAATGAATGTTCCTTTTCTTGATCTCAAAGCTCAGTTTTTAACCATAAAAGATGAAATAAAAAATAAGATAGATTCTATTTTAGAGTCGCAGAGATTCGCCCTTGGTCCAGAGGTCGAAGCCCTGGAAAGAGAAATTGCCTCTTTTTGCGGGGTCAAACGGGCCATCGGCGTTTCCTCAGGAACCGACGCTCTTCTTGTTTCTCTGATGGCCCTTGAAATTAAACCTGGAGATGAAATTATTACAACTCCCTTTACTTTTTTTGCTACAGCTGGGGCCATAGCTCGCCTGCAGGCAAGGCCTGTTTTCTGCGATATTGATCCCATAACCTATAATCTCGATCCTG
>Ga0197142_1003737_pt1 | contig 12610 bp, 9 predicted proteins | sample GBS60_MetaG_FD_148614 | JGI IMG/M metagenome (GOLD analysis project Ga0197142, IMG submission 148614) | Sediment microbial communities from Great Boiling Springs, Gerlach, Nevada, United States - GBS 60_MetaG | ecosystem: Environmental > Aquatic > Thermal springs > Hot (42-90C) > Sediment... | reverse complement strand
CGACTTTTGCCATTTTGGGGTACCCGGCATCGGGGCAATGGCCTAACTGTTTGTGAATCTTGGATTTAGGAAAATGCATGAACAAATGCGGTATGATTTGTAACTTTCGATAACACAAAGAGTTACGGAAATTGGCAAAAGTCGAGCTAATCAGAGCAACGAAGTTTTTCCAAGCCCTCCTCCCTAGTTCGTCCTACCCTCATTTTAGCCGAATGAAGTAATTGAACTCTCCCACCCCGGCAGAGGACGGCTCCAGATCAAAACGAAGCTATCTGAGGGGTCTCATTGCCGCAAAAGCGGGAATCCCGAAGGTATCTCCGAGTTCCCGCTGGCCCAACAGGAACACCGGAGCAGGCACATAGCAGCCTGGACTGCTGCTTACGCAGCAGTGACACATCGTGCCTCTTCATTCGGCTAACCTGTTACCCTCTTTCTTTTTCCTCACCCTTCGCCCGGGTGTAGCAAGTCCCTAGGAGTGCGGAGGTCTTGTGTCCGGATACTGGTAAGCGGGCATCCCGTCTGCTCCTGAGCCTGGCCAGCAATAGGGGACGAGTTGCCGATCGCGTGGGGTTTTTGTTCCTTGGGCTAAGTTGGCAGGAGATTTTGCGGGCGTGAGAGAGGGAGAGGTGTTCCTAAGCACAATGTATGGGGGGTAGAAGCCTTTAGGCACAACTTATAGTGTGTTATTTCAGGGTTGGATTTTCTGTAAGAGGCAGGGCATTTTATGCATGATTCCTATTTTGTGCATTTTTTCTAGTCTCTCCCTATTGACAGAACTACGAAGATGGATATTCTTTGGGGGCATGGGGTATTTGAGAATGATAGCGAAGATAGGCATTTTGCACCGGTTACGTCCATGTTCCAAATCCTCTATGTTCTCCGGATGGTACTTGGATGTTTCAAAATCGCAACATTCTTTCCCCCAGGAGGGGGATTTGTTATAGAAAATTGGCTATAAATCTTTGTAAAATAATGGTTTAGAGTATTATCCCCCTGAAAAATGGAGCTTGGCACTGGAAGTGCTCTTTCGAGAGAAAGGACAGTCAAGAGTCAGAAGAACTTGGGCTTTCTGGGGATAGCCTCTTGCTGAAGCCACATGGTATAGGTTCCCAAATGAGGTGTGAGAATCCGGTGCGGGTTTCGCGCAACGGAGCGCGGCAAGGCACTCCGAAACGAGGTTGCCGAAACAATTATCCGTCCCCTCTTTGCTCTTCCGGCAATCGAGTCTGGACTGCGGAGCCGGAGCGGTACTCTGTGGACGAGTTGGAGGACTTTTCCACAGAAGAATGGGAAGGTGCCGAATCGGCCTCCTGGGATACGGAAAGTCATATCGACGATCCAGTTCGGATCTATCTGATGCAGATGGGGGAAATCCCGCTGCTTACGCGGAAAGAGGAGATTGCGGCTGCGCGGGAGATTGAACGGAGCCGGCAGCGATTTCGGCTTACGATGTTGGCCACCGAGTACATGCTCCATGGGGCGATGGCGCTGTTGGAACAGATTCGGCAGGGCCACCTTCGACTGGATCGGACGATTGAAGTTTCGGTGACCAACGTGCGTGCAAAGCGTCAGTTGTGTAAGCGGTTGGAACCGAATTTGCGCACGCTCCGAGAGTTGTTGCGCCGGAACGTGGAAGATTTCCGGACGGCCATGCGGAAAAGCATTCCCCGGGCCCAACGGTTACGTGCATGGCGTCGGTTGCGCTATCGCCGGGTAAAGGCCGTCCGTCTGATTGAAGAATTAGGCCTTCGCATCCAACGTCTCCAGCCGCTCTTGGATCGGTTCCGAGAGATAGCCGCCCGCATGGAGATGCTCTCCCACCGCCTGAAGGAATTAAAACAGCTCCATGCCCCCCCAGAACACATTCGAGCGGTCCGCCAAGAGTTGCGGTATCTGATGAGGGTTACTTTGGAAAGCCCCTCCACGCTGCGGCGGCGAATGGAGAAGATTCACCAATTGCAGACCCAGTACGATACGGCCAAGCGGCGATTGTCGGCGGGCAATCTTCGGCTGGTGGTTTCGATTGCGAAAAAGTATCGAAATCGGGGGCTGAGTTTTCTGGATCTGATCCAAGAGGGTAATACGGGGCTGATGCGGGCCGTCGATAAGTTTCAATACCGCCGGGGATTTAAGTTTTCCACTTATGCCACCTGGTGGATCCGTCAGGCCATCACCCGGGCAATCGCCGAACAAAGTCGAACCATTCGCATACCAGTGCACATGATCGAAACCCTGGGCAAAGTCCGAGTTGCCTCCCGCCACTTTTTCCAACGACAAGGCAAAGAACCCACCTTGGAAGAAATGGCGCTGGAAGCCGGCCTGAGCTTACAAGAAATCGAAAGTATCCTCCAAATCAATCGGGAACCCCTCTCCTTGGATCAGCCCATCACCGATCATGAAGAAAGCTTTTTCGGTGAATTCCTGGAAGACTACCGGGAAGCCGACCCCTTGCAGGAAATGCACCAGGATATGCTCAAACATCGAATCAACGAGGTCTTGGCAGGACTGACCTACCGAGAACGGGAAATCCTTCGCCTCCGGTATGGCTTAAGTGATGGATATGCATATACCTTGGAAGAAGTAGGAAAAATCTTTTCGGTCACCCGAGAACGCGTCCGTCAAATTGAAGCCAAGGCAGTCCGCAAACTCCAACATCCGGTCCGGGCACGTCTGCTTTCGGGGTTTGTGGATCTACCGGCCAGCACCAACCCGCCAAACCAGTAATGACAAGCTGGATGGAGGCGCCTCTACCTGCCCGGCCAGGTGCCCGAACAAAGTAGCACTTTCCGTAACATTTTCGCCGAATGAAGCAAATCGCCTCTCCCCCGCCGGAAGAGGCCTCCTGGCCTCCGGCCAAACCAGCAGAGGGGCAAATGCAATGCCCGGCGGACCTGACAGGCAGGTTCCGCCAAGGGCATTTTCATTCGGCTAAACTGTTCCCCCTTTCTCTATTTCATATCTACAGCGCGGACCCAGATCAGCCCGCCCAGTTCCACAGGGACCATCTGGCCTTGGGGGCTTTGCATTTTCTGGTCGCCTTCGACTAGGGCGGCAAAGCCCCACCATCCCGCCCGGGGAATCGTATAACAGAAGCAGCCTTGGGCGTCCGCCTTGATTACCTGGGTGACAAAGGTATCGTTGGGCGGCTGGACTTGTCGGCCTTCGTTGTAGTATTCCACTTCGATAGTAGCAAACGGAACCGGTTTGCCGTTCCGCCGCACAATCCCCCGGAAACAATTGCCGGTCCACAGCCCATAAGGCCGAACCAACGGTTCAATTTCTACCGGCAGCCCAACCAGGGCGTCCCATCCCTCTTGTGCCCCGCCGTAGGAGACAACTACTTTTGTATAGTGGATGAGCATCTTTTTCTCTGCCGGTTCGTAGTACGGGGCCGGCTCCAGATAGAAGACATAATCGCCCGGCTGCCGAAGCGGCGCCCGGCAAGTGTAAACTGTTTTCCCTTCCCGCTGTTCGGCACGGAGATGTTTCAAAAGGTCGATCTTTTGGCCGCCGACCAACATGCCGAATTGCACCGGCTGACCCATCTCCATGATCGGCCCCTGTTCCATCGGATGGGTAAATAGCAGGGTTACATCCACGCTTCGGCCTTCTTCAATGACATCCTGGTGCGGAAGCAACACTTGAAAATGTGCCCATGCTCCGGAAACCCAAAGCCCCGCCGCTCCCACGGCCCCCATCCCTAACCAAACCAACAAACGCCGCATGATCAAAACCTCCTTTACCCACTCCCTCAGGCAATGCGAAAATCGATTCCCCCTCTGGGAACCGACGGTAATACGATTTTCTCCAAAGTAACACAATTTCCGGAATCCGTCGAGGGGCTGCGGTCGGACCTCTCCACCGGCAAGACCGCTCCGCTGGGAACCCATCCGCGGTTTTCGGCCCTGAGTTTGGCCTGCGGATTGCACCGCTCCACCACCAGCGGTACGCCGACAATCTGCTGGACGTCCAGCGGCCGTCTTAGGCCTGCGGATTCCACCGCTGGACCACGGCGTCGCTCCGCTGTGGACTTATCCCCGGTTTGGAGAGCCGGTGGTGTTGGAAGCTGTTTTCTGTTGGCGAGGTTTCGGCCTCCGTGGTTGCACGATGCCGGTTGGGCGGAGATAATAAACAGGACCCAAAGCTCACCAAGTTGTCGGAAGGTCCACCGGTTGTCGGTTGGTTTTGTTTATTGATCTTCGCAAAACCCAGGGACGCAAACATGGCTGAAAACCCCGGACTTTAGTAGGTCTGCAATTTGCGAAGATCAATAGGTAGGGGCAGGAGGGACCCTGGCTGGCCCTGCCCGACCCCATAGAAAAACTCACGATCTTCAAGGAGTACCTGCCGAGTGGCCGATGTGTCGTTGCAGCCGATCCTGGCTCTGTTGGGTTGCCCCGTAGCGGGTAATCCGACGCAGTTCATGATGGAGCGGGCCTTTGCCCATCATGGTCTGGACTGGCGGTATATTTCGGTGGAGGTTCGGTCCGAGGACTTGCCCGATGCTGTCCGGGGGATGCGGGCCATGGGCTTTGCCGGCGGCAATTGCGCCAACCCGCACAAAGAGGCCATCGGCCCATATCTGACCCGACTCGGCAGCACGGCAGAAATGACCGGCGTGGTGAATCTCTTGGTTCGGCAAGAGGACCAATTGGTGGGCGAAAACACCGAGGGCCGGGCCGTCCTCCAAGCCATCCACCGACGCATCGACCCAGCCGGCCGGCGATGTGTGCTTTTGGGCGACGGCAAGTTAGCCCGGGCGGTGGCCGTAGAATTGGCCCTCGCCAATGTTGAACAAATCCTTATCTTAAGCCGAAATCCCGCTTCCGGACGCCGTTTGGCCAACCTGCTCTTGGATCGCCTCGAAGTGGCCGCCCAACACATCCTCTGGGAAGAACCCTACGCCCTGCCCCCCCAGACCGATCTGCTCATCCACGCCACTTCCATCGGACAGGGCAACCCTGAAGCCCAAGTGCCGCTGGATTTCGCTAGCTTCCCTACAGGCCTGTTGGTGGTCGATTGCCAATTCCTACCCCCGCAAACGCATTTATTGCAATCGGCTGCTGAGCGCGGCTGCCCAACCATCGACGGCCTGGAAATCCTCCTGACCCGCTCGGCCATCGACTTCCAACTCTGGACTGGCATCCAGCCCAATCCAGATGTCCTTCGAGAAGCTGTCGAAGAATTCCTGGAACTCTAGCCGCTCCGCCCTACCAACCCCGAAAACCGATCCGAGAAAACTAAAAGGTTCCCAGAGTATGCTCAGACGTTGGTGCCTATGATGGGAACCAGGCGGTTCCAAAGGCCGGAAAACTACAGGGTTCTAAAGGATTCCCAAGGTGAAGAGAAACGGAGGGTGATGAGAAACCAGGAGAAAAAAGAGGTTGGGCTAAATGGGGAAGCCGAAAGTCGCTCTCCCCACAGAGCCAAACCGTTAGGGGCTGGGGTTGGGTGGCAGGGGGGCAGCCGGTAGCCACTGCAAACCCCCCGAATTGCCCGTGCCGGACACGTCCCCCCGGGAAGCTACCTCGGTGCCGGAACTCCCGACACCTGAAGAGGGTTCTGGCGGATTCGGCGCTGGCTCCAGTTTCCGATCAGTAATCGAAAGAATCTGGGCAGTGGCCCGGTCTTCCGGTGGAATGGCCGCCCACACCTCCGGCGGAACCCCCGCTGGCGGCATGCCAGAACCTCCGGATGCCGATCTGGCAGAACCAGAGGCAACCCCAGATGGGCCGGCTGCGTATCTCCGTTGGTACGCCTGGCCTACCGGACTGGCCCATGAGCCTGCCGGTCCAAAAGCCGCCTGGTTTTGAGAAACCCGCCGAGTTCCAGGAGCCTTAGGGGGACCGGTAAAAAGCTCCGTTGCCTGTGGCCCCGCTTGGTTTTGAGAAACTCGGACGCTTTCCGAACCGGCACCCGGTTTGCCTGCCGTCCGATTTGCCGGTACCGAACCCCCGCCCTGCAAAGCCGCCGCTCCACCAGAACCCGACCGCCCCAGATCATGGCGCCCCTGACCGCTGCTGGGATTCCACGGAGTGTTCCCGACCGGCGATGCCGGAGTCCTGGCAACGGAAGACGGCGGAGTTGTTCCGGGAATCGACCGGCCCGGTCGGGCCATCGGCCCATTGCCCTCAGCACCGGAATATCCCCCGGACATCCGGCCAGCACCGGCCCCGGGAAAATATCCCATCTTCTGGCCAGGATAGGTCGGCGGCGGTACGAATAACCACTGGCTCAGGAAACTCAACGGCCCGGCGGCCGAACCTTCCGGCTGGGCCGAATATGTCCTGCCGGGGGAATAACCGCCGAAAGAGCCCGGAGGCCCAACCGATCCCCCCGTTCCGGGTACCGGCCGGTTGGCCAGCGGTTTTCCCGGAGGCAACGGCTTGGCCGATGGCGGCGGTAGAGGGTGCTCTACCGACGGGAGCGGAGGAGTGCCCGAAGGCAGCAGTAGAGGGTTGGCCGAGGAAGGCGGCAGAGAAACGGCTTGGCGACGAGTTGCCGGGCCGGATGATAGGTTGGGGGCCTGTTGCAAGGATGGTCGGCCCGATGGTGGGTTTGGACCCTGCTGCCAAGATGGCTGTCCGGGGGGACGGTAGGGGGCCTGCTGCCGCTGTTGGCCTGTAGGGAAAGGCCCGGCCCCGGCGGATGCCGGTCGCATCGACCACCGCAGGGTCTCTGCAGGAACTCCAGAGGAGGCCGTGGCTATTTGCCCAGAGAGATTGGAAGGGCCAACTTGCTCAAGCTGGGCAGAGTCCGGACCGGCTTCCTCGAACACAGTGCCAAGGGCACGGATAGAACCGGCCCGAGGCCCCCAACACCCAGGAGTATCCCCACCAGTTGGGTATCCGGGATAGCATGCATCATAGCAGGCCCCGCACATGGCACAGCCTGCCAACCCTGCAGCCCAAATTAAAACCCCCAAACCGATTCCATGTTGCCAGTTTCCACCCATACTTTGCCTTTCTGAAAATTTCAGCCGTACCCCCGGTATGGTGCCATTTACACCCTTCGGAGCGGGTGAGCGAGAGGCATGTATTCGGGTGCCATGATCCCATCGCCCCTGCCGTTGGCGTTGGCTTCTCAGGCTTAAAAAAGGCACGGTTCCATTCTAATGAGGGGATAATTATCCCCAATTTAGTGGTAGATCCGCGGAATTTGCTTTGCGAAAAGACCATGCGGGTAGCTATTATTTCGGCGGAAAAGTTTGCGTAATCCATATATTTTCTCAATTTCGGAAGAACAGAAAATTATGGGGGAATAGACCATCCTTTTTCGAGGTACTCAGCCTTCAAAAGAAGACGAGGGGAAAGATGCTTCCGGACAGTGATCCAACTCACACAACGGGTGGCATCTTTCCACCTGCAGCAGGGTGCGGCTGAAGGTACCCGCTCTTTCCTGCCGTTTGCTTTGAGGCTAGCTGGGACTCCAAGGCGTTTGGAGTTCTCGGTTCCGTGGTTCCGGAGCTACCCGGCCCAGAGACGGCATGGAAACGTGAAGAGGCCCCCCTGGTACCGAATTCCCCAATTTGTTGGGTCCAAACTAGTTTGGGCCTCCCAGAGAGTGGAGGTTTCACCGGATGGAACTACTGTCCTTCCTAAAAACCGTTTCTCCCTCTGTTGCCTAACCAAAGAAAGATTGAGTAAAATAAGGAGTTCCTCCCTCGGGGAAGAGCCGAGGCTTTTGCTCCCAGCCGAACCTGCACCCACCCCCCAATTGGGGGGAATCCTTTTGGAAAGACCCTTGCCAAAAGGAAACCCGGAAGGTAAAACACCGGAAAAAGCGCTAGGGAGAAAAGTCTGGGGGCTATTCCCTAGGGGCCCCTGGGGGTAGGCGGTCCATTTGCTCCAGGATGCAAGGAATACGTGGTCTAGGTTATCAGTTGACTGGATCCCCCGGGACCGAATACGGCAACTTGTGGTGTTCGTGCCGATTTTACCCAATACAAGTCGTGGTGGTTTGGCCAGGGTGATACAGTCAAAAATAAGTAAGTGCCGCGTTTCCTGGAGCCTGTCTTCGCACGGGGCGTAGCGCAGCCTGGTTTAGCGCGTTAGACTGGGGGTCTAAAGGTCGCTGGTTCAAATCCAGTCGCCCCGACTTGAAAAGGCAGGTACCTACAACCGTGAGGCGTAGGGGGCTTTCGGTGCTCCGTGGGCCTGTCAACACCTGCCTTTTGGTTGTTGACTAAATATAGTCAGGCGACTAATATAAAAGGAAATGATAATGCTGGACGTTAAAACAGGAGATCGCTTTTACACAGTTCGAGAGGCTGCAAAACAACTCGGCGTCTCCAGAGGAAGAGTCTTGCAATTGCTTTGCCGCAATCAACTGCCCTCGATAAAAGTCGGCATGATACGGCTGATTGCCGAAAAACATCTCCAAGCCTACGCCATGAATCGGCGACCTCCTGGGCGACCAAAACGAAAATAAAAGTAACATTTTAGCCGAATGAAGAGGCGATATTTCCCCCTCTTCCCTGGCGGGGGGGAGGAGGGTGAAAGGGCTATCATAAGGGCACGGTTGCTTTTTTTTGCTCCCTCACCCGGCCTGGCCTTTGGCCAGGCCGGCCTCTCGACAGCGGGGGGAGAGACCGGCTGAGCCGAAGCCATCTGAAGGGTGTCATTCCCGCGAAAGCGGGAATCCAGAAAGTAAAACTCCATATAACCTGGTTTCCGCCTCCGGGAGAATAAACCTGGATTCCTGCTTGCGCAGGAATGACACTTTCGTCCCCCTTCATTCGGCTAAAATGTTACAAAATCGGCTCCACACCACAGATTGTGAACATTTATTCCTTCGGATGCGGTCAAGATAGGGACTTCTGAAAAATCCTGGTTACTGTTTAGCCCGTATGAAGTAACCCTTGAATTTTTTGCCATAACTTATGAACTGGTCATGGGTAGGTTTTTTGCTAGCATTGCTAGCACCATAAGGAGAGCCAAAGGCCTAACTTGTTTATTTATAAGGGGTTATGGCAGATTTATTACATTCGGCTAATTTGGCTGGATCTACTGGAACCGGACGCTACCCGGTGTAGGGGCTAAGAATCGGCCCGAACACCACAAGATTGTGGTCATTAGGCTGGGTGGGACACTCAAGCGAAATAGGTACCGTTTATTTTTGTTAATCATGTATTCTTGGATGGGGGGGCCGATTTTTTCCACCCATTAGGGGGGCCGCCCCAATTAATGGTAGCATTTCCCAGGAAGTTGAGCAATCGTTAGCAATCGGGAGCTTGGTGGTTCGGCGGGCATTGAATATGGAGTTTTAACTTCCGAAACACAAAAGTTTTGGTATTTTGTTTCCCGATGGAATATTTTTATTTTCTTTGGGAATAATTTAGGAGATAAGAAATAAGCCCTATCGGGCGGGAACCCCATTTGCGGAAAATGATTTTCCAATTATTGTGGGCTTACCGGTATAGCATTCCAAGCCCGGCAAAGATAAGATATAAGAAAAATTAAAATTACCTTTTTTCGGCCAGGCAAACGGGTACCCGGTGTTCCGGCGCGATGGTGTGGTAGGGATAGTCGGCCCATGTCAGGTCCGGAGAATCCCCTGGGAGCATGACTGGGTTTTTCGGGTGAACTATCCTCCCAATCCTATCCCACAATGCCCATCGACTGAGCCGTAGGGGTTCCCCCTGCCTATTCATCTTGGCAACCCCAAGTGACACAAACCTGCCTGAAAACGAGGGAATTTAGTGTTTCTCCGATTTGCGAAGATGAAGATCTCCTAGGATGGCTTCAGGAGGACATCCGGGAAGCGGAACGGTTGGGACGTCCGGATGTGCTGGGCTAAGGGAAGCAGGCTCGTTGTTCGTCAAGGAAGGTAGTAGGACCTCCATGAAGGAGAACAACTATGTCCACCACTCTTATCCATGAAGGTACCCACACCCTCACCTGGGGCGGGCATCCTTCGAGCCGATGCTCCGAAGAACTCCTAGCCGCCTACAATCAGTTGGTCACCGAACCCCGACTGAGTTGGACCACCCACCATCGGCTGATCCGACTGTTGGGCAAAGGCGGGCAGGGGATGGTGTATTTAAGCGAACGCCGTGGCACCGACGATTTTACCTTGCCGGTGGCCTTAAAAATCTTCTCTCCAGAACGGTTTGCGCATGATCGGACTTACGACGAAGCTATGGCGGAAATGGCCCGGGTAGCGGCCCGGGTGGCCCGGATTCAACACGATAATCTGCTGGACGTCCATAATTGGATCGATCGGCATCGCATCCGGATTATGGAGATGGAATGGGTCGATGGGTACGACTTGGCCCGATTGCTTACCAACCGGATGCTGGATTACCTGTACGAGCAGGTCAGCACCCGGCGGTGGAATTATATTAATGAGGTGATAGTTACCCGGGGGCCGGTGCAACCTCGGTTGAAGCCGGGCGTAGCTATGGCGATTGTACGGGATTGTTTGGCCGCCTTGGCTGCACTGCACCGAGAAGGCATCGTGCATGGGGATTTGAAGCCGTCGAATATCATGCTCAAGCGGACCGGGACGGCCAAGATCATCGACATTGGGGCGGCGTTTGAATTGGAGCGGCCTCCGGCCCGCCGAACCTGCACCCCTACCTATGCTGCCCCGGAAGTACTGGAACAGCATGTTTGGAGTCCGCAGTCGGACCTGGCCAGTCTGGGATATGTGCTCATAGAAATGCTTTCCGGGGTACCGCCATTTGCCGGTCGGACCAATGTGAGCGAGCTGTTGGAAGCCAAGCGATTCCTGGCCCAACGGCTTCCTCAGATCCTGCCGGTCGAAGTTACCTGCAATGATCTGTTGATGAACTTTATCCGGAGCATGATTGCGCCGGACCCAAGCCGACGGTTTCCCAGCGCAGAAGCCGCCGATCTGTTTAAAGAAGGCGCCGCCAGTTTCCATCGCCAACTGGTCAAAGGCGATCTGGCAAGCGAATACCATAACGAGATTCGCATCTGGCTGGAAGAGTTGGAGCAGTTCGATCCGAAGGGGCAAATGCCGTAGCAACCGATTCGGGGCGGAAGCGGCAAGAGGCCCTTCCCCCATACCAGCCGACACCGAGCCGGTTGCGTTGCAATGTCTGGGCCACAATAGGTAGAGTGCCGACACGGATACAACGCAAGCAGTAGTAGTTCGCAGGCCACAACGCAACTGGCCCGCCGACACCAACTCATGATACACTAAATCGTAACATTTTAGCCGAATGAAGTAATTCACCTCTCCCACCGCAGGAGAGAATGGCTCCAAACCAAAACGAAGCTGGCTGAGAGGTGTCATTGCCGCGAAAGCGGGAATCCAGAAAGTATCTCAGCGTTCCGGCTTGCCCAGCAGGGACACAGTAGCAGACACAACGCAGCCTGGATTCCTGCTTACGCAGGAATGACACATCGTGCCTCTTCATTCGGCTCCAATGTTACACTATTGATCTTCGCAAATCGTAGAGAGAGCCAAAATCCCTTGTGTTCAGCCACCTTGTGTGTCCCTTGGTTTAGCGAAGATCAATAAATCTTACCAGCTTTGACCAGTTGGGGTGGGGATAGTGCCGAGCGTCTGTGGGCGAAAGGGGTTGGTTTTTTACCCTGATGGTTGGGGATTGAGTGGATAGCACGTTTGCGTGGATAATAATATAAACTTAGGTGTGGATAATAAACGAAATAAGTGAGGGGTCAGCGATGTATGCCATTATCGAAGAGAGTGGTCAACAGTTTAAGGTTCAAGAGGGCCAAGAGCTTCAGATTGATTATCGGGATTTACCTGCCGGGGAGGAAATTGTGTTTGAGCGGGTCTTGGCCTATCGGGATACGGAAGGGCTTCGGATAGGTCAGCCTTATTTGGCGGCGGTCTGTGTGCGGGCGGAGATGCTTGGACCGGTGATCGGGCCGAAGATTGTCATCCGCAAATTCAAGCGCCGAAAGAACTATCGGCGAAAAATCGGCCACCGCCAACTCTCCAGCCTGGTCCGGGTTACCAAGATCGAACTGCCCCGGACCTCTACATAAAGGATCTCCTCTCGGCTGCTTCCAACTTCGATCGGCCATCGGGAGCAGGAGCCGGTCCGCGCGAAGCGACCGCTTTCTTTCTCCGCCAATGGTCTGTCTCCTTAGTTCGACTTTTGCCAATTTGGTGTCCCCGGCATCGGGGCCATGGCCTAACTCTTTGTGAATTTGGGAGTTAGAAAAATGCATGAACAAATGTGGTATGGTTTGTAACTTTCAATAACACAAAGAGTTACGAAAAATGGCAAAAGTCGAGCTTAGAGGGTATCCAAAAATTTCATTGTAACATTTTAGCCGAAGGGAGGAGCGTGCTTCTCAAGCCTACCCAAGGGCAATCTCAGGCACACACCCCCAAGGTATCGGACCTGACAAGCAGGTCCCTCCAAGGGCGTCTTCATTTGGCTAATGTAACTATTGGGCCGTATGAAGTAACCCTTGGTTTTTTGCCATAACGTATTGATGCGCATGGAACCTCTGAAAAATCCTGAAAATATAGTGAACTAGGTGGCCTTTTGGTTATGTTGTCGGCCTCTGAGGTTGCCCAAGGTACCTCCAATGGATTGTATGCTAGCATGGACAGCAGCTCAATATATGGGGTTTTCTGAAAAATCTCCCGAAATACTTCCCTT
>Ga0197142_1003736_pt1 | contig 12613 bp, 12 predicted proteins | sample GBS60_MetaG_FD_148614 | JGI IMG/M metagenome (GOLD analysis project Ga0197142, IMG submission 148614) | Sediment microbial communities from Great Boiling Springs, Gerlach, Nevada, United States - GBS 60_MetaG | ecosystem: Environmental > Aquatic > Thermal springs > Hot (42-90C) > Sediment... | reverse complement strand
CGGCAACCTCTTGGCTGGTGAGCCGCTGGATACCACCGGTAGCTCCCTCGATCAGGCGAGCCGGTTGCTCTGCGGTCATAAAGCGCACCTGGCCGCCGTTTTCTAGGCGAGCGATGACGATCCCCTCCCGGGTGGTATCCTTCGGCTCGATCAAGGCGTTGACCACATAGGTGCCGCTGGAAACTTCCTGAGCCGGCAGAGTTTGCACCTGCCGTCCGTCCTGGACGAGGTAAACGGTTACTCGGCTGGAGGGAGTGCCCTTGACGGTTACCAGCAGGATCTCGCCCGCTGCCAAGGGGCGACTGCCGGCGTTGTGATCCACCAAGTCGATAGAGGCGCGGACGGGGCTACCCACGGTGAAGCTCCAGGTGACGCGGCGGGTCACCCCCTGGGTATTGGTAAACTCCAGCAGGACCTCCCGCCGTCCCGGCGGCAGCGGCTGCGAGGGACGGTAGGTGAAGAAATCCCGCGTGATCACAGACTCGGAGGTGACATCTTTGCCATCTAGAAAAACCCGCACCGTCTCCGGGCGCACGCTGACCCCATCTTGGCTGCGAAAAGAAGCCGAGATTGGCGAGGTGGGCTCCACATTAGTGGCCGCTTGAGCCGGGCTGGGATCCGTAATTTGCTGAGCCCTTGCCGGCGGGCCCGACAACCCCACAACCGCAGCGCCGATCACCAAGGCACGGGGAAACCAAGAGTACAAGTTATCGTTCATGAGACCATCCAAAAAAGGTAAAGGTAGAGGACACTTAAGTTGGGTTACAGGTGAGTAGACCAGAGGCAGAGCAAAGTCTGCAAGAACATCGACCTGGACATCCTGTTTGCATCCTGTCATAGTGGTCGATCTCTGTCGATACGCCTGAACCTCTGATTGGCTCTCCTACAGACCCAACCCCAGCGTCAGATTCGAGTAAGGTTAACTGCCATCTGACGTGAGGGGTGCGGCGTTCACCTTCGCAAAGTCTAGAACCCGGTAGTGAAAATGACGTGAAGGGATCCCGAGGACTCCCCTTGACCTGTTCTACCGCTTTGCCAACCGTCAATTCACGAAGATAGCGCCTGTCTCTTGCAGATCTAGACAATGGTCGCCGGAGACATCGTTGACTAGGCGCACCTCTACAGTGATTACATTCAAGGGATCCACGCTCACCCGGTAGCCCACCGGAGCCAACATTGGCGTATTGATGGCCATGCAATTGGGGATGGGTAGATTGCCTATGCGCAGCGTTTCTCCCGGCGGAAGTTCCGAGATGTCCTGGCGCGGATCGGTAAAGCCGTATTCCAGAGGCAGGCCGGTGCGATTGCGGATCACCAGCTCAGCAGGCAGGTTGGGGTTGAAGCGAGCCACCGGACGATCGAAAACCGATTGATCCACACCCACCGGTAGCTGGGGCAATGGCACCGTCTGAAAGGCAGGCTGGGCGGCAGCACGGTGTCCACCGACCCAGACTCCCAACAAGGCGGCCATCATCAAGCCGATTCCTTTGCTGCGTTTCGCGTACCTCATGCTTTTGCCTCAGAATGCGCCTTGAAATTGGGATGCCCTTCCTCGCCTGCTTGTATTGTTCCCAAAAACGGCTGGCTGGGCCAAGTGGTCGCTGTTTTTTCAAGGGTACGCCCCAGGAAGCTCCCCTCCGGCCACCGCAGCACCGCACGGCAGGGATCCCGGGGGAGAAGGTTAAATTAGTTAGAGTTAACGAGGCATAAGGGGGCATGGCTATGCCAGAAGAATCGGAAAAACCAGAGAAAAACTACTCCTGGAAGGGCAGTGCCAACGCGGGCCGGGTACTGATGATTTTGGCCGTCGTGGGGGGAGCGATCATTTTACTGGCGGGCTTCCTGCAGTAGGCCGCGCTGTCAGATCCTCAGTTGCCGCAGGAACATTCGCCTATCGCTGAAAGCCAACGTTTTCCCCTCAAGGCGAGGGTGGAAATTGTTAGCTTTCCAGACGAAAGCGGATCTGTGGTCGCTTTAAACAACAGTTATGAAACAACTTTCTGGCTCCCCTTTCCCCTTGTGGGAGAGGGGTTGGGGGTGGGCGAGCGAGTGTCTTAACCTTGTTTGAAACAACTGCAATGTTTTGCAAGTCCTGCTGAACAAGTTGTCAGCCGCGAGGTTCGCTAAGTCTTGCCAAATTGTGCCACCACCGGACTGTGAAAAAGACCCAGCAGGGATCCCTGCTGGGCTCAGGCTGGAGGGGCAAAGTAACTTAGCTCAGGAGCTGACGAGCGGTATTGAGCACATTCTCCACGGTGAAGCCGAACTTCTCCATGCACACAGGGCCAGGGGCGGAGGCACCGAAACGGTCGATGCCGATGGCCACCCCCTCAAAGCCCAGGTACTTGTGCCAGCCAAAGGTGGATCCCGCCTCGACGGAGATGCGCTTGGTGACGTTGGGGGGCAAGACGGAGTCGCGGTAGCTCTGGGGCTGGGCCTCGAACAGCTCCATGCAGGGCATGGAAACCACCCGTACCGCTCGGCCTTCCTGCTGCAGTTGGGCAGCAGCCTTCACTGCCAGCTCTAGCTCTGAGCCGGTGGCGATCAAGATCAGTTCTGGGTTGGGAGTATCCACCACCACATAGGCCCCCTTGGCTACCCCCTCAACAGAGGTGCCTTCCACGGGGTTAACCGCCTGCCGCGTGAACACCAGCACCGAAGGAGTGGACATGGCCTCGAGGGCCACCTGGTAGGCTCCCACCGTCTCACGGGCATCCGCCGGGCGGATCACGTAGAGGTTGGGGATGGCCCGCAGAGAGGCCAGCGTCTCAATAGGCTGGTGAGTGGGGCCGTCTTCTCCCAAAGCAACCGAGTCGTGGGTCATAATGTGCAGCACCCGCGCCCGCGAGAGGGCCGACAGACGGATGGCAGGACGCATGTAGTCGCTGAAGACCAGGAAGGTGGCGTCGTAAGGGATGAGGCCGCCGTGCAGGGCCATGCCGTTGGCGATGGCTCCCATGCCGTGTTCCCGCACCCCGAAGCGGAAGTTGCGCCCATGATAGGAGCCAGCCTGAAACTCCGGGATCCCCTTCAAGTAGGTCATGTTGGAGTGGGCCAGATCGGCGGATCCCCCTAGCAGCTCCGGCACCGCCTTGGCCAAAGCATTGAGACAAAACTTGGAGAGGTTGCGGGTGGATTCTCTGCCGGTTTCGGCAATGGGAGCCAACGCTTCTTTCCAGCCCACGGGCAGCTCCCCGGCCATGATCCGCTTGAACTCGGCGGCCTCTTCCGGGTAGGCCTTCTCATAGGCGGCAAAGCGCTCGTTCCACTCGGCCTCGGCCTTGGCCCCCTTGTCGATAGCCTGGCGGAAGTGGGCCAGCACCTCCTCGGGGATGTAGAACTCCGGCTCTAGGGGCCAGCCCAAGTTCTGTTTGGTGAGCTTCACCTCTTCCGCCCCCAGCGGTGCGCCGTGGACGCTCTCGCTGCCGGCTTTGTTAGGGGATCCGTAGCCGATGGTGGTCTCGACGATGATCAGGGAGGGCTTGTCGGTGACCTCCTTGGCTTTTTGGATAGCCGCAGCAATTCCCTTTAGGTCGTGGTTGCCATCTTCCACTTTTTGCACGTGCCAGCCGTAGGCCTCGTAGCGCTTGCCCACATCCTCGGTAAAGGCAATTTCTGTGCTGCCGTCGATGGAGATGTGGTTGCTGTCGTAGAGCATGATCAGCTTGCCCAGTTTGAGGTGGCCGGCCAGAGAGGCCGCCTCCGAGGCCACCCCCTCCATGTTGCAGCCGTCGCCCAGGATCACGTAGGTGTAGTGATCCACAATGGTGTGGCCCGGCTTGTTGAAGCGGGCCGCCAAGTGGGCTTCGGCAATGGCCAGCCCGACAGCATTGCCCACTCCCTGCCCCAGCGGGCCAGTAGTTACCTCCACGCCGGGAGTTTCAAAGTTTTCCGGGTGGCCGGGGGTTTTGGATCCCCACTGGCGAAACTGCTTGAGATCCTCCAGGCTCACATCAAAGCCTGTCAGGTGCAGCAAGGCATATTGCAGCATGCAGCCGTGGCCTGCCGAGAGGACAAAGCGATCCCGATCCACCCATTTGGGGTTGCGGGGATTGAACTTCAGGAACTGCTGCCAAAGCACATAGGCCATGGGTGCTGCCCCCATCGGCAGGCCGGGGTGACCGGAGTTGGCTTTCTGAACAGCATCCACCGCCAAAAAGCGAATGGTGTTGATGGCAAGTTGTTCCAGAGAGGGAGGAGCAGCAACAACCATGTGGGGATCCCTATCGCTCGACATTCGCTTTCCAGTATGCCGTGTTTTGGGTCTTGCTTCCGAGCCAGTGGGGATCCTATCGAGCTGGGAATTGGCCTGGGCCGGATCCTGGCTGGGCAAGATGACAGGCTAAGCTGAGAGATACACTTGCCGCCATTTCTGGTTGGAGGATTTCATTGAGCGCTGTTTCTTCGCCTGGCGGTAAACCTCCCTGGCTGCGGGCCAAAGCCCCCCAACGGGCCGGATCCGTCCAGCAACTGCTGCGAGACTTGGGCCTGAACACGGTTTGCGAAGAGGCTTCCTGTCCCAACCTGGGGGAGTGCTTTGCCAACGGCACCGCCACTTTTTTAATCATGGGCCCGGCCTGTACCCGCGCCTGTCCCTACTGCGATATCGACTTTACCAAGCGGCCCTTGCCTTTGGATCCCACCGAACCGCTGCGGGTAGCAGAAGCGGTGCAACGGCTGGGGTTGCGCCACGCGGTCATCACCTCGGTGAATCGGGACGACCTCCCCGATGGGGGAGCCAGCCAGTTTGTTGCTTGCATCACCGAAATCCGCCGCCGCATGCCCCGGACGACCATCGAGGTCCTGATCCCGGATCTGTGCGGCAACTGGCAGGCCTTGGAGCAGATTCTCGCCGCCCGCCCCACGGTGCTCAACCACAACACAGAAACCGTGCCCCGCCTCTACCGGCGAGTGCGCCCCCAGGGGAACTACGAGCGCTCCCTACGGCTTTTGGAACTGGCGCGGCAATGGGATCCCGACCTCTACACCAAGTCGGGGGTGATGCTGGGCTTGGGAGAGACCGCCGAGGAGATTTTGCAGGTGATGCAAGATCTGCGCCGGGTGGGATGCGACATCCTCACTCTCGGCCAATACCTGGCACCCAGCCCCAAACATCTGCCAGTGGAGCGCTATGTCACCCCAGAAGAGTTCGACCATTGGCGGCAAGTGGGGGAAGAGCTAGGCTTTTTGCAGGTGGTGTCCTCCCCTCTCACCCGCAGCTCCTACCATGCCGAAGCCGTGCAAGAGCTGATGCGGCGCTACCCGAAAAGGGGATCCTCTGCTGAGAGCGTCCTGCCAAGCTAGATCGGGAGTCTTGAATCGCCTGATTTCAGAGAAGGGTCTCTCCAAGCTGGTTGGCGGCAGTCTAGCCACTAAAGCGTTGTTGTGGCGCAACGCTTCTCCCGGAAAGACCACAGACCTAGTTTGTAGGGATTTCTGGGATCTTCTGGATTGGTAAAGATGCAGTAGGATCGAGCTGAAGAGAGAGGAGGGGCAGGCGGTTGCGTCCTTGCTGCCGCCACCAGGCAGCAGGATGAGGAAAGTCCGGGCTTTCAGAAGAACACACCGCTGGGGAAACTCCCAGTGCGGGTAACCGCGAGGATAGTGCCACAGAAACATACCGCCGATGGCTGGGATCCACCCAGTACAGGTAAGGGTGCAAAGGTGGGGTAAGAGCCCACCAGCAGCGTCGTGAGGCGCTGGCTCGGTAAACCCCGGTGGAAAGCAAGGCCGCAGCCGCAGGACTATGGCTGTTCTTCGCCCCTGTTGGCTGCATCGAGGTCACGGTACTCAACCATTGGTTGGGGAAGGGTGCCCTCGATGGTGGTGAGCCGCTAGAGGGTGATGGCAACATCACTCCCAGAGAGATGACCGCCAGTGCGGGTCAGTTCTTGCAGGAACGCCCCACTACAGAACCCGGCTTACAACCTCCTTTCTCTTCTCTTTTTTGCCGTGTGCGCCTTCCCACCTAGGCAGGAAAGTCCCCGGAAGGGGGTGACAGGTCATCTTTTCTTGCACCTGTCAGGGCTGCTATCCATAGCTCTACGCAGGCTTGTAAGAGCTCGGGAGTCCGACTGATTTTGCCGCTTTCGTCTGATTGCTCAGACGAGGTCTTCTCTTCGCAGCCTGAGGGCAGGCCAGCAGTGACAGCCAACACGGCTGCCCCCAGGATCATTAGGTGCAAAACCCCCGCGGCTGCGTGAAGACGAGCTGGGCCAGCAGACCGCAGCTCAGGGCTGGGGAACTGCTGCAGATAGTTTGTTAGCTGTTCTTGCGCCTGCGCAAATCCCCCTCTCAAGGCGCGGCGATGCTCCTCGGAATAAAAGCCCGCTTCTCCCACCAAAGAGCGCACCAGCTCAGGATTATCGACCAGCGCCCGAAAACAGGTGTGGACATAGCGCAGGAGAATGGCTTGCAGCCCAGAGCCGTGAGATGAGGCCGGATCCGCCTCGAGGGGAAGGTCGGCAATGCCGGAAAAGACCCCCAGCTCGCCAAACACGGCCAAGAGCAACCCCTGTTTGCTGCCAAAGTGCCGAAATAGGGTTACCTCATTAACACCAGCCAGGTCTGCGATTTGACGGGTGGTGGTCTGAGTGATGCCCTGGCGGACGAACAGGTCTCGAGCCGCGTTCAGCAGCCTTTGCCGGGAAGAAGGACGTGCCATGGTAGGTGATGGGGTAAGAAGTCAAGAGGAAGCGCTCAAGGTAGTAGCAATCTGCAAGTAGCACTTGCATTTGAGGTGAAATATCGTTAAGCTTAACCTCAGGCGAGATCAAACCTGCTGCCTTTCTGCTCTCTCATAGCGGCTTTCACTGCTGGGGCTTGCTTGGGCAGGCCTTCAGGGATCCCGGCTTGCCTTTCAGGGAGGCGAGCTCGTTGTAAGCTAAGTCAGGGATGCGGTGGCCTTTGCATGAGAAGCAACTTTGGGAGAAGGTATTTGATTCTGCGCTGCCCTTACTCCTTTTCTGAGGTTTTGCTGGTTCATGGCCGTTTCCCTTCCCACCCAATCGCTGGGCAACCCCAACCGTTCTGCTTCGCTCGCTCAGCCTGAGCCCCAAAAGTCTTTTCGGTTTGCCTGGGAATTTGTTCTTTTTTTCGTTGTTTTTCACGCCCTCGCTTTGGTGGGCGGCATCGTTTGCTTTTCCTGGCCAGCCTTGGGGGTGGCCCTATTGCTTCACTGGTGTTTCGGCAGCTTGGGCATCTGCCTGGGGTATCACCGTCTTCTTAGCCATCGCAGCTTCCAAGTGCCCAAGTGGCTCGAATATGTCTTTGCTACCTTCGGTGCTCTCGCCATCCAGGGGGGGCCAATTTTTTGGGTGGCCGGCCATCGTCAGCATCACGCTTTTACGGAAGACGAAGAGCGGGATCCCTACTCTGCTCGCAAAGGCTTTTGGTGGAGCCACCTGCTCTGGCTCATTTACCAACGGGAAGAGTTTTTTAATCGTGAGAAGTATTCTGCCTTTGCGCCGGATTTGGCTCGGGATCCTTTTTATCGTTGGCTAGACCAGTATGGGCTGCTGCTGCAACTGCCGCTGGCTGTAGTGCTTTACCTGCTCGGCGGTTGGCCGTTCGTTATCTACGGCATCTTTGTGCGGACAGTGCTGCTGCTGCACTGCACCTGGTTGATTAACTCTGCCAGCCACTTCTGGGGCTATCGGACGTTCGAAAGCAATGACAATGCCCGTAACCTTTGGTGGGCGGCTCTGCTCACCTACGGCGAAGGTTGGCACAACAACCATCACGCCGACCCGAAGTGCGTGAAAGCAGGTTTGCGCTGGTGGGAAATTGACATGACCTACTGGGTCATTTGGGTGTTGGCGCGACTGGGTTTGGCTCGTAAGTTGCACCTGCCCGCTCAAGGTCAGCCAACTCGCTAAACTGTCTCTGCCTCAGAGCTTCTAGAACCCTCGATAAAGTCACCCTGGCCGTACGGGCAATTCTTGCTAAGACAGTTCGTTGCGCTGCTCGGTGGATCCCTCTCCCAAAAAAGGGAGAGGGGTTTAGGGTGACGGGCCTGTATGCGCTAGCGTAAGCTCGTTAGCGGCGCAGAGCGCTCAAGGCCTGTCTCGACTCGGTTTGGAGCGGCTGCCCAGTTATCGGTTCCGGTTGGAAGGTGGGTCGATATCCCCCTGGGGGGAGGTAGCAGCGCTCACCAGCTAACCCAGAGGTCTTGCGCTGGTGACGAGCAGCCAACTTTCAATTCCTTTTCGGCAATGCAGGAGGGCTAGTCCTGTAAGGGGCTGTACTGCCATGTTCCGTAGTGGTCAAGAACGCGCTGAACTTGCTCTGGGTCAGCGTCGGCCTCTTGGCGAATTTGCAGCGCCTCGATTTGGCTATCGGAGTAGCGAAAGATGGGGTCTTTTCTCCATTCCAGCTCTGCTTCCACACCTGGAATGCAGGCCAAATGGGCAGCCACCTCTCGATAAACCATCAGGGGCATGGAATCATAACGAACAGCGTAGCGTTTCAACTCAGCAAGGCTCACGATGGGCAAGGAAAGGAGAGACTAGGGATCCAGGCAACAAACAGCTTCACCGCAACAGCCAATGACATCTCGCGAATGTCTCGCTGCTATTGAGTTACAAAAAGCCCTGCTCTGCATTTAATTGCCTGCCAAAACAAAGAGACGGCAGAGGGGGCTTCTGGGATGTGGCTAAGCAATTTTGTCGTTGGCCAACGTACAGCAATTGACCTGATCTAGGCAAACTTTTCCCCATTGCAAAGCCCAGCGCACCAAAGCGACGCGATTTGACGTTCGCGTCTTGCTAAGAATGTTGCTAATGTGATTGTCAACAGTGCGCTTGCTAATTTCCAAGCGCTCCGCAATGTCCTGATTGGTCAGACCCGCTGCGATTAACTCGAGAACCTGCAGCTCACGCTCCGACAGCAAATCGGCGGAATGATAATCTGCGCCCATTCCGAATGCCCAGGGTACAAACTGTAAGGATTACCTAGACCAATTCTAGGGGATCCCCTCCAAGATGGATAGTCCCGCCGGAGGAAAATCTGCGGCAATTCTCAGGCCGAAGGGCTTGGCAATGTTGACGGGAGCACTTCTGGGCAGCTTTCACAGGGCATCGGCGCGTTTCCGGGGCAGTTCCACCTGCACCCACAGCCCACCTGTTTGCGGGTGATTGCGCAGACGGATCGTGCCACCGTGAAGTTCAACGATCTGTCGCACGATTGCCAACCCCAGGCCGGTGCCGCCCTTGCTGCGGGCCCTAGCCGCATCGGTGCGATAAAAGGGCTGAAAAACGAGTTCAAATTGATCCTCTGGCAGGCCAGGGCCGTGGTCGTACATCTCCAGCCGCACCTGGGATCCCTCCTCCGAGAGCACCACGTGGATGGGGGAGTCGGGCCGGCCATATTTGATGGCGTTGTCCAAGAGGTTGAGGATGAGGCGGTAGAGGCGCTGTTCATCTCCCCAGAGCTGAGCCTGGGGCGATCCGCTCAGGTGTAGTTCCTGGTGGCGGGGTTTGGCCAGCGGTTCCAAGCTCTGCCAGGCTTCGTGCACCAAAGCTGCCAGATCTACCCAGCGCCATTGGGAGCGGGATCCGGCTCCCAAGTTGAGGGCGCTTAGCTCTAGCAAGTCCTGCACCAACTGGCTGAGGCGCAGCGTCTCGTTGAGCAATCGCTCCACCCAAACCGCTTGCGCGGCATCGACGCGGCTTTGCAGGGTCTCCGCCAGCAGACGAATCGAGGTGAGGGGGGTTTTCAGCTCGTGGGCCACATCCGAGGCCCAGCGATCCCGTTGTTGGGCTAGCAGGGTAGCTTCCAGCCGGTCTTCCAAAAAGATGGCAACCTGCCCCTGCGGCAGGGGCAGCCCCCAAGCCCGCAGCGGAACCGGTTTATTCTCGCCGCCGGAAGGGTAGAAGATCCATTCGCGGCTCTGGATGGGCGTGTTGGCCTGCTGGCGGCGGGTGGCTTCGATGAGCTGATCCAACTCATAGGAGCGCACCCACTCCAGCAGGAGCTTGACGCCCGGCTGCCACTGGCTGATGCGCAGCAGGCGTTGGGCGGCAGGGTTACACTCCAGAACCACGTTGTTCTCGTCCACCCGCAGATATCCCCAGGGCAGGTGGTGGCTGAGATACTGCCAGTCTTGCAGGTGTCGTTTTTGGCTGGCCCACTCCAGTTCTTGTTGGCGCAGGTGGCGGCTGAGCCGGCTGAGCATCTGTTCTGGCGAACTCAGAGGCAGGGGCACGTGCAGCAGGGATCCCAACTGTTGCAATTGGCGGCCGAAGCGGCGCCGACTCTGCCAGAGCAAAATCAGCGTGCCGAGTAGGCCGATGCCCAACCCAATGAGGATCCCGCTTTCCACTCCCATGGGCCCACCCCCTTTGCCGCCATTGTCGCCCAGGGATGGGGGGGTGAATACCGAACAAGCGAAGGGATCGGGATTTTCGCATCCTTATCGGCGATGCACCAGCGTAGTGCTGGCCTGGTCGGTGGGCACCAGCAAAACCTCGCTGAGGTTGACGTGGGGGGGACGGGTGACGGCAAACAGCACCACCTCGGCCACATCCATCGCCGTCAGGGGGGTGAGGCCCCGATAGACCGCTGCCGCCCGCTCGCGATCGCCGTGGAAGCGCACCTGGCTGAACTCGGTTTCCACCAAGCCGGGCTGGATCTCGGTGACGCGAATGGGGGTGCCCAGCAGATCCAGCTTCAGGCCCTCGGAGATGGCCCGCACGGCGGCTTTGGAAGCACAATAGACGGCGCCGCCGGGATAGGTCTGCCGACCGGCAATGGAGCCGATGTTGACCACATGGCCGCGGCCCCGCTCCACCATGCCGGGCAAAACGGCGCGGGTAACATACAGCAAGCCCTTGATGTTGGTATCGATCATCTCCTCCCAATCTTGCAGAGCACCGGCGTGGAGCTTGTCCAAGCCGCGACTCAGGCCGGCGTTGTTGATCAAGATGTCGATCTCAGCCCAGGCCGGCGGCAAAGACTGGAGGGCTTGTTGTACGGCTGCCCTGTCCCGCACATCCAAAGTCAGCAAGTATGAGGAAGCGCCGTAAGCCTGCTGCAACTCCGTAGCCAGCTCCTGCAGGCGCTCCTGACGGCGGGCCACCAGGATCAGCTTGGCCCCAGAACGGGCAAAAAGGGTGGCACAGGCTGCCCCGATGCCGCTGCTGGCACCGGTGATGAGCACAATGGCGTTTTCCAGCATAGTCCGCAAGAGTTGAGGGGCTACTAGGGGATCTGCGGCTGGGAACAGGCCGCCTTCCCCGCCTGAAGCGAGCGCTCCAGCAGCTTAACGCAAGCATAGAGTGTATCCAAATGGGGAGTCGGGATCCCTGCCCATCGCCCCAGCTCCCTGATGGCCCCAACGATGCTCTCGATCTCCGTCGGTCGCCCCCGCTCAATATCCTGCAACATCGAGGTGCGATGGGATCCCACCTGGGCCGCGCTCTGCAGCCGCTCCTCCAAAGATAGCGGCAGCCGGATCCCAAAAGCCTGGGCCACCGCCTCAGTTTCCTGCATTGCCGAGCGCACCAAGGAGTGGGTGGGGGGGTATTGGGCAATTTGGTCTTGGGCCGCGCGCGTGAGGGCGCTGATGGGGTTGAAGGCAGCGTTGCCCCAGAGTTTTTGCCAAATCTCTACCCGAATCTGAGAAGTGAGCCTAACCGAGAGCTGCGCCTGCTCAAAGATGGCCACCAGAGACCGCAGCCGCTCCGACAGGGATCCATCCGGCTCGCCCAAGATGTAGCGCCCGTCGCCTGTATACAAAATTACCCCTGGCTCTGCTACCTGGGCTGCAAGATAGACCACACAGCCGATTACCCGCTCGATCGGCAAGTGCGCCGCAATCACCCCGCCTGGGTCCACCGAGGCCAGCGAACGACCCTCCCACTCGCCTCCATGCCGGTAAAAGTACCACCAAGGAATACCATTCTGAGCGATCACGATGGGAGTGTGCGGGCCGCACAGGGATCCCAACTGGGGGGCAAGCAGGGGCAAGCTGTAGGCCTTGACAGCAACGATCACCACATCTTGCCGCCCCAGCTCAGCCAAGTCGTCGCTGGCCGTCAGCCGCTCCACCCAAGCCTCAGGGAGATGCCCCTGCCGAACCAGCTTCAAACCTCGAGCACGGATGGCCTGGAGATGGGATCCCCGCGCCACCACACTCACTGGAAAACCGGCCCGAGCCAGACAGACGGCCAAATGCCCTCCCACTGCTCCAGCGCCGACAATACCGATCTTCATGCTCCTATTCTCCTCCTGTCGGCAGCCCTCCATCCGAGTTCAGAGCTGGTGCCCGGCAGGTGACAAAAGCTCCTGCCCGCAGAGACAGAGCAGAGACCAACAACCCTCAAAACGAATCCTGGGAAAGACAAGCAGAGCAACGGACAACGCTGAGGAGCAGCAGCTCGGGGGGGAGATCCCTACTCTGCCCCGCCCTGGATGATGCGCAAGATCCCGTATCCGAGCGCCACGCCCACTAGGGTCAGGACGATGGAGAGCCCAGCAATGGTGAAGATCTCACTAGCCATAGATTCCTCTCAGGTGGATTGCCTCGCCCTTTAAGGATATCGGATCTTGTGCCTTCGGCCTTCCCCGGGGTGAGGCAGCCCCTCTGGCTCAATATCTCAGGAGAGAAAAACCG
>Ga0197142_1003735_pt1 | contig 12614 bp, 8 predicted proteins | sample GBS60_MetaG_FD_148614 | JGI IMG/M metagenome (GOLD analysis project Ga0197142, IMG submission 148614) | Sediment microbial communities from Great Boiling Springs, Gerlach, Nevada, United States - GBS 60_MetaG | ecosystem: Environmental > Aquatic > Thermal springs > Hot (42-90C) > Sediment... | reverse complement strand
CGTCAACGAGCACGGGGTGGCCATCGGCAATGAGGCGGTCTTCACAAAGGAGCCCTACCCCAAGGGCCCCGGGCTGATCGGGATGGACCTGATCCGTCTGGCCCTGGAGCGGGCCGACACTGCCCGCCGCGCGCTGGAGATTATCGTCCAGTTGCTGGAAACCTACGGTCAGGGCGGGAACTGCGGTTTCCGCCACAAGACCTACTACCACAACTCCTTCATCATCGCCGACCCGCAGGAGGCCTGGGTGCTGGAGACGGTCGGAAAGCAATGGGCCGCCGAACGGGTGCAGGATGTGCGCACCATCTCCAACGGCCTGACCATCGGTTCCGAGTGGGACGAGGCCTCCCCCGGCCTGGTGGAATATGCGATAGAGAAGGGGTGGTGCAGGTCCCGGGAGGATTTCCACTTCGCTCGCTGCTACTCCGACTTCCTCTACACCCGGCTGGACGGCTACCGGGCTCGCCATCGCCGCTCCACGGCCCTTTTAGAGGCGGACCGGGGCCGCATCATGGTGGAGACTATGATGGCGGCCCTGCGGGACCACGGGCCCGAGGCCGCCGACCCTCGCTGGAACCCCGGTCGGGGCTGGCTGATGGAGACCCTCTGCGTCCATGCCGGGTTCGGCCCGACCCGCCCCAGCCAGTCGGTGGGCGCGATGGTCGCCCACCTGCTCCCCGGCATGCCCGTCGTCTGGGTGACCGGCACCTCGGCCCCATGCACGGGCATTTTCAAGCCGGTATTCCTGAACGGGGCCGGCCTCCCCGCCGTTCCGGGCCTGGATCGGGAGCCCACGGGCACCTACGACCCTCACACCCTCTGGTGGAACCACGAACGCCTCCACCGCCAGGTCATCCGCGATTACGCCACCCGGATGCCCCTCTACCGGGAGGAGCGGGACGCCCTGGAGGCCTCCTTCCTGCGAGAGGCGGCGGAGATGGTCGCCCGATACCGGGACCTCAGCCCCGAGGAGCGAGCGGAGCCCCTGCGAGCCCTCACCGCTTCCTGCTTTGAACGGGCCGCTCAGGCCACGGAACGGTGGATAGAAGCCGTTGCGAAAACTCCCGTGCAGCACCGCCCGCCTCTACTATTTTCCCTGGCCTGGGACCGGTTTAATCGGGAGGCCCGTTTCCCCGCATAACTTAGGGGACAAAAAGATGGGACGCCATCAGTCGCCCCATCTCTCTATCCGAAACGTGCCAGGCACTTCTGAAAGTGCCTGGCACGTTTAGTTTTATTTCTCCATCCCCTTCAACGCCTCGTAGGCCGGACGAACCACCGTCAGGGGCCAGCCCGGCTCGGTGATGGCCCACCAGTACTGCTCATCATCGGGAGTCCAGTCGTGGTTGGCGATGGCCAGGACGAACATCGGGCCCATCCAGGGCCGCCAGTGCTCCCGCGCGTACCGGAACGCCCGCACCAGGTAGTCGGCCTTCTGCTCCTCCGTGACGGCAAACCAGGAGTATTCGGGATGAATGGGATCGGACGTCCATCCCATCTCGGTAAGAGTGATCTGCTTATCCCCATCGCCGTAGCGGAGCATGATGTCCCGAACATCCTCCACGTGACGGAAGCAGAAGAAGCGCTGACCGCCGTAGGCGGGGTTGGCAGCCGCTTCTTCAGGGGAAACCTCCGGCGGGGCAGCGAATCCGGCGGCGTGGACGCCCAGGAGGTCAAAGTACGGCGCCGCCCCGGCCTCGTACATAGCGACGAAGTAATCCACATCCGGCATTGCGATAGGGGGTCCCGTGCCCGTCGGTGCCATCCCGGCGGAGGCGACCAGTGCGTCCGGGTCGGCCTCTTTGATGGCGATATAGCAGGCCCGCAGCAGGCGGACGTATCCCTCGGGGTTGGGCGCCCGGGCTTCCCACTCCCGGGCCAGGTTGGGCTCATTCCAGACCTGGTAGGCGCGCACCTGTCCCCGGTAGCGGGCCGCGACCGCGCCGCAGAAGTCGGCGAAGTCCTCCACCGGCACCGGCAGCGCCGGGTCGTCGGGGAGGGGGACCCAGTCCGGGCGGGGCAAGCCGTGGAGCCGGAAGAGCAGATGGAGGCCCTTTTCCTGCACCTGCCGGACAATGCGGTCGCTGTAGCGCCAGTCAAAGCCCCCTTTGTACAGTTCCACATCCATCCAGTGCAGGTTCTGCCGGACCCAGGTGAAACCGGCGTCCCGGATCAGGTTCAGGTCCCGGTCGGCGACCTCCTCCCGCCACCAGAGGAAGGCCACCATGCCGTACCCCGGGGATTCCAGCCGGACCCGCGGCCAGGAGGTGGGGGTGGGGAATGGGGATGGGGTAGGAGCCGGAGTGCCCGGGGTGGAGGGAGAATAGGGCCGGTAAAAACACAGGATCCCCCCAAGGATCAGAACGAGGACGAACAGCAGTCGGGAAAACGGGAATACGGGATGATGAGGTGGGCGCATGGATCCCCGAATATCTGGTTATGGAAGCACCAGGGTAGCGAGGGGAACGGCATCATCGGGAATCGGGGTCCCGAAGGGGTCAACCGCTTTCAGGCGAGGCCCACCGTTCACCGGATACAGGCCCACTTTCAGAGTATACGTGCCCCCGGGAATCCCCGATCGCCAGAGGTATCGGATGTCCCGCCAGATGTCGCCAGGTATCCAGAATACCGGACGGGAAAGTCCCATCAGAGGATACCCATCCCGCTGGGCAACCAGTTGCCCGGAGTCCGAAACCAGATGCAGGAAAACGGTCGTCTCTTCACGGGTGGGTTCCAGGGATTGCCAGCGCAGAGTCACGACCAGGGTCTTCTCCTCCACGTCCACCGATGCGGAAAGGAGACGGATGCGTCCACCGAACTCGGCCAGGAAAGGCGTTTGGGGCGGTACTCCCTGGGCCTCCAACATGCCAACCGGGTAAACGGTCAGGTCCTCCCCCCCGTAGTCCGTCAGGATGACCCCGGCATATTCCCGCAGGACGGTCTGCAGAGAATCGCTGGTGTTCACCGGCCCGGCCCCGCCGTAGTGGTATTTCCAGTGCTGTTGGAGGTCCGGGAAGACCAGGCCCTCTACACTCCGCAGTTGCCCCGTATTGACCCAGAAAAGGTCTTCCAGTTGGTCGGAGGAGCAGATGGGAACCCCCTCATGCCCCACGGCAAAGGTGGGGTGGATGGGGGCCAGGAACAGGGGACAATTGACGCAGAGCACCGGGTCGGTGGGGATAGAGCGCACCGCGCGGATGAATGCCCCAACGAATTGCCGCAGTTGTTCGTACATCGCGGCGCGTTCACGAATGAAAATTCCCCCGCTCAGCCCGATCAGCAGGACCAGGAAAATCGCCAGGGCATCCTTCAGGAAACTCAGCCGTCGGGAATTCCAGGGGGGGAGAGCCAGCGGGATTGTCCAGAAGAGAGCGGCTCCCACAGATGGGAGATAGAGTAATCGGGAACCGCTGATGACATAATCAAAATTTAACATCAGCCAGGCCGGGGCCGCTGTAAGAGCGAACCACCCCACGGCCAGCAGTAACAGGCGGCCACCACCAGCCCGCCAGAGAAGAAGCCCCCAGAGCAGGGCGACGGGAAGGGAAACCAGAAGGATGGACTGGAGGTCATCCAGTCCCCATCCTGCCGCCAGCACGCTCCGGGCCAGAGGGGCAACCGGGTACATCAGTCCCTGAAGGAAGTAGACCCCGTTCTGGTAACGGGCCTCCAGGTTCCAGATCTGAGAGGGGGCGAGGTTTTTGGGTACGATCAGCCATACCCCCAGCCCAATCAGCGCGCAGAGCCAGTGGAAGCGAGTGGACCGCAGGGCCTCTTTCCACCGAAGGGGCTTCTCACGAGTGAGCAACAGGAGGGTCAAAAGGAGCGGAAGCAGGACGCCCGTTTCGTGGGCGAAGGGAGCCAGCAGGGCCAGGGCCAGGGAACCGGCCAGAAGTACGCGCTGGCGGCGGCGTTCCCATAAAAGATACAAATAGATGGAACCCAGGACCAGGAAGGTCACGAGAAGATGAAACAAAGGGCCCACCCAGGGAACGGCTTGATAGCCGAAGGGGTAGAGCAGGAACAATAGCATCCCAGCCGTGCTCAGAAGCCTGTTCGGTGAAGGGGTATGGTGATACAGGATGGCCCATACCCCAACCCCATTCAGCAGGTGGAAAACCAGGTTAACGGCATGAAGCGTGGGGGGGTGGAAAGTCCCTTGCAAAAGGTATAGAATTTTCCAGAGCAGGAAGGCAAGTGGGCGATAATATTCACTAAATGCTCCAGGACGGCTCAGGATCTGGAGGAAGTTCTGTCCTTTTAGCCATATCAGGTGAGGCATATCATCGGAGAAAAGGGGCAGCCGGAGGGAAAATCCGTATACCCAGATTCCGATCAGAGCCAGCAGCAGCGGCATCAAGAAAGCCAGCCCCTTTCCGCGTCGTATGATCCTGGGAAGATCCATCAGTGAACCTCTCAGCCTCCTGGCAAAGCGCTGGTTACGGCCCATACACTTCCCGCTGCAGGAGATTCGCCAGTTGTTCCGCAACGTTGATCACATCCTCCGCGTCCGCTTCGGTCAGGGTCGCATGGGGGTCGTATCGGGCCCGATTGCGCCAGTCCAGCGCCTGCCGGAAGGCTCGCCCGACCCCGGGTTCCACAATCGGCTCGTTCACAATAAAGGCCCGACTAAATTGCTGAACGACACCACTGTGGGTCTTCGGCCACTCGCCTTCCCGGAGCAAGAGCAGTCCTCTGGCGCTCAACTCGGCGGCGTTGTACGCCATGTCAATGACTCCCCGGATGTACTCTCGCTTGCCCTTCAATGCGCGGGCCATTTCCAGGTATCCCTGAGCCAGGGTGAGGAGGTCCAGCGCCTCCTGTCGGCGCATCGTCTGTTCGTCCACGCGGTATACCTCCTTTCCAGCCCGCTGAACCGACCGGAGAAAATAGTGGGGATTCCGATATTCGTCCGGACAATAGACGAGAGGGGAAATCAGTTCTCCTTGTTCCAGCATAACCTCAAAGGCAATATCGCCCAGCGCCCGCCAGACCGCGCGCACATCGCCGGTCGCAACGACCAGAAGGTCCACATCGCTCTCCGGTCCAGCGTCGCCCCGCAGGACGCTCCCGTAGAGAATCATTCGGGCTACCCGGTCTCCAACCGGACTGCTCCGGACACGGGCGGTGAACTCTTCCAGAGCCCGATATTTCCGTTCCAGAATCGCGTCCATCTTCTCGCTGCCATAAGCCACGCATGGTAACGCAGGCCGCCAGGCCTGCATACAGGCTAACAGCCTGCGCTACTCCTACGGCTTGGGCATACTCTGAATGGCCCCGAAGGCCGGACGGGGGACTCCCTGGGAGTCTATGATACTGTATGGGCCGTACGGGTCCCGTTCAGGAGGCAACCCGGTCTTCTGGATGTAGTCCAGGTTCCAGAGAAAAGCCAGGCGGACAAAGCCCCACTGGCGCATCAACTGGTAGGCCTTCACGATGTACTCCGCCTGCTCCTGCAGCGTGTTATCCAGCGCGAACTCAAAGCCGGGAGGAGGTGGCCCATACCCCTCCGAAGAAGCCCAGCCGAATTCCGTCACACAGAGAGGCTTCATCCCGGAGATAGCATCACGATAGCGCCAGAGGGTGCTGCGGAAGGACCAGGAGGGGTGGGGGTTGTCCCAGAAACCCCGGAATCTGGCCGTGGGGTCCTGATAGGTTTTGTCGTCCCAGGCAACGTCCGGGGGGATGTTGTAGCCATTGTGGTGGGCGCCCACACAGTCGGCATAACTCAGGAACCCCTTCGCGATCATCTCCTGATAGTACTGGAAGTCGTCCATGTAGATGATCCGGTTGGGGTTTTTGGGGTCGGTGGCGGTGGCGCCCACCGGGGAGAGTGCGCCGCTGATGACGATGATGTTGGGGTCCCGGCTCTTGATGACCTGATAGGCCAGGCGGAGCATCTCCACGTAGCGGGCCGGGTTCACCCCCTCTGCCGTATCCCACTCCCGGTCCAGATTCTGTTCGTTCCAGACCTCTATGGCGTGAATGCGGCCCCGGTAGCGGTCCACCAGGCGGCCCAGGAAGTCGGCGAAGAGGGTCAGGTCGTCCGGCGGAGCGCCCTCGGGATTATCGTCCACGTAACCGGCATGGCTCCATTCCGGCGCGCGCACGACGCTGAGCATCACCCGCAGGCCCCGCTGATTGGCCGCGTCCACCACCCCGTCGTACATCCCCCAGTTGTACTGGCCCGGGCTGGGCTCCACCAGGTCCCAGCGGACCTGTTGCTTGACCCAACCCAGTCCCAGGGATTTCACCACCTCCATCGTATAGTTCGGGTCGCCGACCACGGCGTGGACGGCGATGCCGTAGCCGAAGACCTCCTGGCTCAGGGGAACGGTGGGTTGGGTCCCCGTTCCTGAGGAGGGGGTGGCCGTCGCCAGGGGCACCAGGCCGCCGACAGGAGTCGCGGTCATCGTGGGGGTGGCCGTCGCGGCGGCGGGCCGGGGGGACTCCGGCAGGGGGGCGAAGAAACCCCACCAGAGGCAGAAGACCCCCAGCAAGAAGACCACCAGCCACAGGCCGACGCCGATGATCAGTCGCGGGCGATCTCGGGTGGAACGGGATGGTTGGAACATAAAACCTCCTGACTGCAATGCGGAAATGACATTCTACAGTCGTTCGGATGCTCCCTCTGCATCGTACAACTGGATGCCTTTACCCCACAAGAAATCAGCATTATTTCGGAAAACCGAGTCCTGTGACACCAGCACCTTATCCGGTGTGGCAAAGGCTGTTGCCAGAAAGCGCCGGTCGTGTTTATCCAATTTGTGCCCATCCTTCAGGTCGCTCATCCATTCAGGGTTTTTATGAGGAAAGTACCGTACCTTGTTTGGAATTCGGAGCATCCGTCGGTAGGCGTGATCGCCGAAAGAATCCTTGCGTATTTTTTGGGCGTATTCTTCCAGAATCAGTCCCTCATCATCAAGAGCCAGTCCATACGTCTCGCAGAATTTCAGCACTCTCTCCAGAAATGACAGGGCGTAACCGCAATTCATCAACTCTTCGGAAGAGGCGCTGGAATCAGGGTGGGTAAGGGAGAAGATGTTGGTATCAATCACGATCCATCTCATCCTCCGCCCCCCCGCGCAGGCTTCTGAACTTGCGGGCCATTGCCCTGGCCAGATGCAGCGCCTCCTCGTAATCCTCGCCCCAGAAATCCCTGGGCCACTCTTCCACAGGTTGCCCCATTTCATCCAACTCAATGCGGGTCAGATGAGACTGACCCCCCTCACGATGGACGAAATAAAGGACCACCTGGTCTGGGGAGAGTTTCCCCTCAGCAACCCGGCGACGCAGACGCAGGACGATATGCTCGCTATGGGTCTCCACCAGAACGGTTTTACCCTGTTCTACGGCAGATATGAGGGCATTTCCTACCCAAACCGCTAACCGGGGATTCAGGTGTAACTCCGGCTGCTCTACCAGAATGAGGCTTCCCTCCGGAGCCCCGTACAGTTCCGCCAGCACCGGAATCAACTGGGAATATCCGAAGCCCGTATCTGCCAGGTTGATCGGGCGACTCCCTTCCTGCTCGTAGAGATAGACGGCCCACCGCCCGCTCCTCCGGCTGGTTTCCCGCACCTCCATCCGCGAGGCAAGACCGCGTTCAGCAAGCCATTGATTGATCCGCTCCACCACGTCGCTGCGATTTCTGAGAAAAGGGATCAGGTAACGGGCATCCGGGCCCACACTCTCAGGCCTTTCCTCGGAAATGGTCACCTCCCGGTGCACCTGTCGCAGCGGCCCAATGTAGCGCAGGCGGTCTAAGAAACTGGAAAGCGTCGCGTTCACTTCACGGGAAGCGCGCGTCCTTTCCTGGAGCGGGGACATCAGTTCTTTGAGTTCGTCCAGCGATGCGGGGGGTTTGGGGAGGTCCTCTATGCGGATTTCAAAACTCACTTCAAAAGAAAAATACCAGGGGGTTATCACTGGCGTGCCCTGAATGCCCTCTTCCAGCAAAGGGTATTGTTTGCCACCCCACTGGTAGGAAAAACCCTCCCTCCGGACCGAGAGCCCTACTTTGCGGCGGGGTTCCACCTGGAATTTCAACCCAGCGCCATTGTCCCACTCCAGACAAAATCCCAACTGCCTTTGTCCCTGCCAGAGGACATTTCGCGCTCCCCCCAGGTCTATCAGCGGCCCTCCGAATGTGAGAGGTACCCGGTAATCTCCTCCGCGCAGGCTCTGCTTCAGCAAAACCAGGGCGTGCAGAATGGAACTCTTGCCCGTGCTGTTGGCGCCGATGAGCACGGTCAACGGGGCGAAGTGAATTTCGGCTTCTCTGAATGCCCGGAAGTTTTCAAGGCGCATATAGGTTAACATGTTTTCTCCCCCCGCTCCCGAAACGGCTCTTTCCTGCGGAGCCACGTCTCATAAATACCCTTCCAGCGGGTAAAGTCGGCCCGGGTTTCGTCATACTCGTCATATTCAGCCAGTTCACCGGCCATCAGCGCGTTGTAGAAATCCTCGCTTAGAATGCCGTACTTTTCCTCGTAGAGGGTCAAACGGCGCTCCAGCAGTTTCATCTCAATGACCAGTTCGTGCAATTCCACCATCGCCTCCTGGGAGGAGAGGGCCGGGCACCGGTTCCGGTGCCCGGCCCCCCGCTTTACCGTGAACCCAAAACGGCGTGCAGCGCGTCGCAGGCCGGGCAGATGCCGCCGGGCCGGATGATGGCATAGCCGTTCTGCGGGTCGCCCGGGATGGGACGCAGAAAGTCTATGTTCCAGACGATGATGCAGCGCACCATCCCGGTCTGGATGCTCAGCCGGACCGACTCCGCCAGCCAGGCCGCCTGCTCGCTGTTGTCGTTCCCACGGGCCCACCAGAAGTTATCCGGGAACGGCTCCACCCCCTCCTGCGAGGCGTAGCCCAACTCGGTGTAGAAGAGTTGCCGGGTACCCCGGAAGATGTTGTAGTAGAGTTCCGTCTGGGGCAGGAAGTACCAGGAGTGATGACGGTCCCCGCCGTCGGCAGGATGCCCGGACCGGGCCGACGGAGGCGTGGCGCCCGCGTTGTGGTGGGCGCCGATGTAGTCCATGCAGTTGGCCGCGCCGGCGTTCCACAGCCCCTCCATCCACGGCTTATCGTCACAGCCGTGGGGGTAGCATCCGCCGAAGTAGCCCGTCGGGGCCGGCGCCGCGCTGATGACGGCGGTGCCGGGGTTGGCCGCCTTGATGGCCTGATACGCCGCGCAGAGGAGTTTCGTGTAGTTGGCTGGTGAGATGTACCCGTTCTGCCACTCCCGGTCAATGTTCGGCTCGTTCCAGACCTCAATGGCGTCGGCGCCCGCAGCGGCCATCCCGGCCGCCCAGTTCGCCACCTCCTGCTCAAAACCGGGCCGGGCTGCCATATCGGGGGGCCCCAATATGCTGACCTGAATCTTGAAACCGGCCGCGTGCGCCGCCGCGATGACACCGGAAGCATCCGCCGGATAGCGGATCTGCGTCTTCACCCAGTTCATCCCGGCATAGCGCATCAGATGCGCATAGGGGAGGCTGAAATCGGCCACATGTCCGCCCAGTTCAAAATTGCCCCGGGCCCTGGGTGGTGGGGGAGGAGCAGACGCCACCTCGCCCGCCTGGATCACAACGGTCACTTCGCTGCCGGGGATTTTAGCCCCGCCCGCCTTCACGTACCAGAGGCCCGTGTAGCGGCCCGGGTTGGCCGGGGCCTTCAGGTCCACACTGATGTCCACCGTCGCGCCGGCCTTCACCACACCCACCGGGACGGAATCCGGTCCGCCCATCCTCTCCCCGCTGGCGAACACCAGGACGGCATCCTGGGGCCAGTCGCAGGTGCCGGCGTTGCGCAGCCGCCAGGTCTTCTTGAAGGTTTCGTTGTTGTTAAACTTCGTCCCGTCCGGTACGGTCACGTCGGCCACAAACTGGGCCTGCAAACAGGCCGGAGCGGCAGCGGTCGTCGCCGGAACGGGCGTCGGCGTGGGGGTGGGCATCGGGGTGGGCGCGGCCACGTTCACCTGCGCCGCCCCCCGGCTCACCCCGGCGATGGCCGCCGAAACGGTGTACGTCCCCGCCGTCTCCGGGGCCGTCCAGCGGAACTCCGGCTGGCTCAGGGTGACCCGCTCCTCCGCCGTCTGGGGACCGTCTACTTTCCAGACCACCTCCAGCGCGGTCGGCTGCGGCAGGCCCGCCGCCACCCGGTACCCGTCCACTGCCTCGGCCACGCCGGGCATGTTCCCCGCACTCAGCAGGTCGTGGACGACAACACCGCCCAGGTGATAGCGGAGAGCCCAGTCCAGTTTGCGGGCCAGGAAGGACGGGGTGCCCAGCCAGACAGTGCGGCTCTCCCCCTGGGGGGTCTTGTAGGCGATGGCGTAGGTGCCGGCCGCTTCCTGCGGCGTGATGCTGGTCACCTGACCGACCAGGGTGAAGACCACTTCCTGCCCGGGCTGGACGGAGGGCTCGGCGGGGGGCTGAACCTGGCCGAAGGGCGCCAGGGCCTCCTCCAGGCCCACGTACCGGACCCCGTCGGGGCCGGAGTCGGCGCTGAGGGAGGAGACGGCGGCGCGCAGTTGGTAGCGGCCCACCTGCCCGACGGCCCACTCCAGCAGGGACTGGACCGCGCCCCCTTCGGCGTAGGCAACGGGGTTATCCGGAAGGGGGAAGATCAGGGCGTCGGCGGCGCGGCCCAGCGCGGCCCAGTCGTACCCGCCGGAGTCCCAGCCGGAGTCGGTGCGGGCCGGGGCCGGCACGATCACCTCCAGCCGCAACCCCTGGGCGTGCAGCGCGTCGGCCAGCGCGGCCACGAAGGCCGAGAAGGCCTCCCGCCCTTCGGGCATCACTCCCTCATAATCCAGCGCCACGCCGGCATACCCGGCCGCGTAGGAGAGAATCTCGGCGATATGGCGGGCCTGGACGTCCGGGTTCGCCAGCAGGTCCTCCAGAAGGGCCCGGTTCAGGGGCTGACCCGCCGGGCGGTTACCCACCAGGAGCAGGGCCTCCGGGCTGCCGGAGGGACGGGCCGGGGGCCGGCCGATGAGCATCCCGTCCGCGCCCAGGTAGAGGCCGGGGAGCATCACCTGGGTGAGGAGGCCCGCCGCGGGGCCGCTCGCCGCCTCCCCGGAGGCCACGGTGCCGATGGCCGGGACCACCGGCAGGGTCTGCATCACCACCACCGAGGAGGGCAGACGGGGAACCCGCGCAATCAGCACCTCCCGCTCCCGGTCCAGCGTCCCGCCGACCCACTCCCAGGCCGTGCCGGTCCAGGTGTAGAGGTCCAGCGTCTCCCAGGGCTCGGCGTCGTTGGGGATGACCACCTCCAGCGTGGCCGGGCCGGTCGTGCGGGAACCGGCCTGGATGCGGTAGAAGGGGCTCTTGACCTGGAGGACGGGCGGGATGGCCGTCAGGGCCTCTTTCAGGCCGGCCCCGCCGGAGCCCTGGAGGAAGATGGCCTGGGGGACCGAGTCCAGCCGGACCCGCAGGGAGACCCTGTCCTCCGGGTTGACGCGGACGGTCAACCCGTCGGGATGGGAAGCGGACGGATTCTCCGCGCTGAGATGGGTGTAGCCAGTGATATGCAGTCGTTGCGGCAGGGATATGGGCGGCAGGAGCAGCGCCCCGATGACCAGGAAGGCGATGGCGCCGTAGACCCAGTTGCCGGCCGCCAGCCACTCTCCGAACTCCCGGAAATGGCTGACGACTTTCTGCAGGGCCGAAGGGCCTCCCCTGGTCTCATTGTTGTTCGCTGCCATGGACTTCACCTCCGTAATCGCGTATTGCGTGTTCCGTAGTTCGTAGTCAGGCACGGAGCATAGTGGAGTGCCGTTATTAGAATGTAGTTGCGGTTGGGCGCGGAATGTGCTATCCTACGTCACGATGAGTGACGGGAACGCACCGGGCCGGAGCGTGTGGGCGGGCCGATGATGACTATGGGGCGGTCTCTGACCAAGCCCGTGCCGTTATGTGGCCCCCCGTCGCATACTCTCATCTGGGATGCCCTCCGGGGCAAGCCCGTATCGGTAGTTGAACCCTTCAGCCCCTAATCCGCGCCCAACCTATCCTATCTGAAGGAGGTACCAAATGAATAACTCCCTCTTTCGCTTCGTGGGCATTGACCTGCACAAACACTTCGTCGTTGTTGCGGCGGTCAATGCCCGGCAGGAGGTCGTCCTGCCCCCTACCCGTCGCATTGACCTGGACGACTTCCCGGCCTGGGCGCGAACCCATCTGCGCCCCACTGATGCCGTCGTCCTGGAAGCCACCGGCAATGCCTGGTGGTGCTATGATGTGGTAGCCCCGCTGGTGGGACGGGTGGTGGTCGCCAATCCCCTCCAGGTCAAATGGATTGCCAACGCCGCCGTGAAGACCGACCGACAGGATGCCGTCCGCCTGGCCAAACTCCTGGCGGCCAACCTCATCCCGCCCGTCTGGGTCCCGCCGCCCCCTGTCCGCGAACTCCGGAGCCTGCTGGCTCACCGCCAGGCCCTGGTCCGACAGCGGACGGCCATCAAGAACCGTCTTCACAGTGTCCTTCATCGCCATCACATCCACCCGCCGGAGGGGGACCCTTTCGCCGCCCACCACCGGGACTGGTGGCTATCTCTGGACCTCTCCCCCACCGAGCGCTTGCGCGTCCGCCAGGACATCGCCACC